>Ga0233425_10001787_pt1 | contig 45598 bp, 42 predicted proteins | sample Watercolumn_Towu_2_FD_181712 | JGI IMG/M metagenome (GOLD analysis project Ga0233425, IMG submission 181712) | Freshwater microbial communities from Lake Towuti, South Sulawesi, Indonesia - Watercolumn_Towuti2014_140_MG | ecosystem: Environmental > Aquatic > Freshwater > Lake | place...
TGGAAACCGGCAATGATTCGTATCGCTTTAAACACCGTAAAAAAATCATCGAAAACAGTTGATCTGGAGTTCTTGTGGCTCAGTTTTGGATGACGTTTAGTGGCTCAATTTTAGGTGATGATTGACAACGGCCTACTACGGACTGATTTTTTTGCCCTTAAAACCAGGAATTTTTCCTTTTTCTGCGGATTGTATTCAGCGAGCCTGTTGAATTGGCTATCATGACGTGATTTTAACCAAGCACCCTTCTAAGCATGAAAAAATTAGTCAGCGTCATCATCGGATTTTTCAGCTATTCAACCAGTATCGCACTTGCTGCCGATCAGCCTTTGGATTTGGGGGTGATGAATGTTATTTCGGTCTCGCCGTTGGAAGGCGCGGGCGTTGATGCGAAAAAATTGCCCGGCAATATCCAGCGGGTTTCATCCGAACAATTGCAAACCACGCAAAGCTTGTCTCTAAGCGATTATCTCAACCGCTATTTGGGCAGCGTTACGATTAACGAAACACAAAATAATCCGCTGCAGCCGGATATATATTATCGCGGCTTTGTCGCGTCGCCATTGCTCGGCATGCCGCAGGGTTTGTCGACGTATATTAACGGCGTGCGGTTTAATGAGCCGTTTGGCGATACGGTCAACTGGGATTTGATTCCCAATGGCGCGATCGATTCGATGGCTTTGTACGGCGGCTCGAATCCGGTTTATGGCTTGAACACGCTGGGCGGCGCGGTTTCGGTCAAAACCAAAACGGGATTTTCGGCGCCTGGCCATCAAATCGAAGTTTATGGAGGTTCCTGGGACCGGCATTCGGAAGAATTAACCAGCGGCTGGAATAATGGCACATGGGCTTATTTTATCGATTTGAATCATTTTGAAGAAGCCGGCTGGCGGAACTTTTCACCGTCGAAAGCCGAGCGCGCTTTTGGCACATTGAGCTGGCGCGGCGATCGCGGCTCGCTGGATCTGACGCTGGCGGCCACCGATAATGACTTGCGCGGCAATGGCGCGGCTCCCGAATTGATGTTGCAGCAGGAAAGCCGGAAATCCGTATTCACTCATCCGGATCAAACCATTAACCGCTTATTTTTCTCCGAATTGGCGGGCAGTTACGATTTGGCCGACGATATAGAAATCAGCGCGAACGCGTATTACCGGCAAAACCGGATCAGAACATTTAATGGCGATAACAGTGATTATGAAGCCTGTTTATTTGCGGCTAATTCCGGTTTGTTGTGCGAAGATCCGGAAAACGACCCAGGCGAAGCAGTAGTGGTCGATATCAATGGCAATCCAGTCGCGGTTTCGGATGCGGTTGAAGGGGCGACTAACAATACCAGCCAAACTTCCATGCGCGGTCGTGGCGGCTCGTTACAGACGGTTTTTGCGCAGGGTTTATTGGGTCATCAAAACAATTTGACCATTGGCTCCAGTTATGATTACTCGGAAGTCCATTTTGGCGCCGATACCGAGCTGGCGTCGCTGACCGCCGACCGGGGCACACTGGGTAGCGGCATTTTGGTCGATGAGTCCCGGGTCAGGCTGACCACCAATACGTCTGCGGTGGGCGTATTTTTGAGCGACAGTTTTTCGATTACCGATGATTTAACCGCCACTGTCGCGGGCCGGTATAATTATATCCATATGAACCTGATCGATCGTTACGGCACGTCATTAAATGGTTCACATACCTTTGAGCGGCTTAATCCATCAGCCGGTTTAACCTATAACCTACTCGAAAATCTGACAATTTATGGCAATTACAGCGAATCCACACGGGCGCCGTCACCGATGGAACTGAGTTGCGCCGATCCGGAGGCGCCTTGTAAATTGCCGAATTCCTTTGTCGCTGATCCGCCTTTGCAGCAGGTTATCGCCAAAACCTGGGAAGGCGGCTTGAAAGGAAACTTTAACCGTCTTTTAGCCAATGAAGACTGGCAGTGGAATCTTGGTTATTTTCATACCATTAACAACAATGACATTATTTTCCGGCGCGATTTGAGCAGCGGTTTGATCAGTCAGGGCTTTTTCAGTAATGTCGGCAAAACCCGCCGTTACGGCATAGAAGCGGGTACGCAAATCAATTATCCACAGTTGTTTAGCGGTTTCGATGATTGGCAGCTGAGCGCCAACTACACCTACCTGAATGCCCGTTTTTTGTCAGGCTTTGATAGTCTGGATCCGTTGAACAGCGAGCAAACAGCGCCTGTTGCTTCGGGCGACCGGATTCCTGGCATTCCCGAACATCTTTTCAAGGCTTCGCTCAGCGTTAATTTATGGCAACGCGTATTATTGGGCTTCGACGGCCTGTACAGTGGCGATAAAGTTTTCCGGGGCGATGAAGCCAACAATAACCCGAAACTGGCCGGTTATTGGTTGTTCAATGCCCGGGCTGAATATCAAGTGAACAAGCATTTCACGCTGTTTGGCAAGATCGACAATATTTTTGACCATCATTACAGCACTTTTGGCATCTACGGCGACGCCACCGGTGTACCGGGAAATTTCGGCACCGGCAACGATCGTTTTGTGTCGCCGGGCATGCCCAGAGCGGGCTGGATTGGCGTGCGTTTGAGTTTGTAGGCGCTGATTAGATAAAACCAAGCTGGTCAGGATATGCATCCTGGCCACAGAGTTTCGTCAAAACCCAGCTTTATCAATCATTATAAAGCTTTGAGGATGGGAGAACATCTCCCGCCCCGCTTAGCAAAATGCGCTAGCACAAGCTAAAGTGTTCCCAAAGCCGCGCGCTGTTTTTCCAGTAACTGAAAAATTCCATTTTTGGCCAGCTCCAGCATGCTGTCCAGTTCGTCTTTTCTAAAAGCATGGCCTTCGGCTGTGCCCTGAATTTCGATAAAAGCGCTAGCTTCATTCATCACGACGTTCATGTCGGTTTCGGCGCTGCTGTCCTCATCATAGTCAAGGTCGAGGACTGGAATGCCGTTATAAATACCAACTGAAACCGAGGCCACTTGTCCATGCAGCGGATTCTTTTTGATCAGCTTCTGATTGAGCATTTTTTGTATGGCTAACGATAAGGCGATAAAGCCGCCAGTGATTGAGGCTGTGCGTGTGCCGCCATCGGCCTGCAGCACGTCGCAATCGATGGTGATGGTGTATTCGCCTAAAGCTTTTAAGTCGATGGCGGCTCTAAGTGAGCGGCCGATCAAGCGCTGGATTTCCAGCGTGCGACCACCCTGTTTGCCCTGGCTGGCTTCTCGTCCGATCCGGCTGTGCGTGGAACGCGGCAGCATGCCGTATTCGGCGGTAACCCAGCCTTCATTTTTACCTTTTAGAAATCGGGGTACTTGATTATCAACGCTGGCCGTACACAATACCCGCGTGTCGCCGAATTCAACTAGCACTGAGCCTTCTGCGTGCTTGGTGTAATCACAGGTAAATCTGATTTCTCTCAGTTGATCGGGATTGCGTCCGCTCGGTCTCATGTTTCTTCGCCAAATTTAAAAGGCTAAAGTATACCCGAACAATACCTCTCCTCATGCAAAAATGCCAAAATTTGATCAGCGAAAAAATAGACGAAGGGTTGAGGTGTGCTGCTTACATTGTTTGCAACGCTTCTCGAAGTTGCTCAACTGATTGCGGACGCTTTTCAGGCAGTATTTCCATGGCCCAGTCTATGGCTTTTAGAAAAGTTTCGGGAAATTTTTGTTTAAAAGCTTTGGTTGCGGGGATCAGCTTGTCTTGCTCGGCTCTTTCAAGCGCGGAAATAGGAGGTTTGGCATCAAGGCAGGCGCGCATACTGGCGCCGACCGAGTAGATATCTGTCCAGGGTCCCAAGCGGCCGTCCGATTGGTATTGCTCGATCGGTGAATAGCCCTGGGTCAGAATATTGCTTTGTTTAGTCAATTGAGTTTTGGGATAGGTTTGTATAGCGCCAAAATCGAGTAATAAAGTATCAAACCCAGGGCGAACCAGTATATTGGCTGGTTTGATGTCAAGATGGACAAACTGGTGACGGTGCAGATGCTCGATGCCAGCTAAAAGCGAATTAAAGATGGATAAAAAAATGGCTTCAGAAATAACCAGCATTTTTTGATTAAGCAATTTGTCTAACGTCACGCCGTAATCGTAAGTCATTACCATATAAACCGTCGATTGAGCTTTGAAGAAATTGATGACTTCGACGATATTGGGATGCTTCAACTTCGCCAAAACCTTGGCTTCTTCGAAAAACAACGCTCTGCCACGGCGAAATAAGGCTTCAGTTTCTGTGCTGTTGGCAACAATCATATTGTTCCAAGTGCGGTGGGCTAACATCCTGGGTAAGTATTCCTTGATGACAACCTGAAACTGATCTTTGCTTTGACGGGCCAGATAAACCGAACTAAAGCCGCCGTGCGCAAGTTCGCGCTCGATAATGTACTGGTCAATGGCCGTTCCTGATTGCAGGTAATTCCATTGCTTCGGATATGTTTCGGGATCGTAGTATTCGGCCATTGGCTAAGGTTATTTCAGAACGAATCTAAAATGTGATGAGCGTAATTTAATTCTAGCAAAAGTAGTTCAGTACGATAGCCTTTTGAAGGCAAGTTTTGAATTAATAAGTTAACGTATATGACCGTTTAAACTGTGATTTTTTAGGTTAACGGCATAAATCAACGGCGGATACATGAAAGCAGGGGCACTCTATTGATTGAACGTCAGTAACAAGTTACGGAGGTTTGTTGGTTTAATGCTCAATAATTATACAGAACCTTTGTCTTGCCTTCTGAAGCTACAATTTCGCCGATTGAAAAAGCGGTTTCGCCAAGTTCGGTTAATTGCTTAAGCGTTTGCTTTTCGTTGGCGGGATCGACGCAGACCACCATGCCAACGCCACAGTTAAAAGTGATCAGCATATCGGCAAGCGCCACATGGCCGTGTTGTTGCAACCATCTGAAAATGGCTGGAAATTCCCAAGCAGAAAGATTGATTTGTGCGTTGAGTCCGTCCGGAATGACTCTGGGCAGGTTTTCGGTTATGCCGCCGCCGGTGATATGCGCGAAAGCATGGATTGGAATTTGGTTAAGTAGGGATAACAAGGATTTGACATAAATTTTTGTCGGTTGCAACAGGGCTGCTCCCAAAGTCGTGTCAGCCAATGGATCGCTTAATTGGGCATGGCTATGCGCGAGAATTTTCCGTATTAGCGAGTAGCCGTTCGAATGCGGGCCGGACGATGCTAAACCGATGAGTTTGTCGCCTGCTTTGACTTGGCTGCCGTCGAGGATTTTGCTTTTTTCGACAATGCCGACACAAAATCCGGCCAAATCATATTCGCCATCCGCGTACATGCCCGGCATTTCGGCCGTTTCGCCGCCGACAAGGGCCGCACCGGCCAGTTCACAACCTTTGCCAATACCTTCAATAACGGCAGCGGCAGTATTGACATCCAACTTGCCGGTCGCAAAATAGTCAAGAAAAAACAAGGGCTCAGCGCCTTGCACGATAATGTCGTTGACGCACATCGCAACCAGATCGATACCCACCGTATGATGAATGCCCAGCTCGATAGCCAACTTGAGCTTGGTGCCGACGCCATCGGTTCCAGATACCAGGATAGGATTCCGGTAACGCTCCAGCGGTAATTCAAACATCGAACCAAAGCCGCCCAAGCCTGCCAGAACGCCTGCAGTGCGGGTACGAGCGGCAATCGGTTTGATGCGTTCGACCAAGGCATTGCCGGCGGCAATATCAACACCGGCGCTCTTATAGTTTAAGCTTTCTGGATTTTGTTCAGTCAACGGAAAGTTCTCTTGCTATAGTTAAGATTCAAACTGCCGATATTGTACAAGACATCATCAGTTTTTTGTGAGGGATATGCACGTGCTTCTCAGAACTTTGCTTATTTGCGTATTGACTTATGCTTGCCATGCTTTGGCGGCAGAGGTTACAGGCTTATTCGAGACTCAAGTAATTGCCGGAAGTCAGTCTTCAGAAGACCGAAATAGCGCCATGCAAACAGCCTTATCAATTGTTTTGCATCGGGTTGCGGCGGGCCATGATATTGCTAAAGATCCATCTGTGCGCGCCGCGCTTGCCGATGCGCCGCGCTATGTAAAACAATACCAGTACGCATTGGTGGAAAGCCTCTGGCCAGCGAGCGCAGGAGCCAGATCGGCGCGAACCATGAGGGTTTTATTTGACGAACCAGCCTTGATTAATTTGCTGAAATCAAGCAATTTGAAGGTGTGGGGAGAAACCCGGCCGGAAACATTGTTATGGCTGGTTGTTGAAGAAAATAGCCAACGTTTGTTTTTTAAACCCGAAACCATGCCGGAATTGGATTTGGCATTCAAAAGCTTAGCCAAGCAACAAGGCTTGCCTTTGTTGTATCCGTTGATGGATATCGATGAGCAAAGACAGCTATCCGTGCAGGATGTGTTGAGCGCTTATCCGCAACATTTACTGTCAGCTTCCGAACGCTATGGCGTGGTTTCGATTTTGGCCGGTCGCGTGGTTAAAGACAAGAATTGCTGGCAATCGGATTGGGCGTTTTATTTTGATCAGCGGGTGGAGCAATGGACGCATGACTGCGGCTCGTTAAACGAGGTGATCTTGATGGGGTTGCAAGGCGTTTACGGCAAACTGTCCAATTATTACGCAGTAAAACCATTTACTGTTGTTGAAAAGAAAAAGGTAACTTTGAAAATTTCTGGCATACTGACTAGCGATGACAGGGATCGAGTTTTGCGTTATCTTAAATCATTAACTATGGTGACGTCCGTTGATTGGTTGACTGGAAGCGCCGGTCAGGATATTTATAAAGTCGGATTCGACGGGAATAGAACAGACCTTGAGGATAGGTTGGCTTTGGGCCGTATCTTAAATCCGCAGGATCATGAAAACGCTGGCACAGATGAGCTGAACTATCGCTTGTTATCGAAGCGCTTTTAGTTAGGCATAATCAGTTTCGTTAAAAAATTAAAACGAAAGCGGCCGTTTTGATCCGACAAAAACAATAACTTACAAAGTCTGTATTGAGGAATGAATTGATGAAAGTAGCCACCCTGATAAAAAGCCTAGCGATGTTTATTTCTGTTTTCTTTAGCATTTCTGCCTTGGCTTATAGTCCGGAAATGGAAGAAGGAATGTGTAAAAAACCCAAATATAGGGAATTCAGTTTAATCGAGTACAAAACGCCTGAATTTGTCGAAGTAGCACCCGAATCTGAATTTACTTTTACTCTCTCCGTCTGGGCCAATAAAGAAACGATAAAAATCACCGCTAAAAACCAGTCATTGCCTTACACCGTTGAATCTACGAGCAGCTACCATCGGGTCAAAGCAAAACTGCCGGCCAGTTTAAACGGTCAGTTTGTTAGGATCAATTCCACTGTTAAAGCGATGTTAGGCTGCCATGAGGAGGCCGGCTGGCTGATTAAAGTGGCGGAGAAAAAATAGTCTTCTTGGCCAATTTCTTAACATACTTTCGCCAGGGCAGGGTTGTCCTGGCTATCTATTAAATTCTCAAAACCGCGCTACACGATAGCTTTTTACATCCAATTTCCATTTTTTATCGTATTGCTACATTATGGAGCTGGTAAAGTGTAGTTACATTCATAGCAGTTATGGTAAAAAGCTAGAGGTTATTTATTCGGCTATGGAAAATGTTGGCTTTGATCAATGCTTAGAGGACGAAGAGAAACTAGAAACGGATACTGTAGCTACTCAAGAATCAGCGCCTTCGAATAAAGCTGATGAGTTGGAGTTGCAAAATTTGCTTGCTCGCATTGTAAACCGGGATCAAGCGGCATTCGGCGCTTTATTTAAGGCTATGTCGGGTCGAGTGTATAGTTTGGCATTACGGATTACCGGTTCAATACAGCTTGCCGAGGAAGTCACCGAAGATGTCTTGTTCCAAGTATGGCGGCAGGCTCCCCGTTTTGACCCGGCACGGGGAACGGCAAAGGCGTGGATACTGACTATTGCTCGCAGTCGCGCCTTGGATGCAAGACGTAGCATCCCCCCTTTCGAAAGTCAGGAAGACCATGAAAAAGACAAGAGTCCCGAACATCATGGCCATGACGAATTACCCGATTTACTGTCCGCCATTGAAAAAAACCATCAGCTGCATAATGCTTTGGAAAAACTGGATCCGCTGCCCCGACAGTTGATCGCCTTATCGTTTTTCAGGGGCTTAAGCCATGAAGAAATCTCGGTTCAGGCGAATTTGCCATTGGGCACCGTAAAATCGCATTTACGGCGGGCGGTCATCAGCCTGCGGGAAGCCCTCGCCGCACAAGCTAGGGTGGTGCATCAATGATAGAAAAACCTTACGATTCTGTCGATCAAGCCCAAAACGCTTTCGAAGATAAAGAGCAAGAGAATCTTTTAGCGATGCTTTCAGAGCATTTACAGCTGTTACCAACTTCCCCAGTTGTGCTCGAAACTTTGGAAAAACGTCTGGAAAGTCGCATTAAAAGCAGTATTGCCAAGCATGCTGGCTTAGTTACCGTTCGCGCCAGAGAAGGCATTTGGCAGAAACTGACGAACGGCATCCGTTTTAAATCCTTATGGCAAAGCGCCTTAGGAAATTCTGTGTTAATCGAATTTTCTCCTGGCGCGGCCTTGCCCTTTCATCGCCACACTTCTGTGGAAGAAGGTATCGTACTGTCAGGTGGCCTGCAGTTTGATGACCTTGAATTGTCACAATTTGATTACCATATTTCGCCTGTAGGTAGCCGTCACGGTCGGATCAGTTCAAAACAGGGAGCTTTGGCTTATTTACGTGGCAGTTCTATCGGGCAACCCTTTTCCATGTTCAAAGAAGTTTTAGGCGGTTTTTTACCTAAAAACCACAAAGAGAGCGAATCCATCTTAAGTCATGAAGGCGATTGGTATGAAGTCTCAGACGGCGTATTCCAAAAAGACCTGTGGGCAGAAGGCAATATTATTTCTCGATATATCCGTATTAATGCAAACACCCAGATTGCAGGCCATGAGCATCCGCTGGATGAGGAGTGCATGATGTTAAGTGGCGACATTTTTTTAGGCGATATTCTTTTGCAAGCGGGCGATTATCATGTCGCGCCAGCGGGTACTGAACATTTAGAAATTACCAGCGATACGGGAGCGTTATTATTTGTCAGAGGCGCCACTTAAGTCAGTAATACGCAGCGCGACTATCCATTCTCTTATCTGACCGCAACACCGTTTGCGGTTTTTTTTTTGCCTAAATTTTCTTGTTTTTGCATCCAATTTTTCCTTCGTTACGTATTGCTAAATGAAAGGTTGAAATCCCCTTAGACGAATTTAATTTCATATTTAGCAGCCTTTTTTAGACCGAAAGCAGGCCACTGAACTTTAAGTTCTATCGAACAGGAACATCGGCCTTTGAAAAACCATCAACAAAACCATAAAACAATGGTATAGCTAGGAAGTTAGTTAGCCCTGCTCATGCCAACCATTCGTAGGAGAAGATTATGTTACGCAAATTCAACAGGCAAGTTGTTATAGGAGCGGTTACCATAGGGGCTATTGCTGCCGCGATTCCGTTCGCACCCACGTGGGCGGCCAGTCACCGTGAAGCGCCCTTAATCGCCTTGGATCCCGCCGCTGATATCACGGATGTCTATGCCTTTGTCAGTTATGACCAGGAAAACTTAAGCCGCGACCCGGCAGAGCGGAAGGTGACTTTCATCATGAATGTCTTACCTGGTCAGGAGCCTGGTTCTGGGCCCAATTATTTTTCTTTTGATGATCATGTCCGTTATCAATTTATCGTCGATAATGACCGTTCCGGCGGTGGCTTGGATGACATCATTTACGAAGTCAGTTTTAATACCCAGGTGACTAATCCGAATCAATTTATCCGCCCAGTTGCCGGCGTTGGTTCGTTGCCGCCCATTACCGCACTGGATGGCGCAGGGGCGGCTGGTCTGGCCAGTATTCAGTATTATACGGTCACTGAGTTACGGAATTGCCGGGTGACGGACAAAAAAGAACTTAAGAACTGCCAAAAAACCAAACTGTTTGGCGGTAGTTATAAACCAACCGTGCCATCCAATATTGGGCCACGAACCATGCCCGACTACGAAAGCTTGGCTGATCAGGGAATTTTTACCGATACTACCACGGGCATTCGGGTGTTTGCAGGTCAACGCGCGGAAACCTTCGCCATTGACCTGGGTGCGGTATTTGACACGGTTAATCTGCGGGTAGAAACACCACCCGCCGCACCTGGCCGCCCACCTTTACCTGTACAAACAGCCGCGGAAGATGCTAACGATGCGGCCAATTCCTTTGGCATCAACAACTTTAGCGGCTTTAATATCAATACCATTGCACTTGAAGTGCCCATCACCAGGCTTACTTATGACAACCAGCCAGCCAATCCCAATAACGGCACGATCGGTATGTGGGCTCGCACCTTGAGACAACAAACAACCTTACGTGCCGGTGAGCCTTTGTTAAATCCACGCGAGCCTTATAAGGATTTCGTCGTCGGGAAAGGGCCGTTTGTTCAGGTGTCACGCATGGCGAATCCACTTGTGAATGAATTGATTATCCGTTTTGGTCGTAAGGATTTATGGAATGCTACCTTACCCGAAAATGAATCCATTTTTCTTGACGCTTACCGTAACCTGGATGTTGCCGGTGCCTTACAACTGGTTTCAGGCGTACCTGTACCAGCGAATCCGCGTGAAGACATCGTTAGTTTGCTGCTCAAATATAAAGGCCAAAATCCTGACCCTAAAGTCGGCCCATTCTCTGAGTTGTTGCGCTTGGATATGACCGTGCCACCAACTCCGCCAACGCAGATCAAGCGCCTTGGGCCATTTGCCCATGATGCGGCAGGTGTTGCCACGCCTGACAATGCAGGCTTTCCAAATGGCCGCAGACCCAATGACGATGTTACCGACATCGTGGTGCGTGCGGCGGGTGGCGCCAATTTTATCAATAATTTTGTCGGCGACGGCGTGGGTGTTAACGAAAAAGGTATTACCACCAGCTTTCCTTTCTTGCCTACGCCATACGATGGCCGCAACCGTCGACATATCGACCCGGATGAACAAAGCTAATGGCTTAGGAGCTAGCCGGTACATTAAATGTACTTTGATAACTGCGGAGAGAGATTCGTCTCTCTCTTTCACTTAGGAGTCTCTGATTAAGTCCTGCAACTGGCTCGGGACGAAAGGCAAGTAGTCGATTTTGTTCGTGCAGAGCGTGTCAGACCATGAATGAAATCAACTTGTTCAGGGTGCCCTTAACATAACCTATTTTGTAATGAGTAATCCGATGAAACTAATAAAAGCAATCCTGTTCTCATACTTACTGTTACAAAACATGAACGCTTGGTCAGAAGCTTATATTCCCAAAACTGACTCCGAGGTGCTAGAACAATTACCTGTGGCGGCTGTAGAGAAAAAGCGCTTGCGCAGCCTGCAAAACCAAGCCAATGGCAATCCGAAGGATTACGCTCTTGCTCTCAATTTAGCTAGAAATTATATCGAGTTGGGTAGAATCCATTCAGATCCCCGTTATTATGGCTATGCGGAAGCCTTATTAAAACCCTGGTTAAGTCCGCAACATGCCCAACCTGATGCCTTGGTGTTAAGGGCAACGATTCTACAAAATCGCCATGATTTTCAACCCGCATTAGCCGATCTCAAAGCGGCATTAAAGCTTAATCAGCGCTTGCCTGATGCGTGGCTAACGCTGGCCGCTATTTACGAAGTGCAAGGTGAGTACGCACGGGCTTTACGCAGTTGTTTAGCCTTGACCAAATTCTCCGTCTCGTTGCCTAGCACTATCTGCATCAATTCTGCAATGAGCTTGTCCGGACAAGCGCAGACGGCTTACCGGCAGCTAACCGCGGCAGTCACCGAAACCGATGGCGAGCCTTCGGAAATGACCTGGGCTTACAACTTGCTGGCGGAACTGGCTGAACGCTTAAATTTGGCTAAGGACGCCGAAAGCTGGTACCACAAAGCCCTAGCCCGGAACTACCGCAGTGTTTATCTGTTAGCGAGTTATTCGGATTTTTTGCTGGATCACCATCGTTACGAAGAAGTTGTTAAATTACTCCAAAACGAAACCCAGGTTGATACCTTATTGCTTCGGCTGACACTGGCGGAACAACAGTTACAGCATAAACCGTTTAAAGACCACGTAAACCTGATTAAAAGTAGGATTGCTGCGGCTAAACCCAGAGGCGACTCCGTCCACCAAGGGGATGAATCCCGTTTTGCCTTACAGGTCTTAAAAGAACCCAAAACCGCACTTAGCCTTGCCATCAGCAATTGGGCCGTGCAAAAAGAGCCGCGGGATGCCCGAATCTTATTGGAGGCAGCTTTAGCAGCCAATCAGCCTGATGCTGCATTTCCGATTATTGAATTCCTTGAAACAAAACATCTTGAAGACGCGCGTTTAAAACCCTTGCTAAAAGTGGCCAAAGGATAAGACCATGAGACTGATAGCCACGTTAATCTTATACGTTTGGACAGCCTGTGCTTGGGCGCATAAACCGTCGGACAGCTACTTAACGTTTACTGTTACAGAGCACGAATTATCAGGCCGTTGGGACATTGCTCTGCGCGACCTGGACTTTGTCATGGGGTTAGATAGCAATGATGACGGCGCGATTACCTGGGGCGAAGTCAGGCTTAAATCATCTGAAATCTGGCGGTACGCCCTTTCAAGGTTGCAGGTCAGTACCTCCAATCAAACCTGCATATACCGGCAAGGGAAACAAAAAATCGACCAGCATACTGATGGTAAGTATGCGGTTTTATATTTTTCCTGTGATAATTTTTCTGTTCATGATTCTTTAACTGTAAGTTACCGTTTATTTGCAGAGATAGACCCGCAGCACCGGGGCCTGCTGAATTTAAGCTATGGCGATGGCGATACCGCTAGTGTTCTTGACCCCAGTCAACCGGCTCGGGATTTCGACATTTCCGAAAAGCAAAAGATCTGGGCGACATTAGCTGATTTTATCCATGAGGGTATTTGGCATATTTGGATTGGTTTCGATCACATTTTATTTCTGTTGAGTCTGTTGATCCCCTCGGTCATGGTTTATCAAAAAGCAGAATGGCAACCGGCAGCTAACTTCAATAAGGCGCTTTGGAATGTTATCCGAGTAGTGACCGCGTTTACCGTCGCGCACTCAATGACCTTAAGTGTCGCGGCTATGGGAATTATTGAGCTGCCGTCTCGTTGGGTAGAGTCCATTATCGCCGCCTCAGTCATTTTGGCCGCATTGAACAACCTCGTGCCCATCTTTACCGAAAAGCGTGCGTTCCTGGCTTTTGTTTTTGGCCTGATTCATGGTTTTGGCTTTGCCAGCGTCCTCGCTGACCTCAGCTTAAAAGAAAACTCAGGATTGTGGGGATTACTGGGATTTAATCTCGGCGTCGAAATCGGCCAACTTGCCTTGGTTGCGGTATTTCTACCGATAACTTACCAATTAAGTCGTTATGCTTTCTATCAACCTTTAATACTCAGATGCTGTTCTGTCGGTATTGCAAGCCTGGCGAGTATCTGGTTTTATGAAAGGGCTTTCAACACATCGCTAATCATTTTTTAATAGGGGCATCTCTCCGAAAATTATTGAAATCTCCTTCGCCCTTCTTTTGCGCGCTAATGCTAAATCCTGAGCTATTTAAGGAAATCTGAATAAGTCCAGTGCCTGCGATAAAATATCGGCAACCGAACCGGCAGTTTTCGACAGGATGATCCCGATGGAGCAATTTGGACTCAGGGCCTCGCTGTATGTGAATAAACCACGATCCTCAAATTTCGGTGTCAACAGGTATTTCCGTTTAGTTTGTTTCCGAACTGACCCTGTCGGCACTATGTTAAACTTAGAAACCGTCTAAAAAGCGTAGCGACCGAGTGTCAGCCGGGTTTGGCCGGAGCGCAGAATCCGGCGTGTACACGAAGTACAGGAGGCGTTCGAGCACCCGCCCACGCCCGCATCACGCTTGTGCAGTAGCTTTTCAGACGGTTTCTTAACTTCACCCGAATAATAACTACTTTAAAGGGGGCGGAAAAATTCATGCGAAAACGCGATTTTCAAGTACGGATAAGCAATGGTTTTTTATTTTCTTTAATAAGCTTAACCGGCATTCAAACAGCTTATGCCAAAGCTATACTGCCTTCTTTAACTGTTTGGTCGCCGCCTAAGACCCTAGAAACTCAAATCAATAACCCGCAATATTTAGATGATGAGGAAATCGTTGCGGGTCATGAACGCACAGTATCGGATGTCTTGTCTGGCCTGCCTGGAATAACCACAACGCGTTTAGGCGGATACGGGCAATTGAGCGGCTTGTTTCTTCGTGGCGTTGGTGGACAAGGACTGGTTACCTTAGACGATATTCCACTATTGGTTTCTTTGCCCGGTTTACAAAACTTTGACTCATTTCCTTCTGAGTCGATAAAAACAGCGGTCATTCAGCGCGGCCCCGATTCATCCCGGTATTCATTTCAGGCATTGGGCGGCGCTATCCGGCTATACACGCAAGACAGAGAGGAATCTGGCGGTAAACTGAGTGTCGAAGGCGGAACTTTCGGCGCCTTAAGAGAAACACTTGTCGGTGGTTTGGCAGGGAAATCGGGACGGCTTACGTTTACCGCCAGCCGGGTCGATGCATTTGACGGTTCTCATCTTGCTAACGCCTCTGATAGCCCTGAACGCGAGCCTTTCCGTTCCACCCTCGGCATATTGCGGTTTTCAACCGATTTCAGCCCTGAATTCAATTGGCAGGGTTCTCTGCTCTATAGAAACTCATGGGTTGGCTCTGACAAGCTAGGACTTGACCGGAATTTTCGCATAGCCTTGCTGGACGACGCCGGCAGTTTCGGCAGTTCCGAAAGCTGGATAGCTCAGAATACCCTCAATATGAAAATTTCTCAGGATTGGTCCAGCCATATGCAAGTTGGATTTACCCAATTGCAAAACCAGATCAGTGAGCGTTCGCCGAGTCAGCTTGTGTTTGGGTTGACTAATCGCCTGTATTTGGCGAATTGGCGCAATCAACATACTTTGTTAGTCAATGAAGCCGAAAAAATCCGCTGGCAATTAAATTGGGGCGGTCAAGGACGGCATGAAACCGTAACTCGACGGGAAGATGGTTTTTTAGATCAGCGCACCATGGCCTCCGGATTTCTGGAGACTGAAGCCCAATATCACGATGTAAGCGCTCAAGTTGGGTTTCGGTTTGAACATTATGATCAGTTTGGCGATCATACTTTGCTAAAAGCGGCGGCGGCGTATCAAATCACGCCTGAATTGACTTTGCGCACATCCGGCGGAACCGGCTTTAGAATTCCGGCTTATACCGAACGGCTATTCCATTTCTTTGGCAACCCAAACTTAAAGCCGGAGCGTTCGGCAAGCGGCGATATAAGCTTGGAGTGGCTGCCGCTACAAAATATGCCCATCACGGTGAGCGCTTACTATAACCGCTACGACGATTTAATTACTCAAGCTTATTCCTTGGACGGGCCCGCAAGTTTTCCAGGCATACCGGGGCCGACGACGATTAATGTCGCAAATGCCCGTGTTGCAGGGGTGGAGTTGAATACGCAATATACTGGGACCAACGGCTTGGCTACCGGCATTAGTTATACTTTCAGCGATAACCGGGACTTACAAACGGGTCTGCAACTTCCGTTGCGGCCTTCGCATGTCGTCAGGCTATGGGGTGTGCAAAGTTTCACCGAATTGCCGATTTCTTTGTGGGCTGAAGCCATCGTTCGCAGTTCAACCTGGAACGATCTGTCTAATACGCTTCCGATCAGCCAGTCTATTCAGTTGAATGCCTCGGTTCGTTACGCTATCAGCAAGCAGTTTGAAATTTATGTGCGCGCTGAAAACTTGACCAATACCCGTACACCCCAGTTTTACAGCACGAATATGCCGGGAGCGATGGTGTTTGGCGGTTTTCAGCTAAGTATTTAAACAGCTTCTAAGCCTATGCAAATTTTACTGATCGATGACCACGCTCTTTTTCGAGAGGCGCTGCACTATATCTTGGATCAACTGGGTTCTAATACCATCGTCCTTGAAGCCGCCAATAGCGATGAAGCTGCCCGGTTAATCGAATATACCCCTAATCTCGATTTAATCTTGCTGGATATCGATTTGCCGGGTATAGACGGCTTATCGGCTATGCCAGGGCTGCGGAAATTGGCTCCCGATGTGCCTTTAATGGTTTTATCGGGTTCTGAGGCGATCCAAAATGTAAAGTCAGCGCTGGATAGGGGGGCGGTTGGTTACATCCCAAAATCTTGCAATAGCCATGAAATGCTCGCCGCCATGCGGCTGGTTTTACAAGGCGGTGTATTTATACCGCCTAGGTTGTTAGGTAAATTAAAGTCAACGACCTTATCGTCCTTCGAATCTCGTCAAATTGCAGAGCAGTCGGTAGCGTTGACAAAGCGGCAAATTGAAGTGCTTGACTGCATGGCAAAAGGGATGCCGAACAAATTAATCGCCAGGGAGTTGGCTATTTCGGAAGGAACGGTCAAACTTCATGTCTTTGCCATTATGCGTCATTTAAACGTTCACAACCGCACCGAGGTCGTTATCGAAGCAACAAGGCGAGAATTAATTTCGCCGTCCAATAAAAAGTAAAACTAATGCTGGCTCAGGGCAAGGCCTTAAGTTACTTCTTTGCAGCTTGAAATTAGATTCAGGAGTCTGCTTCTCAGTTTTGCCGGAACGACGGGTTTGTGTAACAGCTGATGGCCGCTGGCATTGGCTTCGCGCAAGCGTTCAGGGTCGGTATCGCCGGTAATCATCAAAACCGCAAAAGAATAGCCCAATTGGGCTTGAAGTTTATTGGCCACATCCAAACCCGAAACAGCATCCCCAAGCCGGTAATCAATGATTAGCAAGGCGATTTCTTGCCCGATGGAGGCTAATTGCTCCAATGCCGAGGCTTGATTGCAGGCGGTAATCACTTGACATCCCCATTGCGACAACAAGCCCCGCATTCCTTCCAGCACCAAGGCGTCATCATCTAATACGAGTATGCGACACCCGGCCAAACGGTTGCCCAAAAGGCTATTATCTGTGATCGGGATATTTAGCGCATCCTGCTTGTCCTTCTTATCCGATGTCGGAACAACGAGGGAAAAGCATGATCCCTTTCCGGGTTGAGACTTCACCTTAATAGCATGATGCAACAACTTAGCGAGCCGTTTTACGATAGACAGCCCTAAACCTAAACCCTTTTGTCTATCCCTTGCCGCATTATGCAATTGATGAAATTCGGAAAATATTTCGTCAAGCTGGTCTTCGGGAATTCCGCAGCCGGTATCGAGAACTTGAATTTCGCAAGTCTCGCCTCGACGTCGCGCAGCTAATAAAATCCTGCCATTTTCGGTGTAGCGAAAGGCATTCCCTAACAGATTGCGCAGCATACTTTCCAACAAAGTCGGATCGCTTTTGACGAGGACTTCTGTAGGTCGAGTGCGAAGCAGGTTGCGATTCTCCAAAGCTACGACTTCAAATTCAGTTTGCAGCCGCATGAATAAATCGCCTAGGTCAACCGTTTCTATATTTGGCTTGACAACGCCCGCATCAAGTTTGGAAATATCCAGTAAGGCATTCAGCATGGAATTTATCGTGGCAATCGAATCTTCAATTTGTCCAATGACTTTGGCTGTTTTGGGACTGTAAACACGGCTGGATAATTCGCCGAAAAAAAGTCCCAAGGCGTGAATGGGTTGACGCAAGTCATGGCTGGCGGCGGCCAAAAATCGAGTTTTGGCGGCATTGGCTCGTTCGGCCTCTTTGCGGGCTTTGTTTAAAGCTTTTTCCCGGTTGATCAGTTCCGTGATGTCCGTGAACGTTAATACACGGCCGCCTTCAGATATTTCTGCCAGCTGAATCTCGAAAACTTCGCCAGTCGGCAAACGATATTCTGTTCGTGTTTTATTAGTTAGGCGGATCGGCGGATTCGCAGCAGCCAAAAGAGTTGTTAGCATCACGTCGGTTTTTGCTTGCGAACCCGCATCGCCTAACAGATCAACGAATTGTTTGTTCCGCATTCGCAAGCGATCATGCTGATCGGACATACAAATGCCTTGACGCATGTTCTCCAGCGTTGTTTCAAGTAACCAGGATTTTTCTTCCGATTCTTGACGCAGCAAAACGTTTTCAAAATTCAAAAGCAACGCTCGGCGAAGCGTGCCGGATAACTTTTTACTACTGGTTACGCCAAAGCAAGTCAAAATGCCCAGTATCGTGGCTGCCGCGATAAAAACAGGGGAGCCTTCAAGAAAAATCCCGATAATCAAGGGAAGTGCGGGCGGTAAGGAAATGGCAAGGATGGCGGGGATGTAAGATGTCCAGGTCAGCATGGCGCCGATGATTTCAATACTGACGGTTATGCCAATTAGCAATGCATTGCCGGGCTGAGAAGGCTGTAAAAACCAGATGACGCCCAATCCCCAGCATAGGCCGGTTAACATCGCAAAGCCGAGCGTGACCCGCTTGAATTGGGCCAGATCGATTAGCAGTTTTTCCTTGTGGTGATGATAGTGACGCAAGGCGATCCATTTAAGCAAATTGATGATGGTTAGAATGGCTAACCAGATTAAAAGCCGGTTATGAGGGAAGGTTGTCCAAAGTCCGAATACCAGGGTAGAGGAAACCAATAACACGGAAGCGAACACATAGCCGCCATGTTCGGTAACGGCCCACAATTTCTCCACTTCGATTTCCTTATGAAATCTTTGTTCTACAGCCTGCATAAATCTAAGCCTATTGAGGTCATTTTTCGCGAGGGTGAGAAAACAATCCATCAAATCCATAATTATCGAGTGATCACTTCCCTGGCAGGATGGCTTTTGCGAGTCGAAAATATGGCTTAGACTGCTTTTTCTTTGCTTTTCAGCATCAATCATAACCCGATTATCATGCGGTTGATGTATGACTTTAGTTATATAACATCCGTTGTATTTTAAAGATCAGTAATTATCAACATAATGCGCTACAAGCTTGGTTTGCAGCCGAGTCTGAGAAACCGTCTGCTTAGCGACTGCACAAGCGTGATCCGGGTGTGGGCGGTGCTCGAACGCCTCATGTACTTCGTGTACACGCCGGGTTCTGCGCTCCGGCCAAACCTGGCTGACACTCGCTCGCTACGCTTTTCAGACGGTTTCTGAGTAACCAATGCGGTTACCTGTTTCGGGTTTTGTAGGATAAGAAAATCGTTTTAATCAAATAGCGGTTTTTAATATTGGGGTGTATAGTGACGATACAGTACCGAACGAATGGAGCGACTATGAATGCAACGATAGATTCAAGCGCTGATGAGATAGCCGGATATATACGCAAAGCTCGTGTCGCCCAGGAAAAAATCGAAAATTATACCCAAGAACAAGTCGATGAGCTGGTTACGGGGGTGTGCTGGGCCATTATTCGGGAAGACAGGGCAAAAGAATTGGCGAAACTAGCCGTCGACGAAGGCGGTTTCGGTAATTACGACGACAAGGTCAGCAAAATTCGCAACCGCTGCATGGGTACTTTGCGCGATATGCAATCGGTTAAAACGGTCGGGATTGTGGAAGAAATCCCGGAAAAAGGGCTGATTAAGATCGCCAAGCCGGTTGGCGTGGTGGCCGCGTTGATTCCGACCACAGGGCCGGACGCCACGCCCCCCTTAAAAACACTGCTGGCCTTGAAAGGCCGCAACGCCATCATTATCGCGGCACATCCCCGCACGCAACTGACCACCGAATTGACCGTGAAATATATGCGCGAAGCCTGCGAGCAAGTGGGCGCGCCAGCCGATTTGGTGCAGGTGATCGAAAAGCCTTCGCTTGCTAAAACCCAACAGTTGATGCAGCAAGCCGATTTGATTGTCGCCACCGGCGGCGCGGCGATGGTGAAAGCCGCCTACAGTTCGGGGACGCCGGCTTACGGTGTCGGCGTGGGCAATTCTGTCCATGTTGTGGACGAAACAGCCGATCTGGATGATGCCGCTAATGCGATTGTCACGGCCAAGCAATTCGATTACGCAACCAGTTGCCTTGCCGACAATGCAGTCATTGCACACGAGGCTATTTATGCGGGGCTGATCGAGCGCTTGCAAAAGTTGGGGGCTTATTTGTGCAGCGCTGAGGAAAAAGCTAGCTTGCAGCAGTTGATGTGGCCCAGTCCTGATCATCATATTCCGTGTGTTGCCGTCATCGCCAAATCGCCAGCTCAAATTGCCAAGTTAGCCGGATTTGTTGTTCCGGACGATTGTACTTGCCTGATTGTTGAGGAGAGCGGCACGGGAGCGGAATATCCTTTTTCGGGCGAGAAGTTATCATCCGTACTGACGCTTTACCGCTATGACAACAGCATCAATAATGCTATCGACCGGGTAAACGATATTACGGCTTATCAAGGACAAGGCCATACCTGCGGCATTCATACCGCTAGCGACGAGAATGCTATGGCGCTGGCGGCGCAAACGAAAACAGCACGGGTCATGATTAATCAAAGCTTGAACGAAGGCGCAGGCAGTCCGCGAAATGGTTTGCCGTACACATTGAGTTTGAGTTGCGGTACTTGGGGCGGGAATATCACGACCGAAAATGTCAACGCCCGGCACATGATTAATCTTACCTGGGTTTCAAGGCCATTAATTCCGCGGCCATTGGACGAAAAGCATCTGTTTGAACAGCATTGGCAAAAATACGGTCACTGAGTCTTTATTTTGCAGTTAAAAGTTTTAGAGTTGAAATGCCGGTTTATTTTATTAAGTGCGACCAGTGCGCGCATGAATTCAAAGGTTTGGTATTAGCCAATACCCAAGAACCTAAAGAGTGGGTGTGTTCTCAGTGCGGCAGCCATGGCGCCAAGCCGGTTTTTATCTACGACGACATACATCCTTTGGAAAACAGTCATGGCGCGGGATGTCCGTGCTGTGGCGGGATGAGCAGTAAAGGAAGGTCAGAATAACAATGGTAAAAACCATTTCGATAACAATAACTAGTGAGGTGTATGATGAGCAAGGTTTTAATTCCAACCAGTATGGTCGGCAACTATCCCAATCCTAGATGGTGGGATGCCGAATTTGCTCGGCATTTCAAAGGCGATCGTCAGCCGCCGGATGCGATGTGGCGAGAAGCTTTGGAAGATGCGATGGCGGCTATTGTTACGGATCAGGTTAACGCAGGACTTGACATCATTGCCGATGGCCGTCTGCACGGCGACAATTATGCCGACGTAGCTCTCTATTACTACTACAGCCGTTTGGGTTACGATTTATCCGGTACTAACCTTGGCTTTCCCATTTACAGTCGTTTGCACTCAGCGACGGTTACCCAGGAAATCAAGCGCCGCGGCCAAATCATGGTGGAGCAAGCGCGTGCACTGAAACGAGCGACCAATAAACCTGTCAAGGTTCAATACACCGGCATTCAAGTGTTGGCGCAATGCACCAACGATCTTTATTATTCTAATAGCCGCGATCGGGCAATGGCGATTGCAGCGGCGATTAACGAAGATATTTTGGCAGTGGATGCATTGGGTGTTGAATATATCCAGCTCGACGAATTTTCCGTGCCTTATTTTTATGAAGACTGGGCGATCGAAGCCTTTAATCGAGCTGTCGCCGGCGTCAAAAACGCCAAGATCGTTTGCCATATTTGCTGGGGCAACTGGGGTGGAACCTCTGCTTATTATCCTGATGGAACCGCAGCCACAGGAGAGATTTTTGATTTAACTAAGAGAACTAAAGACGCCAAAAAACCCAGCCCAACTTCATGTGTAGTACCCAAATCGTATGAATTTAATATCGATGTGTTTAATATCGAGGGCATAGGCCGTTTAGCGTTTGAAGAGTCCGGCCTGGAAATACTCAAACAACATCCCATTCCGAAAAACATGATGTTCTGGGCCGGCGTCATCGACGTTAAGAGCACCGTTACTGAAACCGCCGAGCAGGTTGCTGAAAAGATACGCCAACTGCTGACCGTGGTTCCGGCTGAGCAATTGGGCGTTACCACCGACTGCGGTTTGATTTTATTGCAGCGCTATATCTGCCAGGACAAATTGCATGCCTTGGTCGAAGGCGCCAAGATCGTCCGGAAAGAATTGGCGAAATAACAGGAATTAATTCGCGCCTGATCCGAATGAGCGATGAGCGATGCCTATCTATCCCGAAACTGATAAACGTTGTTCGTTAATCAGCTTGGTTTCGCATGTGCGAACGGGCGACTGCATAGCGATCGGCGGCGGTTTGTCCTGGCGTGAGCCGATGGCCGCTTTGCGCGAGTTGATTCGGCAAGGCGTCAAAGACCTTAAATTGGTCGGTTCGGCTCACGGTATTGATGTGGATTTGTTATGCGGTGCGGGTTGCGTAGCGATTAGTGCGGAATCTTATGTCGGTTTTGAGCAGGATTTCGGTATGGCGCTTAATTATCGGCGCGCCTGCGAAACGGGCGTTGTTAAAGTTGAGGACAATTGCTGCTATACCATGGTTCAGCAGTTACGCGCCGCGATACAGGGTTTGCCGTTTATGCCGGTTCGTTCGGTGCAGGGGACCGATTTCATCAAGCTGCATCCTGAATTTAAAACCATGGTCTGCCCGTTCACCGGAGAAACTTTGGTTTTGGTGCCTGCGCTTAAACCGGATATTGCGTTGCTTCATGTTCATTATGCCGATTCGCAGGGCAATTTGCATATCGATGGGCCGCCGGTCGCCGATATTTTGTTTGCCAAAGCGGCCGCTAAAGTGATTGTGACGGCTGAGCAAATTATTTCGCCTGAAGAACTGGCGCAGTTGGGTGTTACGATTCCTTATTTTTATGTGACGGCTTTATCTGAAGCGCCTTATGGCGCTCATCCAACCGCTTGTTATCCCCGTTACGCCTATGATAGAGATCATACGGCGACTTATTATCAGGCCGCAAAAAAAGGCGCTGATTATTTTCAGGAAAATTACCTAAAGCCTTTCGTTCAGGACTGCCCGGATCAGGCTAGTTATCTGACAATGGTCGGCGGAGAAGCAAAGTTGTCGCGTTTGGCGCAATGGCGCGAAAGCCAAGAGCAATGGCAGCGGCTTTATGAGTAAGCGTGAAAAAATTACTCGCTGCACATTAGGCGAGTTGATGATCTATCAAATAGCGCTGACGATAGAAGATGGCATCCTCGCGTTTCATGGCTTTGGCTCCCCTTTGGTGCAGATTGCCTTGCATTTGGCTAAACGTAGTCATGCGCCCAATTTAATACTGGTCGCGGGCGCTACTTATGGGATTAACCCTAAGCCGCCATTTTTGACCCCGACGACGAACGATTTCGCGATGAACCGCGATGCCGAATGCCATTTGTCGATTGAAGAACTGTTTGATTTGGCCGCCAGCGGCCGGTTAGGGCGAATGTTTTTGTCGGGCTTGCAAATTGATCGCTGGGGTAATATGAATGTGACCCGTTTGGGCGACGACCAACGTTTGACTTTAAAATTGCCCGGTGGAGGCGGGGGCTGTAATCTGTCGGCCGATGCTGACCGGATTACCATATGGACAGCGGCGCATCGGACACTTCCCGATGATAAGGGACGCCGCCGTTATCGTTTAGCCGAGCATTGCGACTTTATCACCAGCGTCGGACATCGGACCGCGCAAGGCTTGCCACGCTCCGCTATGACTTATCGGGGCAGGGGGCCGGATTGTATTGTGACGGATCTCGGTGTGTTCGGTTTTAATCAGGACGGTCATGCTCAATTGCGGGCGACTTACCCGGATACAACTTTGGAATTAATCACCGAAAATACCGGTTTTGCCTTTCCGGTGGCCGAAAACCTAAAGACAGCAGCTTTGCCAGAGCCCGAAATGATTGAATTTATCCGTTTTTTTGATCCTTTGAAGATTCATCAACGCGAGCTTAGCGCCGAGGATAGAACGCGATTTTTTGACTTGAAAGCGGTGTAGCATGCTTATCCGAATGTTTTTAGCCGCGCTCAGAGCGTTGTTAGTGGTTTTAAGCGTAAGGCCGGGTGATGCATCCTAAAATGAACGGCGCGATCCTTGAAGTTGGTAATTTAAAGCAGCAGCAAAATTTTGTGCCTTTGCCTTACCGTTGCGTCAGCTTTCAGCCTTATGAGGGGGATATGACGGCGGAAGCGATTGAACGCTATGTTTTGGCCAGAGAGCTGTACCGGCGCACCGATGTCATTATTTTGCACAACGCCAGCCAGGCATACGCTGTTGTGGCCGTGCAGCGCGCAGGTTCTGAAAGCTTGTTTACCGCAGTGGAAAAAGTGGAAATTCTTGCCTTGCCGGATGAGTGTGTTTTTATCAGCGATCCGGATACGGATCCTGGCAACCGTTCGGCAATGGCTAAGATCGCCTTGAAGCATGGCGTCTCGCCGCAACAAACGGCTATAGTGCTGGGTGCTTTTGATCATGTGAACATCATTCACCATCCCCAGCCATTAATTTTACGCGTGATCGAAGTGGTGCCGCCAGAGCCGCCAAAGCTTTATCGCATGATTGAGCAAGTGCTGAGTTATGCCGACCTGCCGCCGATTGTTTTAGAATTGGAAACCATTGATCTACGCGATTTGGCCAGTACGGTATCGCCCGAAGCGTACTTGGTGCCCTGCCGCTCAGGCGGGCTAACTCAATTAAGCGCGCCGGTTTATTTTCTTGATGAACGGCCAAATCCGCGGCAAAACTGGACCTTGCTCGGCTGCGAGCGCAGCTTGCAATTTCACCGCCATTACTATGGCGATGAGCCGCCGCGAGTGGAAATGTGTCCACGTCAGTTACACCGGCCGGATGATAAAGCGACATTTTTGAAATGTTGCTTGCTGGAATATGACTTTGAATTGACCGGCCATACGCTGACGGTGCCTTGGGGAACCGATTTGAAGCTAATTGAAGCTGCGTTAAAGCAGTTCTTTACACAGGAAACCGCTTATGAATGAGCTTGCTTGGGAAAATATCATAACCGGTCAGCGGGATATGCGGGTACAAAAGCCGCGTAAAAACGGCTGCACGATGGTGATGGATGTCGGCAAAAGTTTATATGAAACTCAAAGTATTCTACAAACCAGCGCACGTTATATAGATCATTGGAAGTTCGGTTTCGGTACGTCGGTTTTTATCGAAAGAGACTTGCTCGAAGCCAAGTTGGCCTTGATCGCTGAAAAAAATATTCTGACTTTCCCAGGCGGCACGTTGCTGGAAGTGGCTCTGTTGACGCAGCATTGCCGGGTTTACATGACGCATGCGAAAGCCTTGGGTTTTTCAGCGGTTGAAATTTCCGATGGCATATTGCCGATACCACGGTTTAGACGGCAACGAATTATCGAGTGCGCGTTGAATGCCGGTTTGATTCCCATTACCGAGGTCGGCAAGAAAGATCCCAAGCGTCAGCCCACGCCTGAGCAAATCGCTGCAGAAGTGCTGGAGGATTTTGCCTGGGGCGCTGCCTGGGTCATTATTGAAGGGCGCGAAAGCGGCCATAGTGTGGGTGTATTTGACGAAGCGGGCAATGTCGACGAATTTGAAGTTGATGCGATTATTGATTTGGTCGGCAAAAAATCAGAGTTATTGATTTGGGAAGCGCCGCTGAAGTCTCAGCAAGTTTTTTTTATAGAAAAATTTGGCGCCAATGCTGGGTTAGGCAATATCGCCATTGACCAAGTTCTTGCTGTAGAGACCCTGCGAAATGGACTGCGCTTTGACACCTTGAACCGGGTTACCGGTAAACTGTTGCGTGACGGCGGTTGGGATCCGAATCAAGTCGAGAGTAATGGCCTGATGAATGCGTCAACGAATTTGGATGGACAGTAGAATGGCTGTTGACAGCCGGCTTAAACCCGAGGCGGTCCAGGCTCAAGTACTGGAAATCGGCGGTAAACTGAAAACGCCGCCATCGGACTTGCTAGTTGGTACAGCCTTTACCGACGAGCTAAATAACCAAGCTGCGTTAGTTTCGGCTATCGGCTTGGTTGATTTGGCTCATACTTTGACGGCGATGGCGCATAAGATTATTCCTGAGCCGGCGGCCTTGCAGTTGTTGACTCATCTATTGGCATTGCAAGCCCGGCCCGAGAGTTTTGTCTTGCATCCGGACAATGGCGATATCTACACCAATCGTGAAGCCTGGCTGGCGCAGCGCACCGATGCCGTGGTTTGGTTGGGCGCCGGACGAGCTCGCCGGGAGGCGGTTACGACCGGTTTTATCCTGGTGTTGCGCGAACAGATTACGGAACTAAGCGAAGTCTTGATCAGCCTTGGTTTAGTAATCGCGCAGCAAGCCGAACGACACATTCGCGCGGTGATGCCGGATTATACCTATCTTCAGGCGGCTCAACCGACTTCTTTTGGCCATTATTTGTTGGGCTTTGCTTATCCGGTGTTGCGCGATTTGGCTCGTATCGAAAATCTATGGACTCGGCTTAATCTTAGCCCGATGGGTTGCGGCAGCACCAATGGCTCAAGACTGCGTCAAGGTCGAGAAGGCATGGCTGAGCTTTTAGGTTTTGACGGCTTGATCAGCCATGCTCGCGACGCCATGTGGCAAGCTGATCTGTTCATTGAGATTTCGGCCTTGTTAAGCGCAAGCAGCATTTCGCTGAGCCGTTTAGCCGAGGACTTACAAGTTTTCAGCAGCCAGGAGTTTGCGCTGGTTGAGCTTGACGACTGTCATGCGCGGGCGAGCAAAATTATGCCGCAAAAGAAAAATCCTTTTGCTTTGACTCACATTCGCAGCGTCGCCAACAAATTGATTGGCCTGACGGCTTCGGTTGCCGCTTCGGTCAGAACGCCGACCGGTCAGCCGGACAATCGCACTTTGATTTACGGTGAGTTGCCCGAAGCCATAGAATCGGTTGGTCATAGCGCGGCTTTGTTGGCCGAAGTGCTCAAGTCGATGACATTTAATCAAGCAAGAGGCGAGGCTTTGGTCGCGTCCGGTTGGGTAATGGCCACCGATTTGGCGGAAATGCTGGTAATAGAATACGGCGTCGATTTTAGAAGTGCTCATCAATTGCTGGCCAAATTGGCGAGCGATTACCCGCGGAAAAGCTTGTTAGATCTGGATCGGCAGGCCTTGATTGCGCTGGCCGAAAAACAGCTTGGCGGTAAAATTAGGTTGACTGAGCAACAATGGGCTTCATCTTTGGACGTCAATGCTGCGTTGCAAGCGCGGTCCGAGTCTGGCGGCGCTGCGGCCGTCAGCATGATGAAAATGCTTGCCGATTGCCGTCAGCAATTAGGCGCTTTTAGCGATAAAGTGCAAGCGAGAAAAAATCTTTTTTCCAGCCGGGAGCAAGCGCTATTGCAACAGGTCAGCCAACTCATTCGCCCGGCAGAGGCCGCAAATCATGACTAGACAGGCTTTTGACTTTATTATTGTTGGCGCGGGTTCTGCCGGTTGCGTACTGGCTAACCGGCTGAGCGAAGATGCGCAATGCCGCGTGCTTTTACTTGAGGCCGGCGGCGAAGATGATCATTCATCAATTCATACGCCCGGTTTGTTCGCTCAATTGCAGGACAGCCCATATGACTGGGGCGACCGGACGGCGCCGCAAGCGGGCATGAGCGAGCGCCGTATTTACATTCCGCAGGGCAAGGCCTTGGGCGGTTCGAGCTCGATCAACTATATGATCTACATCCGTGGCAATCGGGCGGATTATGACCATTGGGCGAGCCTGGGCAATACCGGCTGGGCTTATGATGCGGTTTTACCCTATTTTATTAAAGCCGAGACAAATCTTGAGTTTAACGATCGTTTTCATGGTCAATCGGGCCCGTTGGTGGTGTCAAGCCATTCGCGGCTCAGTCCGATCAGCCAGCGCTATCTGTCCGCGGCGCAGGACGCAGGCATTTGCTATAACCCGGATTTTAATGGCGAATGGCAGGATGGTTGCGGTCCTTTGCAGCGAACCATTGCGGACGGTATGCGCTGCAGCACGGCGGCTGCTTATTTGCGGCCGGCGCGGCGGCGTCCTAATCTGACCGTTTTCAGCCATGCGCAAGCGACTCGGTTATTATTCGATCGGCAGCGCGTGATAGGTGTGCAATATCTGCGCATGGGCATTGCCGAGCAGGCTTTTGCTGGCGCGGAAGTTATTTTGTCGGCTGGCGCGTTACGGTCGCCGCAGTTATTGTTGCTATCGGGGATTGGCCCTGCGCCGGCGCTGGAAACATTGGGCATTCAGGTTCAAGCGCATGCGCCGGAAGTTGGCAAAAACTTGCAGGATCATATTCATGCGCGTGTGCGCTGCGAGCTGACAGAACCTTTAACCTTTGCTCCATTGCCGAGCGAAGATAAAGCAACCGCGTTACAGACTTATGAAACCAGCAAAACAGGTCCTTTGGCGTCTAACTTTTTGGAAGCCGGTTGCTTTGTCAAAAGCCAGGCAGACGCGCCTTATCCTGACTTGCAGTTGTTTTTGTTCGGCAATTTAACGCCGGAATATCCCGAGGCCGGGCAGGCCAACCGTCACGGCATTGCGCTGACCGCTTACGTTAATCGGCCGAAGAGCGCAGGCGAAGTCACTTTATCATCGGCTGATCCTTTAGATAGGCCGCGCATCAATCCGAATTATTTCAACGATCCGGCCGATCTTCGCTGTTTGGTCGAAGGCGTTCGCTGGAATCTTAAATTATGGTCGCAGCAAGCTTTTGATGATATTCGCGGCAATGAATTGTCGCCAGGCTTGACCTGCCGGGATGGCGACGGTTTGGCAGAGTTTGTCAGACGCACCGCCTCTACGACCTGGCATCCGACGACAACATGCCGGATGGGCGTTGATGCGCATGCTGTTGTGGATCCAACTCTGCGCGTTAATGGCGTTGCCGGTTTGAGAGTGGTAGACGCATCGATCATGCCGGCTATTGTCAGCGGCAACACCAATGCGCCGACCATTATGATTGCCGAAAAAGCGGCCGATCTGATAAAACAAAGTTGATAAGCGTTTATGCTGGCTTCCGTTCATATCACTGATTCGTCTATTTATGGTTCGGCTTGGGTGGATGACGAATTGCGCGGTTTATTTACGGAACAATACCGGATAGCATCGTGGCTGGACATTATGCGGGTTCTGGCCCAGACGCAAGCGGATTATGGGTTGATTCCGCAGCCAGCCAGCAGGGAAATAGACACGGCCTGTCGTGGCCTAGATGTCGATCAGGCTTTTTTAGACGAGGTCGGCGAAGGCTTTAAAAAAACCAATCATTCGCTGCTGGGTTTGATTGAAGCGATCAAAAAGCGTTGTGGCGTGGCCGGTGGTGAATGGCTTTGTTATGGCGCGACGGTGCAGGATATTACCGACACCCATATCGTTTGCGTATTATTGAAAGCGCATCAGCATTTTCTGGCGCAAGTGCGGCTCATTCAGCAAAGTTTAATTGAACTTGCCCGTCAGCATAAAAATACCCTGATGTGTGGGCGCACGCATGCACAGCCGGGTTTGCCGATCACTTTTGGCTTTAAGGCTGCCGCTTGGTTGGACGAGTGGGAACGACACCGGCAGCGCTTAACTGAGCTGAAGCCGCGTTTAGGTGTTGGCCAGCTGTGCGGCGGCGTTGGCAGCCTTTCTGCTTTTGGTCCTCAGGCGCTAGCGCTGCAAAAAACAGTGATGAGCCGTTTAGGTTTGGAGCCGCCGATCATCTCCTGGACCAGCAGCCGCGACCGCTTTGCCGAATGGTTAGCGGTGCTGGCTTTGATGGCGTCAACTGGCGACCGGATCGGTCAGGAAATTGTTCATCTGCAAAGACCTGAAATCGGCGAACTGAGCGAAGGCTTGGCCGAAAATGCGGTTGGCAGCATTACTATGCCGCAAAAACGAAATCCAGAGATTTCTGAACATTTGGGCACCCTGGCCAGAGTGGTTAGGCATCATGCCGCGCATATGGCTGAAAATTTGGTGCACAGTCACGAACGCGACGGCCGCTCGTGGAAAGGCGAATGGCTGATTATTCCTGACGCCACGTTAGCGACCGGAAAGTCATTGGCTTTGCTGGCAAACTTGGTTAAAAACCTACAAGTCAATAAAGACCGGATGCGCGCCAATATTGTAGCGACCAAAGGGTTTATTCACGCCGAGGCGGTTATGCTGAAACTGGCTGAAAGTCTGGGCAAACAAAGTGCGCACAAACTGGTTTTCGAAGTCAGTGTAAACGCGCAAAATCAAGGCCAGGATTTTAAGCAGGCGCTGCTGGAACATCCGGTCATCAATCGATTGATCAATGGGGCGGCGATGCAAGAATTGTTCGATCTGGAAAAAAGTACAGCGATTTGCGCCGAGATGATCGATCAGGTGATCAGCCAATGTTCGCTTAGCTGAGCGTGGAATGAAACCGGTGCAAGCAGAAAATTCTCAAGCCAGACAAGCCGTCATCGATCGCATAAACGCCAGAATACCTCGTCATGGTTTGGCGCATTATCCAACGCCCCTGATGCGCGCAAACCGCCTGTCAGACAAGCTTTGTCCGGCAGATCTTTGGTTTAAACGAGATGATCTGATCAGCTTTGGCTTAGGCGGCAACAAAATTCGGGGTCTGGAGGTTCTGCTCGCTGATGCGCTGGCCCAGCGGGCGGATTGGCTGGTGACCGGCGCGGGCGTGCAATCCAATCATGTTCGAGCGACTGCGGCGGTGGCTGCTTATGCGAGCATGAGGAGCACGGCGGTTTATTGGGGCAAGCCGCCGGCTGTTGTGGATGGAAATTACCGGCTAACTCGTTTGTTTAATGCCGAATTTCATTTTACCGAGGATGATGACCGGCTTTCGGTCGATTGCCATATTCCCCAGGTTGCCAGCCGGTTGCGCCGGGCAGGGCATCGGCCATACGCGATTCCAAGAGGCGGGGCTTGCGCCCGAGGCGTCTTGGGTCATGTCTTGGCTGTATTCGAGCTGTATCAGCAATGCCTTGCGCAGCAACTAAACCCCGATGCGATTGTGCTGCCAGTCGGATCTGGCGGCACCTATGCCGGATGGTTGCTGGGCCTTAAATTATTAAATTTGCCCTGGCGTCTGCTGGGTTATACGGTTAGCCGCTTGCCGGAAGACGTAAGTGAACAGATCGCGCGCTTAGCGACCGAGGCATCTGACTTGTTGCAGTTGGATTGGGTTTTTGTTGCTTCCGATGCGCCGATCCAGGGAGGGTTTATCGGGCCGGGTTACGGCATTCCCAGCCCCGAAGCCGCTGAGGCGATCAGATTAGTTAGCTGCAGCGAGGGTATTTTGCTGGATCCCGTTTATACTGGCAAGGCAATGGCGGGTTTTCTACACGGATTGGCCAATCAAGTTATTGACCGGAACAAAAAGATAATTGTGATTCACACAGGTGGCGAGCCGGCTTTTTTTGCCGGAAACGGCGATTGGTTGAATAGTGTTTGTTGAGCTTGATAAGTAAAGCGGAGGTAACATGCGAATTATTGTTATCGGAGGCGTCGCGGCCGGCGCAAAAGCCGCGGCAAAGGCTCGCCGGGTTGCGCCCGATAGTGAAGTTATCATTTATCAGGACGAAGCGGAAATGTCCTATTCCGCTTGCGGTTTGCCTTATGTGATCAGCGGTGTGATCGCTGACGCAAACCGGGTGGTGATTCGCCGACCCGATGATTTTGTCAAAGAGGGCATGCAGGTTTTTACGCGTCATCGCGTAACCGCCATTGACACGGAAAAGCGGCAATTGACGGTAAAAAACCTGATTGACGATAACGATGTTGTTGCTGATTTTGACCGACTAATCATTGCAACCGGCGCGCGCGCCATTATTCCTAATATTGAAGGCGTTGATCTTGAAGGCGTTTTAGCGTTACGTAATCTGGCCGATTTGGCTCGTTTTAAACGGGCGTTAAGTCATTTGCAGCCAAAAACGGCAGTGATTGTTGGCGCGGGCTATATTGGTCTGGAGTTGGCAGAGGCCTTTCATGAGCTTAAGATTAAAACCACCGTTATTGAGAAAGCTGAGGCTATTTTACCCAAATTCGACCCAGAAATGGCTCAGCGGGTGCAGGAGCACTTGTTAGAGAATAAGGTTGACTTAGTTTTGGGCGATGGTCTGAGCAAGCTTTGTGGCGTCGAAAACCGTGTTGTTGCGGTGGAAACGGAAGCTGGCAAACGAATTTCGGCCGATCTTGTGGTGCTTGCGATCGGCGTGCGGCCCAATGTTGAATTGGCCAAGCCGGCGGCGATAGCGCTTGGCGTTACCGGTGCAATTGCGGTCAATGCTCGAATGGAAACCAGCAGGCCTGGTATTTATGCTGCCGGTGATTGTTGCGAAACCGTCAATCGAGTGACCGGCGCCGCTACTTGGATACCATTGGGCGATATCGCTAATTTGCAGGGGCGCGTTGCTGGTGAAAATGCGGCTGGTGGGTGTGCGGAATTCCCTGGTGTTTTTGGAACCGCGATATTCAAATGTTTCGCCTTAACGGTTGCAATCACAGGTTTGTCCGAGCAAACTGCGCGGTCAGCAGGATTTGATCCTGTTTCGATTGTCACAACGGCAAGTGACTGCGCGCGTTACTATCCTGGCAGAAAAGAATTTGCTTTGAAATTAATAGCGAACCGGCCGGATGGCGGAATATTGGGCGCTCAAGTGATAGGGCAAGGTAAAGTCGATAAAATGATCGATATAATTGCTGCGGCATTGCTTGGCAAGCTCAGCTGCGCCGATCTTGAAAATGCCGATTTTGCTTACTCCCCGCCTTTTAGTCCAGTCCTTTCGCCTGTTATCGCCGCCGCCAGCATCTTGAGCGCTAAATTAACGTGAGCTTTTATACAGTAAAATTTCGAGGCGCTCTTATGAATAACGACCATGGGTTATCCACATTTTTTGTGGATAACTTTGTGGACGCCTTTGTGAGATTCGCCCTAAAGCTAAGAATTGTCTCAATAATTCTTAGATTGCGCAAAAATTAGCCGTCGAGGTTTTTCGGGTATGCCGAAGTTTCGGCGCAACAAGCGCAGATTTGTACAAAACAGCGAAATTTAGGATACAATCGTTGTAAAGGTTTTGTACAGATACGGATTCAATATGTGTTCGTTGTCTGCTTGATTGAGAATTTATTGTAACTTTTCAGCATCCTTCTTTCATTGAGGCCAGTGCTTTGCCTGGCGCCGTTTACCGTCGTAAATTAAGCCCATGCAAGTAAAAATCCCTTCGTGATGCAAAGCGTGCATCACTTCTTCGGCAAAGTAAACGTTTGACGCTCATATCATTTCCATATACCATTGTACAGTTATGTCAGATCGATTGCCTCAATCTATTGATCCGTTACAGCTGGCGGATAGTCGCGGCGCTTTGCAGGGTAAGTTGCCTTTAAATCTATTTGATCGATTAGCTGATAGCTTGTATCAAAACGAAGGCTGTGTTGACGTCAGTCTTGTTTTTAGCCGGGAGGGAAAATTGGCTAAAATTGACGGGCAAATAAAGTCAACATTAGCGTTGGAATGTCAAAATTGTTTAGGACCTGTTGAATGGGTGGTGAATTGTAAGGTCAGGTTGGGGGTTGTCGCTTCAATTGATGAGGCGGATAGACTGCCTGAGGATAGGGAGCCCTTACTTGTCCAGAGTGAAGGAAAAGTTCTTCTTAAAGATTTAGTAGAGGATGAACTCTTATTGGCCTTGCCCACTTTCCCTAAGCATTCGCATGATTGCTTGAGCCAGGCAAATCACGCTGGCAGTCAAGCTATGCTTGCTGATCTGCAGGCGGTCAGCAACGAAAATCCTTTTTCTATATTAGCTAAATTAAAAAATACTGGAGATTAATCATGGCAGTACAAAAAAGTAAAGTATCGCGTTCAAGACGTGGTCAGCGCCGTTCTCACGACGCGCTAACCGCCAGAGCCCTGGCTCAGGATCCGTTGACGGGGGAAGTTCATTTGCGCCATCATGTGACGCCTGATGGTTATTTCAAAGGCCGTCAAATTATCACCAACAGTGAAGAAGATTGATTATCTCAATTGAAAACTGAAGACATGCCGAGCTGGAGTTAAATTTGGGCCGGTTTTTATAAGCATCATTTCATGAGTACCGGGTAAACGTGAGCCTAACAATTTCAATCGATGCAATGGGTGGGGATCATGGCCCGGCAGTAACCGTTCCTGCGTCTTTGGATTGCTTAAGAAGTAATTCGGATTTAAAGCTGATATTAGTTGGCGATGAGACTGTGCTTAAGCAGCATTTGGCTAGCGCGGCAGAAACCTTTAAAGACAGGCTTGGCATACATCATGCGTCACAGTGCGTTGAAATGGACGAGTCGCCCTCGAAGGCGTTAAAAAATAAAAAAGATTCGTCCATGCGCGTGGCTATCAACCTAGTGCATGATGGTCGGGCTGATGCTTGCGTTAGCGCGGGCAATACCGGCGCCTTGATGGCTACGGCGCGGTTTGTGCTTAAAATGATTCCGGGCGTCGATCGCCCCGCTATTATTTCCACGCTGCCTTCCATTTTTGGTCATACCCATGTACTTGATTTAGGCGCCAATGTAGATTGCACTGCCGAGCATCTTTTTCAATTTGCCGTAATGGGCGCCGAATTGGTAAAAGCGGTTGAAAATATTGAAAACCCGAAAGTTGGCTTATTGAATATTGGCGAAGAGGACGTTAAAGGCAATGAGCAAGTTAAAGCCGCGGCCAAATTGCTTGAAAGTTCGGCATTAAATTACATTGGCTACGTGGAAGGCAATTCGTTAAATGCCGGCTCTATTGAGGTCGATTTGATTGTCGCTGACGGCTTTGTCGGCAATGTTGCGCTCAAATCGATTGAAGGCGCAGCGAAAATGATTGGCACCAATCTAAAAGCTGCGTTCAACAAAAATATGCTGACTAAATTGGCGGGTTTGCTAGCTTATCCGGTGCTTAGCTCATTCAAAAAGAGCATTGATCCGCGCCTATACAATGGCGCCAGCTTTTTAGGTTTGCGCGGTCTAGTGATTAAGAGCCACGGAGGCGCTGACGTTTTGGCGTTTAAAACTGCGATTCATCTGGCTGAAGTTGAAGTTAAAAAGGATGTTACGGCTAAGATCAGTGAGCAGGTGCAAAAAAGCTTGGCGCTGAGAGAGAGTGCATGACCCGGTATTCCAGAGTTCTTGGCACCGGCGGCTATTTGCCGGAAAAAGTGCTGACCAATGAGCAAATATCGCAAACGGTAGATACCTCCGACAGCTGGATTTACGAGCGAACAGGGATTAAAAGCCGCCGTATCGCGGGAGCTAATGAAAGCGCTTCCAGCATGGCTGAGATTGCTGCGCGTCAGGCTATTGATATGGCGCAGATCGATCCCGAGCAAATCGATTTGATCGTTGTGGCGACCGGAACGCCTGATCGCGTTTATCCCAGTACGGGTTGCTTGCTGCAACAGCGCTTGGGGATAAAAAGCTGCGTTGCTTTTGATATTCAGGCGGCTTGCTCGGGTTCGATCTTTGCGCTCAATATTGCCGACCAATATATTAAATCTGGTGCGGCTAATACTATTTTGGTGATTGGCAGCGAAATTTGCTCCCGGGTGGTTGACTGGAGTGATCGCGGCACCTGCATTTTGTTTGGCGATGGCGCAGGCGCTGTGATACTGGGTGTTTCATCTGAAACCGGTATTTTATCGACGCATATCCATTCCGATGGCGAATACGAAGATTTGTTGTATTGCCCCAATCCGCAAGCGGCAACCGAAGTCAATAAACACGAAGCCGGGTTTATTAACATGCGTGGCAATGAAGTGTTTAAAGTGGCGGTCAACACACTGGGCCGGATCGTCGATGAAACTCTGGAAGCAAATAATTTGGACAAGTCCGCCATTGACTGGCTGGTGCCGCATCAAGCCAATATTCGCATCATTGCGGCAACCGCAAAAAAATTAAAAATGTCCATGGAGCAAGTGGTCGTGACGCTGGAGCACCAAGGCAACACTTCTTCGGCTTCGGTTTTGCTTGCCTTCAATGAAGCGGTTCGGGATGGGCGGATCCAGCGCGGGCAGGTTATATTGCTTGAAGCATTTGGCGCAGGATTCACGTGGGGTTCTGCATTAATTAAATACTGATCACGTATTATTCTGATGAGCGAACAAACTTATAATCTGGCTTTTGTGTTTCCCGGGCAGGGGTCGCAGTCGGTCGGCATGTTAAAAGAGCTGGCTATGCATCATCCCGAGGTGCAACAGACCTTCGAACAAGCCTCAGAAGTGCTGGCGCGGGATTTGTGGGCCATCGTGACGCAAGGCCCAGAGGCTGAGTTAAATCAGACGCCAACAACGCAGCCTGCGATGTTGACGGCGGGTGTCGCGGTTTGGCGAGTTTGGTGCAAACAAAGCGCTATTCGTCCGGCCTGGGTGGCGGGGCATAGTTTAGGCGAATATACTGCATTGGTCTGTTCGGAGGCTTTGTCTTTTGCGGATGCTATTCGCCTGGTCGCCAATCGGGGCCGATTGATGCAGGAAGCCGTGCCGGCTGGTGTTGGCGCGATGGCGGCGATTTTGGGCTTGGAAGATCACGAAGTGGTCAAAGTTTGCGCTGAAGCCGCGGGTAAGGACATTGTTTCGGCGGTAAATTTTAATTCTCCGGGGCAAGTTGTCATTGCCGGGCATGCGGCAGCTGTCGACAGGGCGATCGCCGCGGCAAAAGACGCAGGCGCCAAACGGGCCGTTCTCTTGCCCGTGAGTGTGCCGTCGCATTGCCAATTGATGCAGGCGGCTGCCGAGCAATTGCGCGCTTATTTGCAACAATGTGCAATCGAAATGCCGAAAATGACATTGGTGCATAACGTCGATGTGACCCCGCATTCGGCGGCCGAAGTCATCAGAAATGCATTGAAAGAACAACTCTATAAACCGGTGCGCTGGTCTGACTCGATTAAATTTATGCACGATCAAGGCGTTAATTGCTTCGTCGAGTGCGGTCCCGGCAAGGTATTGCTTGGATTAAACAAGCGTATCGTAAAAGATGCCGAACATTTGGCGATCTACGATTCGGAAACATTAACTGCAGTGCTGGAGAAATTAAATGGATAAATCCATTGCTTTAGTTACCGGAGCCAGTCGGGGCATTGGCCGAGCAATAGCGGAAAAACTGGCGGACGATGGCTATTTTGTCGTCGGCACGGCAACATCAGATAACGGCGCGGATTCAATTTCGGCTTATCTGGGCGACAAGGGTAAAGGCATGAAGCTTGATGTTGCCGACGCTGAATCGGTTGCCGAAGTTATCAAAGCGGTTAATGACCACTATGGAGCGCCACTGGTGTTGGTCAATAATGCGGGCATTACCCGCGATAATCTGTTGATGCGCATGAAAGACGAGGAGTGGGAGAGCATTATTAATACCAATTTGACTTCGGTTTATCGCATGAGTAAGGCTGTTTTGCGCGGAATGATGAAGGCTAAGACCGGCCGAATTGTCAATATTTCTTCGGTTGTCGGTTCGACCGGCAATGCTGGTCAGGCTAATTACGCGGCGGCTAAAGCCGGTATCGCGGGTTTTACCAAATCGTTAGCGAAAGAAGTGGGTTCTCGCAACATTACTGTCAATACAGTAGCGCCTGGATTTATCGACACCGATATGACGAAAGAACTCGGCGAGGAGATAAAAAGCTCGCTATTGGCTTCGATTCCCTTGTCGCGCTTGGGAGAAGCCAAGGAAATTGCGCACGCAGTTGCTTTTCTGGTTTCCGACGGCGCAGCTTACATTACCGGCGAAACGCTTCATGTGAACGGCGGTATGTTTATGCCGTAATCAGCGTATTGCAAGCGATAGCTGGCCCTTGCAGACGCACTTTTGTCATCATCGGGATTATTTCTTGAATGTTGTGACATTATTAAGATATCAAAGTATAATTCCCCGGCCGTCTGGAACTTCCGGCGACGGGGATTCTGGTAAGATTAATAACAATAACTGTAAGTTTATGAATAAATTATAAAAACTTGCATTGTTTGAGGATAATATTTATGAGTAACGTTGAAGAACGAGTAAAAAAAATTGTTGCAGAGCAATTAGGTGTTAAAGAAGATATTGCTAATGACGCGTCATTCGTCGATGATCTTGGGGCTGATTCTCTGGATACCGTTGAACTCGTTATGGCGCTTGAAGAAGAATTTGAATGTGAAATTCCAGACGATGAAGCTGAAAAAATCACAACTGTTCAGCAAGCTATCGATTACATCGAAAAAAACGCATAAGTCCCATCATTAGTGGATGAGCGGTGTTCATCCACTAAGTACCGCTTTTCCTTTTTCCGCATTTGTATTTTTCTTACGGTCAGGTATACCCTTGAGCAAACGTCGAGTCGTCATAACTGGATTAGGTGCTGTTACGCCTTTAGCCAATACAGTTGAAGAAACTTGGAATGGAATTGTTAATGGTAAGAGCGGAATTACGCCAATTGATTCCTTTGACATTTCTCCATTTGCCACGACTTTTGGTGGCGTGATCAGAAATTTTGACATCAGCCGCTATATTCCCAGCAAAGATGCTCAACGCATGGATGGATTTATTCATTATGGTTTGGCGGCCGGTTGTCAGGCTTTTGAAGATTCGGGCCTTGAAGTAAGCGAAGCCAATGCCGAACGAATAGGCGTCGCGATTGGCTCAGGCATCGGCGGCATTACCGGCATCGAAGAATGCTACGCAACTTACGACAAAAGCGGTCCGCGCCGGATTTCGCCGTTTTTTGTTCCCGGCAATATCATCAATATGATATCGGGGAACCTCTCGATCAAATATGGCTTGAAGGGCCCTAATTTCTCGATTGTCACAGCCTGTGCGACCGGTACGCATAATATTGGCGATGCTGCGCGTTTGATAAAATATGGCGACGCGGATGTCATGATCGCCGGCGGCGCTGAACGCTGCACGACCTCGCCTACAGCGATGGGCGGCTTTGCTTCGGCAAAGGCCTTGTCGCGCCGCAACGATGACCCTCAAAGAGCGAGCCGGCCTTGGGATAAGGATCGGGACGGCTTTGTCTTAAGCGACGGCGCAGGCGTTGTCGTTTTGGAAGAACTTGAACACGCCAAAGCGCGCGGCGCAAAAATTTATGCTGAATTGGTCGGTTATGGCATGAGCGGCGACGCTTATCATATGACCACGCCGTCGCCCGGCGGAGAAGGCGCGGCGCGTTGCATGAAAGCGGCATTGCGTGATGCTGGCATAAACCCTGAGGCAGTTGATTATATCAATGCGCATGGCACTTCGACTCCGGCAGGCGATATCGGCGAAACACAAGCCATGAAAGCGGCTTTGGGTGGTCATGCCTACAAAGTGGCTATTAGCTCAACAAAATCAATGATTGGCCATATGCTTGGCGCAGCAGGCGGAATTGAGGCCGTGCTGACCGCATTAAGCATTAAGCATCAACTCGCGCCGCCAACGATTAATTTGGATAATCAAGATCCGGACTGTGATCTTGATTATGTGCCGAATATTGCCAGAGCGATGAAAATTGATGTGGCGATGTCAAATTCCTTTGGTTTCGGCGGCACCAACGGCACTTTGGTTTTTAAGCGTTTTATCTAAGAATTTTATGGTTCGCGCATTTATCAAAGATTGTCCGGATGATTCTAATCAATGGCGAGCCTAACAATCAAATTGATAGCGCTGACCGTGGTCTTCAGTATGGCGACGGCTTATTTGAAACAATAGCCGTTATTAACGGGCGGCCGGTCTTTTGGGACCGGCATTGGCAGCGCTTACAGCAGGGTTGTCAGCGTCTTTACCTTCCGCTTCCGGATGCCAGCGTCATCAGTCAGGAAGTCGAGCGCTTATGCTGGCATAAGCCGTCTTCCGCCGTACTCAAAATAATCGTCACGCGAGGTGTGGGGGGACGCGGTTATCGCCTGCCAGAAAACATTGCGCCGACACGAATACTCAGCCTGCATCCTTATCCCGATTACCCGTCGAATTACGCTGAGTTCGGCATTCGCGCCCGCTTTTGCCAGACTAGACTCGGGCTAAACCCGATTTTGGCCGGCATAAAGCATCTAAACCGGCTTGAGCAAATCATGGCCCGGGCGGAATGGCAAGACCCGTCAATTCAGGAAGGCATACTTCTGGATTATAACGACCGTGTCATTGAAGGCACCATGAGCAATCTTTTTTATGCAAAAGACGCTGCTTTATATACCGCCCCGATTATCGAAGCCGGCGTTTCTGGCGTTGTGCGCGGCCTTATTCTGGAATTAGCGGAGGCTCATGGTCTTTCGGCTCATGAGCAAGCGTTTGGTAAAACTGAGCTGTTATCGGCGGATGAGATTTTTATTTGTAATTCAATTATTGGCGTATGGCCGCTGATTTGTCTTGGCGCTGCGATTTTCCCCGTAGGCCCATGCACCCGGCGGATTCAAGGCTGGTTCAGCAGCTTTACGCAAGAGGCGCTTAATCGGTGAGAGTCTGGATAATGGGCTTGATGCTGATAAGCTTCAGCTGGGTCGCTGGCTGGAGCTGGCTGGAGTATCGCAATGCACTGAGCGAAACCGCTGTCGTTACACAAACGATTACCTTTGAAGTTGAAAAAGGCGATTCTTTGTCCCGGATCGCTGACAAACTGCGGGTGCAACAAGTGCAGTTAAAGCCGTTTTGGTTTAAAGTGATCGCTGTTTTGAACGGCACTTACAATAAGATCAAAACCGGCGAGTACGAGCTGAAATCCGGCTTGACCGCGGCGCAGATATTGAATGTTCTGGCACACGGCAAAACCAAGCAATATGCGATTACTTTTCTGGAAGGCTGGAGTCTTAATGAATTATTGCAAGCCATGGCCAATAACCCCAATCTGGAGCACCAGCTTAGATCATCCGATGCTTCGGTATTAATGGAGGAAGTCGGCATAGGCCAAAAGCGGGCGGCGAATTGTCTTCGCTTGACCGAAGATAAGTTCTTATTTTTGCCGAGTCCGCTGGATTGCCCTGAACCATCGCTGTTAGAAGCTGCGTTGCCGGATTTTGTCGCGTTGGCGGAAGGTTTGTTTTTTCCCGACACTTATTTTTTTGAAAAACATACCACCGATAAGGCATTGCTTAAGCGTGCATTCACCAAAATGCAGAGCGTCATACAGCAGGAATGGCCTCGAAGAGTTGATGGACTGCCTTTCCAGTCACCGTATCAAGCCTTGATCATGGCGTCAATTGTGGAAAAAGAAACCGGCGAGAAATCAGAAAGACCCTTGATTGCCGGCGTCTTTATTCGCAGATTGCAAAAAGACATGCTGTTACAGACCGACCCAACGGTAATTTATGGCATGGGCGATCACTATCGGGGCAATATTGGTGTTAACGATTTAAAAACTCTGACGCCTTATAATACCTATTTGGTTAAAGGTTTGCCGCCGACGCCAATCGCGATGCCGGGTCGTGAGGCCATTGTTGCGGCATTGCACCCGGATCAAAGTGATAATCTGTATTTTGTTTCACGCGGTGACGGCACGCATGAATTTTCAGCCACATTAAAAGCGCATAACCGAGCCGTCAAAACTTACCAAAAGAAAAAACGTGGTTAAAAGCAGAGGCAAATTTATTACCTTGGAAGGCGGTGAAGGTGTTGGCAAGACCACCAATCAGGCTTTTATCCGCGATTATTTGCAAAGCCAGGCTATTTCCGTCATGCTCACGCGAGAGCCCGGGGGTACGCCGCTTGCCGAAAAAATTCGCGCCTTGCTGCTGGCGCTGGACAGCGAACCTGTTACTGAACGCGCGGAATTATTGCTGATGTTTGCGGCGCGAGCACAGCATCTTCAGCAAGTGATCGAGCCCGCTCTGGCGGCCGGTCAGTGGGTGCTTTGCGACCGTTTTACCGATGCCACTTACGCGTATCAGGGCGGCGGCCGGAAAATGCCGGTGCACGCGATTCGCTGGTTGGAACAGTGGGTGCAGGGGGATGTCCGGCCCGATTTAACCTTGCTTTTTGATGCGCCGGTTGAAATCGGTCTGAAACGGGCGGGAAAACGGGGGGCTTTGGATCGTTTTGAATCCGAAAAATACTCGTTTTTTCACCAAGTCCGCGAGGCTTATTTACATCAAGCTGAACAAGAACCGCAGCGAGTCAAGATCATCCAGGCCGATCAACCTTTGCCGGAGGTGCAAAGCAAGCTGATTCAGGTGCTGCATGGTCAATTTGGCGACTGTTTTTCTCGCTTAGAATGACTGCGGTTCACTCGTTATTGCCGTGGCACCAATCTGCTTGGCGGCATTTGAGTCTCTACATCGATCAGCAGCGTTTACCTCAGGCCTTGCTGATCTATGGTCAAAAGGGCCTAGGCAAACAGCAGCTGGCCGAGCAATTGGCTTATGCCTTGCTGTGTCAGGCAAGGCGGCCAGATTACCGCCATTGCGGGCAATGCGACAGTTGTCTGCTGCTTAATGCGGAAAGTCATCCGGATTTTTTACTGATCAAACCTGAAGAAGTCGGAAAGGCCATCACCATCGCCCAGATTCGCCAGCTTTTGTCCAGTTTAACGCTCAAACCGCACTATGATGGCTTTCGTGTGGTCATGCTCAATCCGGCTGAGCAGTTGAACAGCGCAGCCGCCAATGCTTTTTTGAAAGGCTTGGAGGAACCGCCTGAGCGCACGATTTTCATTTTGCTGAGCGAAAAAGTCGAGCAACTGCCCGCAACGATTCGCAGCCGTTGTCAAAAACTGGCGCTGGCAAAACCCGATCGCGAGACGCATCACGCATGGCTTAAACAGCAGCATCGGCTGAGCGAAAATCTCGATTTGCTTTATAGCTTGTCTCAGGGTGCGCCTTTGGTGTCGCTCAGCTATGCCAATGAAAATTTGCTGGCTCAGCGCCAGCAGTGCTTCAAGGATTGGTTGGCGCTGGCTAAGCAACAGAGCCATCCGGCCATTATTGCCGAAAACTGGCAAAAAGTGCCGGAAGCGTCCTTGCTGTTTTGGCTGACGACCTGGCTGGCGGATCTGATTAAATGCGGCTATCGAGCGCCGTTAGAAAAGCTGGCTAACCCAGATTTTTGCTCATACTTGCAAGAATTATCGCAACAACTAGAATTGAATCAGATTTTTTCGCTCTACGACGCTTTATTGAACAGCCGGCAAAAGCTCAATACGACGCTTAACAAATTGTTGATGCTGGAAGAAATTCTGATTCAATGGCGGCAACTTAACCAGAGATAATCACGATGGCCGATTCGACTTCACCCAGACAAGGCATCTTGTCGTTGTCCATTAAAGATAAAAATGCTTTGTATTCCGCCTATATGCCTTTTATTGTCAATGGCGGTTTGTTTGTGCCCACCAACCGCGAGTATGAAATGGGTCAGGAAGTTTTTTTATTATTGAATTTAATGGAAGAAACCGAGCGCTTGCCGATTGCCGGCAAAATTATCTGGAAAACTCCGCCGGGATCTGACGGCTATCGGGCGGCCGGCATTGGCGTTCAGTTTAGCAATCAGGACGGCGGCATGGCGCGCAACAAAATTGAAAACTATTTGGCGGGCGCTTTGTCCTCAGATCGCTCGACCCATACGATGTAGCGCAAAGGCTCAAGGATAAGACAGCATGAGTCTAAACCCATGCTGCTTAACGGGGCGGTCTTGGGTATACTAAATGGCGCACGCTTTACGCTGATTTTTAACTTTGCGTCTTTAGTCTTTTGCCTAAACCATGTTCATCGATTCTCATTGTCATCTCGATCGCCTCGATTTAAAACCCTATCAGAATGATTTTGCCTGTTTTATGCAGGCGCCGGAAAATAGCGAAATTGAACATTTTTTGTGCATCGCGATTGATTTGGAAGCCTTTCCCGCGATGCAGTCGCTGGTTTCGCCTTATTCGCAGGTTTCGCTGTCGCTGGGCGTGCATCCGAATGAGCGCGACGGCAAAGAACCAACGATTGAAGAACTGATTCGTTTGGGCCGGCAAACTAATATTGTCGCGATTGGCGAAACCGGTCTGGACTATTTTCGTAGCGATGGCGATCTGGTGTGGCAGCAGCAGCGCTTTAGAAATCATATCAGCGCCGCCAAGGCCTTAAAAAAGCCCCTGATCATTCATACCCGGGACGCTAAAATCGACACGCTGCGCATTCTGCAAGAAGAAAACGCGGCGGAAGTAGGCGGCGTTATTCATTGTTTTACCGAAGATTGGGAATTTGCGGTGCAGGCGATGGCGATGAATTTTTATATTTCCTTTTCTGGCATCGTTACGTTTAATAATGCGAAGCAGATTAAAGAAGTCGCCCAAAAGGTGCCTGCTGATCGTTTTTTAATCGAAACCGACTCACCTTATTTGGCGCCTGCGCCGTTTCGCGGCAAGGCCAACTATCCGGCCTATGTGCGCTATGTGGCTGAACATCTGGCTGATTTGCGCGCGACCACCGTCGATGAAATCGCGCGGCTTTCAAGCGCGAATTATTATGCCTTATTCAAGCGTTAGCCCGGTCGTATAACCTTTATCGTGAGGGAAAATGCTCAAGCCTTTTGTGCATTATTGGCTGAAATTTAGCCGCTTGCTTCTAATTATAGGGCTATGCATTGGCCTGAATGGTCAGGCAATGGCCGATTTGCCGTCTGCGCTTGCCGGTAAAACTTTAGTGGTCGGCTCGGAAAGCGATTATGCGCCTTTTTCTTTTGGCGAGAGTCCTGCGAAACTCCAGGGCTTTAACGTTGATTTGTGGCAAGCGCTGGCTCTCCAAAGCCAGCTCAATTACCGGTTTCGGGTGGCTCCGCTCCCGCAATTGCTAGAGGAGTTCAAGCAGGGGCAAATCGATGTATTGATCAATTGCGCTCAATCCGAAGAACGTCATCGCTATGCTGATTTTAGCGTGCCGGTCATGGTGGTTAAAAATGCTTTTTTTGTTCGGAAGGGTCAATCCGCCATTCAGGCCGAAGCCGACCTGACTGGTAAAGCCATTATCGTGCGCGAAGGTGCATTAACCCGAGACTACGTGATCGCAAAGGGTTGGCAAAAACACATGGTGGTCGTTAAAAGCATTCAGGAGGGCTTGAAATTACTCGCCTCAGGAAAGTATGACGCCTTGCTTGCCGCCAAACTGCCCACATTGAAACTGATTGCTGAATTAAAGCTGGCCTCGCTTGAAGCGATTGACATTGACACCGGCGAACCGATGCGGCTGTCCTTTGCTGTGCCTGAAGGCAAGGTCGAATTACTGGCTGAAATCAATCAAGGCTTGTCTTTGCTGAAGACTACTGGAACTTACGATAAAGCCTTTGATAAATGGTTCAGCGTTTATCAGGAGCAAGAGTTTTGGTTCTATTTGCGCCATTATGCAGCGCCAATCGCGTTGGCCTTGGTTATTTTTTTCGCTTATTTTTATTATCAATGGCTGGCTTTGCATAAAGCCGCGCATCAGAAAATCGCTGATTACCAGAGGCGAACCCAGCTTGCGCTCGAAGGCGCCGATTTGGGCTTGTGGGATTGGCAGGTGATGACCGGTAAGGTATTTTTTAATGAGCGCTGGTGCACGATGCTGGGTTATGCCTTGACCGAAATTGAGCCTCATGTCTCCAGTTGGAAGAACTTGGTGCATCCGGAAGACTGGGCTGTTATTAATCGTGCGCTGCAACAGCATTTGGCCGGCAAGGCTCCGGCTTATGAGCAATGTCGTTAAGTTAAGAAGTTTGTGTTATAATATAAACTGTAACCTAATGAAAAACAAGGACAAAAACATGAAACCGACTTAGCAGTATCCATGCCAGCATTCTCGCCTATCTTTCAAAACTT
>Ga0233425_10001788_pt1 | contig 45593 bp, 42 predicted proteins | sample Watercolumn_Towu_2_FD_181712 | JGI IMG/M metagenome (GOLD analysis project Ga0233425, IMG submission 181712) | Freshwater microbial communities from Lake Towuti, South Sulawesi, Indonesia - Watercolumn_Towuti2014_140_MG | ecosystem: Environmental > Aquatic > Freshwater > Lake | place...
GCCAGGAGCTGGCCACGCTCAAGTTCCACCGCCTCGCCATCGGCGCGCGCGTGCTCTGGGAGCACCTGGCCGTGACGCCGCAGTTCGCCTTCACCCTGCCGTGGGAGTCGGGGAACGCGCCGGATCGGTACAACTTCCAGATCTCCCTCTCCGTCGGCGCGGACTTCTGAGATCCACCATGGACTTCGCGCCCGTCCCGAGGCTCCGCCCCGGCGATCCGGTGGCGGTCGTCGCCCCGGCCGGCATGCCACGGACGGCGGACCTCCGCCGGGGGCTCGACCTCCTGGCCACTCGGTACGAGGTGCTGACCGCGCGCGACCTGTTCGCGATCGAGCCATGCGGCCCGCTCGCAGGGACCGACGACGCCCGTGCCGCGGAGCTCCGCTGGGCGATCGATCACCCGCGGGCGAGGTGCATCATCGCGGCGCGCGGCGGCTACGGCACGGCCCGCATCGTGGACCGCGCGATACTCGACGCGCTGGCCGCCGACCCTCGGCTCGTCGTCGGGTTCAGCGACTTGACGGTCCTGCTCTGCGGCGCGCTGAGCCGATCGCTCCGCGCCGTCCACGGACCCATGGTGTGCCAGCTCGGGACCGAGGGAAGAGAGGGGTTGTTCGACCTGCTCCGTCCGCTCCTCGAGGTCGCGACGCCCCCTCCGCCGGTCCGAGGGCTGGAGACGCTCGTCGCAGGCACGGCCCGCGGGCCGCTCGTCGGGGGAAACCTGACCATCCTCTCGCACCTCGTGGGCACTGGCCTCTTACCCACGTTCCAGGACGCGATCCTCGCGCTCGAAGATGTCGGCGAGCGCCCCTACCGCATCGATCGCTGCCTGGTCCACCTCGAGATGGCGGGGGCGCTCGACGGGGTGGCGGGACTGGTCTTCGGCGATCTCGTCGAGTGCGAGCCGCAAGGGACCGACTGGACGGCCAGAGAGGTCGTCACCGCGTTCTGTCGACGCATCGGCGTACCCGCCGTCATCGGCCTCCCCATGGGTCACGGCGCCTGGAACGTCCCGTTGCCGCTCGGCGCGCATGTGGAGCTCGACGCGACGGACGGGATACTCTCCTTCCTCGAGCCCGTGGTGACGGAGAGCTGAGAGTCCAGCCTTCGCGGGGGGCGTCGAACGCCCCGCGATCAGGAATGGACGATGTGGACGAAGTGGACAGGGTGGACTTTGCCACCCACATCCTCGCGCTAGTGCATCAGCTCTTCGGGGGGCTTGGGGAGCTTGACCTCGCCGTGGATCTGCTCGTACCGCGACATCTGGTCCTGGAGCACCGTGATGAGCCGCTTGATGTGCCTCGGGCTCGTGACCACCCGTGAGCGCAGCAACGCCTTGGGCTGTCCGGGCTGGAGGAACAGGAAGTCCAGCACCATCTCCGAGTCGGTCTGGTGCACCATCACCATGTTCGCGTAGACGCCCGCGGCCAGGTGCTCATCGATGTGGACCTTGAGCCGCGAGACATTCACGGGAGGCTTGTCGTCATCGGCCATGGAGGGTCTCGTGGATCAGCCTTCGGGGGGAACCGCGCAGATGCCGACGTTGATGGTCATCCAGGTGTCTTCGGTGTCCGTCACGCCGTTGCACACCTCATCGCCGGTCTCACCGCGGTGCTCGCCGCAGACCGCGAACTCGCACACGTCCAACTCCTCGCACGCGTCGCCGACGCCGTCTTCGTCCGCGTCCGCCTGGTCCGGGTTGTACACGCCGACGCAGTTGTCGGCGTCGATGTCGTTGGCATCGTCGCCGTCCACGTCGCCCTCGCACACGTCGCCGACACCGTTGGTGTCCGCGTCCGCCTGGTCGGTGTTCGCGTCGTAGTCGCAGTTGTCGGTTGCGTTGGCGACCGTGTCGCCATCGATGTCGTCGTCACACGCGTCGCCAACATCATCCTCGTCGAGGTCGTGTTGGTCGGCGTTGGCGTCCTCGGGGCAGTTGTCGGCGTCGTCGAGCACTCCGTCCGCGTCGAGGTCGCCCTCGGGCGGGAGCTCGCAGAACGCGTGGCACAGGTCATCGCCCATGCAGATGAACCCGGGCTGGCAGGAGTTGGAGTAGCCGGGGATGGACGCGGTGCCGCAGACGTCGCCGGCGTAGCCCTCACCGGGCAGCCCCTCGTCACGCGACATGGAGATGCAGATGGTCGCGAAGTTGCCGCCACGGTCCGCGGCGGGCAGGCACATGTCGCCCTCGGTCTCGCAGTCCTGGCAGTGCGGGTCGCAGTCGCCCGGCGGGATGCACGCCAGGAGGCCGGCCACCGGCGGATCGCGGAACAGGCTCAGGTTGCAGATCCCGTCCTCGCCGTCGTACACGCCGGAGCAGGGACCGGCGTCGCGCTCGGAGCAGAGCTGATAGCACGTGCCGCCGCCCTCGAACTCGGGCACGCACCAGGAGCCGCCCTGGCAGTTGTCGTAGAGCCCGATGTACGGGTCCTCGGCGAACTCGCAGGTCTCGCCGGGGCCGACGGTGTCCTCGTCCGGCAGGCAGTACACCTGCCAGGCCATCCCGCCGTCCGGCGAGTAGAGGCCGCACCGCTCGCCATCGGCGCAGCCGATGTTGTTGATGGGATCGCAGTCGCCGTCCGAGTCTGAATCGGAATCGCCGTCGCCGTCGGTGTCGGTATCGGAGTCACCGTCGCCGTCGGTATCGGAGTCGCCGTCGCCGTCGGTGTCGGTATCGGTATCGGTGTCGGTGTCGGCGTCACCGTCTCCGTCGGAGTCCTTCTTGCAGCCCGTCGTCATGATCCCGGCGGCCAGGAGCGCGACGACCCATACGAGCAACCACTTCCTCAACATGTCTTTACCCTCCTCGAGTCCTTCCTCCGGTTCCACGACCGGTCTCGTTACCTTCTCTAGGCTACCCATGCCGCGGTGGTTGACAAGCAACGCCCGCCCGTGGGTGAATCTCATATACCTTTAATCTCCCGTGAGCCACGAAAGCGGTCCCTTATACTCTCGACCCCCACACCGGGCAAGATCTTTTGCCGGACCGCGGTCCCCCGGCCACCGACTCCCGTCATCTCCATGAAATCCGTGCAATTCCTCCGGGTCGGAAGACTTGCCATCTCCACCGGTCTCCCCTACAACCAGACCTGTATGCGGGTTGTGGGCCTCGATCCCGGCTCCCGGAGGATCGGTGTCGCGCTGAGCGACGAGCTCGGTCTCACGGCGCAGCCGCGGACCACCGTCTCTCGCGGGTCCGACAAGGAGACCCTGGACCGTATCGTCGAAGCGCTCGACGGCGACCAACCCGACATCGTCGTCATCGGGCTCCCGCTCCGCCTGGACGGCTCCGAGGGCGGAGCGGCCCGCAAGGCTCGGGAGCTCGCGAAGATCGTCGAGACCCGTTTCGGCGTCCCGGTCGAGCTCTGGGACGAGAGGCTGACCACGGTCGAGGCCGAGCGCGTGCTCCGCGCCGCCGGCATGCGCGGCAGAGGACGCACAGGTCTCATCGACCGGGTGGCTGCCGCGATCATGCTCCAGTCCTATCTGGACGCCCACCGCGATCGCGTGCGGGAAGTCGAGCCGTGAGCCCGGCGGCTCGACGTCGCAGGACACGCGCGTGGCCCATCATCACGCTGGGCTCGATCGCCGTCGTGGGAGCGGCAGCCGTCGGCCACCTGCTCGTCGTCTATCCCGATACCCCCGGTCCGGGCGCCGGACGCGAGGTCATCATCGAGGTCCCCTGGGGAGGCGGGGCGAGAGCCGCCGCCCGACAGGCGGTCGCGGCCGGCGCCGTCCGCGACGAGCTCCGGTTCACCGCCTACCTGCGCCTGTGTGGCGCCGCGCGCCGGATCAAGGCCGGGCGGCACATGGTCCGGGACGACTGGAGCCCGGCTCGGATCGCCCGCGCTCTCGCCGGACCGGGCATGCCGGAGCAGGCGCGCGTGACCATCCGCGAGGGCTGGACGATCTTCGACATCGCCGGAGAGCTCGATCGCAAGGGCGTGGTCCAGCGAGCCGCGTTCCTCGAGGCCGCGAGGTCACCCGCGCTCCTCGCCCACCTCGGCATCGAGGGAGAGAGCGCCGAGGGATACCTCTTCCCGGAGACCTACCTGATGGAGCTCGACACCGCCCCCTCGGAGGTGATCGAGCGGCTCGTCGGGACGTTCCGGCGACGCGCCGGCCCGCTCTTCGTCGCTCACGCGGACGAGGTGCGGGAGCTCGAACGCACGGCCGAGGCGCTGGCGCGCGAGCTGTCGTCGCTGGCTTCTACAACCGACGCCGGCCCGGCTGTGCGATCTCCCGGCGGAGCCCACGTCGCCGTGATCCTCGCGTCCATGGTGGAGGCCGAGACGGCGCGGCTCGACGAGCGGCCGCTCGTCGCCGCCGTGCTGCTCAACCGCCTCCGAGCGCCCGGGTTCACGTGGCGCAAGCTCCAGATCGATCCGACGGTGCGCTACGGCTGCGAGGCCGAGCCCGAGCGCGCGCCCTCATGCAGGGACGGGGCGAGCCCGCTCACCTCCAGACACCTCGACGACGGGCGAAACCGGTTCAACACGTACGTCCATCCGGGGCTTCCACCCGGCCCGATCGGCAATCCATCCATCAGCGCCATCGAGGCCGTCCTCACGCCCGCGCCGGCGGACTTCCTCTATTTCGTCGCGGACGGGAGCGGGGGTCATGTCTTCTCCAGCACCCTGCCCGAGCACAACGCAGCCGTGGCCCGCTACCGGGCGCTCCAGGGCGGACCGGACGGAGGGGCGCCCGCGCCCGCGGGGCGATGACCGATCCGGATCTGGTATCCTCTCAGCCGTTGGACACGAACATTCTCGACCGGTCCGCAGGCAGACCAGTGGCTGGCCGGACCGCGAGGAAGGGAGCATCGAGACCATGAAAGTCCTGCTAGTCTACACCAACCAGAAGCGAGAGCTGTCGCCGCCGCCGCTCGGGATGTCGATGATCGCACAGGACGCCGAGAGGGCGGGACATCGGGTCGCCACGCTGGACCTGATGTTCGCCGAGGACGCGAACGCTGCGCTGAAGGACGCATTGGCCCGTCATCGCCCCGACATGGTGGGCTTCTCCCTGCGCAACCTCGACAACCAGGACATGTCGTCATCCGAGGCGTACCCCCCCAGGTACAAGGAATGGGTGAGCATGGCGGTGAGGGAAGCGCCTGTGGTGCTGGGCGGCTCCGCTTTCTCCACGTACCCCGACGAGATGCTGGCCTATACCGGAGCCACCGTGGGGATCGCGGGGCAGGCCGATCGGAGCTTCGGCGCCTTCCTGACCGAGTGGGAGCAGAAGGGCGCCGACGGACCGTTCACGACCCCGGGTGTCGTCTGGCGCCAGGGGAGCGAGATCAAGCAGAACCCCATCACCCTCGACGGCTACGTTCGACCGGATACCGGACAGGTCTGCTGGCGACACATCGAGTTCGCCAAGTACCGGAAGGTCAAGCAGTCGTATTTCTCTCAAGCCGTGATCACCAAGGTGGGCTGCCCCTACCGCTGCTTCTTCTGCGATACCCACGTCACGTTCGGAAAAGAGTTCATGCTGCGGCCCATCGAGGCCATCGTGGACGAGCTGGAACGAAACCGCCGCGAGCACGGGATGCGCCACGACATGTTCATGTTCGTCGATGCGCTCTTCAACGAGCCCATCGACTTCGCCAAACAGTTGCTGGAGGCGCTGATCCGCACCGGTCGAAAGCACGGGTTCCTGGTCGTGTTCGAGCCGACGGTGTTCGACGAGGAGCTGATCCGGCTGCTCAAGCGAGCGGGTTGCGTATGCACCACGATGCTCGCGGGCGGCGCGACCGACGAGATGCTCCAGGCCCACTGCAAGACCTTTACCTCGCAGGATCTCCATCGCGCGAGCTCCTTGCTGGAAAAACACCACATCCCCTACATCATGCAGTTCCTGGTGGGCGCCCCGGGCGAGACGATGGAGAGCGTGGAAACGGCCCTGTCCTTCGGCTCGCGCCGCCGCCCCTTCGTGCTCCAGGTCGGCTGCGGGGTCCGGATCAACAAGCAGACCCCCGCATACGCCCGGGCGCTCGAGGAAGGGATGATCACACCCGGCGAGAGCTTGCTCCTGCCGCGTTTCTACGTGTCTCCCACCTTACCGAAAGACCGCGTCAAGGAACGTCTGGACGCGTTCAACAAAGCCAACGGCCCACGATACCGCGATCTGATGACCTTGATCTGGAAGATGATGACCCTCCGGTTCGCGTAGACACTCGCGGGCTCGACACGGGACGTCTTCAAAGTAAACTAAGGCATGTTCCAATGGACGCCCGACGGGGATGGACCACGGGCTGCGCGGATTGATGAGGCGTAGGTCTTGACCGACGAGGTCGAGTGATGAGCCAGGCGCACGACGATCTCGGGGCCGCCGTCCTCCGCCCCACGGCCAGGATCGCCGAGCGTTACGTCGTGGTCCGCCTCCTCGGCGAGGGAGGGATGGGCCAGGTGTACGAGGTCGAGCACGAGGCGATCGGCCGGCACTTCGCGCTCAAGCTCCTGAACATCAGCCCGTGCTCGGAGGAGCTGCTCCGCCGGTTTCGTCGCGAGGCGCGAGCCCTCGGTCGAGTGACCTCGCCCCGCGTGGCCCAGGTCACGGACTTCGGGTTCGAGCCGCGGCTCGGGCCGTATTACGTGATGGAGTTGCTGGACGGCGAGACCCTGGAGGACCGCCTGGTCCGCGACCGCTACCTCCCGGCGGCGCATGCAATCCCTGTCGGCATCGACCTGTGCGAGGCTCTCCACGAGGTCCACTCGGCCGGGATCATCCACCGGGACCTCAAGCCCTCGAACGTCGGCCTGACCCGCTCGGGCGCCTTCCGGGTCAAGCTCCTCGACTTCGGGCTCGCCACGGCGGCCGACGGCCCCTTCTTCGAACGGATCACCAGGAGCCAGGAGGTCGTCGGATCTCTCCCGTACATGGCACCCGAGCGGTTCTACAACGCGGAGCTGACCCATTCGGTGGACCTCTACGCCCTGGGCGTCGTGCTTTACGAAACGCTCACCGGACGACTCCCGTTCGACGGACAGTCCGCGGCCATCCTCATCAACCAGCACATCAACGGCGAGCCGCCGCCCTTCTCGATCGCGGCCCCGGACCTGGACATCCCGCCGGCGCTGGAAGTCATCGTCAACCGCCTGCTCGACAAGAACCCGGCGCAACGCTTCGAGTCGGCGGCTGCGGTCGGCCGCGCGCTGCACGCCGCGACCATCGACGCCCCTCTCCCGACGCTCTGCGACACGGGCGCAAACGTGGGGCTGGCCCCGACGCTCCTGCGCGACGAAGTGTCCACGTACCCCCGTGACGATGCAGGCGAACGGCGCTCCTCGCCCACGGCGTCCGAGCCGATCATGGTCACGGAGCACCAACCCCTTCCTCCACGTGGCCTGAACCACGAGAACAGGGCCGAGGGGATTCCGACCAGCGTCGTACCCGAACAGGCCCAGCAACCCGCGCCAGCGCAGTGGGCGGAGCCCCCACGAGAAGACATCAAGCCCACGATAGCATCCACAGGATCGACGGACCCGGGTACCGGGTGGGGACCCGGCACCACCACCACGGACCTCGTGTTCCCTCACAGGTTGATCGGCCCCGGGAGGAGGTGGATCACCATCGTCGCGTTCGCGCTCGTGGCGATCGTCGGCTCGACGCTCGTGGCCACCTTGACCTTCTATCTCGTTCGCGGCTCTTCTCCGCCCAGGTCAACCGATCACCGGGAAACGCCGGCGAAGATCGCGCCCCTCCCGCCACCCCCTGCCCCTCCCGAGCCGGCCACGCCTCGCCCGGTCGCGCCCGAGCTCCAGAGACCCCCGATCCCGGGCACCCCGAGTGGCGTCGGCGTCGGCGTCGCTTCGGACGCCCCTCGCCATCCGCCAGGCACCTCTGGGCCGTCCGGTGTCGGACCAATCGAACGTCCTGGCACCGTGGCGCCGCCGGCTCCACCGCCGCCGCTTCCTCCCTCGGTGGAAGTCTCCCCGACGAAGCTCCCTCCCACGAGCCCGCCACGACCACCGACCAAGTGGGTGGGCGGCCTCATCGACGAGCCGTGATCAGCTACTCCGCACCGCTCAACCGACCTCTTCGAGCGCCGCGGTCTCCTCGACATCGATGTTCGCGAAGACGGGTGCGAGGTCGATGACGCGCCGGCTGGCCAGTTGCTTTCGAACATCCTCGTTGATGGTCTCGAGGATCTTCCCGAAGATACAGCCACGGCCCTGACATGCCCGATGCTGCATCAGACAGGTGCTCGGCCGGAGCGGTCCATCGATCGCCTCGTACACATCGAGCAAGGTAGCGTCCTCGGGCTCGTGACCGATGAGGAAGCCTCCCCGCGCCCCACGGATCGATCGCACGAGCCCAAGCCGGGCGAGCCGCTGGAGCACCTTCGAGAGATGCGCCTCGGAAACCTTGAGGATCGCAGCGATCTTCCGGGTAGACATGACTTTTCCCGGCCGTGAGGCCAGGAGCGCCGTCGTGTGGAGAGCCAGGGTGGCTCCTTCCGAAATTCTCAATACACTGGCCATGTTGTGCCCCGACTTCTCAAAAGGAGTACCATCATGGGAGTATAAAGAGGTAATGTCAAGCGATTAACTTCAACGTTGTACAAAAAAACGCCATCCGTGCTCGACCGATCTGGAGGAGCCTGTCACGGAAAGATCCTGGACCGGAGCGAGCCGACGCCAGCGCAGGTCACGTGATCGATGTCTCGCGTTCGAGCACGCGCCGGGCCAGCGCTGCCACGGCCGTCTTCACCGGAACACCAGACGTCCTCTCGAACACGACGACCTCCCCGGAATCAGAGAGGAGCGACGTCGCCAGCCGGCGAGCCTCGCTCGCCCCGATCATGGAGAGCGCGAGGAGACCGTACCCGCGAACCATCGAATCGGAGGATCGAGTCGACCGCGTCAACTCATCGATCGAGTCAGCAAAGGCCTCTGGAGCCACCTCAGCGAGCCGCGCGATCGCCCAGGCGGTCCCCGCCTCAAACGGGGACTGCCCGATGAACGAGGCGACGATCCGTGCGTATTCGTCCATCAGCGCGGGTGCCGCAGCAAGCATCTCGGCGATGATCTCGGGCCCGTGCCAGGCAATCCCGCCCGACTCGTCGTTCATGAGCCAGAGCACGCGCCTGATGACGGTTCGGATCTTCTCGAGGTCCCCGGCCGCCGTGGCGCGAGCCCAGACCCCCAGGGCCTCGATCGCACGCCACCGGACACGGTCGTCGAGGTCGAAAGCGAGCGCCAGTATCCAGTTCACCGTGCCCGCGTCATCGCGCATGAGCGACAGGAGTTGCGTCAGGTCCCTCCGATCGACGAGATCTCGCACCACGGCGCGACGGGCGGCACGTGGATGACGACGCATATGCTCCACCTCCTCGCTCCCACGAGCCAGGGCAACACCCGGGCCAGTCGTGGAGTCGTGCCTGGTGGGCACCATCATGGTACGCTGACCACGGCCGCCACGCGTGGAGGTGATGCTCGTGCGTGATGTCGAGATCAGGTTCATGGGACCGGTCCGTCGCCCCGCGGGCCTGAAGAGCCTCGACCGAGTCGGCCTCGAAGACGGCGCGACGGTCGAGAGCTTCCTCGCGGCGCTCGGGTACGGGGACACGGACCGCGCTCGAATCCGGGTCATCCTCGACGGACGGCCCCTGGCCCGCCACGAGGTCCTGGACACGGCCAGCTCTCTGACGCTGTTCCTTCCACTGGGAGGAGGATGAGAGCCCGACCGTCACCTGCTCCCGGTGCCCGCCACGGGTGACACCTCTCGATGAGGCAGCACTGTCTCTGCGCCCGGTCCCGAGAGACACATCAGGGTCCGAGACACCCGACCGTCGCACCGGAACCCCGTCTTTCACGCGGCGGCGACGTGCGAGCACGTTGGCGTATCGATTGCTTTCCGTTACAACGAGCCGCTCACACCACCTGGGTGGGCGAGCATGATCACCGAACCGAAAAGAAAGGGATCGAGTCCATGGCCAGCTTGAAGGGAACGAGGACCGAGAAGAACCTGCTCACGGCGTTCGCGGGTGAGTCGCAGGCCCGCAACCGCTACACCTATGCCGCCGGCGCGGCCCGCAAGGAAGGGTTCGTCCAGATCGCCGACATCTTCCAGGAGACGGCGGACCAGGAGAAGGAGCACGCCAAACGGCTCTTCCAGCTCCTCGAGGGAGGCGAGGTCGAGATCACCGCGGCCTTCCCGGCCGGGAAGATCGGCACCACGGCGGAGAACCTCGCCGCCGCGGCGGCCGGCGAGCACCACGAGCACACCGAGATGTACCCGGGCTTCGCCAGGGTGGCCCGAGAGGAAGGGTTCGCCGCCGTTGCGGTGGTGTTCGAGGCGATCGCCGTGGCCGAGAAACAGCACGAGAAGAGGTATCGAGGGCTGCTAGCGAACGTCGAGGCGGGCACGGTGTTCAAGAAGAGCTCGAGCGTGGTCTGGCGGTGCCGGAACTGCGGTTACATCCACGAAGGCGCCTCGGCGCCACAGGCGTGCCCGGCGTGCGCGCACCCGCAAGCCCACTTCGAGCTCCTCGGCGAGAACTGGTAGGGCGGCGCGAGTCGCGGGACCAGAGTCGGAAAACTACAGGGAACAGGAGCACGCAGATGACGACCAGAATGCAGGTTTACAAGTGTGGCGTGTGCGGGAACATGACCGAGGTGATCCATGCCTCCAGTGGAACAATGGTGTGTTGCGGGCAACCCATGAACCTCCTCGAGGAGAACACCGTGGATGCGTCGCGCGAGAAGCACGTGCCCGTGGTCGAGCGCACGGATGGAGGCATCACCGTCAAGGTGGGCAGCATCAGCCACCCCATGGAGCAGAAGCATTACATCGAGTGGATCGAAGTCATCGTGGGCGACACGATCCACCGGCATTACCTGGCGCCGGGGCAGACCCCCGAGGCCACCTTCGCCGTGGACGCAGAGCAGGTGGTCGCTCGCGAGTACTGTAACCTCCACGGCGTCTGGAAGAAGTGAGGCACACGGGTCGGTCGACTCGGAACGTCTCCCGTCGCTCACGGAAAAGAGGAGGAATGCCATGTTGAAACCACAGATCGAGAAGGCTCTCAACGAGCAGATCAATGCAGAGCTGTACTCCGCGTATCTCTACCTCTCGATGTCCGCCTATTTCGAGACCATCGACCTCAAGGGGTTCGCGAGCTGGATGCGAGTCCAGTCTCAGGAAGAGCTTGTGCACGCGGCGAAGTTCTTCGCTTTCATCAACGAGCGCTCGGGACGGGTGGCGTTGGCCGCCATCGGCGGGCCACCCGTGGAGTGGAAGTCGCCTCTCGACGCGTTCGAGGCGGCCCACACCCACGAGGTCCACGTGACGTCGCTCATCAACTCGCTCGTCGACCTCGCGCAGGCGTCGAGCGATCACGCGACGTACAACTTCCTCCAGTGGTTCGTCGCCGAGCAGGTCGAGGAAGAGGCGAGCACCGACGCGGTGGTCAAGCAACTCCGGCTAGTCCGAGGCGAAGGTCACGGGCTCCTCCTCATCGACCGTGAAGCCGCGCAGAGGACCTTCGTCATGCCACCGGCCGGTGGAGCCGGGGCAGCGCCATGAGCACGCACGCATCAGTGCAGGGATTCGAGGAGGCCGTGGTCAAGGCTCTCGAATACGAGAACCACATCCGGGACCTCTACCGCGAGGCGTGCACTGCTTCCCGAGACCCCGTCGGTCGCACGGTCTTCGCCGTCCTCGCCGACGAGGAGCAGGGACACGTCGACTACCTCGAGCACGCCCTCTGCGCTCTCCGGGCCACCAGCGAGGCGACTCCTGGTGAGCTGACCACGGCCCTCCCGTCGCGGGAAGTCATCGAGGCCGGGATCGCCCGTCTCGAGGGCGAGCTCGCGCCGACTCCGGATCGCGAGTCCGAGGAAGCGGTGCTGCGCAAGGCCCTCGCGGCAGAAGTGGAGACCAGCCGTTTCTACCACCAGATGGTCGCGGAGCTCCCGCCCGCAGGCCGGGCGTTCTTCACGCCATTCCTCGCAATCGAGGACGGTCACATCGCCATCGTCCAGGCCGAGCTCGACTCTGTCACCGGACTCGGCTTCTGGTTCGATCATCGAGAGTTCGACCTCGAGACCCGCTGACCTGAACAGACGCACGGAGCGCGCTCCCGCGTTCGAACGCGTGACTTTCCAACCGCATTTTCGGTAGGGTTGGGCCGGGAGAGGCGGAATCGATGGACTTCTCGGAGCTGCGGCAAGCCGTGGTGGACGGTGATTCGGCGCGGGCTCGTGCGCTGGCCGAGTCGGTGGTATCGAGCGGCGTGGACCTGCTCGACGCCGTGGAGCGCGGATTCTCTGCCGGGATCAGACGGGTGGGTGAGCTCTGGGAGGAGGGCGAGTACTTCCTGCCGGAGCTGATGCAGGGCGCCGAGGCCATGGCGGCGGCCATGGCGGTCATGGAGCCCGCGCTCCGTGCCGCCGGAGGACACCCGACATTCAGGGGGCGCGTCGTCATCGGCACCGTCGAGGGCGATCTCCACGATATCGGGAAGACCCTCGTCGCGACGATGCTCTCCGCCAGCGGATTCGAGGTCCACGACCTCGGCACCGACGTCTCGATCGAGACATTCGTCCGACGAGCTCGCGAAGTGGACGCGGACATCGTCGGCGCCTCCGCGCTCCTGACGACGACCATGGGTGCACAGCGACGTCTGGTGACGGCGTTGCAGGAGGCTGGCATGGCGAGGACGCCGCACGTCATGGTCGGCGGCGCACCAGTGTCGTTCGCCTGGGCCAACGAGATTGGCGCCCATCACGCCGAGAACGCGCTCGGCGCCGTGGCCGTGGCCGAGAGGCTGTTGTCATGAGCGGCTTCCTGGAGCGGCTCGCGGGCCGCCGGTGTGTGCTGCTCGACGGCGGGCTCGGTTCGATGCTCATCTCTCGCGGTCTCCAGCCGGGCAGCCCCCCGGAGAGCTGGAACCTCGCCCGTCCCGATGACGTCACGGCTGTGCACGTGGCATACGTCCGGGCGGGGAGCGACGCAGTCCATGCGAACACCTTCGGCGCCAACCCGGTACGGCTCGCACGGTTCGGGCTTGAGGATCGGCTCGAGGAGATCAACGTCGAGGGAGTGCGCCTCGCCCGAGCCTCGGGTGCGGCGTTCGTGATCGGCGACGTCGGACCAACGGGCGAGTACCTCCCTCCCGTCGGTCACGGGAGCATCGAAGCCTGGAGGTCCGCATACGAACGGCAGGGCCGGGTCCTGGCACTCGCCGGGGTCGATGCGATCCACGTGGAGACGATGAGCGATCGGCGTGAGGCCATGGTCGCCCTGGAGGCGCTCCTCGAAGTGGCCCCGGGGGTTCCCATCATGGTCTCCCTGACCTTCGAGAAGAAACCGAGAGGGTTCTTCACCATGTTCGGCGATCGACCGATCGAGGCCCTGACGGCGCTCGCGACAGCCGGTGCGGGCGCGGTCGGCGCGAACTGCAGCATCCCGAGCCCAATGATGCGCGAGCTCGGCTCCGATCTGCTGCGCACGTGCACGTTCCCCCTCGTCCTCCAGCCCAACGCCGGACGTCCGGAGCAGGGCGCCGACGGGGTGCGGTACCTGCAGGACCCCCTCGAGTTCGCCGCGGACATGAGCGCGCTCGTCGAAGCCGGCGCCTGTGCCGTGGGCGGCTGCTGCGGGACGGACCCACGGTTCATCCACGAGCTGCGGCGCCGGCTGGAGGCGCGGGGATCGTGACCGATATCATCTCGATCCCGCTCGCTATCCCCCGGGGCGAGGTGCTGGACCGGCTCGGATATCCCGCCGGTGGAGAGCTCCGGGCCGGGCTCGGGCGACTGATCGACTCCCTGCTCTCGTCGGCTCGAGGGCTCGTCTCGGGCCGAGGCTCGGCTCTCGTGCTGCCGCCGGACCGAGCGATCGAGGTCGGGCTCGCGCCGCGGGAGGCCGCGGCCTTCGTCCTGGGAGTCGTCACCATCGGACCCGACCTCGAAGCTCGGGTCCGCGAGCTGACGGCCCGCGGCGAGACCGCATCGGCCGTCGTCCTCGACGCGGCCGGGAGCGTCGCGGCCAGCGAGGCGGCGGAGCAGTTGTGCGCGATCGTCACCGCCTCGCTCCGGGTGCCTGTCCGGACGGCAGGAGCCGAGTGCCCGGCGGGCTGGCGCTACCCGGGATGCGGCGGCTGGACCCTGGATTCCCAGCGCGCCGTCCTGGACCTCCTGCCCGCCAAGGCGCTCGGAATCGAGCTGAACCACGCGATGATGATGATCCCGCGCAAGTCCCTGAGCTTCGCACGCTGGCTCGGCCAGTCGGAGTCGATGGCAGAGCCCGAATGCGCCGTCTGCCACGACGAGTGGTGCGCCTTCCGCCGTGGCACGGCCGCGGTCGCACACACGGAGGAGAGATGAGGACCGATTCGCGTCCGAGTGTGTGCCTGCTGACGGAGGACGACGTCGCGGTCGTCATCGAGGAAGCCTGCCAGGTCCTCGAATCGGGGCCAGGGGTCCTGGTCGAGAACGACGTTGGCAGGACGCTGCTCCTGGACGGGGGAGCACGGGCGCGCGCGGACCGCCTGCTCATCCCCGAGCGGATGGTCCGCGACGCGCTCGGCACTGCGCCGCCGCGGATCTCGATCCACGACCGGGACGGTGGTCTCGCTTTCGAGATGGGCGGAGATCAGGTCGTTTTCGATCCGGGCTCCGCGGCGATCAACGTGCTCGATGGCGAGACCGGACAACGTCGTCCCGCTCTGTCCCGTGACATGCTCGACGTGGTCCGCCTCGTCGAGGGGCTGCCGAACTTCGCGGCGCAGTCCACAGCCGTGACTCCGTCGGACGTCCCGGAGGAGATCGCGGACAGGTACCGGCTCTTCCTGGCGCTGAAGCACGGCCGAAAGCCCGTCGTGACCGGGACGTTTCACAGGGACGGGTTCCGTTCGATGCACCGGATGCTGGTCGCCGTCCGGGGGAGCGAGGACGCATTGGAGGAGCGCCCGCTGGCGATCTTCGACTGCTGCCCGAGCCCCCCCTTGCGCTGGAGCGACCTCACGTGTCAAGCGCTGATCGACGGCGCACGCGCCCGGGTCCCGGTGGAGCTGGTCGCCATGCCTCTCGCCGGAGCGACCGCGCCGGTCACTCTCCGCGAGTCCGTGGTCCAGCACTGTGCGGAGAGCCTCTCGGGCGTGGTCCTGACCCAGCTCGCGCGCAGGGGCGCCCCGGTCGTCTACGGCGGTGCCCCGGCTGCCTTCGACATGCGCCACGGGACCACACCCATGGGCTCGATGGAGACCATGATGATCCACGTCGCGTATGCTCAGGTCGGACGGCACCTCGGGCTCCCGACCCACGGCTACCTGGCCGTGTCCGACGCCAAGGTCCCGGACTACCAGGCGGGCATGGAGACGGCCTTCGGCGCTGTCCTCGCGGCGCTTGGCGGGATCGACCTGGTCTCGGGGCCCGGGATGCTCGACTACCTGCTCACCCTGTCACTCGAGAAGCTGGTGCTCGATCACGAGGCATGCGGCATGGCGCTGCGCCTCGTCCGCGGGATCGAGCGGCGCCCGGGCGACGCGGTCGATCTGATCTCCGCCGTGGTCTCGTCCCACGGACAGTTCCTGTCACACGCCCATACTCGCGAGAACTGGCGCAAGGAGCTGACGGTCGCATCGTCTCTCATCGACCGCGACACCTACGGCGACTGGCAGGCCATGGGCGCGAGGTCCGCCCGACAGCGCGCCGCGGCGGAGGTCCGACGTCGGCTCGCGTCCGCCCAGGATCCGCTGCTCGACCCCGACATCGGGCGAGAGCTCGACGCGATCATGTCATCCGAGGCGGCCAGGGCCGGGCTCTCTGCCCTGCCCTCGGTCTGACCTCAGAGCGACGGTCAGTCCCACTTCCCGGCCTCACGATGGCGCCGGCACTCCTCCTCGGCGATCGTACGCAGACGGTACGCCGAATCTCGGAGCACGCCGAAGACGATGCCGCAACCGTCGTCGCTCCGGTCGCGATCGCCTTCGTCGGCGATCGCCAGCATCTCGCGACTCAGCTCGATCACGCGTCGGAGGTTGATGTTGGCCGGGTCGGACATCTCTCTCGCCTCGAGCGCCCGGGGATAGCCGCGCTCAGCCGAACGTCAAGCAGGCTTCGAGCCAACCCCGACGTCGCGGCTCGCTCATGGGTCCGTGCGTGTTTCGCGCCTCCCGCAACAATCACCCCCCGGATCCGGATGCTCACGGACATGTCTCGTGAGACAAAACACGAGGGACATCGAGTCAGCAGGTCGGGAGTCGCGGGGACGGAGAGACGAAAATATCTCGAGGAACGGTGATCACAACCCGAGGAGCTGCCGCATCCGGTCCTCGTCGTAGCCGACGACGACCTCTCGACCGTCGTCGATGACCATCGTGGGGTACGACAGACGGGGGTTGTGACGACAGACCTCGGTCTTGACCTTCTCCTTCGCCTCGCCGACGAGCAGGTCGACATCCTCGTATTCGTACTCGACGTGGTGTTCTTCCAGAAACCGCTTGGTCTTCTGGCACCAGCCGCACGTGCTGAGCGTGTAGAGCTGAACCTTGATCGCCATGATCTGCCTCCGTGGCCGCGCCGAGACGGCCGACAGTGTACATGGCCGCGAGCCCGACACCAACGTGGCGACCGGACAGAGGGTGAGTCAGATCCCTGCGCCTCCGACGAACCGGTCCTCGTGCCAGCGAGCCTGCGTCAACCTGGCGCCCGCCGGGACGTCTTCAGTGACCCAGAGGTTGCCTCCGATGACGGCTCCCTTGCCGATGGTCACCCGTCCCAGGACTGTGGCGCCGCTGTAGAGGACAACGTCGTCCTCCACGATGGGGTGACGCGGTATCCCCTTGATGGGGCGACCCTCGTCGTCGAGCGGGAAGCTCCTGGCGCCCAGGGTCACGCCTTGATAGATGCGGACCCGGTCGCCGATCCGGCTGGTCTCGCCGATGACCACCCCGGTCCCGTGATCGATGAACAGCGAATCGCCGATGGTGGCCCCGGGGTGGATGTCGATCCCCGTGATGCTGTGCGCGTGCTCGGTCATGATCCGCGGCAGGAGCGGCACGCGGAGCTCGTGGAGCTCGTGAGCGAGCCGGTAGTTCGTCATCGCCAGGATACCGGGGTAGCAGAAGATGGCTTCGTCGGGGCTGATGGCCGCCGGGTCTCCCTGGTATGCCGCGACGACGTCTGTCGAGAGCTTGCGGCGCACCTCCGGGAGCCGCGAGAGGAACTCGCGCGTCGTGTCATGAGCGCGCTGCTCGCATTCCGCGCAGCGGCTCTCGCTGTCGTCGCACACGAAGCAGAAGCCCCTCAGGACCTGTTCCTCGAGGTCGCGCAGGACGCGGTCGAGGGTCGCTCCGACGTGGAAGCGGACGTTCTCCTCGGTCAGCTCCGAGACGCCGAAGTACCCTGGAAAAAGCACCGACCGGAGGTCCTCGACGATGGCCACGAGCGTGTCGCGCGACGGCAGGGCGCGTTCTGCACGGCCCTTCCTGGAGGCACGCGACATCCCGTTTGCCGCCTTGCAGAGCGCGTCCACCACGGTCCAGAGCCCGAGCTCCGCGGACCTGGGCGAGGCGTCGGGGGACGAGCACTCCGGATGCTTCGCTGTCTCGCCGCGCATCGCACTCCTCTCACGTTGTCACTTCGCCACGGGTTGCTGGGCCGGCGGTCCCGCGTCCCCGTCGGCGAAGAGCCACGTGCTGAGATACCGCTCCCCTGAGTCGGGGAGGACGACGACGACGAGCTTCCCGGTGTTCTCGGGCCGCCGTGCGACCTCGATGGCGGCCCACGCGGCCGCGCCCGAGGAGATGCCGACGAGGAGCCCTTCCTCCCGCGCGAGACGCCGCGCCACGGTCCCGGCGTCATCGGTGCGGACCTTGACGACCTCGTCGATGAGGTCGGTGCGCAGGACCTCCGGCACGAATCCCGCTCCAATCCCCTGTATCTTGTGCGGGCCTGGCTTGCCGCCGGACAGGACCGGCGAGTCGGCCGGCTCGACCGCCACGAGCTTCAAGTCGGGCTTTCGCGGCTTGAGCACCTCGCCGACACCTGTGATCGTGCCGCCCGTGCCGATGCCACCGACGAAGATGTCGATCCTGCCATCTGTGTCGCGCCAGATCTCCTCGGCCGTGGTCCGGCGATGAACTTCCGGGTTCGCCGGGTTCCGGAATTGCTGGGGCATGAACGCCCGGTCCCCGAGCTCTTGGACCAGCTCGGTCGCCTTCCGGATCGCGCCCGGCATCCCTTCCGACCCGGGCGTCAGCACGAGCTGAGCGCCGAACGCCTTGAGCAGGGATCGCCGCTCCATGCTCATGGTCTCGGGCATGGTCAGCATGACCCGGTAGCCTCGTGCCGCGCAGACGAACGCCAGCGCGATCCCCGTGTTTCCACTCGTGGGCTCGACGATGATCGTCTCGGGCCCGATCCTCCCGTCGCGCTCGGCGGCCTCGATCATCGCCAGGCCGATCCTGTCCTTCACACTGGACATCGGGTTGAACGCTTCGAGCTTCGCAACCACCTCGGCCCCGAGTCCGGCGGTCACGCGGTTCAACCGGACGAGCGGCGTGCCTCCGATGAGCGTGGTGATGTCATTCGAGATACCAGTCATTCTTCGTTCTCCACCGGCTTGGATTATAATGTCTATCGAATCACTTTCAACTGTGACCGATGCGGGGAAGGCAAATCCCACGCGCTGCGAGTCCGGTGTAGAAGAGGAAGGCGTCGCGACCGTGGTTCAACTGGTTGCCTGCGGGCTGGAGCGTCCGTTCGCGACTCGTGGTGTCGAGGCGGCGAGCCGCGTCAGCGGTCGTACACCTCGCGGAGCACGACACCGAGCTCTCCGTCGATCTCGACGAGGTCGCCGCGAGCCACGAGCTTCGGTCCGATCCGCAGCTCGACAGGGTCGCCGGGGCGACGCTCGAGCCTGAGCGGCTGGCCGGCGCGAAGCCCGATCGCGTCTCGTGCGGTGAGGGCGATGCGGCCGACCTCGACGCTGATCTCGACCGGGATCTCGGCGAGGAGCGCCTGAGGTGAAGAGGGAAGTCGATCGTCTGGCTGGTCCATGGTCTCCTCGTCAGGAGGGACGAAGCCCTCCACCGTCACGCCGCCGTCCGGAGCGAGCAGCGCGCGCCACCTCGGCATACCAGACGGGAGGCGCAACCGGACAGGTCCCGAGAGCACACCGCGGGCGCGGTCCGGTCGCATCCACACCTGGTCGAGACACAGCACGTCGCCCTGTCTCGCGTCGAGCCACTGGCCAGCAGCCACCCGGCTCCGGCCGATGACGACGTGGAGCGCGGCAGGGATCGTGTCGAGCCAGCGCGAGCCCTCCCCGCGCGTCGGCCTCGGCGTCAGGGGAAGCAGCCCCGAGAGGGCTGGCGGGATGTGGAGCCAGGCGTGACCCCGGCACGCACCGGCGCGCGCCTCGAGACGGATCGTCACTGCGGCCGGACCGATCCGGGCGAGGTCTTCGACCGAGGCGATCCCGGCGACTCGCAGGGGGGCATCACGCCCCCACACGGCCCAGACCGTCCGGGACACGATGTACAGGAGCACCCCTTGCTCGACGCGATCGAGGGGGCGAGGTGCGGCCAAGGACGGCTCCACGTCACCGGACAGGCAGAGCCACACGAGCTCCACCGCGAGCGGTGCGTCGATGTCGAGGACCGCGCCGTGACGGTCATCGAGGCTCCGCAGCACGATGCGCTGGCGGCAATCGTCATGCGGGACGGGTGATCGCGCGGCGGTGAACGAGTGCGTCCGGAGCTCGAGTGCACACCCGAGCGCTGGCTCGAGATCGGCGAGCATCCAGCGTTCCGTTTCCGGAAGCCAGCGCGACAGACAGTCGAGCAGGATCACCTGGGTCGGCGAGAGATGCTCCAGCCCATGCCAGGTGAGAGGCCGCACCGTTGGCATTGGCCGGAGCGTAGCAGCGAGCCAGGTCCCCGCAAAGGGCCTTGATACGCTCGTCACACGAAGTAGTCGAGCCGGTGGCCCTGGAGCGGCGCGGCGGGGCGATCGGGCTCGTCGGACCGCGCCAGACCGTGTCCGGGAGCCTCGCCCTCCCGATCCGCCTGGGCATTCCGCTCATCCGAGCCGGCCCGGACGTCCATGCCGCCGACCTCGACGCCACGATCCCGGAGCGAATCCCTCACTTCGTCGAGCACCTGCTCGAGCCTGGGGGCCAGCTCGGGTGTCGTGGCCACCGCCACGGCCGAGACGACCCCGCCATCGCTCGAGACAGCGAACTTCGTCCCCCGGAGGGCGCCATCGGAGATCTCGAACCGGATCAGGAACCTGTCGTCTCCGTCCGTTGCAACCCGGACGTCACGGGCGAGCTGTCCGAGGACCTCGGCGCTGAAGGTCCGCTGCGGATCGGGCGCAGGCATCGAGGAGCCACGCACACCTTCGAGTGACGGAGGCCACGGTGTGGGAACGGGCTGGGCCGGATCGACGATCGGCTCGAGCCCGATGACGGACCTCGAGGCGAGGTCCTGGGGCGGCAGGGCTCCTTCCGGGGTCCGGTCGAGCAGCTCCCGAAACCGGAGCTGGTGCGACACCTGAGGCCGTCGCTCCGCGCTCGACGCGTCGTTCGGCGGTCGCGAGGTGCGGCAGGGGCCCTGGTCGATCGTTGGGGTCTGTCGGGGGGTCGTCGGTTCCATGCCTGTGGGCTCCACATCCACGTTATCGCCCGGCAGGGTGGATGTGTTTCGTGCCGCTGCCGGACCGACGGGCCGAGCGTTGCCATCCCCGTGCGTTGCCGGGTATAAGGGGGACACATGGCGGACGACCCCTACATAGGGCAGGAGATCATCGGCCAGTTCCGCATCGTCCAACGCATCGGAAAAGGGGGGATGGGAGCCGTGTACAAGGCGGAGCAGCCCGCCATGGGCCGCTTCGTTGCGGTGAAGATCCTCCATCGTCAGCTCGCGTCCCGACCCGACCTCGTCACGCGGTTCCGGCGAGAGGCCCGGGCGATGAGCCGCCTGACCCATCCCAATACGGTCCGCGTCTTCCTCTACGGGCAGCTCGACAACCAGGCGCTGTACATCGTGATGGAGTACCTGAAAGGGCTCAACCTCCATCAGATCACCAAGCGGCAAGGGGCGATGCCCCTCGATCGCGCGGCCCGGGTCCTGATCCAGGTGTGCGGCGCGCTCGAGGAAGCGCACAGCGTCGGCATCGTCCATCGCGACCTCAAGCCCGAGAACATCCTGCTCACCGAGCAAGGGGGCATGAAGGACTTCGCCAAGGTGCTCGATTTCGGGCTCGCCAAGGTCCACGACATCGACCTCCAGTCCTCGAGCCCGCTGACCCAGGAGGGGATGGTCTTCGGCACGCCAGAGTTCATGTCGCCCGAGCAGGCGAGGGGCAAGACCCTCGACGGACGGAGCGACATCTACTCACTCGGAGTGATCCTCTACGAGATGATCACCGGCAAGCTCCCGTTCGACGCGCGCAACCCGACCGACTACATCCGGCACCATATCAAGTCTCCCCCCATCCCGGTGACGCAGCGCGTGCCCGAGCTGACCTTCCCGCCACAGCTCGACGACGTCATCAACAAGGCCCTCGCCAAGACCATGGATGAACGGTTCCAGTCAGCGGCCGATCTCGCCGCGGCGCTCGAGCCATTCGCGGGCGACGTGAGCCACGCGGCCCACCGTCCGCAGTCTGAGTCCCGGCCTCCCGAAGTCCAGGACAATGGCCGGGCTCGAGCCTCTGGCGGTCTACGCCCCCGCACGAGCGGAACCACCCCGGTCTCGAAACGAGGCGAGCAGAAGAGGTCATCGCTCTGGATCGCCATCATCCTCCTCGCCATCCTGGTGGTGGTGCTCGGCGGGATGCTCATCACGGTGCTCGTGACGGACCGCGGCGGCGGATGAGATGGCGGAACGCTCCGAGGAAGCAACACCCAGAAAGCAACGGAAGGCGAGAGAGCGCGGGCAGGTCTGGCGCTCCAGAGACCTGACGTCCGCGATGATATTACTCGGCGCCGGGGCGGTCCTCGTCTGGCTCGGAGGGACGATCCTGGACAGGCTCAGGTCCTTGACCTCCACGGTGTTCCTCCACGCTTTCACCACCGAGCCCCCGCCGGTCAGACTCGTGCTCGAGGCCGCGAGGGAGACGGTCGTCGCATGCCTCTGGCCGGTCCTGGGCGTGAGCCTGGTGACGGCGGTGGCGTCCGGTCTGATCCAGGTCAGGCCGCTGCTGACCGCCGAGCCGCTCAAACCCCGGCTCGAGAGGCTCGACCCGGTGGCCGGGCTCAAGCGGGTGTTCGGTGGTCGCGGCGTCTTCCAGGCGCTGATGGACACGGTGAAAGTGGCTCTCATCGGTGTGGTGCTGGGTGTGACGCTGCTCAGCGAGGTGCACACCCTCGTCGCGCTCGTTCACACGAGCCCGCTCGCCGGGCTCGACGCGCTGGGCACCGTGGCGTGGCGACTGCTCCTGCGTGGTGGCCTCGTCCTGCTCCTGCTGGCCGGACTGGACGTCCTCTACCAGCGACATCGGCACCTCAAGGACTTGCGGATGACACGGCAGGAGGTCAAGCAGGAGCACCGGGAGACCGAGGGCGACCAGTCTCTCAAGGGAGAGCGGAAGCGACTCCACGCCGAGCTGCTCGAGCAGGCCATGCTCGAGCAGGTCAGGCGGGCGAGCGTGGTGATCGTGAACCCGGATCACCTCGCCGTGGCGCTCGGATACGAGCCCGACGGCGACGAGGCTCCGGTGGTGCTGGCCAGCGGGCAGAACCTCGTCGCCCGTCGAATCGTCGAGATCGCACGCGAGCACGGGATCCCCGTGCTCCGCGACGTCGTCCTCGCCCGGAGCCTGGCCGATGTGGAGGTCGGGCAGCAGATCCCCGAGGAGCTGTACGAGGCCGTGGCCGAGATCCTCCGGCTCGTGATGGAGCATGGGAAGTAGACCCGAGACGTGGGCCGAGGTCGCCGTCCCGGTCCCGCTGCGGACGCTCCTGACCTACCTCGTGCCCCCGGAGATCGAACCGTGTCCTCGGCCTGGCGTCAGGGTCCTCGTCACGGTCGGAGCGCGTCGCGTGACCGGGATCGTCGTGTCCCTCGGCCCGGCGAGGGATCAGCGCCCCGACAGGCTCAGACCGCTCCTGAGGGTGCTCGACCGGGAGCCGGTGGTGCCGGACGAGCTGCTGTCGTTCGTCCTGCGCAGCGCCGAGTACTACTTCCATCCGCCCGGAGAGGCCCTGCGCGCTGCCCTGCCCCCCGGCATGGCGACGAGCGAGCGGGGCGGGAAGATCCGGAGCCCCCGGTCCGAGCCTGGCGAGGTCACCTGTGCGCGGCGGCGCGACCCGATGCCGGGCGATCCGCTCGGCTCACTTGGAAGGGCTCGCGCCCGGCTCGCGCTGCTCGAGCGCATCCCGCCCGGGCGCGAGGTGCCCGTCGAGGATCTCCGGGCTTTCAATCCACGGGTCGGACCACTGGTGCGAGCGCTGGTCGAGGGTGGGTGGATCGAACTGGTCAGGCGCCGGGAGAAGCTCGATCCCCTGATCGGAACGGCCCCGGATCGTACGCCGCCTCCGGAGCTGACGAGCGACCAGGAGAGGGCTTTCACGGCGATCCTCGCGGCGCTGGGCTCGAAGACCTACCAGGGCTTCCTGCTCCACGGAGTCACGGGGTCCGGGAAGACCGAGGTCTACCTGAGGGTCATCGACGCGGCCACCGTTGCCGGGCGGGGCGCGCTCGTCATGGTGCCGGAGATCGCCCTGACGCCGCAGCTCGTGGCACGGTTCCGCGGCCGCCTCGGAGACCGGGTGGCGGTGGTCCACTCCGGCCTCAGCCGGGCCCAGCGTGTGCGGGAGTGGTCGCGGATCAAAGCCGGTGATGCGCTCGTGGTGGTCGGGGCGCGCAGCGCGGTGTTCGCACCGGTCCGGGACCTCGGTGTCGTGGTCGTGGACGAGGAGCACGACCCGTCGTTCAAGCAGAACGAGGGCTTCCGGTATCACGGCCGCGACCTGGCCATGCTGCGGGCGCGCCGGGCCGGGGCCGTCGTGGTCCTCGGGAGCGCCACCCCGTCGCTGGAGAGCACCTTCAACACCACCCGAGGCAGGCTCTGTCTCCTCGAGCTGCCGGACCGCGTGACGCCAAGGCCGCTCCCTGAGGTCGAGCTCGTCGACCTGAAGCGGCACCGTTCCGGCCCGCTCGCGCAGACGATGATCACCACGCCGCTCACCGAGGCGCTCGGCACGGCGCTGGTGACCGGTGGACAGTCAATCCTCTTCCTGAACAGGCGCGGGTATGCGCCGGTGGCGATCTGCGGCGCCTGCGGAGAACCGATCCGCTGTCTCGACTGCTCGGTCGCCATGACCTACCACCGCCGGTCGAGGCAGCTCGAGTGCCACTACTGCCCCCGGCAACAGTCCTTGCCCTTGACGTGCCCGTCGTGCCAGGCACCATCGCTCCACCTGATGGGCGCGGGCACGGAGAAGGTGGAGGAGGTGCTCCCGGCGCTGCTCGGCCCGGGAGCCCGGGTGGGGCGTCTGGACAGCGACGTCGCCCCGGGCAGGTTGAGCGAGGGCGTCCTCGACAAGGTCCGGTCGGGCGAGATCAACGTGCTCGTCGGCACGCAGCTCGTCACCAAGGGCCACGACATCCCGGGCGTGACGCTGGTCGGGGTGCTCCTGGCCGACGCGTCGCTGGACTTCCCCGACTTCAGGGCGGCCGAGCGGACGTTCCAGCTCCTGACCCAGGTGGCGGGGCGTGCGGGGCGTGGCGAGCACGAAGGCCGCGTGCTGATCCAGACTTTCATCCCGGAGCACCCCGTGGTCCGCTTCGCCGCGGCGCACGACTACCGCGCATTCTACCGTTTCGAGATGCGAGCAAGGCGGGAAGCGGTCTATCCACCGCTCGCGCACCTCGCAGCGATCGGAATGAGCGGTCCCGTCGAGACGAAGGTCAAGGACGAGGCCGCGAGGATCGCCGACGCCGCGCGCCGCCATCCCGAGGCCCGCATCGGCGAGGTGCGGGTGACCGGTCCTGCGCCTGCGCCCATCGCCCGCGTGCGAGGCAGGTTCCGTTACCGGATCATGCTCAAGGCCATCAACAGGAGTCCTTTGCGTCGCGTCCTCGGTGCGATGGCCGGGCTCGTGGACAAGATCCGCGAGCCGCTTCGTGCGTTCATCGACGTGGATCCGGTCCACATGTTGTAGCGGAACGAGAGGCTGCAGGGATCGCGGGGTCAGAAGCGCTCGCTGCGGTCGCTGGCGTCGGCGCACTGCGCGTCGGCTCGATCGATGGCGCCGTCGCGGTCGTTGTCGAGGCCGTCGTTGCACTCGGTACGGCCGTAGCCGCGCTCGATCCTGCCGATGCGGCAGTCGGGATCCTCGGCGTCGATCCACCCGTCACCGTCGTTGTCCACGCCGTCGTCGCAGGGCTCGGGCGGGGCTCCGGCTTCAGAGTTGTCAAAGGCATTCACGCAGTCGGTGTCGGCGCGATCGATGGCGCCGTCTCCGTCGTTGTCCACGCCGTCGTTGCACTGGGTCCGGCCGAAACCGATCTCGAGGAGCCCGAGGAGGCAGTCCGGATCCTCGGCGTCTATCCAGCCGTCGTCATCGTTGTCCAACGTGTCGCGACAGGGGATCTCGGCGAAGGGGCTCTCGCTGTCGTCCCACGCGTCGTCGCAGTCGGGGTCGTCGCCATCGATGGCGCCATCGGTGTCGTTGTCCTCGCCGTCGTTGCACTGGGTGTCTCCGAAACCGCTCTCGGTCATGCCGGCGGCACAGTCCGGGTCGGCGCGGTCGACCCACCCGTCGTCGTCGTTGTCGAGGCGGTCCCAGCAGGAGCCCGCGGCGCCGCCCGCCTCGCTGGTGTCGAGCGCGCTGTCGCAGTCCGGGTCGTCGGCGTCGGTGGATCCGTCGAGGTCGTTGTCGGCGCCGTCGTTGCACTGGGTCCGGCCGAAGCCACGCTCGGTGAGGCCGAGCAGACAGTCCGGATCCGCGTCGTCGATCCAGCCGTCTTCATCGTTGTCCAGACCGTCGGCGCAGGGCGCGACCATGCCTCCGCTCTCGTCGTCGTCGAGGGCGTCGGTGCAGTCGGGGTCCGCGCTGTCGATCCTGAAGTCACCATCGTTGTCGGCCAGGTCGTTGCACTGCGTCCCGCCGGCGCCGACCTCGGCACGACCATCGATGCAGTCCGGGTCCGCGTCGTCGATCCACCCGTCTCGGTCGTTGTCGATCCCGTCGGTGCAGGGGAGGACGACGGCACCGCGCTCGGTGTCGTCGAGCGCGTCCTCGCAGTCCGGGTCGTCGGAGTCGGCGGCGCCGTCGTCGTCGTTATCGAGGCCGTCGTTGCACTCGGTGAAGCCGAGCCCTCGCTCGGTCCGGCCGAAGATGCAGTCCGGGTCGTCCCGGTCCGTCCAACCGTCGCCGTCGTTGTCCAGACTGTCGGCACAGGGGTCCGCGACCGCGCCCTCGCTGTCGTCGAGCGCGTCGTCGCATTCCGGGTCCTCGGAATCGATCACGAGGTCGCCATCGTTGTCGTCGCCGTCGTTGCACTGGGTCCGGCCGAAGCCCCGCTCGCTCCGTCCGAGCAAGCAGTCGGGATCCTCGCCGTCGGTCCATCCGTCGAGGTCGTTGTCCAGGCCGTCAGTGCACTCGATGGGCGACACGCCACCCGACTCGTCGTTGTCGATGGCGCTGGCGCATTCCGGGTCGTCGCCGTCAGTGACTCCGTCGCCGTCGTTATCGATCCCGTCGTTACACTGGGTCCGGCCGAAGCCACGCTCTCCGTCCCCGTAGATGCAATCGGGATCCTCGCCGTCGACCCAGCCGTCTCCGTCGTTGTCCACCCCGTCGAGGCACGACAGGGGCTCCACGATCACCTCCTCCGAGTCGTCCCGTGCGGTGTCGCATTCCGGGTCGTCGGCGTCGATCGCACCGTCGCCATCGTTGTCGGCGCCATCGTTGCACTGAGTCCGGCCGAAGCCGCGCTCGGCCCGTCCGAACAGGCAGTCCGGATCCTCTTCATCGATCCAGCCGTCCTCGTCGTTGTCCAGGCCGTCGGCGCAGGGCTCCGGGATGCCTCCTGCGCTCTCGTCGTCGTCGATGGCGTCGTCGCAGTTCTCGTCGGTCGAGTCGATTGCCGTGTCGCCGTCGTTGTCAATGCCGTCGTTGCACTGGGTATGGCCGAACCCGCTCTCGCCGATACCCAGCATGCAGTCGGGGTCCGCTCGATCGATCCAGCCATCTTCGTCGTTGTCCACGCCGTCCTCACAGCTCGGCGGGGGCGGAGCGCCTTCGCTGTCGTCGAGCCCGTCCTCGCAGTCCGCATCCTCGATATCGACCAGGCCGTCGCGGTCGTTGTCGAGGCCGTCGTTACACTGGGTCAGGCCGTAGCCACGCTCGGCATCGCCGAAGGAGCAGTCGGGATCCGACAGGTCGACCCACCCGTCGGAATCATTATCGAGACCATCCGAGCACGCATCGTCGCCGTCCGCGTCGGCGTCACCGTCGGCGTCACCGTCGGCGTCTCCGCCAGCGTCTCCGTCACCGTCCGCATCGCCGTCACCGTCGCCGTCCGCGTCGCCGTCTCCGTCAGCGTCTCCGTCGCCGTCCGCGTCGCCGTCCGCACCGCCGTCCTGTCCACCGTCATCATGCGGGCGATCGGATTCACCGCAACCAACCGTGACGATCCCGATGTACAGTCCAAAGCACCAGATGAGCAATTGTAACGATTTCATTCAGCTCCTCCTTCACGGACCCGGATGGGACCGCCTGCCGGGGGCCGGGCCTCGCGCCCCTGATTCCGGGCAGCTCACGCAGGCGGGGACAGTGTACCAGACAACAGACTGGACGACTGAGCTCCACGAGCCGAAGATCACCGTGTGGACCCGAAGGCGAGCGCGACGCTGGTAATGGTGGTGGATGGCAGCGACGAGGCCGATCACATCGCCGGTGCGCTGGAGCAGGTCGGGTACAGGGTCGTCCACGCCACGAGCGTCATCGAGGCCGAGAGCCTGTTCGTCACCACACGGACCGGAGCCATCGTCCTCGGGCTCGAGGAGAACGGGGCGCTCGGGTTCTGCGATCTGGTGCGTGCCATCCCTCGGTTCGGCGGCGTGCCGCTCATCGCGGTCGGGAGATCGGACGACTCGTACCAGGCGGCCAAGGAGGCGCTGCTCCACGGCGCCGACGCGTACCTGCGGCGGTCCACCGACATCGCCGAGCTCCCGAGGCAGCTCGGCGCGCTGCTCGGCGACCGGTCGAGCGAATCGGCGGTCCAGGGACAGGCCAGCGCTCCCGGCAACGCGGGCCGCACAGAGCTGCCCGGTGCCCGGGTAAACGAGCCCGTGGCGGAGCCGGCGGACACTAGTGCTGCGTCGAGCAGAGAGCCGTCCGTACCCGAGATGGACTCGGCGCAGCTCCCGGCCGCGCCGGGTGGGACGCGCGAGCCGACGCAGGTGCTCGAGGACCACGGAGTCGGGCTCGCGCTCGGCGCCGGTCCGGTCGATAGCCTGTCCTGGTCCGGCGGCGCGGCCGGCGAGGACTTCGGGACGGGGAGGGACCTCCCGGTGCACGAGCACGTCCCCTGGGAAGCGAGCGCCCACCTCGCCCGGTCCGTCGAGGAGGATGCCGGGGACCTCGACGATCAGCCACCGACCTCCGGAGACACGGACCTTCCGACCGTCGCGAGGCCGATCGACCACCGAGCACACGCGCCCCACGGGGTTGAGGACGATCCGACCGAGGACGTGGAGGTCCCCTGGTCGCTCCCCACCGCGTTGTCCACGTTCCGGCCGGGCACGAACGAAGGAAGTCCCCGGACCGAGCCGATCGCCCCTTTCCCGTCCCACGAGGAGATCTCGAGCGCCGGACCGGACTCGGACCTCTCGGCGGAATTCAGGCGAGTCATCGACGCCGTCGCGCTCCGCCTCTTCCCCGAGGCGTCCCCCGACGAGTATCGGGACGAGCCCTTCGAGGAGGTCAAGACCGTCGTCCCGCATGTGGGTCGCGCGCCGGTGTCCTACGACGACGAGGATCTGCAGGACTACGACTTCGACGCGATGGCGACCTTCGCCAGCGGCCACTCCGGCATCACGCTGTCCGGTTTCGCCGAGACCGCGGACGAGGTCGAGTCGCCCACGCGGGACCCGGTCGGCGAGTCCTCGACACGAGACGCACCCACTCAGTGGCGGCCCCAGGATCCGGAGCTCGATATGCCGGCCGAGACGCCACCTGGCGTCGACGCGAGCACGAGACCGCGCGAAGAGGCGAGCGATGGGCTGCACATGCTGGCCGAGGTCCTCGAGAAGAGCTCCACGGACAGGTCGCAGATGCTCGCATTACTCCACGGGCTCATGCGCCACGTAGGTCTCCCGACCTCGCCCGCCGAGCAGGTCAGGGCCGACCGGGCCGCGGACCGGGCCAGGCTCGAGCTCTGGATCCGCCTCGCGCGGGAAGCCGACTACTTCACGTTGCTCGGGGTGGCCCCTGAAGCGTCGCCCCTCGAGGTCCAGCGGGCCTACGAGCGTGCTCGCGTCGAGCTGGCGCCCGAACGGCTCGCCCGCATCGGGGCGACCGACCTCGATGCGCGGCTCTCGGACGCCAGGTACGTCGTGCAGGAAGCTGTCGAGGTGCTGTCCGACGACGAGTTGAGCAGGGCATATCGACAGGGCAGGTTCGGCCACGGCTGATCGGTCCCGGACCTCGGCGCGCGACGTCTGCGCGCTGGTTGCCCTCAGTGCGACGAGGCACTATGAATGGGGCATGGCGGTTCGCCCCATCCTCATCTATCCCGACCCTCGGCTGCGCGAGGTCGCCGAGCCGGTGGCGGAGGTCAACGACGAGATAAAACGTCTTGTCGACGACCTCGCGGAGACCATGTACGCGGCACCAGGAATCGGCCTGGCCGCACCGCAGGTGGGCGTCTCGAAGCGGGTCTTCGTCATCGACACGGCCACCGGCGACGGCGAGCCGCCGCGCTTGATGGTCTTCATCAATCCCAGGTTCATCGAGAAGACGGGAGAGCTGAGCTGGGACGAGGGGTGCCTGAGCTTTCCCGACATTCACGAGGAGATCGTGCGGGCCGAGCGGGTCGTGGTCCAGGCGCTCGACCGGGAGGGACAGCTCTACGAGGTCGAAGCTGAAGGCCTCCCGGCCGTGGCCCTTCAGCACGAGAACGACCACCTCGAAGGAACGCTCATCGTGGACCACGTCAGCTTCTTCAAGCGCCGCCGCATCGATCGTGAGCTGAAGAAACGCGCGAAGCAGGACGCCGACGAAAAGACCTGACGCCGGCGTCAGAAGTCCAGCACGTCGGGGCGATCGGTCTCGTCCGGAGGAGGCACCGCTCGACGGGGCGTCACGGCGCTCCGAGGTAGGAACGGCGTGATGTCGAGCGGCCCGGTGCCCTGCTCCAGTGCCTGCCGTAAGCCCAGGAGCTCCGGGGTGACCGGCGCGAGCGTCAACGCTCGTTCGGCAGCGCCCCGCGATCCCTCGCGCTCGCCCCTTCGAGCCAGCAGCAACGCGTCGATATACGCCCGCCACAGCAGCACTCTCAGAGTCTGCTCCTCGTGCACGCCGTCACCGAGACGAACGATCAGGACGTCCCATCGCGCGAAGTGGTCGGTCACCGACAGCTCGAGGTCGGTCAGGCTCAGGGGCTCGGCGGACGCCTCCCAGACCAGGCCAGCGGGGACCAGGAACCGATCGATGGAGCCCGAGCCCTGTATCATGGGCTCGAGGAATACCGGCCTCCGCTGGGCGAGCGCCGAGACCTCCCGCTCCGACAGCTCGCCGCTGGCGAGCGCAGCGCGGAGCACTCCTCTGAGGTCCCGGTGAGCCCGCTGGACCTGCCGGACGTAGCCCGGATATCCCACGAACGGGAAGTGGAAATGCGCCACGTCGGGCCTCGCGCCCTCGGTCGTCTGAGCGGCCCAGACGTTGAAGCCGGAGGAGAACAGCTCTGTGATGAGCACGGCGTGCGGAGGCAGGGGATCGAGGGTGTGTTCCGCGACGATCCGGGCTTCCCAGCGAGCCGACTGGTCGTTCCGCTCCCAGCCGTCGAGGACCGTGAAGACAGCGCCGCCGGCGAGGGCGAGCGCGACGACGGTCGCGCTCCCGATCCTCACCGTGGCGCGCGCGGGGACCTCCGCCGCGAGGACCGGACCGAGCCTGGCCACGCCGAGGGAGAGGAGGCAGACGGGGATCAACAGGTAGCCCAACATGTCGGGGTTGCCAGGGTCGACGCCCATCCACGACCGGATCGTCCACGAGGCGACCAGCGACAGGACCATCATGAGTCCCAGGGCAACCTGGCGCCGAACGAGCAGATAGAGCCCGCCGAGCGCCAGCGTCGCCTGGACGGGACCGAGCTGGGAGGTCACGAGCATGGCAGTCTCGTACATCCGCTCTGGGAACGAGGTCGTGGGCGGGTCGGTCACGGCCTTCTGGTAGGCCCGGGCCGTCACGACCCAGAAGAACGTGGATGCGTCGGGAGCGGCGCCCAGGGACACGGCGCCCGGCGCGTCGCTCCTGGCGACCAGGTGGATGTAGGGCACGAGTCCGAGGGTGATCGCCGGCAGGCTCCCTCGCGCCACGAGGCGCACCGTCCGGCGCCACCGGGCGAGGGCATCCTCGGTGAGCAGGACGATAGCGCCCGGGACCAGGAGGAACGAGAGGAAGTGGTGGTTGGCCAGGGACAGCCCGAACGCCAGGCTCGCCGCTGCCAGAAGCCTCCCGTCCCGGGCTCCACGCCGCTGGAGAGAGAAGGCCGTCAGCGGGATCAGGACGCCGAGCACCAGCGCGATCTGAGCGGCGTACACCTCCACCCTCGTCGCCTGGGCCCAGAGCGCGGGCGTGGCGGCCAGGAGCAGCGCGGCGACCACGCCGAGCACCGACGACAGCCAGGGTGGGGCGCCATGGTCCACGTCCCTGGAGATGACGACGAACAGCTTGAAGAGGAGGAAGCAGGCCAGCGCCGCCGGGACCGCGGACGCCATGGCAGCCCGGAAGGCGAGCGGGCCCAGGGGGATGAAGGAGAAGACCTTGATCAGGACGACGAGGACGGGGTGCCCCGGGGGGTGGGCTGCGCCGAGGACGAAGCCCGAGGCCAGGAACTCGCCCGAGTCGAGCCAGGTCGGAGCGGGCGCCGCGGTCGCGACGTACAGGCCGAGGGGGAGGAGGAAGCTGAGGAGGCCTCCGAAGGACTCGAACCGCGAGCGTCGGCCCGGCGCCATGAGCGCGAGAGTATCACCGAATCGGTGCTCTAGTAGCGGTGGAGCGCGAGGACGTGGTGGTCGGGGGCTTCGTACGAGCCGTGGAGGCGGCGGCGGATTGGATCCTCCTCGAGCTGCTCCCGCAACACCCGCTCGGACCCGTCGCCGAAACGGACCCTGATCTTCTCCCTGGGCACCTTCTCCTGGACCGTGCCGACGCCGAACACCGGATGCCTGACGCGGTCGCCGACCTTGTAGCAGGCCCGCGGGTCGTATCTGGCGCGCTGGACGAGGCCCGAGATGCACTCGTAAATAGCCGAGTCGATGAGCTGGACGTCGGAGCTGCGGTAGAGCCTGGCCACGCGTCCTTTCTGGAGCCCGAGATCGTCCTCTACTTGCTTGAACAGGTCGAAGCGGTCGATGAAGAGCTCGGAGCGGATCACTCGGTCGACGAGGTCCACGAACTGCTTGCGTACGACGACCGGGCGGACGTCGCGACCCCGGAGGAACACGATGGGCTTCCCCATCCTGATCCGTTCGAGGATGTCGCGCGCGGCCTCGATCAGGATGCTCGGGGACGTCTCGACGTCTCCCTTGTCGTAGCGCAGCACGCTCCGGGTGCTGATCCCGACCTGTGTCGCCAGGAACCGGTGTATCACCTGGCGCTCGGACAAGCACAGGAGGCTCTGTATCCTGTCGATGAGCGCCTTGAGCCGCCACGACGGCACTCGGCCCTCGACGGTCTCGGCTTCCTCGTTGGAGATCAACTGGAGCGAATCCACCGGTTCATCGAGATCCTCGACCAGATCTTGAACCGGGGGCTCGAGGGGTAGGCGCATCGATTTCGAATTCGAGCGATTGTTATGCCAGCGATCGCTACGGACCGGGTCGGGTCGGCAACGACGCGTGTTCGTTGACCTTCCCCATCGAGCGGTGTCCTGCTGTGCCACTTGGATCGAGGTCGGACCGCGACATCGCTGTCTCGGGTGGGCCACGTGCTGTGAAAACTCTGCGGGGTCGCTGGTCGGTGCGGGACTATCGGCCGAAGCGGATCAGGACACCAGCCAGGCCGAGCAGGAACGCGAGGAGCCCGGCGGAGCCGCCGCCCGAGCCACCGGCCTGGCAAGCGCACCCGGCCGCGGCGTCCTCGATATCCGGGCCGCCGTCGTCCGGGCCGCCGTCGTCGGGACCGGCATCGGGCCCGCCGTCGCCACCGAGCACGACCCTGAAGAGTGACGACGCTGCTGGTCCTCTCACCTGGCCGTCGTGGGCCCAGACCCTCCAGTGGTAGAGCTGCCCGTCCTCCATGTCCACCGGCACGGTCCAGCTCGTCGTCCCGTCAACGCCGGCCGTCTGGGGGCCGGACGCGATCGGGTCGCTGTAGGTGTCGCTTTCGGCGACCTCGAAGGAGATGGTCAGCGCGTCGCCCTCGGGGTCGGAAGGGGTCTCGACCACGAGCGTCGGGCGCGCCGTCGGGACTTCCTCGTTACGGGTGGGCGACACGATGCGCGGCACCCCGGGCGGCTGGTTCTCGCTCACGGTGATGGTGATCACCTGTGTCACGTCGCCGTCGCCGACGACCTCCGGGTCATCGTCGTCGTCATACGCATAGTACGTGAGCGTCCAATCGCCGACGTCGTCCGCGGTGGGGGTCCAGCGCACGCCGCCGCCGGGGAGGAGCACCATCCCGGCCGGCCGGTCTCCGACCTCGACCGTGATCTCGTCACCCCCCGGGTCCTCGAGCTCGGGTGTGTAGGTCCACTCCTCGCCGATGAGGATGGACGTGTCCTCGGGGAGGTTGGTGAAGACCGGCGGCGCGTTGAGCACGGGGATGTCGAGGATGCGCGTGTCCTGGTTGCCCGCCGGGTCAGCGGCCCGGACGCCGATCGACACGGTGGTCGGCCCGTCCAGCCCCTCGGCGCTCACCGTGACGGTCTCCCCTTCCTCGTCATCGAAGTCCCCGTCGAGGTCGGTGTCCCACGTGATGGTGACGGGGTCGCCCTGGCGGTCCGTCGCGGTGACCTCGATCTCGGTGGTCCCGCCCTCGAGGACCGAGGGCGACTCGGTGACCATTGACAGGCGGGGAGCGTCGCGGAGCGGGTAGAAGACGATGGCCGTGTTATTGAGGTCGATGGTGCTGGTGTTGCCGTAGAATATCTCGATACCATCCGTGCCGGTGGCGTTCTCGATCCCCGTGGTCGAGGTCCTCGTCCCGTCGCCGTCATTTTGGATATAAAGCTGGATCTCGTCGGCTCCTTCGACGAGCACGATCTGGGCCGTGATGCTCCCGCCGCTCGAGAGATAGCGCACGCCGTTGTACTCGACCACGAAGCGCCGCGATGGAGCGCTCCCGAGCGTCTGATAATAGAGGTTCCCGCTCACGGTCAGGTCGGTCCAGATCAGGGCGACGAAGTTGTTGATCCCGGTGGCGTCCGGGATCTCGGGTCCCGAGCAGCACCCGCTGCCAGCGCCGGTGTCGAACGAGATGAATCCGTTGGTGGAGACGACGACCTCGGAGTACCGGGTCCCGTAGAACTCGAACTCGAAGCCGAGGCTCGCGCGGGCCGTGTTGTCGTCGCCGGCCGGGCCCGCGGTCCCCGTGGCCGCGATGCTCTCGAACACGTAGACTGGCGAGTCGGGGTCTTCCGGATGTTGCGAATCGGAGTAGGCGTACTCGCCCGCGGTGTCGGTCCCCAGGTATGCGGCAGCGCTTCCCGGTACGCTCGCAACGAGCGCAGTGAATCCGAGGAGGACGCTCAGACGTACCATGACGGTCTCCTTCCTCAACGTGTCAGATGATTATCCGCCGCGAGGCCGCTGTGCAAGCCCGGACATGACGCGGCTCGCACATGGGAGCGTGCACGGGGGCATGACCCGCACGCGGGGCGCGGATGTCCCCGGACATGACGTCGTGCTACCGTTGGTCACCGATCATGGCGTCATCCACACCAACCTCGGACCCAGTGCGTGCAAGGGCTGGTTCCACGAGCTTGTTCCCGCTGATGATCGTCGCGTGCGCCGCGGCCGGGCTGGTCCTCGGTGCCTGGGTCCTGGCTCCGCTGGTCCCGGTCGATCCTCTCGTCGCATTCGTCGTCGGCTTCGGCGCGGTGACGGGCACGACCCTCGCAGCGGCCGGAGTCGCGCCGGTCCTCACGCGGACGGGCCTGGCGGTCGTCGTGCTCACCGCCGTCGCGATGCTCGTCACGCTCTACGTGGTGCAGGCGCCGGAGCCCCTTGGCGCCATCCTCGTGACCGCCGTTCTCCTCATGGCGGGCGGCTCCGTGGGGGGCGCGGTCGGCGGGCGGATCGAGCACCCCGGCCACCTGCTGGCCGTGGTCGTGGTCTCCCTCCTCGTTGACACCTTCAGCGTGTATCACCCCGCCGGGCCCACGGCCGCGGTGGTGAGCCAGCCGCGCGCCCTCGCGGTGCTGGCCCTGTCATGGCCCATGCTCGGGACCACGGAAACCGCGCCGGTCCTCGGCGTTGGCGACGTGATCTTCGCGTCGCTCTACGTCGCCGTGTCGAGGCGCCACGGGCTCGGGGTCCGACGGACGATCGTCGCGCTGGCCGCGGGCCTGGCCGCGACGATGCTCGCGGTCGTCCTGTCCGGACTGCCCATCCCGGCGCTGGTGGGCATGGGCCTGGCAGTGCTCGTGGCCCACCCGGAGGCGCGGAGGTTGCCGGCGAAGGACCGGCGCAGGGGGCGCGTCATACTGGCGATCCTCGTGGCGCTGTGGCTGGCATCGTGGGTCCGCACTCTCATCACGTCGTCGTGACGGCTCGATGCGGAGCCCGGGAACGTGATACGGTGGGGCTCATGAAGCAGCTCGTGAGGGTTCTCGTCGGACTCGTCGTGTGCTCGTGCTCGAGCCACGGCACGGACACCCCCGATGCCCTGGTCCTCCTGGATGCGGACGAGGACGTCGGAGTCGCGGACGCGGGCGACGGCGACATCGAGCCACTCGATGCCGACTCGACCGAAGACGCTGACATCGATGAGGCGGGAGGCGGTGACGCGGACGACGGCGGCGCCGGCTGCGACCCGGCGAGCGTGGCGGCGGCGATCTCCACCGAACGCATCCGGGCCACGCTGCTCGAGCTCACGGCCCTGACCGAGCGGTCGTCCCACGACCGTCAGATGGCCGCGGCAGACCTGCTCGAGCGGCGGCTGGGCGAGCAGGGGGTCACGGTGCGGCGGCTCGAGTACTCCTTCCGGGGCCAGAGGTGGGTCAACCTCGAGGTCGAGGTCCCGGGGACGGACCTCGCCGGCGAAGTCCTCGCCGCCGGAGCGCACTACGACTCCGGATCGTGGGACCCCGCCCGAGCGCCCGGCGCGGACGATGACGGCTCAGGCACCGCCGGGGTCGTGGAGATGGCGACCGTGCTGGCGCAATGCCGGTTCCGCCGCACGGTCCGCCTGCTGCTTTTCTCGAACGAAGAAGTGGGGACGATCGGCAGCACGACGTACGCGAGTGATGCCAGCAGCCGCGGCGACGACATCAGGGCGTTCCTCAACCTGGACATGATCGGCTACGGGCCCGCGGACGAGGACCTCGACATCGCAACCCGGCCGGCTTACGAGGCGCTCGCCATGAGGGTCGTCGGCGCGGCGGAGCGGTGGGCCGGGCTCGACACGGTGACACACATCGACGATCACTGCGGGTGAGGGGACGAAGGATCCTTCTGGAATGAAGGATACGCGGCGGCCTTCCTCATCGAGGACTATCATCACGGGACGGAGAACCCGACGGACAACCCGAACTACCACACCCCCGGCGACACGGTCGACACGCTCAACCTCGATCTCTGCACCCGGATCACCAGGGCCGCGGCGACGGCCCTCGTCGAGATGGCGAGCGAGTGATCGCCTCGGGCGGACCACCCGTGACACCCGCACGGAGCATGTGACGTGAAGAAGCAGCTCGGACAGATCCCCCTCCTGTTCCCAATGCCGGCGCTGCTCGTCGGCACCTTCGACGACGACGGGACGCCGAACGCCATGTGCGCGGCCTGGAGCTCGATCTGCTGCCAGAGGCCACCCTGCGTGGGCGTCGCCATCAGGACGAGCCGATTGACGTACAAGAACATCGTGGAGCGCCGGGCCTTCACGCTCAACGTCCCGACGACCGGGATGGCCGCGGAGGTGGACTACCTCGGCACGGTCTCGGGCAAGGACGAGCCGGAGAAGGTGCACACCGCGGGGTTCGAGGTCGTGCCAGGGCACAAGGTCGACGCTCCGATCATCGTGGACTGCCCGGTCAACCTCGAATGCGTCGGGCGTAACAAGCTCGACATCGGCTCGCACACGTGGGTCATCGGCGAGATCATGGAGGTGCACGTGGACGAGCACCTCGTGGACCGCCAGGGCAAGGTCGATGTGACGGCCCTCGATCCCCTGATCTACTGTCCCTCCGTGCGCACTTACCATGGCCTCGGCGAGCAGGTCGGACGCGCCTTCCACGACGGTCAGGTGCTCGTCAAGAAGTAGGAGGGGAGCGGCGCGAGAGCTGTGACACCTCGACGCGTCCACTACCCGTCGTCGGACGCATCGCCGCCATCGTCGGACGCATCGGGCAGGGCACCCGCGTCCGCCGCCTGGCAGTACCCGTCCTCGCAGATCGTGCCGCCCGGGCACGTCGGGTCCTCCGGGCTGCAGTACGCGACCCAGCAGGCGTTCTCGACGCACACACGGGGCGGAACACAGTCCGAGTGCCGGGTGCATCGATCCTCGTCGCAGGCCGACAGGCCGACGACCGCCATGAACCCCGCTGCCGTACGTCGGAGCCAGGTCATCACGATCCGGAGCATGCCACGACCTTGGAGTCGACTTCCACCACAAGCACTAAAAGGAGGGGAACCATCAGGGGGCGAGGAGTATCATCTCCGCCGTGCGATCCTCGAGCCGGATGGTTGCGGTCGTGGTGCTGCTCGCGGTGCCGGGCCTGCCGGCGTGCAGCGCCGATGATCGTCCGACGTTCATCGATCTGGCACGAGTCGCGGAGGTGTGGCGGGTGTCCGAGCCGGAGCTCTCCCGAGCCTGCGGGCAGGGCTTCATCCGGTTCGCGAACGTGGCTGACGAGGCCCTCGCCGACGTCCGGGGTGCGCGGCGGTACCGGGAAACACTGGGGATGCTGTCGCGACCCGGCACGCCTCTCCCAGGCGCCGACGACCTGGCCGAGCTCGCCGTCGTCCGCCTCCTGCTCCACCGGTACGCCCGGCTCTGCCGCGTCCCGGACATCGAGAGCGCAGGAGCCGACCTCACGCGACTGGGCCAGGCCCCGCCAGACGACCGCATGTCGGACCTCGAGGAGGCGCTCGGGCATCTCGTCGGCCCGTCGGTCCGCGGCACGCGCCGCCGGGGCGCTGCGGGGAGAGTCCTCGCGTTCGACATCGAAGGGAGCTCGAACGAGCCAGTCATCTTGCTGGCATGTCTCGCATGTCATCCCGAGGATCCGAACGGCGGGCCGCCACAGCTCCTCGCCACGGCCGCGGCGCTGAGCGCCGTGGCCGACTCGGGAGTGCGCCTGCACCGCCCGGTACGGCTGCTGGTCTGCGCCGACGCCTCCGGCGACCTCGCCGGGTGCCGCGCCGGGCTCGAGCCATCGGACGAGCGCGCCGCGGCCGCCATCGCGCTCGACGGCATGCAGCCCCTGCTCGTGTCGTGGTCGGGGGAGGGAACCTGGCGTCTCGCGCTCCCGCATCAGCCGGAGCCGTTCAGCCGTCCGACGGAGCCGGGGACGCGGCGCACGGCCCGCCGCGGCGAGCCGCCGGTGGTCATCGATGTCGCGGTCGAGAGCTCGCCCGGCCAGCTCCCCGCAAGCGCCGCGATGCTCCTGGCGAGCCGCTCCGACACCCCGGACGACCTGCGGCAGCAGGTCGAGGCGGCCGTCGAGGCGATATCCAGGAGCCGGGAGGGCGCGAGCTTCGAAGTGGAGGTCGAAGGCGACGCGGTCCGCGTCAGCGTCCGGCGTCAGCCGCAGCCGGCCTGGACCATCGACCAGCGCGCCGACACGCTGTGGGACCTGGCTGCGCTGGCCCGGCAGCTCAGGGTCACCGATCCACGCGGCGGCGCGCACGCCGCCATGCTCCGGGTGGTCCAGCGGTTCGACGGGGATCCGTTCGGCGCACGGCTCGGCCTGCACTACGAGGACCCGGTCGGCGGACCGCTGCTCGTGGCGCCCTGCTCCCTTGATACCACCGGGGCGTGGGTCCAGCTCGACCTCGGCATCTACCGCCCACCCGGGATCGACCGGCGTGAGTTCGGCACGCGGCTCGACGAGGCCAGGCGACGGCTCCGAGCGGCGGCCGGCCGGCCGGTGGTCGAGGTCGGGCGCGAGGTGGGCGAGCCCAGCCTGGTGAGCCCGGGCTCCGATCTCGTGCGCGTGGCGCGCGCCGCGTTCGAGGACGCCACGGGTGAGCCGGCGCCAGCGCCTGGCGGGGCTCCGAGGCCCGGGATGGCCGCGCTGCTCCCGCGGGCGATCGCGATCCGGCTCCCGATCACGCCCGACGACCCCGCGCTGGACCGGGCGACGGCGCTGATGGTCGACCTCGTCTGGGGCCTCGCCGCGGTCCCGGACGAGGGTGCGCGCGCGCGGTCGTCGTGGCGGTAGGTGATCGGAGAGCGCTGACAGCCACCGCCTGGTGGACTACCATCGCACCCATGAAAGCGAACCCGAGGTTCTCATTGCTCGTGTCAGCGCTCGTCCTCGCTCTCGCGACACAGACCGGCTGCGACGACGAGGTCCCGGCGACGGACAGCGGTCCCGACGGGGACGCCGACGGCGACGTGGACGGCGACGTGGACGGCGACGCCGACTCCGATGAGGAGTCCGAGCCGGTGTGCGAGTCCGACGACGAGTGCCTCGACAGCGCCTACTGCAACGGCGAGGAGCGGTGCGATCCGGCCGCCGACGACGCCGACGACCTCGGCTGCGTGGCGGGCGAGCCGATCGACTGTGACGACGGCGTGGCGAGCACGACCGACACCTGCTCCGAGGAGCGGGGCGCCTGCGTCCACGAGTGCCCGGACGTCGATGGAGACGGTCACGGCGATGTGCTGTGCGTCGACGCAGACGGCGATCCGATCGGCGACGACTGCGACGACTCGGACCCGGACCGCTACCCCGGGAACAGGGAGATCTGCGACCTCGAGTCGCACGACGAGGACTGCGACCCGCACACCGTCGGCGAGCGGGACGAGGATGGCGACGGTTTCACCGACGTGGCGTGCTGCAACGAGGACCCCGACGGAGGCGACCCGATCTGCGGGCTCGACTGCGACGACGACAATCCCGACATCAACCCCGGCGCCACCGAGGTCTGCGACATCGGTTTCGTGGACGAGGACTGCGACGGCGCGGCCAACGAGGGGCTGACCGTGAGCTGCTTCCCGGACGGCGACGACGACGGGTTCGCCGTCGCGCTCGCGACGGCCTCCGACGTCTGCCCGGCACCGGGCCGGGAGGACGTGGGAGGGTGCCCGACCGGGACCACGGACCGCGCACCGGAGTCCGCGGAGCTCACGGACTGCGCCGAGGGGGATCCCGCCATCCATCCCGGCGCCGACGAGGCCTGCGACGCGGTCGATACCGACTGCGACGGCGAGCTCTCCGCTCTGCCCGGCGTGCTCGATGAGACCGACCGCGACGGCGACGGGTTCCTCGAGTGCGCCACCGACCCGTCGGCGCGCGACTGCGCCGACGACGACCCGCGGGCGCACCCCGGCGCCACGGAGTTCCGGGCGACTCCGATCACCGTGATCGCCGTTCCGGTGTCCCGGCCCTTCGACTTCGACTGCAACGGGATCGAGGAGCCGGAGACCACGGCTCACGGCTACTGCAACCCCCTGAGCGCGTGCTCCACGACCGAGGGGTGGCTGTCCATCGATCCGCCGGCCTGCGGCGAGTCGGCCGAGTGGATCGAGGGCTGCCGGTCCTCGTTCCCCGTGTGCATCCCGGAGACGAGGTCCCGGACGGCGGCCTGCCGGTAGGATCGGACTCAGCCCAGGCTCACCACCTGTCCGCCGAGCTTCATCATCGGCGCGGCGATGCTCACGCTCAGGCCGCCGATCTTGGCCTCGCCGGCCTTGACCGAGACCGTCGCCTGGCCGGTGGCGTCGCACGCAGTGACGCCGCCCTGGGCCACCGTGACCTTGCCACCCGCCAGGTCCTTGATCACGATCGAGCTGCTCGTGACCGTGATCTCCGTCCTGCCGCACACGAGTTTCACTTCTTTGTCGCGCACGACGACCTGGGGCTTGCTCGGATCGGCCGCGGTGCCCTCGCCCGCCCGGGAGGCGATGTCCACCTGCTTCCCTGTCACGAGGACGCGGAAATCGCCGACCCGGACGCACGCGGACTCGAGGGCCTCGGTCTCGTACGTGCCCGAGCGCGTCTCGATGCGGCCGTCGGGCTCGGTGTCGACCTTCACCGTCTGCCCGGAATGGACCACAGCGGTCACGTCGGACTGGAGCGTCGCTTCCTCCACGCCAGTCACGGTGGCCGACATCGTGCCGAGCACCTCGGGCGTGTCGCCCAGGACGAGCGGCGCCGGGGAGGCCAGGACCATGGCCCGCCCGGCATGGAGCCCGGCGAAGCCCGGGGTGCTGACGAGGACGCCGGCCTGGCCGAAGAGCGTCACTCCGGCCGCGGCTCCGTCGGCCGTCTCCTCGGTGCGCACCGGTGCGCTCACCGCGTCGATCGCGGCTCGGCCGAAGCCCGAGAAGTCGCGGACCGTCTGCCTCCAGGGCGCGAACGGGCGGTAGCTCCCCTGATTGCTCCGGTCGTCGCGGCCACGGCGCGCGTCCGACGCGCTCTCGACCATCTCGCGGAAGGCGGTCACGGATCCGGCCGCCGGACTGGCGTCGGTGCGCGCCTCGTCCACGCCCGTGCCCAGCGGCATGTTGGTCTCCGCGTCCACCGCGGTCGGGTCGCGGTCCACCGTGGCGATCAGCACGCCGCCCCGGCCATAGAGGTATGCGTTGTTCCCTGCGGCGACGATCTGGTCCCTGCCCGCGTGGGAGTGGACCGAGCGGCCGGTGGACTGGACGTAGAGCTCCTGGGCCGACTGGATGCCGAGCTGGCCGCAGGCGTTCACGTAGCCCTGGGCCACGGTGTCCAGGCCGAAGCCATCGATCTTGACTGGCGTACCCGGCACCGTGCTGCCGAGGCTCATCGATGTGTCTGGCTTCGGAACAGCGAGCCGGGCCGAGCGCTTCGTCCCCTCGGCGCGCTGATCGGCGCCGGCGCGTTCATCGGACGCCGACGCGGCGTCGCGGCCAGGGGTGGTCCGGGTCGATCCTTGTTTCATGGTCGCTCCCCTCACGCCGGCCCGACGTCGTCGTCGAGCTCGAAGACGATGCCGGTGCTGGTCTTGATGCGGCTCTGGGTCGCATTGGCCTGGACCACCGGCGACGTGGTCGCGGGGTTGGGCACTGCGCCCAGGATCACCGGTCGGTCCGGGTCGCCGTCGAGGTGGATGATCGCCACCTCGGTCCCGATGTGGAGCGGGAAGTGGATCCCGTATCCCGCCCCCGATGAGGGCTGGATCATGCGGATCCAGCGCGAGGCCTTCGCCTTGGGCCACGTGCCGGAATCGAGCGGCAAGACCACCTTGTAGCGACCCTGCTCGTCGATCGGCGCCGCGGTGCCCGGAACCTCGCCGTCGATGACGCCGTGCATGAACCCCGTGATCCGGGGCCTGGCGGTGACCCGCTGGGGCCGAAACGTCACGGGCGCCGGCTCGTCACGCTCCAGCGGGACGGCCGTGAACCGGTACTCGTACGCTTCGTCGCCGTGGTCGCCCGTCACGCCGAGGCTCGGCGCGACCGAGGTCACGAGGTACGTGATGTTCAGCTCGGGGATGGGGCACTCGAGCAGCTCGAACGTGTGGCCCGGAGCGAGCCCCGGCACCGAGCAGATCCCTTCGTACAGCTCGCACCGGTTGAGGAGTTGCTCGGCGCGGACCTGCGCGATGACCTTCGCCTCGTCCTCGTCCCTGAAGTGGTCGCCGTAGTACCGGCGGAGGCCGAACCCGGGCGCGCCTCCGGGCTCGACGTCGCGCTTCGTCTCGATGGCGCCGGACGGCGTGAGGTAGTTGTAGTCGCGTACGGTAACAACCGCCTCGGGAAGTCGATGGATCGAGCCCAAATGGTGGACGCAGCCGCGGACACCGCTGCGACCGAGCCTCGGGCTGAAGCTCAAAGTATCCCGGTCGGGTATCGGTTCGAAGCCGCGGTTGTGGTCGCCGATGACGAGGATCTCGCCGTCTGGCTCCTGGCGGAAGTAGTACCAGATGCCCCAGTGCTCGAGCTGCCGGCTCACGAACGCGAAGTCCGACTCCTCGAACTGCACCACGTACTCGAGCCTGGGGTAATCGCGTGAGAGCCGCCACTCCGCCCTCAGCCCGCTGAATTCGAGCACCCGATCGACCAGCTCTGCAACAGTCACGTCCTGGAACACTCGAGAGTTGAGCTGGCGGGTGGTTTTCCAGAGCCGGGGGACGAGCACGGCCCGGTAGGTCACCGGGCTCCCCTCGACCGCCGCGACCATGCGCAGCTCGGCGAGCATGCCGTGGACCTCGGCGCTTCCCGCTTCGTCTGCCTGGTGGATGGAGCAGGGTCTGGCGAGGAGCGCCCGGACCGCGTCGTGCGCCAGCCCGCCCTCGCGGTGCACCTCGAGGGTGAGCTCGAACTCATACAGTGCGGACAGGTGCTCGTGACCCCTGGCGAGCGTGAGAACGAGCTCGCCGTGCCCGAACAGGTCCGACTCGCTGCTGAAGACCAGGACGTTCTCTCTCATCGCGCCATCCCTGACGAGGGTCAGCATTCTAGCAAGACTTCGCCCAAGGTTCCGGGAAAACCGGCTTCGACGTTCAGGCTTGCCGAGACGAGGGGGCTCCGCTAACGTGCGGCGGCATCGGGATGGCGCGTCTTTTCGTTCATCAAGCCCTCCGGTACGAGCTCAGGGATCCCTGGTCCGTCCAGCCCTCGGACCGGGTCCTGTGCTTCACGGACCTCGTCTCGGCGCGACAGTTCCTGAGCCGGTTCCGCGAGAGCCTCGACTTCCGGCGGCTCCGCGAGGTGGTCGAGGACCGGGTCCACGGGTCGACCCTGTTCCGCCTGTCCGACGACGACGTCATCGGGCAGCTCGCCTGGGTCCTGTGGCAAGGCCGGCTCCGCGTGGTGGAGCTACCGGCCGAGACCTGGGCCTACCGACCGCGCGAGCGGGTCGTCTTCCCCGAGAGGGGTCCGAGCGCGCCGGTCCCGTTCGTACGCGAGGAACCGGTCCCCGCCCCCGCCCCTCCTGCTCCGCAGGCCCACCTGCAACCCGGCGTGCTCGAGCGGGCCGCGCAGGAGGGTCGGCCCTTCTGCGAGGTCTGCGAGCGCGCGTTGACGGAGAGGATGTTCTCGTCGCTCCACGAGGTGCCGGACCTGCCCGCTGAGCCGAGGGTCGAGCCGCGACCAGAGGCCGTGGCGCTCCGCGAAGCCGCGGGGTCGGGCAAACCGTTCTGCGAGGCCTGCGAGCGCGCCTTGCTCGAGCAGATGCCGCTCGCCATGACCGAGACGATCGAGGAGCCGGGCGCGCCGCCACCGGAGCCGAGGCCCGACGCCATTGCTCTCCGCGAGGCCGCGGGAACGGGCGCGCCGTTCTGCGAGGCCTGCGAACGCGCCTTGCTCGAGCAGATGCCGCTCGCCATGACCGAGACGATCGAGGAGCCGGCCGCGCCGCCACCGGAGCCGAGGCCCGACGCCGTTGCTCTCCGCGAGGCCGCGGGAACGGGCGCACCGTTCTGCGAGGCCTGCGAACGTGCCTTGCTCGAGCAGATGCCGCTCGCCATGGCCGAGACGATCGAGGAGCCGGGCGCGCCGGCTCCCGGGCCGCAACCGGCCCAGGCGGAGGCGTTGCGATCGGCGGCCGGGCACGGGGCGCCGTTGTGCGAGTCGTGAGCATAGGAGATCCCCTCCGGTCGGAGGGGAAGGGAAGGTCGGTGGCAAACCATGACGTACCCACTCGCTGAGCGGCTCCTCGAGCACCTGTGGAGCCGGGTCGATCCGCTCCAGGGCGAGGAGCTCTACGTCATCCTCGACGCGGCGCGGGACCGCCGGATCTTCGCGGCCGCGACCAGGTCCGGCGCCCCCTCGCGGTGCCTGTACGACGGAGCGCCGCCCGCAGTGGCCGCGGTCGCGCCCTACCTCGTGCGGCTGCGCCGGGACTCGATGCTGCTCTCGCAGGTCGCCGACCACGGGTGGGGCCAGGCGTGGGGCATCTTCCTCGTGTCGCGGGCCAACATCGACCGGCTGGCCGACCACCTGAAACAGTTCGTGCTGGCATGCGACGACGACGACAGCACCTTCTATTTCCGTTACTACGACCCCCGCGTCTTCCGCGTCTACCTGCCCACCTGCACCGCGCTCGAGCTCGAGGCGATCTTCGGGCCGGTGCGCCGCTACCTCGTCGAGCA
>Ga0233425_10001789_pt1 | contig 45547 bp, 37 predicted proteins | sample Watercolumn_Towu_2_FD_181712 | JGI IMG/M metagenome (GOLD analysis project Ga0233425, IMG submission 181712) | Freshwater microbial communities from Lake Towuti, South Sulawesi, Indonesia - Watercolumn_Towuti2014_140_MG | ecosystem: Environmental > Aquatic > Freshwater > Lake | place...
TAAATGCGGAACATTGCAAAGTGAGAAACAGCGCAGCCAGTGCGCACAGCAGCCAGCGCCCGCTGCTATATCCAAGTGCGGCAAAGAGCATAACAGTCACGCCAAAGTCAGCAAGCGAATCCACAAAAGCAGCACCGGCGGGTACTTTGTCCATCACATTTCTATGCAGCGGCGGCACCCGCAAACCCATTTCACGCTTAAATCTTACCGTGCCCCAGTTGTTTTGCGCAGGCTGCGGCCGGCACAGTTATACTGTTGATTCTCCGCGCTTGTGACAACCGCAGCATTGCTTACCGCCCGCACCTTCCGCCTTGAACGCTGGCGGGCGGGCGCACATGGCATGCTGGAAACAGCAGCGCAAACATTTCTGCTGCTGATCGCGGTGCAATATTACGCCGCGGGCCCGACCGCCAAGGCGCTGCTGGCCAGTGGCGGCAGTATTGGCATGCTGCTTTCGCTGCTGGTGGTCTCAGTGGTTGCCAATTACGGGCTGCGCCCCGCGCGCGCAGCTGCAATGCTCACCGCGCTCGGCGCACTGAGCATGGGCCTTGCGGCAGCAGTGCCCACGCCAACCGTGTTTGTGGCGGGCAGCATCACCGCACTGGCGCTGCTTACCATGACCATTCCCCTGCTCACGCAGGTCTATCAGGACAACTACCCCGGCCACTCGCGCGGCCGGCTGTTCTCGCTGACTATGATGATCCGGATTGGCTCGGCTGCCGCCTTTGCCGCGGCCGCGGGGCGCGTACTGGCTGCGGACATCCTATGGAGCCGCTGGCTGCTACTGGTGTATTCCAGCGCCTTTGCCTTCTCTGCGGTGTGCCTCTTTCGCATCGAGTCCACACCACTGGTTCACAGCGGGCACGCCAGCCCGCTGCGCGCGCTGCGCTTTGTGCGCGAAGACCGCCTCTTTCGCCTGACGCTGCTTGTGTGGATGCTGATGGGCTTTGCCAACCTGATGATGTTGCCGATGCGCGTTGATTTTCTGGCCAACCCGCGTTACGGCCCGCCGCTCGCAGCCACCAGCATCGCGCTGCTTACCGGGGTCATCCCCAACATTGCGCGCCTGCTGCTCAGCCCGTTGTGGGGCCGTTTGTTTGACCGGATGGATTTCCTGTCACTGCGCGCCACGCTCAATCTTGGCTTTGCGCTTGGCATTTTGGCATTCTTTACCAGCCGCGAGCTGCCGGGCTTGCTGGCAGGAGCCGTGATCTTTGGCATCTCCAACGCCGGCGGCGATGTGGCGTGGACACTCTGGGTCACCAAGTTTGCGCCCCCGGAACGCGTGGCTGAGCACATGTCCGTGCATACATTCTTCACCGGGCTGCGCGGTGTGGTGGCACCGCTGGTCGCCTTCAACATTGTGGCCTTCATCTCCATCGGCGCACTCAGCTGGGTCTGCGCAGCCCTGATTGCGGCTGCCTCATTAGTGTTGGTCGTGGAAGTGCGCGGGCGCAAGGCGGCCGACCCGGCTACAACGGTGATCGAGGAAGGCACGCGCACGTAAGAGGCGCGTTTTGTGCGGGCGGGCTTTGCTGCAACCAGCCGGGTGGCTGCCAGCCCGCTCACTTGGTTTGCTGCGAAAGCTGCATGCCCCCTCCGCAAAGTATTGGGCGCTTACGCCGCCATGCAACAACCAGCGGGCAGCACCAATCAAATGTACCGGACACCCTGCCGTGCCAGTTCCTTCTGCACCCTGCTGATGTCAATGCGGTCGAGCTCTTCTCCGGCCTTGATCGAAAGCGCGGCCGCAATGCCGGCTCCCTGGCCGGCAACCGCGCAGCATGCCATGTTGCGCGTGGCAGCATGCGCAATGCGATCGCCCCCAATCGCCCGCCCGGTAACGAGCAGGTTCTTTACGCGCTTGGGCAGCATTGCGCGGTAGGGTATGTGCATGTAGCGGCCAGTGGTTGGCAGAATTAGCACGCCATAGCCATCAATAAACTCCGGATAGATGCCGACCGAATCCTCAAAGCGCGCTTCGTTGCGCACATCGGTTTCGCTCAGGTTGTAGGCCGCGTCAATCTTGCGCGTATCCCGAATTCCAATTGTCATGCCAAAGTTGCGCAGGCGCGCGCCCGCACAGCCGGGCGTGTAGCGCCGCAGCGCTCCAATCGCCAGCATGCCCTGCCGCCGCCCCTCCATCTCAAACTTCGTCAGGCTGTCCGGGTCCGTGCCATCGCAGCCCGCAAGGTGAATGAGGTTCATGTAAGTCAGTTCGCCGGTATCGTGCACGGCGCCCCACGTGCCGCCGATGGTATTCAAGTGCGCCGGTATCACGCCATCGCGAATGGCTTGCGCAAAAGGTTTGCCAAGGAACGGCGAATACATGCCATCCTCCTTGCCGGATGTTTCAACCACCCATTCGCCGGTTGACCAGTCCTTGTAAGTTTGCGGATCCGCGCGCACGCCCGCCATAAATGCCGGCTTATCCACGCCCGCCATGTGGAAGATGACCGAAGCAGCCTGCATGTGCTCAACCGGCGTTTTGCGCGTTGGCGCACCCGCCCGGAACGCCACATCCGCATCGCCCGTGGCATCGATAATGCGCCGCGAAAGAATTGCCTCGCGACCCGCCTTGGACTCAACGATGATGCCCGCCAGCGTGTCGCCATCCATCACCGGCGCCACAAACAGGCGGTGCAGCATGGGGTGGACACCCGCTTCCTCCACCAGCGTGTCGGCCACAAGCTTAAAGCCCTCCGAGTCAATCTCATAGGAAAGTGACTGGCTTTCCGGCACCGCCGCACCCATCGCCTTGGCGCGCTCCTCGAACTCGCGGCCGATGCCGTTTGCCTCTACCGTCTGCTCGTGCCGATACCACGCAAAGCCTTCCACACCCACCGCCGTCAGGTTGCCGCCGAAACAGCCAAAGCGTTCCACTAATGCCACGCTAACGCCACTGCGTGCCGCAGCCAGCGCCGCAGCCAGCCCGCCCGGCCCGGAGCCAATCACCAGCACATCGGTGGTGTGGATCACGTCCACCTCGCGCGCTGCTTCTGTTACCTTTTTCCGATCAATGCTCATTTGTTATTCCTGCGCTTCACAAGCGCCGCGTTTTGAGGTCATGTTGTTTCAGATTATCCCATTGGATCAGTAGCAGATTGCTGCGCCGAATAGTGTCAGCCGGGGCCGGCTGCATGCGGCTCAACTGCAGTTACACCCGGCTCTGCCCGCCCACCCGTGTGCTGCCAAAACTGGCGCAGCGCAACTGCGCAGGCGAGCACGCCCGCCACACACAGCAGCCCGCCACTCACCAGCGAAAACTGCACGGAGGTGAACGCTGCCACGTAACCCGCGCGCGCATTGCCCAGCAGCGGGCCGGTGAGATAGCTGATCATCTCTGTCCCGGCCAGGCGCCCGCGCATCTCGTTAGGCACCGTCTCGTTCCAAATAATGCTGCGAAACAACCCGCTCATCATGTCTGCGGCGCCAGCCAGAGCCAGCAGCAGCACAGCCAGCGGCAGGCTGGTCGCAAATCCGGCAGCCGCCACGCACACGCCCCACATACCGGCCGCCACTACCACCGCCGCGCCGTGGCGCTGCACGCGCACCGTCCAACCACTGAGCGCACTCATCGCCAGACTGCCCACTGCCATAGCGGCAAACAGCATGCCGGCAGCCGGAGCACCCCCCCACGGCACCGCCATCTGCGGGAACAGGGCCGCGGGAAACGCAAACGTCATGGCTACGATATCAACCAGATACGTGCCGATTAGCACCGGCCGGCTGCGGGCAAAGTTCACGCCATCCACAATCATCTGCCAATGGCCACTGCCGTCAGGCACAGCGGGCGGTGCGGGCTGCATCAGCGCCAGCAGCACAACCGAGCACAAGAAAGTGACGCAATCAACCCAGAATGCACCTTGTACACCGCCCCACGCAATCAGAATGCCACCGATGGCAGGGCCCAGTATTTCGGCCACGCTATGGCGCAGCGAACTAAGTGCAGCGATGGCGCCGTAGTCCACCGGCTCCACCAGCTTTTGATTCAGCGCGTCCATCGCCGGGCGATGGAAGGCATTCACCGCCTGCATGCAAACCGCCATTGCGAAAATCAGCTGCACGCTGGGCGCAGCCCGCGCAGCATTCACGGCCAGTGCCGCGGCACCCAACATGAGCAGCACCTCCGACCACACCAGCAGGCGGCGGCGATCCAGCCGGTCTGCAATTGCGCCCCCCAGCAACCCCAGCGCCAGCACCGGCAGTAGCTGCGCTGCGCTGACCATGCCCACGAGCCAGGACGAATTGGTGAGCTGATAGATCTGGTAAGGAACTGCCACATAGGTCAGCATGCTGCCCAGCAACGAAACTGTCTGCCCGATGAACAGCAGGCGAAACTCGCGATAGCGGCGCAGTGGCGACAGGTTGAGCAGCACGCGCGCAGTATGCCATGGCACCCCCGCGGCCGAAAGCAACTCCGCGCGCCAAACCCGCGCAGCGCAAGAGGTGCATCAATGCGCACCCGCAACGCTAATTCACGCAGCCCGGCGGGCAGCCCGCTCTTCGGTTTTTTGACCGAGCTGGCAAAATGCTTGAAGAAAAATAGCTTTAGTCTCGAACTGCTCAGGCCCGGCTTCTACACCACTTTCCATACCTTATACAAATCTGTAACAGGAGTATGGGAATGGCTACAATCATTTAGTTTACTTAGCAATGAAAAATAAAGTTATCGTAATCGGTAGCGGCTTCGCAGGACTGGCAGCGGCGGTGCGCCTTGCAACTCAAGGCCATGCCGTTGAAATCTTTGAGAAGCGCGACAAGCCCGGCGGGCGCGCCTACGTTTATGAGCAGAACGGTTTCAAGTTCGATGGCGGGCCCACCATCATCACAGCTCCATTCATGCTCGATGCCATCTTTGCGGCTGCCGGCAAGCGTCGCGAAGATTACTTCAAGCTGGTGCCGTGCGATCCGTTCTACCGCATCTTCGACCATACGGGGCGCCACTTTGACTACAACGGTGACGAAGCGTTCACGCTTGACCAGATAGAGCGCTGGAACCCGGCGGACAAAGCCGGCTACAAGAAGTTCATCGGTACCACCAAGGCTATCTTCCAAAAAGGCTTTGTAGAGCTGGCTGAAAAGCCATTCTTGAACTTTGGCGACATGCTGCGCGTGGCGCCGGACTTGATGCGCTTGCAGTCTTACCGCATGGTGCACGCCTTCGTCTCGCAATATGTGAAGCATGATTTTCTGCGGCAGTGCTTTTCATTTCACCCGCTGCTGGTGGGCGGCAACCCCTTCGACACAACCTCTATTTATGCGCTGATCCATTATCTGGAGCGCGAGTACGGCGTGCACTACGCCATGGGCGGAACCGGCAGCATTGTGAACGGGCTGGTGCAAGTGCTGGACGAGCTGGGCGGCAGCATCCGGCTGAACGCTGAAGTGGCGGCAATCACCGGCAGCGGGCGGCGCGTGAGCGGCGTGCGCCTCGCCGATGGCAGCGAGCATGCAGCCGATGTGGTCGTGTGCAATGGCGACGTGGCCTTCACCTACCGCAATTTGCTGCCTAAAACTGTGCGCAATGCGGGCATGCGCCTGCGCCTCAACCGCATGGATTACAGCATGTCGCTGGTGGTCATTTATTTTGGCACGCGGGTGCAATACCGCGACCGCGGCCTGGCGCATCACAACATCCTGCTGGGCCCGCGCTACAAGGGCCTGCTCGAAGACATTTTCCACCGCAAGCATCTGGCGCAGGACTTCTCGCTTTACCTGCACATGCCCACCATCACAGACCCGTCAATCGCGCCGCCGGGTATGGAAAACTTTTATGTGCTTGCGCCTGTGCCAAATCTGGCGGGCGATGTGGACTGGCGCCAGATGGCGAAGCCATTTCGCAACCGCATCATGCAGTTTTTAGAGGACAACTATTTGCCCGGGCTGCAGGCCAACCTTGTGGCCGAGCACATGATTGACCCGCTGCATTTTCGCGACACTCTCAACAGCCATCTAGGCGCTGCGTTTTCCATCCAGCCCAAGCTCACGCAATCCGCGTGGTTCCGCCCGCACAACCGCGCCGACGATTACGACAATCTTTATTTTGTGGGCGCGGGCACGCATCCCGGCGCCGGGCTGCCCGGCGTGCTGGCCACAGCCACAATTGCCGCCAACCTTATCGGAAGTGCCAGCCACAGCCCCGCGCCAGTCGCAGCATGACAACCAACGCTGTCATCAATGCCGCAGCGCTGGCGAATGCCTTTCACGCCGCGAACCTACTCACGCGCAAGCATTCGCGCACGTTTTTCTTTGCGACGCGCTTGCTGCCACCCGCAAAACGCAGCGCCATCCGGGCGCTGTATGTTTTCTGCCGCAGCACGGATGATCTGGTGGACCTGCGGCAAGCCTCCCCTGCGGATGTAGCTGCGTGGCGCGCTCAGGTGGCGCTGCCGGCCGGCCTGCAGACAGACGCGCGCCTCAGCGCGTGGGCACATGTGCGTGAGCAATACGCTGTGAACCCGCGCTATGAGCACGAATTGATTGACGGCGTGGCGCTAGACCTGACCCAACGGCGCTACCAAACCTGGGCAGACTTGGAACATTATTGTTATCTGGTCGCGTCAACCGTGGGGCTGCTCTCGCTGCCCATCATTGGCCTGGCGCCGGGCGTAGCAGAGGCGGATGCGGCAACTTACGCCATCCAGATGGGAATTGCGCTGCAGCTCACAAATATTCTGCGGGACGTGGGCGAGGATGCAGCTCGCGGACACATCTACATTCCGCAGGCTGATTTGCACGCATTTAATCTGACCAGCCAGGATATTTTTGACGGAGTGCATGATGCGCGCTTTGTGGCACTAATGCAGTTTGAGATTGCACGCGCGCGCGAAATCTACCGCGCTGCGCTGCCCGGCATTGCATTGCTGGCACCGGCCGCCCGCGCTGCGGTGGGAGCAGCAGCGCTGCTGTACGCTGCTATTTTGGAGCGCATTGAGGCAGCTGAATACCACGTGTATACAGAGCGCGCCCGCACCACTGACCTTGAGAAACTGCTGCGGCTGCCGGGCATCTTTGCATACGTGCATCGCTTGCGGCACCCGGGAAAATCCAGCCGCCTGAGCCCGCCCCTAAAGTTTTAGCGGGGCTGACGACCGCCGGGCGTTTTGCGCACTAGCAGTTTGCAGCTCGTGCGCGCCTTGGATCTCCGGAAGCTGCAGTTGCAAGCGCAGCGCTGTAAACTAGCAACAACCTGTGACTTACCTGAATTTTCTGCTCGTATTTATTGTGCCCGCGGTGCTGGTCGCAGGGCTCATCACTTATTGGGATGCGCGTGCTGAGCGTCGCCTGCCCAGTGCGCTGCGCGCGCGCGGCGCCGGCGCGGTGCTGCTGGCGCATATCCTGATTGCACTGGTCTACACCACGCCGTGGGACAACTACCTCGTGGCCACCCGCGTGTGGTGGTACAACCCGCAACTGGTGCTGGGTATAACACTGGGCTGGGTGCCCTTGGAAGAGTATGCCTTCTTTATTCTACAAACCGCGCTGACCGGATGGCTGCTACTAGCGCTGCACCGGCGCTTGCCGGCAGCACCGGCGCTGCCCGTTCGGGCGGCTGCCACCCTGCGGGCTGTGGCCAGCGGAATTGCCGGTGCCCTGTGGCTGGCAGCACTGTGGCCGCTGGCTCTCGGCTGGCAGCCCGGCATTTATCTGGCGCTGGTGCTGGTGTGGGCGCTGCCGCCGATAGCATTGCAGCTGGCTGTGGGTGCAGACGTGCTCTGGCAGCAGCGCCGCGCGGTGGGCAGCGCCCTGCTGGCAGCCACCTTCTATCTGGCAGCTGCTGACTTCCGCGCCATCGGCTCGGGGACGTGGACGATTGATCCGGCGCAGTCACTCGGGCGCTTCATCGCCGGCACACTGCCCGTTGAAGAACTCATTTTCTTTTTTCTCACCAACACGCTGGTTGTATTTGGCATCACGCTCGTCATCTCGCGCCGCATGAACCAGCGCGCACAGGCCCTGCAGGATGCATGGCGCAACACGCGCCAACCGGCATGAGCCTGCCCGCCGCGCTTGCGGAGGTGCCCCGCCCAACGGCGGCTGCGGGGCGCATGGCGCTGCGCGCGCTGGTAGATGGCCGCAGCCTGCTGCCGGTGTTGAGCGCGCTGCATGCGATGCTGGGCGATGTGTTCCAGCTGCCCATGCCGCACTCCAGCCCGGTGGTGCTGGCCGGGCCGCAAGCGGCGCGCTTTCTGCTGGTGGATGCGCGTGATGACTTTCGCTGGCGCATAGAAAGTGACCCCGTGGCGCGCCTGTTTGGGCACGGCGTGCTGGTGGAAGATGGCGCCGAACATGACCGCTTACGGGCGCTGATGATGCCGGCGCTGCACCGCCGCATGCTGGAGGGCCAGGTGGATGCGATGAATGCAGCGGTGGACCGGCTCTGCGCCCAATGGAACGATGGCGCGCCGCAGAATGTGCTGCCGCAGATGCGCGCGCTGGCGCTGGATATTCTGGCGCGCACACTGTTTGCCGTGGACATCATGCCGCAGCTGCAGTACTTATGGCACAGCATCCTGCGCGCAATTAAATTCATCTCGCCCGGCATGTGGATTTTGTGGCCCGCTGTGCCGCGCCCCGGCTATGCGCGCGCGCTCAAGCGCCTGGACGACTACCTGTTGCAGCTGGTGGCACTTAAGCGCGCTGCCGGCAGCCAGGACGCTGCGGATGTTGCAAGCTTGTTAATTGAGGCCGGCCTGGACGACCAGCTGATCCGCGATCAACTGCTGACGCTGCTGGTGGCCGGCCACGACACCAGTACGGCGCTGCTGACCTGGGCACTTTACGCGCTTGCCACAAACCCGGCAGTGCGCTGCCGGGCGCAGGCAGAGCTGGATGCAGTGCTGGGCAGCGGGCAACCGCAAGCCTTGCACCTGCAACAGCTGCCCTACCTGGGGCAAGTGGTTAAAGAAACGCTGCGGCTGTACCCGCCCATTCATGTGGGCAACCGCCTCACCGCGCGTGACTTGGAATTTAACGGCTGCCGGCTGCCGGCCGGCACGCGCGTGCTGTTCTCCATCTACCTGACGCAGCGCCACCCGCAGCACTGGTCGGAGCCGGATCGCTTTGATCCGGACCGCTTTGATGCGGCGCTGCACCCGCCACCGCAGCCATTTACCTACCTGCCCTTTGGCGGTGGGCCGCGCTTTTGCGTGGGCGCTGCCATGGCGCAGGTGGAGACGAAGCTGGTGCTGGCGCGCCTGCTGCAAAAGTACAACTTTGAACTGCCGCTGCAGCGCATGCGCTTTCACATGGGCGCCACGTTGGAGCCCGCCCGCCCGGTGCGCCTGCGCATGCAGCTGCGCCCGCAAACCGCTTGAGCCAGCCCGCCATCTACTTTACCGGCCTGGGCGTGATTGCAGTATGCATGCTGCTGCTGTGGCTGCTCAGCCTGCGCCTCGGCAATGCAGCCATCGTGGATATCTTTTGGGGCTGCGGCTTTGTAGTGCTGGCCTGGCTGTATTTTGCGCTCAGCGCTGGCTTCCTACCACGCCAGCTGCTGGTGGCAACACTGGTCACTATCTGGGGTGCGCGCCTCAGCCTGCATATCTGGCAGCGCAACCGCGGCCGCCCGGAAGACTTTCGTTACCGCGCCTGGCGCGAACAATGGGGGCGCAACTTTGTGTGGCGCAGCCTGTTGCAGGTGTTTTTGCTGCAAGGCGCATTGATGTGGCTAATATCGGCGCCACTGCTGCTGGCGCAGGCCACGCCCGCAGCGCCGGGCATGTTGGATGCACTAGGCGCCCTGCTCTGGATGGCCGGCTTTACGTTCGAGGCTGGCGGAGATTGGCAGCTGCAGCGCTTCAAGGCCAACCCGGCTAATGTCGGCCGCGTACTGGATAGCGGCTTGTGGCACTACACACGCCATCCCAACTACTTCGGGGATGCTCTGATTTGGTGGGGGCTGTTCTTGCTGGGCGCAGGCGGCCCGCTGGGCGGGTGGGCAATTGGCAGCCCGCTTCTGATGACGATCTTATTGATGCGTGTTTCCGGCGTTACCTTGCTGGAGAAAACGCTGGCACAGCGCCCGGCTTACCGAGAATATATTGCGCGCACACCAGCCTTTTTTCCGTGGTGGCCCAAGCGCGAGGGATAAAACGCCGCGCCCGCGCAAAGCCATGCGCCAGAATGCCGCACTCTAAAAACTTGCGCAGGTCGCGCACCTCGGGGATGCAGCGGTCCAGGTGACCGGACGCTCGATCATGGTGTACGCGCGGCCGTAGGGGCTCGGTCGCCAGCACGGCATCACTCTTCGATCGGGCCGGACCGGCACCCTACGACACCGCCTACCCATGCCGCCTCGTTGTACAGCGAAGCGTCGCCCGCGAAGGTCTCCCAGTCCGCGAGCAGCCGGGCAAGGGCCCCGAGCTGCGCGTCACGGACCGCGGCGTCGAAATAGGCGTACGGGCAGGCGTGGAGCGGGCGGCCGTTCGGTGAGCCGGTCAGGACGCCGAACTCGACGAGGCCGAGCCCGCTGCTCCCCTGGCTGTTCAACGGGCCCACCTCCGCGATGGCCTGGCCCGCGACCACCCGGTCACCCACGCGGACGGTTGGCCGGGTGACGTGCTCGAACTCCACCACCATGTAGCACCGTCCCGGGAGTCCGTCAGGTTTCACCATCACGGAGACGTCGCCCAGCGTGGGCGTGCTCCACAGGTCGGCGATGCGTTCCACGACGCCGTCCACGGCGGAGCGAACCTTCGTGCCCATGGGGGCCAGGTAGGTTGGTTGCGGGTTGGGCTTGTCGTTCCCTGTTGAACTCGAGGTGGCCGGGATGACGAAGCCGAACTCCGTGAAAACGCGATTGAACATCACGGGGCGGACGAACGCGACGTCTCCCGCGCGGCCACTCGGCGTGACGTACGGTGCCAGTTCGATGGGGTGGCGCTTGATGACGGCCGCGAGGCAGTCGAGCCCGCCCGTCGGACCTCCGCCCGATGGCGAGGGAGGCGGTGTGCGCGACGGCGATGCCCCGGCGGGCTGGGCGAAAGACGCCCCTGCCGGGGCTGTGGACGGCGCCACGCCTGCCGGTGTGCCGGGGGTGACAGTGCTCGTCGTCGCGGTGGTCGGAGCAGGGGAGGCGCGCTGGGCCTCGGCGGACGTGGCGACGGGTGTGGGAGTACCGGCTACGGCTGCGGCCGGGGGCGTGTCACCCTCCCCCGGCCGCTGGACGGCCGCCGTCCCGCACGCGAGGTGCAGGACGGCGACAGCGAGCAAGGCTAGAGCACTAGCCTTCGCGCTGGTTCTCATCCGCTGCCGCGCCATCCCAACCTCCGCGGGCTCTACGTCCCATCGACAGCCTCTGACCTGCCCCCGCGTTTCATACCACTTGGCGAGTTATTGCTCACTACTTGTTGATTCTTGAACAACACATTGATAGTCTATATTATGCCCAAGCTCATGCCTGAGCGCAAGCGAGTTTCTGGATCGGATTGCGTTATTGGTACCGCCACCGCGCAAGCATCGGCACCGCTTGAGTAGCACCTTCCAACAACTCGTCCAAACGCTTCTTTCTGCGTTCCAACGATTTCAACAGCGCATAGGTGCTGGAAGCCAACCGTCTTTGCAGAATGACCAGCGCAAAGGCGATGTTGCGGCGTTTATCTTCCTTGGTCAGGGCTTTGTTATATTGCTCATTCACATACTTTGAGAGCGCATTGTATAAATCCACTTCCTTTGGGCTTTCAATGCCTAACCTGAAAGAGACCGTATCAACATAGCGTGGGAGGAATAATGGCTTACCTTCGAAGTCCTTCAAATCTTCTTTCACCCGCCGAATGAACAGTGGGTTTTCCTGATTACGAATCGACTCCGCCACCATATCGGCCGTCGCAAAGAAGCCGGGTTCCAGTAAATCCAAAAACAATCTGAAATTCTCCGGGTCACCGCGGTGAGGTGTTGCGGTCAGGAATAACAAGTTCGTGCTGATCTCTGAAAGCACTTCGCCTAATTTATAGCGTCCGGTTTTGTCCAGTTTTCCGCCATATTGATTGGCAGACATCTTGTGCGCTTCATCCACGATAATCAAATCAAAGTGAGCAGAAGCCAAACTCATTGCAATATCATCCTGTTTGGCAAAATCAATCGACGCGATCATTTGGCTTTCACGCGTCCAGATATTCTCGCCATAGGAAGCATCCATCAATCCCCGATCCACTTTAATAAAATGCTCTTCAAACCGGTCGCGCATTTCTCGTTGCCATTGATCTTTCAAATGTCCTGGCGCAATAATTAACGTGCGCTTGACCAAAGCTCGCAGTTTCAACTCTTTGATAATCAATCCCGCCATAATCGTTTTGCCTGCGCCAGGGTCATCGGCAATCAAAAAACGAATGCGCGGCAACTGCAATACAAATCCATACACGGCCTCGATCTGATGTGGCAGAGGGTCAACCTTACAAGTGTTCATCGCCAAGAGGGGGTCATAGAGCGAAGCATAGCGATAGCGTTTCGCCTCTACTGAAAGAAACACACTGCGCGGCTCCGCGCCAAAGGGTGTCAATTTCACGGCTTGGATTTCCGGGCTATCCGATTTTTTGACCAGCTGGTCAATGTGAATGCGCGAATTGACCGTAACCCCGACGATACGTACATAGTTGCCGAGGTCTTCGGAGAAATTGACTTCGACGGGTTCGGGCCATTGCGGTCCTCGAAGGATAGTGCCTGCTTTGATGTCCATTGGATTTTTCGGAGAAGAGGGTGCGTTCTTTTGTACGGATAGGAAATTCAAACCCGCAACCACCGGCAAACGATAAGCGCTGGGCCCGCACCCGTCAAGCACCACTGTGCGCTAACCTGCACCGCGCCATTGCTTAGAGGTAAACGATCACACTTGTTGGATATTCCGAAAGGTACGCTCAGCGCAACAGTCGGAAATGGCCCGATTTGGACAGGCCAGCATCGGCAGCCCTGAATGTTCAGTGCGCTCTGCCAGCAGCCACACCACGCCTGCCCAAGCTGCGCCGCGTGTGCCATTACTGCAGCGCAGGATTACCAACCTACTGTCTGATCAAACTCAAGTGCGGGGACCGGCTCTGCGCTCAAGTCCGCACCCTACAACAGCAGATCATGCTCGAGTTTTTGGCGTGGCGCCCAGCGGGCAGCCCACTACCACACCGGCAGCCAGCCAGCCGCGCCGAACCAGCGTCCCAGCGCAACCGCCAGCAGCAAGCCCAGCGCATATCCAGCCAGCACATCAGAAAGATAGTGCACGCCCATGGCGATACGGGCCAGCGCCATGGCGGGCGAGTACAGCAGCATCAGGTTGGCAAACCACTGCGGCCCCAGCACGTAGCCTAGCCCGAGCAGCAACGCTGCGCGCGTGGCATGCCCGGACGGAAAAGAATGCGGATCGGTTTTGCGGTAGATGGCGCCCCACTCACCAGCCGGCCGGCTGCGGCGCAGCAGCAGCTTCAGCGCCTGCACACCCAGCGCCACCGCAAAGATTGCGCTGAACAGCAGCATGCTCCACTGCTGCCAATGCGGCCCGCCGCGCCACCACACCAACGCCAGGCCCGCAGCCCAAAACCAGCTGTCGCCGGAATGCGCCAGTACGGCCGCCACAGTGCGCAGCGGCCCCGGCCGGCCCGCAATGCACAAGCGCGCCGTCCAGCGCGCATCCACAGCCAGCAGCCGCTCCAAAGCCGGCGCCATTTGCGTCAGGGGCGCGCAGTGCGCAGCTCGCGCTCAACCAGCGCGTATTGCAGCGGCTTGTCCACATCCATGCCCATCTCCGCAAACGGGCAGTCCAGCAGCACGCCGCTCAGGCCCAGGCGCTGCCCTACCAGCTGCTCCGCCCGTGGCACGCTCAGTTGGCGCGTTAGCAGCAGCCACAACAATTGCACGCCCACAATCTGCGCCATGCGCAGCGGGTTCTTGCGCGCGCCGGTAATCTGCTCCCAAAGCGGATGCGCGCCCGCGCCCACCGCCGGCGTGATAGCTGCTACATCGCCCGCACACACCACCCGGTCTTGCAAGTGCGTGTAGGTGCGCCTGCTTTCGGGAAAGCGCTTAAGCATCACCTCGCGCCGGATAAGCTGATAAAAAAGATCCCGGTCACTTTCAAGTGTGCGGTCGAGGAACCAGTCCACCATGGCAGGAGTGATCAGCGGCACATCCGCGCTAAACCAAACCGCAAGCCGGCTGGCCGGGTTGCGTTCCATAATTGCGCGGCAGCCCTGGCGCGCGTTGTCAAACAGGCTGCCGGCAGATGGCAGATATACAAGCTGCTTGCCGGGGCACTCCAGCCCATGCTGCGCCTCCAAGCCAATCACAATCACATTTTGGAGGCGCGCCACCTTGCTGATGGCATCAAGCACATACTGCACCATCGGGCGCCCCAGCAGCGGCAGCAGCGCCTTGGGTGTGCCCACCGGAGCCAGCGACTGCAGCGCATCATCGGCGCGCACCACACCGCCCGCTCCCACAACGGCATCCATCAGCTTGCGGTCCGGCAGCAACTCAACACAAGCGGCCGCCCTTAGTTCAGCTGTTGCAGCTGCGGCTTGAAGCCCAGGCGCGCAATCATGTCCACAAGTTCCGGCGTCGTAAGCTTGCGGCCCTTGCCGGCCACGGCCACCAGCGCGGCCTCCATCATGTTGGTGCCAAACGAGCGCCCCTCCAGCACGGGCGTGGTGGTTACAAGATAGCGAATGCCGCGCTCGCGAAAGAGCTGCACATCCGCCGCGGTGGTGGTGTTGGTTACCACTGTGCGTCCCGGCACCTGCAGCGGCATGTGGCGTTTAATAAAATGGCAGTCTCCCGCAAGGACTGTGGCCCACTTGTACCAGCGCGCATGCTTGGGCACAAAGGCCTCCTGCTTGTCACCTGTGGGGTAGATCATGGAGAACGGCAGCCGGCTTACCAGCGGCATCAACACTGCCGCCAGGCGCTTCACCGCCTGCGCCGAGCGCAGCGGGATGGGCACATCCAGCGTAAACATTAAGTCACCAAACACACAATCGTAGCCTTGCTCCAGAAAGCCGGCGGACATTCCCCAGCGGTCTGACCCGGCCGTAAAGAGCGCGCGCTTGGGCTGCACCTGTGCACCCACGGCCTCGTCGAGGAAAAGCGCCGAACCGCGCTCGAGCGTGGTTTTGAGGCCGGTGCCATCCACCACCGGCGTTTTATGGACAAAGCGCACCATCGGCTTCACCGAATGCAGCGGATACCACTTGTCATCCACCAGCAAGCCAAGGTCTGCACCGCCCACGCCAAAGGCATCCACCTGCCCATCCAGCTCGCGATAGAGCTGCGCAGCGCGCTCCATGTCGCCATCCGTGCCAATGCGCTCGATAACCACCGGCTCGCCCAGCAGCTCCAGCTGCACGCGCTTGTCACGCTTGGAGGATCCGAGGCTAATGCTGACAGCGCGTTTCATAAGTTCATTTTAACCGCATCATTTTGCAGCCGGAAGAGCGCTCTCACTGGCAGGGCGCGCAGAAAGACTGCCGCGCAGGTTTACCACGGCGATGCCAGCCAGCACCAGCAGCCCGCCCGCCACCAGCTGCCAACGCAGCGTTTCCCCAAGAAACACCACGCCCAGCGTGACAGCCACAACCGGCAGCACATAAGTAAGCAGGGAAACGCGCGTAGGACCCCAGCTGCGCATCAGGTAAAAAGCGGCCGTGTACGCCAGCGCCGTGCCCATCAGGCCCAGCCACAACACTGCCAGCCACACCGCGCTGCTGGCGGGCAGCCGCACAGCCGTGCCGCTTGCAAGCGCCGCCAGCCACAACCACACCGCGGCACCAGTCAACGAATAAGCCGCTGTCACCTCTGGGCGGCATCCGCGCAGTGCGCGGTTGTTATATACCGCGCCACAGGCGTAACACACACAAGCCGCAATCACCGCCAGCTGGCCGCCGAGGCTGCCCAGCAAATCGACACTTTGCAAATTGCCGCCCACCAAAAACACCATTCCCGCAAAACCCAGCGACAGGCCCAGCAGCTTCAGCGGCGTGATGCGGTCATCCGCCAAAAAGAAATGCGCAATCAAGGTTGTAAAGAACGGCATGGTGCCGTTTAAGATGCCCGCCAAACCCGAGTCAATGTACTGCTCTGCCCACGTGATCAGAAGAAACGGTGCCGCTGTGTTCACCAACCCAAACAGCATCAGCGCCAGCAACAGGTGCGGCTCGCTTGGCAGCGCAATGCGCTGCCACAACAGCACCGCCCAGCAGCCCGCAGCGCCCAGCGAGATGCGCAGCGCCACCACCATTACGGGCTCAAGCTCGTGCAGTGCTACCTTGATCAGCAGAAACGATGGCCCCCACAGCACAATCGCCAACACCCAAAATGTAACCCACTCGCGGATTTGTCGCATAAATTATTCTAAACTGGAGTAACGTACTTTCGACGGAGCTGGTGTGCCACGCACGTTGCCACGCGCAGAACCGCGGGTGCCTGGCCCCCAGTCCCCCACTAACGCACCGCAGATCAGAAATTCGCTTCTGCCCAGCAGCAGTTCAACGGATTTTTGCGGGCCCTACGCCCCTGCGTGCTCACGCAAACTGCTCCAGATTAACTGCCACCAGCGGAAACGCTTCGTCCACAAATTTTTCGAGCGCAGGCCGTTTCTTTGCCCGGCTGTAATAGTCTGCCAACCCATAAATTGCTGAGGCGGCAACCGTGGCAGAGATTTCGTGTGACCTATTTGTCTTCACCTCTTCCAACCAGTGCATGAACAAACCAAATATTTGCTTCTTAATCGTCCCTTCCACAAGAGCCTCGAATGTCTGATTCGAATAAGCCCAGTCTTTACGGACTTGCGATCGAAATTCCACTACGGTGAGGATTAATATCTTGAGATTATCAGGGGAGTATTGGCAGGCACTCAGTGTCCGGGCCTCGATTTTCTGCCTGAATAGTTGCAAGACAAAATAATCGAGCAGGGCATATTTATCTTCAAAGTGCGCATAAAAAGTGGCCCGGTTGATCTGGACCTTGTCAGTTAGGTCTTGTATGGTAATGGTCTCAAATCCTTTTTTGCTGAGAAGCTGCCCGAAAGATTCCAGAATCAGATTTCGGGTGCGTGTGATCCGGGGATCTTCCTTTTTGGAAATAGACGACATTTCTGCTCCTGTGTTGTTTATCCAACAATTCCGGACATCTGACGGTTGCCTCAAGCCAACTTGGAAAATAAGATATCCATCATGTGTTGTTTAGAATACTAATGTATTCTACCCTGAGGGATAAAATCCAAGTTCACAAGGCACACAGCGCGGTTGGCAAACTTTTAGTGGTAAACCGCCAAATCACCCCGGATCCTATCAAGGTGATTATCGTGAAAGAAAAGATGGGGTACTAGACTAGTTCAAAAGGGGATCAAAAGCTTATTGAAGTTAGCTGGGCCGCTGATTGCATGGCTGATCTGCAGCAAATGCGTTATTTTCGAAACCGATGAAGCACATAAATAGAGAGGAATTCCATGTCTACAACCACTATTGCTCGACCTAAGCTCTCAATGGCTACCACCTGGCGACAGGGGCTGACCGCGGCCGCGATTGCCGCGGTTATCAACACTGTTCTTTATGTTGCCGGCTCAGCCCTCGGCGGCTTCCCCGCAGACGTGATAACACCGATGGGGACACCGATTACCCTGGCCGCCGTCATCCTCGCGTCTATTGCCCCACTTCTGGTGGGCACTTTAGTCTATACCCTTCTATACCGCTGGACGACGAACCCGAACCGTTGGTTTACGATCCTTGCCATTCTAGTGCTACTTGCCTTTGTCCCGGGCCCATTGACCTTGCCCAACGCACCACTGCTGATGATTGTTTTACTCGAAGTGATGCATTTAGTGGCGGGGGGCGCACTGCTCTATTTATTGACGCGCACAGGATCAGTTCCATTGGTTCAAACTACCTGATCAAACTCAAGTTCCGGGATCGGCCCCGCACTGAAGCGCGCATCGTGCAACAACAGATCGTGCCCGGCTTGCGCAGCTATCTCGCCGCCAGTTGACACTCCAGTGCGGGAATTTCCACAACGACGGGTTTAGGGGCAGCGGCAATGGACCCAACTCCAGCACGCTAACGCAAGTTGGCTGCTGCCGCGCACCTGTGCCCGCAAAAGTCAGGGCACTGCAAAATCAAACAGTACTGAGTCGCTGCCGTCCGCCAGCTGCAGGCGCACGCCGGTTTCGGCAGCATACAAGCCGACAGCTGCGCGGTAGCTGCCGGTTGGCAAGTGCAGCGGGTGCACATCGGCCACATACTCGCCTGCCACCCATAGGCGCGTTGGGTATGCGCCTGACTGCGGCATGCCGTCATGTTGGGCAGCCGCACTGCCATCCGCGTTCATCACATGCACAAATACGGTGTAATCCACATCTACCGGTGCCAGAGCCTGCCAGTGCAAAGTAAGCCCGCGCGCTGCATCAACAGCATAGCCCGCCAGCCGCAGCCCGCTAGCAAAGGTTGCATCCAATGCACGCGCATCGCGCGGCGCACTAAACTCGCGCGCCAGCGTTGCAACCTGCACACTGCCCAGCTCCGCCTCCACTTGCTGGCCCCCTGCCATCAGCCGCAAACGCAGTGCATGAGTTCCAGCCGGCATTGTGCGCGGCAGGCGCGGCAGCATTTTGTCCGTCACCACCTCGCCCGTCTGCCACACTGCGCTGGGATAGCTGCCCCCCAGCGGTTCGCCACTGTAAAGCTCCACCGCGCCCAACAGCAATTGCAGCTGCAACCCGGCATGCTGCGCAGCAACCGCCTGCCAGTACAGCGTCAGCGGCAATGCTTCACCCGGGCGCAACGGCGTGCCGGCCGGATCAATGCCCAGCAAGCGCACCCCGCCCGCCTGCGCACTGGCACTTTCAGCGGGCTGTGGCAGCAGCTGCGGCAGCGCTGCGCGCGCCACCACCACCGGCCCGATAAATGCGGCGGCAGCCGACATTCCAGCGGCGTTTAGGGAGGGCAGTTGCTGTTGCGCCACTGGCGCGTAGATTGTGGTGCGCAGCGTGTATGCGCCCGGCGGCAGGCTGGCCGGCAGCTGCCACTGCAGGCGCGTTAGCAGCGTATCGCCGGGCTGCCATTGCGCAGATGGATCTGCATCATTAAACGCCTGGCCCCAGTAGTTGCCGCGCGCATCAAGCAGGTCCGCCACCACGCGGTAGTCCGTTTGCAGCGGAGGATTTTGCACTTGCAAGCGCAAGTCCACGCGCAGTGCTTCCCCCGCCTGCGCATTGCTCACGCTGTAGCCCGTGATGGAAGCAATGTTGCCAAAGTTGGCTGCAGCGGGCAACGTTGCCGGCAGCGGCACTTGAGCCGCGTCTGCAAATTGATACACGCGGAAGTCAGTTTGCCCGAGTGCATCCAAAGGTGCAGCGCGCAGCGCGCCCTCCCAGCCAGCCAGCCACTCCGCTGGCGGCTCGGCTGATTGCGGAAAAATAAAGACGGCGGCACCGCTGCCGGGAACAGCCAGGCTGCGCGCGCCGGTGAGCCAGCGAATGCGCGCATAGTCTTGCGCGAGGTAGGCAACTGTGGGGTGGCGGAAGTGCAGCGCGGACATAAACACACGCGCAGCCGGCACAGCTGCGTTGGCGTTCAAGTAGCGCGCCGCAGCCACAAGGTCGCCATCATTGTCCAGCTGCTGCGCGGGCAGCCTCCGCCACACATAAAAGTAGTCGCGCGCAGCCTGCCCAAACACCAGCGCAAAGAGCAGCGCCGCAGCGCCCAGCCAGCGCAAGCGCGGCGCGGGCCAAGCGGGCAGCCCGCGCGCACCCGGCTGGCGCAGCCATTGCAGCAGCAGCCATGCCCCGCGCGCCGGAAACACCATCAAGAGCGGCAGCACGCCAAACGCGCGCGTGTTGGAAGGCGTAATCTCATGCACGGCCAGCGCTGTTGGCAGCAGGTAGATGGGAACCCACGCCAGCAGCAGCGCTTCGCTGGCCAGCGCTGCTGCGCGCGCGCGGCCCACCGGGCTGGCGTGCAAATGCGCAACGCGCAGCAGCGTGTGCGCCAAACCGCCTATCGCCAGCAGGCCCGCCAGCGCACTCAGCACGGGCTGCCCCGGTATGTTGTAGCGCGAATAAGGCTCGCCCTCAAGCAGCACCATTCCGGCAGCGGCCAGGATATTGCGCGCCAGCAGTGCGCCCTCGCCCGGGCGTACACCCACCTGCGCTGCGCGCTCCCAAAAGAGCGCCGGTTGTTCCCAGAAGTGCATTGCCAAAGGTGCAAACACAGCCGCCGCCGCCGCAGTAAAAAGTGCCAGCGGGCCGACAACTTTCCGCCGCTGCGCGCGCGGCAGCGCAGCCACAAAAACACCCAGCGCCAGCGCGAGCAGCACCGGCAAGAAGCGCCCGGCTAAGTAGGTGTGCGCCGTCAAGCCAGTGAACAGACCAGCCAGCAGCCAAGCGCGCCAGTGGCCGCACTGCAGCGCGCAGCCAAGCCAGCCGATGGCAAGCGCCTGCACAGTGGGCAGCGTAACCACGCGCAGCCCGAAACGCGAAAACACCACATGCATAAAACAGCCCGTCAGAAAAAGCGCCGCCAGCACCGCACTTGCGCGCGCAGACCCGGCGGCGCATGCCAGCTGCCGGGTTGCAAAGTAGCCCGCCGCAATTCCAACCACGCCCCAGAATGCGCCCGCCAGCCGCAGCGCAAAGATAGAGGAACCCACAAGGCGGAACAGCAGCGCAGCAGAATAAAGGAAGAGCACTTCCCGGCCGCTGTAAGCATCAACGAAGATTGGCCGGTAGCCGTCGAAGGCAATTTGGCCGGCGAGGATGGCGTTGCTGGCGATATCGTAGTGCAGACCGGCCGGCACCGCAGCCAGCCGCCACACCCGCAGCCACGCTGCGCCAAGCAAAATAGCCGCCAGCAGCCATGTGCGCGCGGCCTTGGACATGAAGTTAATTATAGTGCCGGGTGATTTTGCTGCGCATCGGCTGCGCTGGAAGCCGCGGGATAGGCCAGACCTTAAATGTACATCACGCTGCCCAAGCCAAACTGTAGGTACAAGGCTAACCGTAGGACGCGCAAGCCATGCGAGCGCGCTAGCTGCAGCTGTAACCTTACCGAACTTAGAACGGCAATCCGGTGGCGGGATCTATGCCGGTGCTCAGCTCACCGCTGGCGAGCCGGTTGGCAAAATCCATCACCACGCCCACGTCCGCTGCGGTGAGCGCAGCGCCGGCGCCAACCGGCTGCAGCTGCAGCGCGCCACTGGCGGCGTTAAGCAATACTGGCAACACCGGAGCGCGGCCCTCCCAAAGCGCAGCGAGGATGGCTTTGAGCGGCACGTCCGGGCGCAGTTCAACAACTGCCGCAACTGCCGGCTTCAGCACGGGCGGCGGCTTTCCATTTGTGACCACGCGGCAGCCTTGCTGCGCACAACCTTCCAGCAGCCAATCGCCGCCGGCACCCGGCGCAGCCCAAATTGTGTCGACCCTTTCATCCTCGTACAGCCGGATGAGCAGCGCCTGCTGGACGTCGCGGCCGGCGTAAATACGCGTATCAATTTGGATGTACTTACAGCGGCTGCAGGCAACCCGCATGCCATTCACAAAGCCGCTGTCATAAGCCCGCCCGGGAACGTTCAACAATGAAACCACCGCAGCCACAACCTCAGAACGCGAACCGGCTCCTGCTGCCAGCCCGGCTAAAAAGCCCATCTCATCCGGTGCAAATCCCTCCGCGCCAAGCACAATCAGATTTTCGGTGCCAGCCGGCGCAGGCTGACCAAAGTATATGAACGTAACATCAGCGTGCGCGGTGGCAGCAGCGGCCACGGCAGCGCCCTTTCCGTCTCCCGCCAGCACAATTACGTTGTCGCCCGCAGCGATGCGCAAACCAAGCGCTGCGGTTACATCCGGCGCAGCCAGCGCAGTGTAGGGCAGTGCATTGAGCGCCGCGAATTCTTTTGCGCTGGCATCCAGCAGCTCGGCCAGGTTAGTGCCAAATGCAAGTTCACCGGCGTCCAGCAAGCCGATGCGCAGCTTGGGTACAGGCGTGGCTGTTGGCGTGGGCGGTGGGGGCGTATTGGTGGGCGGCACCGGCGTAGCGCTCGGCGGCACAGTTGGCGCGGCAGTGGGTGTTGGCAGGCTAAAGCTCCCGCAGCCGGCCAGCAGCGTAACCAGCAGTGCAGCACCTGCAGTCCGCATCAGGGTTGGCTTAGAGCGCTGCGTCAAGCTGGTCGTCCAGCTGCGCTTCTTCGCCAAAGTCCATCACCTCGCGCTGCTGCGCACCCGGCTTGGCTGGGCCCACCACGCCGTTTTCCTCAAGCGCATCAATCAGTTTGGCGGCGCGTGTGTAGCCCACGCGCAAGCGGCGCTGCAGCAGCGAGATCGACGCCTTGCGCGCTTCGCGCACCGCCGTCAGCGCCTGCGCATACAGGTCATCCTGATCGGCGGGAACTGCGGGCTCTTCGTTCTGCTCCCATGGCTCAGGCGGCGCCGACTCTTCCGGCTTAGCGCCGGGCAGCAAGCCCAGCTTGCGCAGCTTGCCGGCTTCGCGCTCGCGATCCTGCTCGCGCCAGTGCGCCACCAGTTTCTGAATCTCCGCATCTGAAACAAAGACACCTTGAATGCGCTGCGGCGCGGAGGCATCCGGTGCCAGAAAGAGCATGTCACCGCGCCCGAGCAGCTGCTCGGCGCCGGAGTGGTCCAGGATCACCCGGCTGTCAATTGAAGACGCCACCGCAAACGCAATGCGCGCGGGAAAGTTGGCTTTGATCAAGCCGGTCACCACATCCACGGACGGCCGCTGCGTGGCAATCAGCAAATGAATGCCGGTGGCGCGCGCCATTTGCGCCAGCCGCGCCAGCAGGCGTTCCACCTCGTCGGGTGCCAGCATCATCAAATCCGCCAGCTCATCAATGATCACCACCCAATAAGGCAGCTTGTGCTCGTCGCGGGCCGGAGCTTTAGCATTAAAGTCCACAATGTTGCGCGCACCAAAATGCGCGAACTTGCTATAACGGTTTTCCATCTCGCGCGCAATCCACTGCAGGCTCTTCACCACGCGCTCAAGATCCGTGACAACCGGCGCCAGCAAATGCGGAATGCCGTTGTAAGTTGTAAGTTCCACGCGTTTGGGATCCACCATCAAAATGCGCAGCTGATCCGGCGTGTTGTTCAGCAGCAGGCTGGTGATGATGCCGTTGACACACACGCTCTTGCCAGACCCGGTGGTGCCGGCAATCAGCAGATGCGGCATCGTGGTGAGATCGGCGCACACGGCGCGCCCGGAAACATCCTGCCCGAATGCCAGCGCCAGAGTCGACTTTACCTTGCGGTACTCCGGCGTCTCCATCGAGTCGCGCAGCGCCACAACTGTGCCGTGTTTGTTGGGAACCTCGATGCCCACAAAGCCCTTGCCGGGAACCGGCGCTTGAATGCGGATGGAAGGCGCTGCCAGTGCCAGTGCCAGATCGCCGGCCAGTGCAGAAATTTTGTTCACCTTCACCTTTGTGCGCTTGCCGGCACGCGCCGGCATAAAGTCCGGCTCTACGCCGTACTGCGTTACGGTTGGGCCCCGGTTTACCTCCACCACCCGCGCCGGCGCGCCAAATGACTCGAGCGTGTCTTCAATTAAGCGCGAACGCTGTTCGTCAAACTCTTCATCGGCAACCGCAACAGCCCCGGGATCCAGAATCTCAGCAACGGGCGGCAGCGCCCAGTCTGCACCGCCGGCATAGGTTGAAGCAAACTGCACTTCGGGCTCGGTGGCGGGTGCTTCCGGAGTGGCGGGTTTACGCCCGGGTTTGGCAGCCGGTTTGCGCGCTGCAGGAACCGCTGGCGCCGGGTCTTGCGCAGTTGCCGGCAGCGCTCCCGCAGGCTTGTTCACTGTCGGCCGCACGCGGCGCTTTGTGGCGGATTCAGCACTGGCATCCGGCACGCTGGGCAGCGGCAGCTGCAGCGGCGGTGCAGCTAGCGCGTTATCCGGCGCAGGCACTGCTCCGCTGCGGTCACTACGCTTCGCCACAAACGCCCGCACAATGCGCAAGCGCTGCAAAACTTGCGCAGCCGTGGCGCCGGACACCATGAAAGCCGCCACCAACAGCCAGCCCGCCAGCACAACTGCGCTGCCAATCTGGCCAACGCGGTCCACTAAAAACATTGCAAGCAACGCGCCCGCATAACCGCCAGCGCTGCCCGCAGCAGCCAGCGTGCGGCTCTCCGACGCATTGGGGAACTGTGCGTAATGCGAAAGTGCCAGCAACCCAAAGAGGAGCAGCACCGCACCAATTGCGCGCTCGGCAAGCACCGACGGCTGCACTTCAGAAAAATGGTGCGCCACGAGTAGTCCGGCAAAACCCAGCAGCACAACGGGAATCAGGTACTTGCCCCACCCCACCGACTGCGCCAAGCCCGTTACCAGCCATTTGACCGGTGTGCTGTTGCTGCTGGAAAGCAGTAGCAGCCCGAGTGCCACGCCAGCGAGCGCCAGCAGGGCGGCCAGAATATCGACTTGCTGGCCGCGCGTCAATCCAGCCGCGGGCCGGGCAGCCGAAGACCGCCGTTTGCCGGCGTCGCTGGTTTCATTTGAAGCAGGCACGAATTTTCCTGTCAGACTCGGGGAAACGCAGGCGGTTGAGCTTGGCTGCGTTGACCAGAATTATAGCATCGGCAGTTGTCGCCACGCTGCAAATTGCGCCAGCGTCAATCATCGCAAACGAGTAGATTGCCGGCATGCGTATGGCTAGCCGCCCAGATCAATCTGCGTCACAAAGCGGTCGGGGTACCAGCTCCACTGCATGGCAATAAGAGTGGCAGCGGCCGGCACCTCGAAGTAAATGCGGCCAACGATTACCGCGCCCGGCACAATCTCCGCCGCAGCAGGAAAGCCCAAATCGCGATGCAGCGCAATTGTCGGGTAAGAAACACCGTTGCGGTCAAATACGCGGGCGGAGTATTGCGGATTGGCCGCGCCACACTCACCAACGGTTCTGCCCACCATTATTTCGAGTGCCACCCACTCGTTGCCGGGCGCAGGCAGCAGCGATGGCATTGCAAACTCAGTCAGGTTGGGACGCACCGGGCGCAACACACTCCGCACGGCAAGCTTGCATCCATTCAGAAGCACTTCGGAGCCGATGCTGCCATCGGCATCCTTTAATTGCCAGCGATCCTGATCCACTGCAAATTGGTAGGCGGAACCCGCATGCGTAGCCACGGGCGCAAGCACTGCAGTTGCCACCAGCGGGAAGTCAGATGTTGGCGGAGTTCCGGCATCCTCCGCGTTTGCAGGCGTTGTCGCAGCCGTGGTTGCCTGCGCTGTCGGCGGCCGCGGCGTCCGTTTTACCGCAACGCTTGTAGCAACGGGTGCAGCACTGCAAGCAACTGTCAGCGCGAGCAGCCCGCCACTGAGCCATATCGATGCCCAACGGCTCACTACAAATTGGACTTGCAACTAACTGCGCTCTTGCGGCGCGCTGCGCAACCCCAATCTACTGTGTACAGTTTGAAGGTAGCCGCCCAACCGCAGATTGAACTCAAGAATCCAGCACGACGCGCCTGCAGCTAAATGGAATTGCGCGGCACAAGCGAGTCGGTGCCGGAGCTTTCCGCACGCAGTTGATGGTACTGCGCTTCCAGCCAGTGCTGCTGCAACTCAAGCCCGCTGAGCTGCAAGAAGAGCGCATTGATACTCTCAAATGCGGCAGCGATTTGCGAGCGCAATTCATCAGCGTCTAGGGTTGCTGACCGATGCCCGTTGACCAGCAGCTGGTGCTGACCCGCCCCCGGTTGGGCTGGTACCGGCTGTACGGGCGGCTGCACCAGCCCGGCTGGCAACCAGGGTTGCGCCACGGTTGCGGACACAGCTGCAGCGGCCGTGGCCTTAGCTCGTGGTGCTTTACGCATTACCTTAGGGGGCGCGGGCTGCGGCGGCACATACGCCGGATCCACGAGCTGGCGCATCTGATCCCTTAACTCGCGGCGCTGTACTGCCAGTTGGTGCGCTTGTTGGGTGAGTTGCGTGCGCTGGCTTGCAAGTTGCTTGCGATCAGCAGCCAGCTGTCTTAGTTCTGCGCTAACCGCGCGGCGTTGTGTGGCAAGGGTGCGCGCCTTGCCCGCCAGCAGCTTCCTCTGCACTGCCAGCTTGCGCAGTTGCTCCGCAGGCGCGCCGGCCGGAGTCTTTGACGATTTTGGCATGGGCTTTTTTACCACATCCGAAAAACTGAGTTCAGCACCAACGCGCCGCGGTGCTTTACAGCGCAGGCAGGTTTAGTGTTATAGCCAAGCATTGTTGATCGAACACTGCGTATTCTTGTTTGCATCAATCCTGGTTTGCCACCGCAATTCAGCCTGCTACCAGCAGCCCGCCGCCGAGCGGGCAGCTCAGCGTAACAAGCTGCAGCTTCCGGCGTGCACGCACCGCAACTCCAGTGCGCTGCAAGCTGCCTTGCACGGCCAGCCTGCCCGCAAAGCACTAGCCCATGTTGCACCGCAAAATTGTTGTGGACCCAGAGGGACTCGAACCCTCGACCTTCTCAATGCCATTGAGACGCGCTACCAACTGCGCCATGGGCCCGGGAAAACCGGCGCTGACTGCCACCAACCGCTGCGGCCGTGGCGGTGGCTGAGGCGCCAAAGTGGACCTGGAGGGATTCGAACCCTCGGCCTCCTCAGTGCGATTGAGGCGCGCTACCAACTGCGCTACAGGCCCCGGCCGGAACAAAGGAAGTGTAGCAGCGCACAAACAGCTGTCAAGCAAAGCCGGCCGCAGCGGCAGCGTATGCAAAAGCCCGATGCTATACTCATTTTTGTGCAAGTTTCACTGGCTTTAACGGTATTAAACGAAGCCCACAGCCTGCCGCGCCTGCTCGCTTCCATTCTTTCTCAGACGCGTGCACCGCAAGAGGTGGTGGTGTGCGATGGCGGCTCCGGCGACGGCACGCTGCAAACGCTGCGCGCGCATGCAGGCCGCCTGCCGCTGCGCATTGTGGAACTGCCGGGCTGCAACATCTCCGCCGGGCGCAACGCTGCCATTGCCGCCGCCAGCGGCGAAATTATTGCGGTGACTGATGCCGGCGTGGAGCTGGCTGCGGACTGGCTGGAGCAGCTGCTGGCGCCGTTTGATGCCACCAACGCAGCGCACGGGCCGGCGCTTGTTGGCGGCTTTTACCAATCAGATGCACACACTCCGTTTGAGGTGGCACTGGGCGCAACTACGCTGCCGGCCCTGCAGGATGTGGCCGGGCAGCGCTTTCTGCCCTCCAGCCGCTCGGTAGCGTTCCGCAAAACTGCCTGGGCTGCAGTGGGCGGCTACCCGGAATGGCTGGACTACTCTGAGGATGTGGTCTTCGATCTGGCAGTGCAGCAGCGCTATGGCACGGCAGCATTTGCGAAGCAAGCCGTGGCGCACTTTCGGCCACGGCCCACGCTGCGCGCGTTTGCCCGCCAGTACTTTAACTATGCCGCCGGCGACGGGCATGCCGGGCTGTTTGCCCACATCCACTTTATCCGCTACTTCACATATCTTGTTGCGCTGCCGCTGGGTATTTACGCCGCGGCTACAGTGAATGCGTGGCTATGGCTGGCGGGCGCGCTTGCACTGCTGGCGTATTTGCGCCGTCCGCTGCAGCGCGCGCTGCCCCTGTGCGCTGCGGCCGCAAGCGCCGTGCGTTTGCAAGTGCTGCTGTGGCTGCCGGTCATTCGCATCACCGGCGATTTGGCGAAGCTGGCCGGCTATCCAGTCGGCTGTTGGCTGCGCATCACGCGCGGGCGCGGCTAAGTGCGCGGCTTTCTCACCGCGCTGCTGCTGGTATTCGGCATCGGGCTGGCTGCCCTGCTGGGCGCTATTGCCGGCGGGACCGCTGTGTACTATGCCGTACAGCAGCGCCTCGATCTGCTGCCGCAGCTGGCAGCCGTTGCCACGCGCGCAGCAAATGCCCCGCCCACGCCCACAGCCCGCCCCAGCCCCACCCCCACTCCAGTGCCCACCGCCCAACCCACGCTGGCGGCACTGCCCGCAGCAGCAGAAGCAGCAGCATCAGCCCCAGCCAACGGCGGATCGGTAGTGGCGGTCGTGGAGCGTATCAGCCCCGCCGTTGTAACTGTGCTCAACCTGGATGCAACCGGCGGTGAGCAGGGTTCAGGCTCAGGCATCATCATCGCGCCGGACAACTATGTGATCACCAATAACCATGTGGTCGTGGACGCGCAGCAGCTGGCAATTGTGCTATCGGATGGCACCACACGCGCCGCAACTTTGGTGGGCGGTGACCAGTACGCAGACGTGGCAGTGCTCCGCTTAGATGACAGCCTGCCGGGCGGTGCGCAATTTGGCGACTCTGACACACTACGGCCGGGCCAGACGCTAATTGCAATTGGCTCGCCCTTGGGAAACTTCAAGAACACGGTGACTGTGGGCGTGCTGAGCGCCACTGGCCGGCGCCTTGATACCGGCAAGGGTTTCTACATGGAAAACCTGCTGCAAACAGATGCTGCCATCAACCCGGGCAACAGCGGCGGGCCACTGCTGGATCTACAAGGGCGCGTGATGGGCCTCAACACCGCCATCCTGCGCGGCGACTGGTTGGGACAGACAATTGCCGAAGGCCTGGGTTTTGCGGTAGCCAGCAACACAGTGCGTGCCGTTAGCGAGCAGCTCATCCAGCGCGGCCGGGTCATACGCCCGTTTTTTGCTGCGCGTTGGGAGCCCGTTTCGGCGTATATGGTGTGGCGCTACAACCTGCCGGTGAACTGGGGCGTGCTGATTACCTATGTGGCGCCCGGCGCCAACGCTGCAGTGGCCGGCCTGCAGCCCGGGGACATCATCATCAGCATTGACGGGGTGGATCTCAATGCTGAAAATCCGTTTATCAACGTGCTGCTGGCCCACCAGCCCGGAGACCAGCTGCAGCTGGACATAGTGCGCGAGCGCCGGCAGCTGCAAACGCTGCTGACGCTGGCCGAAAACAATTAGCCGGCGGCTGCGCTGCTTAGGCGCTGCAGCAGCTCCGCTGCGCCATGAATATCCGGCAGGCGGTGCTGCGCGGCGCTCTTCGGCGCACCGGGTTTGCCCACCAGCACCGTGACCATGCCCAGCAATTGCGCAGTCTGCAGGTTGGGCAGCGAGTCCTCAAACAGCACGCACTGCTGCGGCGTTGCGCCCAAACGCGCGCACAAAACGCTGTAGGCTGCGGGCGCCGGCTTGCTCACAAAGCCCATATCGCGCACATCCACAACCGCTTCAAAAAACTGCTCCACCCCCAAACACTGCAGCACGCGCTGCGCATGCATGCGGTCCGCATTGGTAAATATTGCCATGGGCAGCGCAATCTGCGCCAGCATGCGCTGCAGTCGCGGATCAGTGCGCAACAGCTCAGCGTACGGCACAGCGTGCACAAACTGCAGGTACGCGTCCGCGTCCAGCGCCGGGTTTGCGTGCAGCAATCCGCTCAGCGTGGTGCGAAACTTTCTGTGGTAGCGGCGGCGCAGCGCCGGCACGCGCGCCGGCGGCACTTGCGCATGCTCCACCAGGTAGCGGTCTATGCGGCTGCTGATCGCCGCCCACAGCCCGCACTCAGGCGCATACAGCGTGTCATCCAGATCAAACACTGCGAAGCGCAGCGTCTTCCCGGTTCCATTCGGCTCGGGCGGTAGCATACTAACGGATGCTGATGGTGGCGAGCAGCAGCCGATCGTCCGGCAGTGCTGCCGCAGCCTTCACCGGCAGGCGCTGCCCGCTTGCCGGGTCATAAACTCCCAGCAGCAATTCATACCGGCCGGCGGGCAATTCAGGCGGCAGCAACACGCCCTGCCGGTCCACAATTGCAACACCCGCCGGCCACACACTGGTAGGCTCAAGCCCGCCGCCCGGCTCAGAGTCATGCTGCGCCACTGGGGGCGCAGCGCGGCTGGCCGATACATGCACAAACACTTTGTAGCGCTGTGGGACAACAGCAACCGCATGCCAGCGCAGCGTGAGCCGCAGCGGATCTCCGGCCTGCAGGTCCGCGGCCGGCAGCGCAAAAGTATCGAGCACAATGGCATCGCCGAAGAGCGCGTCTGCAGCTGTTGCATCGCCTTCCGCAGCCGCACCAGCATATTCTGCTACGCGCACATCACCCGCCCAGCGCTCAGACATCTTAAAAGTGTTGCTATTAAGCCAGCGCTCCACAACCTGCTGCGGGTCAGCCTGGGCCTCACCGTAGTAAATTACGAACACGCGCTTTGCCCACGCGCCAATGCCTTCAAGCTGTGCGCGCTGTATCGCCGCGTCCAGCGGGCGTGTAACCGCCACCGGGATCACATGCGCCATCGGTGGATGGTAGTAAGTGAAGACCTCAGCTTGATTTGGTGCGTTGAGCAGAATTGCATCTCCGGGCTGATAGCGCGCCTGCAATTCCGTGGCCAGCGCGCGATAGTCCGAGCGCGCAAAGCGCCCATCAAAGTACAGTGACTGCAGCGCCGCCTGTGTATTCCACAAACCTGCAGCCAATAGACCGGCCGCCAGCGCCCGCAACGGCCAGCGCCCGGCAGTGCGCGCACCACCGCCACCCCACAAAACCGCCACTCCATCTGCCGCCAGCATCGTGACAGCCGGCGCAGCCAGCGTCAGAAATTTGGCAAAGGCCGGCGTGAATAAACCGAACAGCAGTGTCAGGCCAGCCGGCACGAGCAGCCACGCACCCGCAAGCACTGCGCTGCCGCCGGCAAGCCCCGCCGCAGCCAGCAGGGCCCAAGCCCACTGCGCGCCAGCATCAATTCCCGCCGTTGGGCCAAATGCCAGCCAGCGCCAAACCGCGGGCAGCGCATCGAGCAGCGCCGCTTGACTGCGCGCCGCCGGCCAGCTGCTGAGATGCTGCACGGCGGTCGGCAGCCACGGCAGATACAACAGCAGCGCCACAAACTGCAAGCGCACCCAGCGCTCAAGCCAGCAGCGCATGTTCGGCCAGGGCCGCTGCGCCCCCAGCATCGCAAGCAGCGCCGCCACATTCGCTGCAACAATCAAAACTGCAAACAAATAGTGCGTATACAAGCCGGCGGCAGCCAGCAGGCAATAGGCTGCACTTGTGCGCCAGCCGCGCGCGCGCCACGCATGCCTGCCGGCCAGCAGCAGCGCAGCGCCCAGCGCCGCCGCCGGCATATACATGCGCGCCTCTTGTGAGTAGTACACCAGCGCCGGATGCAGCGCAGCAAGCAGCGCAGCCAATGGCAGCGCGCGCCGCCCGGCAATGCGCTGCACGCCGGCAAGCAGCAGCACGCCGCTCAGCGCGGAAAGCGCCCGCAATGCAAACTCGCTGCGCCCCGCCACGCGCACCCAGCCCGCCAGCAGAAGGAAGTAGCCCGGCGGATGAATGTCGTTGCGCACAGCCGCCACGATCTCTGCCGCGCTGCGCTCGGTCATGCGCACGCTGTTGCCCTCGTCGTACCAAAGCGATTGTGCGCCGAGGCGATGAAAGCGCAGCGCGCAGCCCAGCAAAAGCACAAGCACAACCAGCCCGCGGCGCATCATGGAAGTTAGTTTAAGCTGCGGCGGCTGCCGCGCGTTACTGCGGATGCTCGCGGATGTACGCCTGCATCGCGCCGTAAACCGGCAGCAGCGTAAAGTCCGGCTCGGCCATGCGGAAGTAGTACCAGCTTTGGTTTTGCTCCGCAGCCGTGGCGCGCTTGAAGAACCAGAAGTTCAGCGCGCCAATCCACGGCCACTCCGCCCGCGCGCGCGCAAACGCTTGCGGTGCGTACACGGCTTGCTGTTCCAGCGTTACGCGCCCGTACGCAGCAGCCAGCCCGCTCTCCGGCGGCACCGCGTTCCAGTTCATCTCGCTGATCCAAATCGGCTTGCCGGCATCGCCGTGCGCCACCATCAAGTCGCGCATAAATTGATTGCGCGCAAAGTTGATCACCACTGGCCGCATGCGCCTGTCCGCGGGTCCGGACCACAAGCCATAGCCTTGCATGGAGAGCACATCAAAGCACGCGCCTGCTCCGGCCCGGTACATGCGCTCTAGAAAAATGAAGTCGTTCAGGTCACGGCCGCTCAGCTCCGCAGTGGGAGCCAGCGCGCCCGCCAGTACCACCGCCTGCGGGCTGGCTGCCTTAATGGCGGCGTAGGCCCGGCACAGCAGCGCCGTGTACGCTTCGGGGTTCACCGGCTGCTCGCCCCACTCTGGGTAAATGTTGGGCTCGTTCCACACTTGGAAGTGCGCCACCCGCCCGGCGTAGCGCGCCGCAACCGCACCCGCAAAATCAGCAAAGTCCGCCGGATCAGCTGGCGGCGCAAGGTCACCGCTATCCGCAGCGCGCGCCCACGCCGGCGGCGCAGAGAGGCGCACAATCAACTCCAGCCCGTGCTTTCCAGCCAGAGCCACTATCTCATCGTACTTTTCCCACGCACTGCGCGCCGGCACATGGCGCCGGTCCTCAAAATCATTTTTGCCGTGCACTTCAATGTCATACCACGGGAACTCCTGGCGCAGCCAGTGAAAGCCAGCATCCGCAATCAGCTGCACCTGCTGCGCGCGCCGCGCCGGCTCCACCTCCTGCTCCAGAAATGTGTTGATGCCGTACGGGTTTACCGGCGCAAGCGCAATCTCCGCGTCCGGCTGCAGGTTCAGGCGCGGGCGCAACTGGTCTACGGCTAGCTGCCACACGCCGCGCAACTGCGCGCTGAGCTGCTCTTCACCAGTCAAACCATACAGCCAGCCGGTGCCAGGCGCTGCGCCAGCCGGCGCACAGGCAGCAGCCAGCAGCGTAAGCGCAGCCAGCGCCCGGCGCATACGCATCACCCGCGTGAGCAAACTACCAGCCATAGGTTCAATTGTAACTGTGCCTGCAAAACCACCGAGTCATGGCACCGCAACTTTGCGCCGCAACCACTGCAGACCGGGCGCCGCGCTTTATACTTGCGCCAGCGCAGCCCCGCCAAAATGAAAGTTCGTGCTGTAATTCTTGCCGGTGGTGAGGGTTCCCGCCTCGGCGTGCTCACGGCCAAGCGCACCAAACCGGCGGTGCCATTTGCGGGCAAGTACCGCATCATAGATTTTGCGCTGAGCAACTGCGTCAACTCCGGGCTGTACGACATCATGGTATTGGCGCAGTACCGGCCGCACTCGCTGCTTGAGCACATTGGCGCGGGCCGCCCGTGGGACCTGGACCGCTCACTGGGACCCGGTGTTCAGGTTTTCCAACCGTACTTGGCGCGCCGGGCTGGTGGCTGGTACCGCGGCACAGCCGACGCCGTGCAGCAAAACTTTGGCTTCCTCAAGCGCGGCAATCCGGAGCTGGTGCTGCTCCTGTCCGGCGACCACATTTACCGCATGGACTTTGATCCGATGATCACCTTCCATCAGGAACAGCAAGCAGACCTGACGATTGCCACGCTGCGCGTGCCAGCGGAAGACGCCCGGCGCTTTGGCATTCTGCAGGTGGAAGATGATTACCGGGTAACCGGCTTTGAAGAAAAACCGCGCCGGCCAAAAGGCAGCGTTGCCTCCATGGGCATTTACATTTTCCGGCTGGAAGTACTGGATAGTGTGCTGCGCTCCGACCTGCGCCGGCGCGCCTCCAGCCATGACTTTGGCAAGGACATCATCCCGCGCATGATTGCCGATGGCGCGCGCATAGTGGCCTTCCCGTATAGCGGCTATTGGAAGGATGTGGGCACAGTGCACACGTATTGGCAGGCGCACATGGACCTGCTGCGCACGCCACCCGCGCTGGATCTAAACGACCGCTCGTGGGTGATCCACACCAAATCGGAAGAGCGCCCGCCGGTGCGCGTGGACAGCGGTGCGCAAGTACGGGACAGTTTGGTTACGGACGGCTCAGTGATTAGCGCAGGCGCTGTGGTGGAACGCTCGGTGCTCTCGCCGGGCGTGCGCGTGGGCGCCAACGCGATCGTGCGCGACGCTGTGATCCTCACGGACGCGAGCATCGGCGCGGGCGCGCGCGTGGAGAATGCAATCATAGACAAGAATGTGCGCGTGGAAGCGGGCGCGCGCGTGGGCAGCTGCACGCCGCGCGACGCAGCGATCACAATGGTTGGAAAAGACTCGGTAGTGCCCGCGCGCGCGCGCGTGGGCGCGGGCTGCGTAATCGGGCAGGATGTGCGGGCAGAAGACTACGCTACGCTCACATTGCCGGCAGGCAGCCAGCTCTCCCGTTAGGCAGCCGCCGCCCCGGCCGGCCGACTTTGCACGAGCATCACCCAGCGCCCGTGTTGCACGGTCACAGCGCGCTGGTTCACAACTTCCACCCCCAGCGTCACCGCGCCGCCGCTCAAACGCGGTAACGCTTTAATCTCCAGTACCTCCAGCCGGACGTGCACGGTGTCGCCAAACAATATGGGCTGCGAAAACTTCCACGATTGAATCTCGCGGAACGCCAGCACTGTGCCTTCCACAAAACCGGTTTGCACCGCAAGCCCGGACGCAATTGAGAAACCGAGCATGCCATGCGCCACGCGCTGGCCGAACGGGCCGGAGGATGCGAACTCGGCATCCATGTGAATCTGGTTGTTATCACCGGAGAGGCCCGCAAAGCCGACCACGTCCGCCTCTGTGATGGTGCGCCCGCTGCTGACAATTTTGCGCCCGGGCGCAAACTCCTCAAAGTACAAGCCGCGGGCAGTTGGTTGATGTGACATGTAATACTCCGGGCAGACGCGCTGCCAATTAGGGTGTGACTGTAATGAAATCGCGCAGCGCTTCAAAGACAGCGGGGCCAATGCCTTTCACATTCATGAGATCCTCCCGTGTGGCAAACGGCCCGTGCTGCGTCCGGTATTCAATAATGCGCAGTGCAATCACCGGTCCGATTTTAGGCAGCGCTTCAAGCTGGGCGGCATTGGCGGTGTTGATGTTTACAAGCGCGCCCGCACTACCGGTTGACGCGGGCACGCCCGCTACCCCGCTTTTGACTTCTGCGGTCGGGCTGCTTGCAGCCGGGGTATTGCCCTGCGCCACCTCCCTCGCACCCGCGATTGCGGCCGTGCTTGTGGGCGCTGCCCGCATTACAACTTGCACCTGCGCCCCATCCGCCAGCGGCGCTGCCAGATTTAAACCCTCAAGTTCCGCACCGCGCAGTGCACCGCCCGCCGCTTGCAGGGCGTCCTGCACAATCGCGCCGGGTGCCAGCTCATACACACCAGGCGCTTGCACCGCGCCGCTCACATGCACGCGCCACGGCTGCGCCGTGGCGGTAGGCCGCGGCAGCGGGCTGGGCGCAATCGTGGGCGGTGGAATCAGCACCACCGGCGTGCCGCGCTCAGCGCGGTTCACCACCAAAATCACAGCCGCAGCCAGCAGACCCATCAGCAGGCCAAACACGTACGGCCGCCACGCTGCCCACATTCTGGCATTATAGGATGGCTGCAATCCGCCGATGGTAAACTGAGCGGCGCAGCGCACGGCATGTGCGCCTGCACCCCATCCCGCATGATCGGCCTCGGAACACTAATCAACATCATTACCGTGCTGCTGGGCACGGTTGTGGGTATGCGCGCCGGAGCAGCTCTGCCGCAGCTCATGCGCGCCACCATCTTCAACGGGCTGGGGCTGTTCACAATTGCGCTCGGGCTGCAAATGTTCCTAAAGACTGCCAACCCGCTGCTGGTGCTGTGCAGCCTGCTGCTGGGCGGGCTGCTGGGAGAAGCTGCAGGAATTGAGAGCGGCCTGCACCGCGCGGGTGCATGGCTGGAAGCGCGCTTCAGCGGCGGCGCAAGCGACGAAGCCCGCACGGCCCGCTTTGTAAAGGGCTTTGTGACCGCGTCGCTGCTCTTTTGCGTGGGTCCGATGGCGGCGCTGGGCAGCCTGCAAGACGGCTTGCGCGGCGATTACACGCTGTTGGCAATCAAGTCCGTACTGGATGGATTTGCTGCGCTGGCATTCGCGTCGACGCTTGGCGTTGGCGTTGCCTTCTCTGTCGTCACAATCTTCATATATCAGGGGGCGCTCACGCTTGGCGCAGCGCAGATTCAGGTGCTGCTAACTGAGCCGATGATTAACGAAATGACTGCGGTGGGCGGCCTGATGGTGATGGCAATTGGCGTGGGCGGTTTGTTGGAGCTGCGCCCGATGCGAACTGGCAGCCTGATCCCGGCTATTGTGCTGGCACCGCTGCTGGTTGCGCTGCTGGCATATTTCAATCCGCTGCTGCTTTCGCTCCTCAGCCTTGCCGGCTGGCAGTAACGCGCTCCGCGTGCGTTCGCTAGGCGGTCTGCTTGCGCCACATGCGCGGCTGCACTACCGCCCAGCTGCACAGCGGCACGCGCTCGCCCGGCTGCAGCTTCGCCCGCAGTTCCGGCTTTTCGCCGCCACCCGCAAACACTCCCACCGCTGTACCCGGTTCGGTCAGTGCCAGTTCCACCACTGCCTGGCCGGTTAGAAAGCCATCACTGTCCAGCGCGCAGCTGGTAACGGTGCCGGCCACGCGGCCGCGCTTGTCCACCAGCGGGTCGCCGGGATGCGCCATGCGCACGCCCTTCTCTGCAAAGCGGAAGCGCATCACCTCCCGCGTGCGCGCTTGCTCGCGCTGCATAAAAGCTGCGCGCCCGATAAACCACGGCTTGTGCAGCTTGATGTAAGCGCCAAAGCCGCTCTCGCCCACACCCAGTGCCAGCGCCCCGGCGAACTCGTGGCCGTACAACGGCAGGCCCGCCTCGGTGCGCAAGCTGTCCCGCGCTGCGAGGCCGCACGGCTTAACGCCCAGCGGCGCCCCCGCTGCCAGCAGCGCCAGCCACAACGCTTCGGCGCGCGCCGGATGCACAAATAATTCATAGCCCAGCAGCTCGCCGCTATAGCCGGTGCGCGAAACGATTAAGTCAAACCCGCCCAGTGTTGCACTGCAAAGCTGCGTGCGCTTCAGCGCGCGCACGCGCGCCACATCCGCAGCAGCACCGCCCAGCGCCAGCAGAGTCTGCTGGCTGGCCGGCCCTTGCAGCGCCAGATCCACCCGCTGATCCGCCTCGCTGCTCACAGCGCGCAAATCGCGCAGTTGCACGGCGGCACGGCCGGCTAGCTGCGCAGCCGGCCGTGCCGCATCCACGCACACTGTGCCGGCCTGCACCGCATTCACCCACGCCCAATCTTTGCTGTCATTGCCGGCGTTCACCACAACCAAAAAGCGTTCCGCCTGCAACCGGTAAATCAGCAGATCGTCAATTACATCCGCAGCGGGGGTCAGCAGGTGCGTGTAGAGCGACTCGCCAACGCCCAGCGCACGCACATCGTTGCCCACCAGTTGATCCAGAAAGCCGGCGGCGTCCGACCCGCTGGCGTCCCACACGCCCATGTGCGCCACATCAAACAAGCCGGCCGCATTGCGAACAGCTGCGTGCTCTTCCACCACAGAGCTGTACCAGAGCGGCATCTCCCAGCCGGCAAAAGCAGCCAGTCGCCCGCGCAAAGCTAGATGCTGCGCGTGCAGCGGCGTGTGCTGCAGCGCTGCGGTTGCTGCTTCGTTCCAGACAAATTCCGGCAGTGCTGCGCCTTGCGGCGCGGCGGCCGCCTGCCCGATGTAATACGGCTTGCTCCCCGCAGCGGCTGCAGCCCCGGCAGCTGGCAGCTGCTTGCGGCCGCCCGTTACCTCTACCTGCACCGGACCAGGCAGCTTGCCATGCACATCCGCTGCGTCGATGCTGACATAGCCGTCCGAAACATCGCGCAGCCAGGCTGCCACCGCACTCGCATCAGCACTTGGTACAACCAGCTCAAAGCTGCCCACTGTTGTTGCCCGTTCCACTGTGCCTGCAACTGTAATGAACGTACCATGCTCCAGACGCGCTACGCTCGTGGCCTGCGCACCCTTAGCTGCTAGCGCGCCCACAGAACTTGAGAGCGCCAGCTCCAAAAAATGCGCGGCATGCTCGCCGCTGACCAGCAAGGTTGTAAACGGCAGCGGTTGTGGCGCGCTATCGCTGTAATAGAAGTGCGGGTAGCCATGCGCGCTGGCCTGATAGTCGATGCCCATGCGCAGCGCAAGGTCGCGCAGCGCGTTCTTGCTGTCATTCAGGGCCTTGAAGTCCACGCGCGCGCGATGCAACGGCTTGCCGCGGCCAGCTGCGTACACAAACGGCACGCAAGCGCGCAGCACTGCGGCCATCTGCCCCGCCAGCTCATCAACCTCCTTCTCCATAAAGCCGCGCTGCGTGATCCATGGCGTAGCCAGGCGCAAACCCGACGGGTAAAACGCGCCGCGATCTCCGGGGATGGTGTTGCGATTAACCACCACACCCGCCAAATCCAAAATGCGCGCTGCCATCTCGCCCATTAACGGCGCACCCGCCGTACCCAAAACCGATTTGCAATCGAGGTTGAAGAGGTGAATCTCGGTGCCGCCAAACGGAACGCGAAAGCCGTGTACCTGCAACTGCTGCGCAAAGCGCGCTGCATTTGCCCGGATCTGCTTTTGCAGAGCCTTGAACTGCGGGCGCTGATTGAGCTTGAACATTACAGCCAGCCCGGCAACTGTGTTCATGTGCGGGCCGCCCTGCTCGCCCGGAAACACCGCGCGATCAAGCTTGCGCGCGAGCGCAGCATCCGTTGTAAGCAGGCACGCACCGCGCGGGCCGCACAAAGACTTGTGCGTTGTAAAGCTAATGACGTGCGCATGCCCCAGCGGCGAGGCTACCTCGCCCGCAGCCACCAGCCCCGCAATGTGCGCAATGTCCGCCAGCAGCACAGCCCCGCACTCGTCCGCAATGCGCCGGAACTCCGCCCAGTCCGGCACCCACGGGTAAGACGAGTAGCCGGCAATCAGCAGCTTGGGCCGGTGCTGCATGGCCAGCGCCCGCACCGCGCTGTAGTCCAGCCGCTCTGTCGCGGGATCCAGCCCGTAGGGCACGCTGTTGTAGAAAATGCCGCTGCGGTTGGCTTTAGCGCCGTGGCTTAAGTGCCCGCCTTGCACCAGATCCAACCCCATCACCACTTCGCCGGGCTTGAGCAGTGCGGTATACACGGCATTGTTGGCGGGCGCGCCAGAGAGCGCCTGCACATTTACAAATATTCTGTCGGCCGGCACTTGCGCAGTGGCAAACAGCTCGGCGCAGCGCCGGCGCGCCAGCGCCTCAATCGCGTCGGCATACTCAACGCCCTTGTAGTAGCGCGGGTCAGAGTAGCGCCGGTAGTGCGCAAGCCGCGGGCCGTAGTCAAGAATTTCATCCTCGGACATCCGGCGCGTCTCCTCATCCGGATAGCCTTCTGCGTAAATGTTTGTAAAGGCCGAGGTGGTAGCCTCCATTGCAGCGTGCGGCGCACTGGACTCTGAGGCAATCAGAATGATCTTGCGATACTGGCGCTCAGCCTCCAGCTGCGCCAGTTGGTGCACAGCCGGGTCAAGTTCGGCCAGAGTGCCACGGATTAAATAGTCAGGCATTTACTTCCTCGCATGGATGCTGAATTCGTTGAGCGCTGGCGAAACGACAGTTGAAGTTTAGCATGTGCGCCGGGAACAGCTAGAATTACAGCAGGTTCATGCAGTGACAGGCAAAAACAACACGCGGCAGCACGGCTCCGGCTGGCAGGCAGCCGCAACTGCAACAGCGCTCGCGCTGGCATTTGCCGGTCTGCTTTTTGCGCAGCCGGCCGCCCGCGCAGATTCCCTGCCCGGCGCCTACTCCACGCGCATCATGCTCACCGGTACCGCCCACTCCGCCACCAAGGGTGCGTACATGCGGGTGACCATCACTGCCAAAGTTGCCACACAGCGTGTGGCGCATGCCAGCATGACTGCCTACAAAGCGCGCAGCACCAGCGGCGCCCGCACAGCCACCGGCATTTACTTCACGCGCATCGGCACCATCTTCCCTACAACGCCGCCCACGCCGCGCGCCACGCGCACCCCGCGCGTATCCATCGGCACCGCAGCGATCAACCCGGCAGAAACGCAACAAGCTACCAACACCGGCAGCGCGCCCACCACACCGGTACCAACCGCAACTCTCACGCCCGCCGCCGCCGCACCGTCCGCCACGCCGTAATCCCAACATTACAGTTCCACATAGTACAATGCCCCCATCCGTAACAGCTGCACTCTGCACCAATGCATGGCGGGCCGGCGCTCCGGGAGATTACCGGGGCGCTGCATGATCTGCCGCACAAGCTGCAGCCAACTGTGCCAGCCGCTGCCGCAGACCCGCACGCAGCGGCCCACGTTGCTGCTGCCGGTCCGCAAGCCAAGGAAACCGCAATGACGAACCACCCGCCGCGCTACACGCCGAAACAGTTTGAGCAGCGCTGGCAGGAACGCTGGGAGCGTGACGGCCTGTACCGCGCCCGCATAGATCCCGCGCGGCCCAAGTACTACGCGCTCACTATGCTGCCCTACCCCAGCGGCGATTTGCATATCGGCCACTGGTACGCAATGACGCCCTCGGATGCGCGCGCGCGCTACCTGCGCATGCGCGGCTACAACGTGATGTTCCCGATTGGGTTCGACGCCTTTGGCCTGCCCGCAGAGAATGCAGCCATTCAACGCGGCATCCATCCCAAGCAATGGACGTACAGCAACATTGCCAACATGCGCAAACAACTGCGCTCTATGGGCGCCATGTGGGATTGGGACCGCGAAGCGGTGAGCTGTGACCCGGAATACTACAAGTGGACGCAGTGGATCTTCACGCAGCTGTTCAAGCACGGGCTGGCATACAAAAAACTGTCGCCGGTGGACTGGTGCCCGAACTGCAACACCACGTTGGCGCGCGAACAGGTATGGGGCGACGACCGGCACTGCGAGCGCTGCAAGACAGCGGTCATCAAAAAGAATCTGGACCAGTGGTACTTCCGCATTACAAAGTACGCTGACGAGCTGCTCAACTTTGAGGGCATCGACTGGCCGGAGCGCGTGCGCACATTGCAGACAAACTGGATCGGCCGCAGCGCAGGCGCACAGGTGACTTTTCCTTGCGGCGCAGTGGATCCGATTGTGGTGTTCACAACCCGGCCGGACACGCTGTGGGGCGCAACATTTATGGTGCTCGCGCCCGAGCATCCACTAGTGGCCAAGCTGACAACCCCCGCGCAAAAAGCTGCCGTGGACGCCTATGTGGCGGAGGTCACGCGCCGCACAGACATCGAACGCGAAGCCACCGGCAAAGACAAGACCGGTGTATTCATCGGCGCGTTTGCCACCAACCCGGTGAACGGCGCGCAAATCCCGGTTTGGATTGCGGACTACGTGCTGGTCACATACGGCACCGGCGCAATTATGGCTGTGCCTGCGCACGACGAACGCGACTTTGAATTCGCATTGAAGTATGGCTTGCCTATCCTGCCCGTGATTGACCGGCCGGACGGCCTGACAAAATCTTGCGCGCCAGCCGGCACGATGCAGGCTGGCTTCGCAGCCGCCCTGCGCGCGGACAATATTGCGTGTGAGGAAGTAAATGGCGCGTTGTGCTGCACAATCCCGCAGCCCAAAGTGGCGCGCTACGTGGAGATTGCGCAGCGCTTTGTGCAGCCGGGCAAGTGGACCGAAGTGATTGGCACGCGCTGGGAGTTCATCTTCGGGCCGCAAGACACGGCTGTGTGGAACTCGCTGCCGGCCGGGCAGGCCATCCTGGCGCGCTGCCAGCAGCTGGACCCGCAGGCGCGCCACAAGCGCACGTTGATGGAGCTGCTATGGGCCATGGAGTTTTATCGTGACGCACTCTACCACTCAGAGTACGGAGCCATGATCAACTCCGGCGACTTCACCGGATCGCCGGGTGCAATTGCCGCGAACAAGGTGACCGATTGGCTGCAACAGCAGGGCAGCGGCAAAACCGCTGTTACCTATCGTTTGCGTGACTGGCTGATCTCGCGCCAGCGCTACTGGGGAACGCCAATCCCGATTGTGTACTGCCAGGCCTGCGGGCAGGTGCCGGTGCCGGACGATCAGCTGCCAGTACAGCTGCCCGAAGATGTGGAGTGGAAGCCGACCGGCGAGAGCCCGCTCAAACTCCATCCAAACTGGTCCAGCACCACATGCCCCAAATGCAGCCGGCCCGCGCAACGCGATACTGACACGATGGATACCTTCATGTGTTCCTCGTGGTATCACCTGCGCTACCTGAGCCCGAAGTTTGCGCAAGGCGCCTTCGATGCGCAGGAGTTTGCCTACTGGATGCCGGTGGACAGCTACACCGGCGGTGCCGAACATGCCACTATGCATTTGATCTACACGCGCTTCTTTCACAAGGTGCTGCGCGATCTAGGCATCACCGGCGGTGCCGAGCCGATGGCCCAGTTGCGCAATCAAGGCCAGATTCTGGGGCCGGACGGCCAGCGCATGAGCAAGAGCCGCGGCAATGTGATTGATCCTGACGCGCAAGTACGCAAGTATGGCGCTGATACTGTGCGCGCCTATCTGATGTTTGGCTACCGCTGGGTGGATGGCGGCCCGTGGGGCACTGGCAGCATTGAGGGCGTCAACCGCTGGCTGAATCGCGTATGGGCGCTTGCCACAGAAGCAGGCCCGGCTGCCGGGACGCAATCAAATGCGGAGGATGCCCGGGCGCTGCAGCGCATCACCCACCAGACAATCAAGAAAGTTTCAGACGATTATGAGTCTTATGAATTCAACACAATCATTTCGGCATTGATGGTGTTGACCAACGCGTTGCACAAATTGCGCGCCACGGCTGGTGCCAGCCCGGCTTGGGAGGCTGCCCTGAACACCCTGCTGAAGTTAATGGCGCCCGCCACGCCGCACATCGCCGAGGAGCTCTGGGCGCAGCGCGGACTGCCCTACTCCATTCATACGCAAGCATGGCCGGAATACGATGCAGCGGCAGCCGCCGAAGAGGTGCTGACGCTGGTGGTACAGATAAACGGCAAGGTGCGCGCACGCATCACAGTGCCCGCCGGCATCAGCGAAATCGATGCCAAACGCGAGGCGCTGGCCCACACTGCCGTGCAGCGCCAGTTAGCCGGCAAGCAGCCGCAGCAGGTGGTTTACGTGGCGGGCCGCCTCGTCAATATCGTGTTGTAAAAAAAACGGCCGGCCCACAAGGGCCGGCCGCACCAAGCTGCCAACAACCAGTCTGATCAGCCGCGCCCGCCACCTCGCGGCTGGCGCAGCACAAGCACCACGCGGCCCTGCACCTCCACATTTTTCGCCTGCGCATAGATTGGTTTCATCGTGGGATTAGCCGGCTGCAGGCGAATGCGCCCGCTAGGCTCCACAAAGAAGTGCTTCAAAGTGGTTTCCTCCTCGCGCCGCAGCCACACTGCCACCAGATCGCCGTTGCGGGCAATCTGCGTGCGCTTCAGCACCACAATATCGCCGTTGCCAACCATCGCGTCAATCATCGAATCGCCGCGCACCTGCAGTGCAAACAGGTCTTCCGCATCGCCCACCATACTGCGCGGTACATCAATGGTTTCATCCGGTGCAAAAGATGCATCCGCTGCCGGCATCGGCACCGGCACCGCAGCAAAAATCCGCCCGGCGAGCGGCACCGTTACCAGCGCGCCGCGCGCCGGAACGCGCCGCAGCGGTTTGTGCACCAGTTGCAACCCGCGGGACACCCGGCCATCCCGGTTGATCCAGCCGGCGTCGCGCAGTTTGTCCAGGTTGTAGCTCACAACGGAAGTCGAGGCAATCCCCACGCTCCGTCCAATATCGCGAATAGTCGGCGGGTACAGATTTGCAGCGAAAAAGCCGCGAATGTAATCCAGTATCAACTGCTGGCGCACGGTCAACTCACCTTTGTTCACTCTGCAAACACTCCATCTGCCAATTTGCTGCGCATAGAGGAAGAATAACAGAACAACTGTTCACCGTCAAGATCGGCAGCGGAAACACTTGAGCGCAAGGACCCCCACTCCTTGCACGAATACCATACCAAAAAGCCCTGGTCGCACTGCTCACACCGCGCCCGCGCAAAGCCATGCGCCAGAATGCCGCACTCTAAAAACTTGCGCAGGTCGCGCTCCACGTATCCCGGCACCGGATCTATCACCCAATTTGCGCCTGCAACCAGCCTTCCCGCGCGCCGCTCCGCCAGCCACGTCTCCAAATTCTCACGCACCACTTGATACGCCGCACTCCGTTCCGGCCGCCGGCGTACATACACCGCAGCCCGCTTCCGCTTGCAGTTACTGCCTAAGCTTGTCCCCGGCACCCCAGCAGGGCTGCTGAAATGAGGGTTAGGTAAGTTGGTTTTATTTGCTGTTTGTCTTAAACCACACCGACCAGCCCGCCACCATCGATCTGCCCGTCCCCGGTCATAATCTGCTGACCGGCAAACCGGTCAAAGCGCCGCTGGTGCTGGAGCCAAAGGGCGTGGCGATTGTGCAATTCGAAAAGGCCTGACGGGGAGAACCGTGTCGAATAAGGCTGCTGTCGAACAGGTCATCCACAGAGACGGGTCAGCCGCCAAGCTGACCCATCTGGTTGATTCACGAGGCCCGTATTGAATTCTAATTGTCGAGGGGGGAGCGGACCGCCAGACCGCCACGCTGGATGACATGGGTATAAATCATGGTGGTTTTTACGTCCTTATGGCCGAGGAGTTCTTGAATAGTGCGAATATCGTAACCATTTTGCAGGAGATGGGTGGCAAAGGAGTGGCGGAAGGTATGGGGAGTAACATGCTTGTCAATCTTTGCAAGATGAGCGGCTTCCTTTACTGCTTTTTGCACGGCAGTTTCGTGCAGATGATGACGTCGGATAATGCCTGTTTCGGTTTCCTTGAAAAGTGTTGTAGCAGGGAAAACATATTGCCAAATCCATTCTTTGCTTGCGTTTGGGTATTTGCGCTCCAATGCAAAAGGCATGTAAACAGAGCCAAAACCCTTTGCAAGGTCTTTTTCATGAATGATTTTGACTTGCCGGAGATGAGTCTGTAAAGCTTCGACAACGCTATCGGGCAAGGTGGTTGAGCGATCATTACCGCCCTTGCCATCACGGACAATCACCTGGTGATTGGCAAAGTCAATATCTTTTACGCGCAGGCGCATGGCTTCCATTACACGCAGACCGCCGCCATACATCACCTGCGCTATGATTTTGTAGATGCCGGTCATGTTTGCAATCACAGATTTAACTTCGTCTTTTGATAAAACGATGGGAATGCTTTTTGTTTTTTGGGGGCGAAACTCTGCAAGACTTGTCTCATCAAGTGGAAGATGCAAAACATGGCGGTACAAAAAAAGGATTGAACTCAATGCCTGGCTCTGTGTGGATGCTGAAACTTTTTTCTCTGCCACAAGGTGGGTAATAAATGCGCGGATTTCAGGAACTCCCATGTCTTTTGGATGGCGTTTGTTATGAAAAAGAATATAGGATCTGACCCAAAGTGTATAGGTTTCTTCGGTGCGCCAGGAGTATTGTTTTAAGCGAAGCGCATCATGGTATTGATCGAGCAATTTTTTCCCTTTTTGCGGTTGTGCAAGTTCTACTGGCTGAATTGGTTGGCTCATGTTTGTTTGCCCTTTTCTATGTTGCGGGTATAATCTGTACAAAGGCAATTATACAGTGTACAGGCTGTATAACCACCCAAATGGCGGCTTATACAGTGTAGCGGCTGCTCCACACAATAGTTAGGCGGGCAAAGCTAGTAAGATTGTCTATTGGAAAATATGAAGATGAAACCTATTGAGATAAAAATCGTCGGTCATATTCAAAAATCTTCGCCAGAAATTTGTAGAGAAATTCTTGACACTGAACGCT
>Ga0233425_10001790_pt1 | contig 45542 bp, 41 predicted proteins | sample Watercolumn_Towu_2_FD_181712 | JGI IMG/M metagenome (GOLD analysis project Ga0233425, IMG submission 181712) | Freshwater microbial communities from Lake Towuti, South Sulawesi, Indonesia - Watercolumn_Towuti2014_140_MG | ecosystem: Environmental > Aquatic > Freshwater > Lake | place...
TTTCCCCGGCGCGGAGACGGTGCTGGCGCGCATATCCGCTCTGGAGGCGTTCGACGCGACGGCCGCGCTCCCGCGGGTTGCGCACGAGACCCTGGTCATGGCCGCGCGCGACGACGTGCTCGTGCCCTTCACCGCCTCGCAAGTCCTCGCGGCCGGGCTCCCGAACGCCCGCCTCGACCTCGCACCCGAGGGCGGCCACGCCCACAGCGTCACCCGCCCCGATGCCTTCAACCGCACGCTCCTCGACTTCCTCGCAAGTCCCTGAAGCGCCCCACCCTCATGACAAGGCCGCCGCCATGACCGAGCCCGCCATGACTGAGCCCGAGAGCGCCGCCGCCGTCCCCGTCGATGCGAGCGCCTACCGCGAGGCGATGTCCCGGCTCACGAGCGCGGTGCATGTGATCACCACCGACGGGCCGGGCGGGCGGGCCGGCTTCACCGCCTCGGCCGTGTGCAGCGTCAGCGACGCGCCGCCGACGCTGCTGGTCTGCGTCAACCGCGCCTCCTCCGCCTACGCTGCCCTCACCCATAACGGGGCGCTGTGCGTGAACACCCTCGGCGAGGGCCACGAGGCGGTGGCGGGCCTGTTCGGGGGCCGCACGCCCATGGACGAGCGCTTCGCGGCGGGCACGTGGCGGCGGCTGCGCAGCGGGGCGCCCGCGCTGGCCGACGCTCTCGTCAGCTTCGACTGCCGCATCGTCGGGCGCCACGCCGTCGGCAGCCACGACGTGCTCTACTGTGTGGTCGAGGCCCTCGCCGCGCCGGGTCAGGCCGACGCGCTGCTCTACAGCGAGCGCCGCTACCGCACGCTTTCCTCCGCGCCGCGGAGCGGATCCGCCCCGGCCGAGCCGGCGCGCGCCGTTCGCGCCGTCGGAGTCCGGTCTGCCGAAGGGCCGGCGCGGGCCCTCCGGAGCGCCTGAGCCGTGACCGGCCCGCGCCCGGCCTCGGTCGCCACCCGCACCCTGCGCATCGCCGGCCGGACGCCTTCGCCGTTCGGACCAGCCTTCGCGGCGGGCGCGGACGGCACGGAAAATGCTCGATCCGGCGGAGCGAAGATGTCCGGCGGCGGGCCCGCCTTCCTCTCCTCCCCGGGCCGCCCCCGGCTCCCGGACGACCGACCGAGCGCCGACCCGAAACCCACGGAACGAAGCCCTGCCATGTCGCGTGCCGGCGCCCTCGCCCTCAAACAGCCGCCCGAGTTCGAGCCCGCGGCGCCGCGCCCGGTGCCGGCGGCACCCGTCATCGCGGCACGCGGTCTGTCGCTGACCTACACCACCGCCGACGGGCCGGTTCACGCCCTCTCCGACGTCGATCTCGCGGTGGCGCCAGGCGAATTCGTCTCCTTCATCGGCCCGTCCGGTTGCGGCAAGACCACGCTGCTGCGCTGCGTCGCCGACCTCGAACGGCCGACCGGCGGCGAACTGACGGTCAACGGCGTCGGCGCCGAGGCGGCGCGGCTGCGGCGCGACTACGGCTTCGTGTTCCAGGCGCCCGCGCTCTATCCGTGGCGGACCATCGCGCGCAACGTCGCGCTGCCGCTCGAGATCTTCGGCCTGCCGCGCGCCGAGCGGCGGGAGCGGGTGGCCCGCTACCTCGACCTCGTGCAGCTCTCCGGCTTCGCCAACAAGTTCCCCTGGCAGCTCTCCGGCGGCATGCAGCAACGCGCCTCGATCGCCCGCGCCCTCTGCTTCGATCCGAAGCTGCTGCTGATGGACGAGCCCTTCGGGGCGCTGGACGAGATCGTCCGTGATCACCTCAACGCGCAACTGCTAGAACTATGGCGCAAGACCGCCAAGACGGTCCTGTTCGTCACCCACTCGATCCCCGAGGCGGTCTACCTCTCGACCCGCGTCGTGGTGATGTCGCCGCGCCCCGGCCGGATCGTCGACATCGTCGATTGCACCGCGCTCGGGCGGGAGCGTCCGCTGGAGATCCGCGAGACGCCCGAGTTCCTGCGCCTCGGCCAGCGGGTGCGCGAGGGCCTGCGCGCCGGTCACGCCTATGACGCGTGAGGCGACTTTCTTCTCGCGCGGCCGGGCGCTGCCGGTGGCCGGCGTCGTGCTGGCGCTTCTCGCAGGCTGGTATCTCGCCGCCCTGCTCGGCAACTGGAACGGTGCCGCGGACGCCTTGGCGCGGGCCGGCGCGGCGCCCGACGTCAGGGGCATCGCCGCGGCGACGATGGCGCAGGAGCGGCCCGTCGTGCCGGCACCGCATCAGGTGGTCTCGGAGCTGTGGCGCAGCATCGTCGGCATGCCGCTCGGCTCGAAGCGCAGCCTTCTCACCCATGCCTGGGTCACCCTCTCGGCGACGCTGGCGGGCTTCGCCATCGGCTCGCTGCTCGGCATCGCGCTGGCGATCGCGATCGTGCACCTGCGCAGCGTCGAGGCGAGCCTGATGCCCTGGATCGTCGCCTCGCAGACCGTGCCGATCCTGGCGGTGGCGCCGATCATCATCGTGGCGCTCGGCGCGGCCGGCCTGACCGGCCTGCTGCCGAAGGCGGTGATCGCGGCCTATCTCTGCTTCTTCCCCGTCACGGTCGGCATGGTGAAGGGGCTGAACGCCCCCGACCGGATCCAGCGCGACCTGATGCGGACCTACTCGGCCTCGCGCGGGCAGATCCTCGCGCGGCTGCGCTGGCCGGCCGCCCTGCCCTACCTGTTCGCGAGCCTGAAGATCGCGGTGGCGGCAAGCCTCGTCGGCACCATCGTCGCCGAGCTGCCGACCGGGGCCCAGGCCGGGCTCGGGGCGCGGCTGCTCGCCGGCTCCTATTACGGCCAGACGATCCAGATCTGGGCGGCCCTGTTCGCGGCGGCGGCGCTCTCGGCGCTCCTCGTCCAGGGGATCGGCCTCGCGGAAGCCGCCACCGCCCGCGCCCTCGGCGCCCGGCCTGCGGGGAGCGCCCGATGACGCGCCGCGCCGCACGGATCGGCCTGCTCACCCCCGCCGCGCTGATCGGCGGGACGGCGCTCGCCATCGCCGCCCACCGGCCCGGCCTGGCCGGCGCGGCGGGGCCGGGCTTCTGGCTCGCCGCCATCCTGGTCTGGCTCGCCGCCACGCTGGCCGCGCGCGACCTCGCCGCCCTGGAGCCGGGCCATGCGGCGGGCCGCCGCCTCGTGCGGCTCGCCGTGCCGCTGCTGTTCGGCGCCCTCGTGCTGGTGCTGTGGGAGGTCGTCGTCGTGGGGGCGGGCGTGCCCGCCGTGCTGATGCCGCCGCCCTCGGCGGTCGTCGCGCGCTTCGCCACCGCGCTGCCCGTCCTCGGAGCGGATTTCGTCCAGACCTGCCTGAAATCGGCCCTGCCCGGCTACCTCATCGGCTGCCTCTCGGGTCTCGGCGTCGCGATCCTGGCCGACCGGCTGCCCGTCCTCGGGCGCGGCCTCCTGCCCGTGGCGAACGTCGCCTCCGCGCTGCCGATCGTCGGCATCGCCCCGATCATGGTGATGTGGTTCGGCTTCGATTGGCCGTCGAAGGCTGCGGTCGTCGCCGTGATGACTTTCTTCCCGATGCTGGTGCAGGCCGGCGCCGGCCTCGCCGCCACGGGTTCGATCGAGCGCGACCTGATGCGCACCTACGCGGCGGGCTATTCGCGCACGCTCCTGAGCCTGCGCCTGCCCATGGCCCGGCCCTTCCTGTTCACCGCCCTGAAGGTCAACGCGACGCTCGCGCTGATCGGCGCGATCGTGGCCGAGTTCTTCGGCACGCCGATCGTCGGCATGGGCTTCCGCATCTCGATCGAGGCGGCGCGGCTCTCCCTCGACATGGTCTGGGCCGAGATCGCGCTGGCGGCGCTGGCGGGCTCCGCCTTCTACGGCCTCATCGCCCTGGCCGAGCGCGCCGTGACCGGCTGGCACCCGTCCGTGCGTGCCGGCTGACGGCGAGATCCATGCGCATCCGTTTCGAACAACCACGGCCCGACGGTCGCAGGGGAACGTCCCGCAGGGGACAGGCTGAAGGAGGCTGAGATGGCGGGAAAAACGGTGAGAGCGCTCCTCTGCGCGGGGGCGGCGCTGCTCGGGCTCGCTGCGGGCGGCGCGCGGGCGGCAGAAAAGGTGACGCTCCAGCTCAAATGGGTGCCGCAGGCACAGTTTGCCGGCTACTACGTCGCGCAGGCGAAGGGCTACTACAAGGAGGCCGGGCTCGACGTCACGATCAAGCCGGGCGGGCCCGACGTGGCCCCGCCCCAGGTCATCGCCGGCGGCGGCGCCGACGTCGTCGTCGACTGGATGCCCTCGGCGCTGGCTTCGCGCGAGAAGGGCGTGCCCCTCGTCAACATCGCGCAGCCCTTCAAGAAATCGGGCCTGATGCTGACCTGCCGGGCCGACACCGGCATCAGGACGCCCGCCGACCTGAAGGGCCGGACGCTCGGTGTCTGGTATTCCGGCAACGAGTACCCGTTCCTGGCGTGGATGGCCAAGCTCGGCCTCAGGACCGACGGCTCGCCCGGCGGCGTGACGGTGCTGAAGCAGGGCTTCAACGTCGATCCGCTGATTCAGCGCCAAGCCGACTGCGTCTCGACCATGAGCTACAACGAGTACTGGCAGGTGATCGATGCCGGCTTCAAGCCGGAGCAGCTCGTCGTCTTCCGCTACGAGGATCAGGGCGTCGCCGCGCTCGAGGACGGGCTCTACGCCCTGGAAGCGAAGCTGAAGGACAAGGCCTTCGTCGCCCGGCTGGCGAAGTTCGTGGCCGCCTCCGAGAAGGGGTGGGCCTATGCCGCCGCGCATCCGGACGAGGCGGCCGAGATCGTGCTGGAGAACGATGCCAGCGGCGCCCAGACCGAGACGCACCAGAAGCGGATGATGCGCGAGATCGCCAAGCTGCTCGACACGTCCGGCGGCCGGCTCGATCCCGCCGATTACGACCGCACGGTCGCGATCCTGCTCGCCGGCGGCACCGACCAGCCCGTCATCACCCGCAAGCCCGAGGGGGCTTGGACGCATGCGGTGACGGCGGCCGAGGGGCAGTAGGCGCAAGCGCAGTGGTTGCCGATGGGTCCCCTCTCCCCGCCTGCGGGGAGAGGGCCACGTCTCCCCCTTGTCGGGGAGCGTGGCGAGCCGGCAGGCGATGGTGAGGGGCAATTCAGACAAAGCCTCTTCCTGACCCGCCCCCTCACCGCCGCTCCGGCTGCGCCTCCGCTTCCTGTCTGCACGACGGGGTGCAGACAGGCCTCTCCCCGCCCGCGGGGAGAGGGGAATCCTGCGGACCCGGAAATGACCATCCGGAAACCGTGTAAGCTCCGGCACCGTCCGGCTTCCGCCATTGGACAGGAACTTGCGAGCCGGCCTCCGATGGATCTCGACACGATCACCGCCGTCCTGAGACCGGCGCGCCTCGACGAACTGCCCGCCTGGCGAGCCGGCGATGCCTGGCTCGCGGGCGGGACCTGGCTGTTCTCCGAGCCGCAGCCGGCGCTCGCCCGGCTGATCGACCTGTCCGCCCTCGGATGGAAGGCGGCCGAGATCTCCGAGGCGGGCCTTCGCCTGTCGGCGACCGGCACCATCGCCGAACTCGACCGGCTCGCCCTGCCGCGGGACTGGATCGCGGCACCGCTCGTCGGGCAATGCTGCCGGGCGCTGCTCGGCTCTTTCAAGATCTGGAACCGGGCGAGCGTCGGCGGCAACCTCTGCACCGCCCTGCCCGCCGGTCCGATGATCGCGCTGACCGCGGCCCTCGACGGCACCTGCCTGCTGCATCGGCCCGGCGGCGGCGAGCGGCGCATGCCCGTCACGGCGTTCGTCCTCGGGCCGCAGCGCACGGCGCTCGCCCCCGGCGAGATCCTGCGCTGCATCGATCTCCCGGCCTCCGCGCTGCGGCGGCGTACGGCCTTCCGGCGCATCGCCCTCTCCCCCGAGGGCCGCTCCGGGGCCCTGGTGATCGGGACGCTCGACCGGGCGGGTGCCTTCGCGCTGACCGTGACGGCCTCGACCCCGCGCCCGGTCCAGCTCCACTTCGACGCCGCTCCGACGAGGGACGCCCTGCGGAGCGCGATCGCGGCGGCGATCCCCGAGGACGGCTGGTACGACGACGTCCACGGCGCGCCGGACTGGCGCCGGCACGTCACCGGGCTGCTCGCCGAGGAGATCCGGGAGGAACTCGCCCGATGAGGCTCACCGTCAACGGGCAGGTTCAGGAGGCCGCCCCGCGCCCCGGCCAGTGCCTGCGCACGCTGCTGCGGGATCTCGGCTGGTTCGGGGTCAAGAAGGGGTGCGATGCCGGCGATTGCGGCGCCTGCACCGTGCATCTCGACGGCGAGCCGGTCCATTCCTGCCTCCTGCCCGCCTTCCAGGCGGAGGGGCGCGGCGTGACCACGATCGAAGGGCTCGCCGGCCCCTGCGCGCCGGGCGACGGGGCGCCCGAGCACCTTCACCCGATGCAGGGCGCGTTCTGCGACGCGCAGGGCTTCCAGTGCGGCTTCTGCACGCCGGGCATGATCATGACGGCGGCCGCCCTCGACCAGGGCCAGCGCCAGGATCTCGGCACGGCGCTCAAGGGCAACCTCTGCCGCTGCACCGGCTACCGGGCGATCCGCGACGCCGTGGCCGGGATCGCCCATGCCGACCTGTCCGCGAGGGCAGAGGGCGGCCCGGTCGGCCGCAGCCTGCCGGCCCCGGCGAGCCGCGACGTCGTCGCCGGCCGGGCCGCCTACACCTTCGACACCGCCGTGCCGGGGCTGTTGCACCTGAAGGTGCTGCGCGCACCCCACGCCCATGCCCGTGTCCGGCGCATCGACCGGGCCGCGGCGCTGGCCGTGCCGGGTGTGGTCGCGGTGCTCACGCACGAGGACGCCCCGCGCCGCCGCTTCTCGACCGGGCGGCACGAGAATCCTCTCGATGACGCCGCCGACACCGCGGTGCTCGATTCCGTGATCCGCTTCCACGGCCAGCGGGTCGCGGCGGTGGTCGCCGAAAGCGCGGCGGCGGCGGCGGCGGGCGTGCGGGCGCTGCGGGTGGAGTACGAGGTGCGGCCCGCGGTGTTCGATCCGGAGGCGGCCCTGCGCCCGGACGCGCCCCTCGTCCATGATCCCGCCGACCGCGATCCGCCGCGGCCCGGCGAGGACGCGCCGCCGCTCCTCGCGCACCCGAACCTCGCGGCCGAGGCGCACGGGACGATCGGCGATGTCGAGGCAGGCTTCCGAGAGGCGGACCGGATCCACGAGGCGGAGTACGTCTCGCAGCGGGTGCAGCACGTGCATCTGGAGACGCACGGGGCGCTGGGCTGGCTCGACGCGGAGGGACGGCTGACCCTGCGCTCCTCGACGCAGGTGCCCTTCCTGACCCGCGATGCCCTGTGCCGCCTGTTCGATCTCGACCGGGACCGGGTGCGCGTGCTCTGCGGCCGGGTCGGCGGCGGCTTCGGCGGCAAGCAGGAGATGCTGACCGAGGATCTCGTGGCGCTCGCCGTGCTGCGGACCGGCCGCCCGGTCTCCTACGAGATGAGCCGCGAGGAGAATTTCTCCGCGGCAACGACGCGCCATCCGATGCGGGTGCGGGTCAAGGTCGGCGCGCGGGCCGACGGGCGCCTCACCGCCCTCGCGCTGAGAGTGCTCTCGAACACCGGCGCCTACGGCAACCATGCCGGCGGCGTGCTGCACCACGGCTGCAACGAGAGCATCGCCGCCTATGCCTGCCCGAACAAGCGGGTGGAGGGCTATTCCGTCTACACCCACACCCTGCCGGCCGGGGCCTTTCGCGGCTACGGCCTGAGCCAGACCATCTTCGCCGTCGAGTCGGCGCTCGACGAGCTGGCCCGCGATCTCGGGATCGACCCGTTCGCGATGCGCCGGCTCAACGCGGTGCGGCCGGGCGACCCGATGGTCTCGACGAGCCTGGAGCCGCACGACGTGATCTACGGCTCCTACGGGCTCGACCAGTGCCTCGACCTCGCCCAGGCCGCCCTGGCGGACGGCGGCGGTGAGGCCCCGCCGGGGCCGGACTGGCGCGTCGGCGAGGGCATGGCGATGGCCATGATCGACACGATCCCGCCGGGCGGCCACGTCGCCCATGCCCGCATCCGCCTCGAACCGGACGGGACCTACGCCCTCGCGGTCGGCACCGCCGAGTTCGGCAACGGCACCAGCACCGTGCACGGGCAGATCGCCGCCGAGGTGCTCGGCACCGCGCCCGAGCGCATCCGCCTGATCCAGGCCGACACCGACGCGGTCCGGCACGACACCGGCGCCTACGGCAGCACGGGCACCGTGGTCGCCGGACAGGCGAATTTCCGCGCGGCCTCGGCCCTCGCGGACAGTCTCCGCGCGGCCGCCGCCGAGCGGGCCGGTGCCGCCCCCGCCGAATGCCGCCTGACCCGGGACGGCGTCGAGACCCCCACCGGCCTCGTCGCCCTGACCACCCTCGCGCAAGGGACCGCCTTCGAGGCCGCGGGCGAGGCCGACGGGACGCCGCGCTCGGTCGCCTTCAACGTCCAGGCCTTTCGCGTGGCCGTGCATCCGCGGACCGGCGAGATCCGCATCCTCAGGAGCGTCCAGGCGGCGGATGCCGGCCGGGTCATCAACCCGATGCAGTGCCGCGGGCAGATCGAGGGCGGGGTGGCGCAGGCGCTCGGCGCGGCCCTCTACGAGGATTACCGCTTCGACGAAGCGGGCGCCGTCGTCACGCGGACCTTGCGCAACTACCACATCCCGGCGATGGCCGACGTGCCGGTGACCGAGGTCCTGTTCGCCGACACCCACGACACGGTCGGGCCGCTGGGGGCGAAATCGATGAGCGAGGCGCCCTACAACCCCGTCGCCGCCGCCCTGGCCAACGCGATCCGCGACGCCACCGGCGTGCGGCTGACCGCGACGCCGTTCGCCCCCGACCGGATTTTCCGGAGCGTGATGGCCGCGACGGAGACGGCGGAGGCATGACGGCGGCTCCAGTCCGGATGCGGGCGATCCGCGGGCAGGCGGCGAGCCTGACCGGCAACCCCTTCCTGTCCGAGGGCTGCCTCCAGCACGTGGCCGACGCCCTGATCCTGATCGAGGACGGGCACATCACCGCCTTCGGCGACTTTTCGGAGCTGTCGGACCGGATTCCGGCGGGCGTCCCGGTCACGACCTACGAGAACGCCCTGATCCTGCCCGGCCTGATCGACACCCACGTCCACTATCCGCAGCTGCAGATGATCGCCTCCTACGGCGAGCAACTGCTGGCCTGGCTCGAGAAGTATACCTTCCCCGCGGAGCTGCAGTTCGCCGATCAGGCCCATGCCGAGCGGGTGGCGAGGCTGTTCTTCCGCGAGATCCTGGGCGCGGGCACCACCACGGCGGTGGTCTACTGCACGGTCCATCCCGGCTCGGTCGAGGCGTTCTTCGCCGAATCCGCCCGCTTCAACACCCGGATGATCGCCGGCAAGGTGCTGATGGACCGCAATGCCCCGGCCGGTCTCCTCGACACGGCGCAGCGCGGCTACGACGAGAGCCGGGCGCTGATCGAACGCTGGCACGGGCGCGGGCGCCAGCATTACTGCGTCACCCCGCGCTTCGCCCCCTCCTGCACGCAAGGACAGCTCGATGCCGCCGGCGCGCTGATGCGGGAGCACGACGACCTCTTCCTCCAGACCCATCTGTGCGAGAACACCGACGAGATCGCCTGGGTGCGCGAGCTGTTTCCCGAGCGCGCGAGCTACCTCGACGTCTACGTGCAGTCCGGCCTCGTCGGCCCGCGCACGGTGCTCGGCCACGCGATCCACCTGTCGGAGGAGGATTTCTGCACCTGCCACGCCAGCGGCGCGGCGATCGCCCATTGCCCGACCTCGAACGGCTTCCTCGGCAGCGGCCTGTTCCGGCTGTTCGACGCCCTCGATCCGCGCCGTCCGGTGCGGGTCGGGCTCGGCAGCGATGTCGGCGCCGGCACGACCCTGTCGCTGCTGAAGACGCTGGGCGAATCCTACAAGGTCGCGGCTTTGCGCGGGACCAAGCTCGACGCGGTCCGGGCGTTCTGGCTCGCGACGCTGGGCGGCGCCGAGGCGCTGCGGCTGGACGACCGGATCGGGCGGATCGCGCCGGGGCACGACGCGGATCTCTGCGTCCTCGATCTCGCGGCGACGCCGCTCCTGGGCTTCCGCACCGGCACCTGCTCCAGCATCGAGGAGTTGCTGTTCGTGCTGATGACGCTCGGCGACCACCGCACGGTGCGCGCGACCTGGGTCGCGGGCGAGCCGGTCTACGACAACCGGCGCGCGGGCGACCCGCTGGTCTATCCGGGAGCGGATGGGGCGGTCGATTCGGGCGGATGAGCCCGCCCGTCAGGCCGCCCGCATCGCTGCCTCGCGCTCCGCCTGCTCGACGAAGCGGCGGATCAGCCAGCGGCCGGCCGGTCCCGGGGGATGGTCGGTGCGGTAGATCATCGTCAGCGGCAGCCGGCGGCGCCGGAACTCGGGCAGATTCAGCTCGACGAGGCGGCCGGCGGCGATGTCCGCTTCGACCATGTGCGCGGGCATGCTGCCCCAGCCGATCCCGGCGAGCAGCAGGGTGTGCTTGGTGCTCAGATCCGACAGCCGCCAGGTGCGGCTGGCGACCACGCCGAATTCCTGGTCCTGCGACAGCGGCGAGCGGTCGGTGATGACGAGCTGGACATGCTCGCGCGCCGCCCCCGGCACCAGGCCGTCCGCCCCGGCAAGGGGATGGTTCGGTGCGGCCACGGGCAGCATCTCGACCTCGCCGACGGCGATCAGTTCGAGCGGGTCGCTGTCGCGGGTCCACAATTCCACGGTGATCCCGAGATCGGCCCGGCCATCGGTGACGAATTGCTGGGCCGCCCCGAGCGCCTCGACGTTGAGGCGCAGGGACACGGTCGGGAAGGCCGCCTGGAACGCGGTGAGGGCGTCGACGAGCCGGGCGCCAGGCATCAGCACGCTCGACACGAAGCCGAGTTCGGCTTCGAGGCCGCCGAGCAGGCCGCTCACCTTGGCCCGCAGGGTATCGATGCCGTGGGCGACGGTGCGGGCCTCCGCCAGCACGGCCCGGCCGCCCTCGGTGAGCTGGGGCCGGCGCGTCGCCTCGCGGTCGAACAGGGGCAGGCCGAGCTGAAGCTCCAGATTGGCGATCGTGTAGCTGATGACCGAGGTCGCGCGGTTCAGCCGGCGCCCGGCCGCGGCGAAGCTGCCGGTCTCGACCACGGTGAGGAACACCCGGAGCTGGTCGAGTGTCGGCGTCCCCGGTCCCTGCATGCGCTCTGCCCCCGAACCCGGCGTCCCGCCGCCGCGGCGAAAGCTCCGACAAGCAAGCGCGACGCCGCGGCCGGAAACGGCCGAAGCCGGCCCCTTCGCGAGGGCCGGCTTCGGGATGCGTGCGGATTTCGGGATCGCCGGTGCCGGGGCCTCGCGGAGACCGGGCGGCGGTCAGCGCGCGTGATGGGGCCGCCGCACCGAGCCGGTGGTCAGGTCGGCATCCGCCGGCAGGGTGCCGAGGCGGGTGTCGCGAACGGTGGAGCGCTGCACGGCGCCGGCATCGTTGAGGCCGCCCGGGGCGGTGACCGTGGGGATGCCGGCCGGCGCATTGTAGCTCTGGGCCGAGGCCGGGCCGGTCACGCCGGCGGCGAGGGAGAGGGCGAGGACGGAAGCGGTGAGGATGCGGGTCATGGAATACTCCATCGGTGGGGCGGTGACGGCCGGTTCGTCGTCATCTGATGGAGCGAAGATGGACCTGCCTGAGCTTTCCGAAAACTGGAATAAGATCGAACGAACTGTTCGATGAAATCGAAAAGCTTGAGGTGAGCTTCCCATGGAATGAGCCTCCCATGGAAACGGTGTCCGGGCGGATCGAGATGGGGATGGTGGCCCATGAAAAAGGGCCGGCTGCATCGCTGCGCGGCCGGCCCTTCGAAGCGTCGGGACGAAGGTCGTCGGACCCTCGGGATGCGTCAGCGCCCGTGAACGGTGCGCGCGCCCCGGGCGGTCGAGCCGGTGGTGTAGACGCCATCGACGGAAACGGTGCCGTGGCGGCCGTCACGATCGAGATAGCGCTCGACGTTGCCCGGACCGGCGATGCCGACGAGGCCGCCCGGGGCGGTGACGGCGGGAATGCCGGCCGGCGCGTTGTAGCTCTGGGCCGAGGCGGCGGTGGTGAGGGCGAGGCCGAGGATCGCGCCTGCGGCGATGCGTGCGATCATGTCGTCAATCTCCGAGACTTGCTTCGGCGCCGCGATCAGATCCAGCGACGCCGCATGTCCCACAAACTGAGCATCAATGCCCTGTAAAACAACACGAATTGCTCGGGACCTGTGCACATAGATACGGCACAGCCGAGGCGAGGGATCGGGGTCTTTCGAGCCCGAGACCAGAAAACATCAGTCTTCACTGAGCGTTAGTGCGTATTTGCAGAATTTTTCGACAGAGTGGGCGTTCTGGCACGACTCTTTCGCGGTGAGTGCCGTTCCGCACCCATCCCGCCGTCCCGCGCCCGCCTACCAGGGCGCGGCCTCGCCGGTCAGGCTCTCGTAGGGCGGCAGCGGCGCCGTGATGGGCCGGCCCGCGACCACGACGATTCGACCGGCATGCGGCCGCGCCACGACCTCGTTGAGGCTGCGGGCGGGCAGGAGGATGAGGTCGGCGGGCCCGCCCTCGCGGAGGGTGCCGGCATGGGGAAGCCCCATCATCGCCCCGGGCACCGGCCCGGCGAGCGCGGGCGCCCCGGCCAGCGGATGATCGAGGTGGAGGATGCGCACCGCCGCACGGACCGTGTCGAGCATGTCGTGGTCGCCGTAGGCGTAGAACGCATCGCGGCAATTGTCGCCCGCGACCATCACGGGCACGCCGGCCGCCATCAGTTCCTGAACCGGGGCGACGCCGCGCCAGCGCGGGGTGCGCCCCCGCCGCCGGTCCTGCAGGTACATGTTGACGGTCGGCAGCGTCACGACGCGGATCCCCGCCTGCGCGACCCGCGCGATCGTGGCCGAAGCCTGCGCCTCCGGCTGCAAGGCGAGGCTGCAGCAATGCCCGCAGGTGACGCGGCCCTCGTAGCCGTGGCGCAGGGTGGCGCGGGCGACGGCATCGAGGGAGGTCGCCGCGGGATCGCCGGTCTCGTCGACATGGAGATCCACGTCGAGATCGCGCTCCCGGGCGAGGCCGAACAGGCGGTCGAGCAGGGCGTCGATCTCGGCCAGCGCCCCGCCGTGCAGGCCGCCGGTCGGCCGGGTCACGCCGCCGATCAGACCATCGGAATCCGCGATCAGGTCGGCGAGACGGCGCCCGTAATCGGTGGCGTAGGCATCGATCGGGGTCAGGCCCACGGCCTGGAGCGCGATCCGCCCGGCCCAGGCCGCCCGCATCTCCCGGAACACCGCCCAGCTCGTCGCGGCCTGGTCGCGCGGCGCACCCTCCTCGCCGCCGCTCTCCTGGCTGTCGAGATGGGTGCGGATCGCGCCCGTGCCGTGGGCGAAGGCGCAGGCGAGGCCGAAGTCCATGCGGCGGCGCAGATCCTCCGCGTCCCAGTAACGGGTGCGGTCCGCCGTCGTGGCGTCGCGGGCGCCGGGGAAGTCGCCGTCCGGATTGGGCGTGCGGGCGACGGTGTGGCCTTTGTCGAGATGGGTGTGCGCGTCGACGAGGCGCGGCCAGACCTGCCGTCCGGCCAGATCGGCGGCCGGCAGGGCCTCGGGCGATCCGCCCGCCGGCATGAGACCGGCGAAGGCGCCGTCCGCGACCACGATGTCGATGAGCGCGCAGCCGTCCGCGTCGAGGATCGCGCCGGCCGGTACGCCGCCCGTCAGGAAGGCGGCGGGCACGCGCGCGTTGCGCAGGCGATAGGCGCGGGCCTCGGGCAGGAACGACGGCTCGGACATGGTTCAACCCTTCGAGGGAGATCGGAGCAAAGTCCGGTCGGCGGGGCGGCAGGCAGGGGAGTGTCGTGGAATCCGGACCGGGGCGTCAGTCCGGAACGCTCTGGCGCTCGAACTCGGCCTGGATCCGGGCCGCGAGGAGGTGGGCGGGCCCGTCGAGCGCGGAGCGGGCGCGCTGCATCAGCGAGGCCCGCTGGATGATCGCGCTGGCATCCGAGATCGGCGTGAAGGCCAGCACGCCGCGGCGGATCTCCTCTCCGACATCCGAGAGGTTGACGAAGGTGATGTGCGGGGCCGTCTGGGCGAGGCGCTTCATCAGCTCGATCGAGTTCGTCTCGACCACCGGCGTGAAGCTCGTGCCCTCCGGCACGAGGAGTTCGAGCACGTCGCGCAGGGTCATCGAGCGGTCGGCGACGACGAGGGGATAGGCGAGGCAATCGGCCATGCGCACCTGGTAGCGGCCGTTGAGGGGATGGTCGGGCGCCATCACCGCCCCGAGCCGGTGTTCGAACTCGGCGATGCAGCGCATGCGCGGATCGGGCGGGAGCCGGTAGGCCAGGGCGAGGTCGGCCTCGCCCGCGAGCAGGGCGGCGGCGATCTGATCGACCGGCAGGACCAGAACCTTGACGACGATGCGGGGATGGGTCTCGCGGAAGGTGCGGATCACCCCCGGCAGCACCCCGGCGGCGATGCTCGCCATGGTCGCCACCGTCACCTCGCCGCGGGTCAGCCCCTTGAGCGAGGCGACCTGCGCCAGCATGCGCTCGTGGCCGTTCAGCGTGTCGCGCACGTGCCGCACCAGCACCTCGCCCGCCGCGGTGAGGCGCAGGCCGCGCGGCAGCCGCTCGAACAGCGGCGTTCCCATCTCCTCCTCGAGCGAGAGGATCTGACGGTTGACGGCGCTCGAGGCGACGTTGAGGCGCGTGGCCGCCCGGCGGATCGAGCCGCTGCGGGCCACCTCGTCGAGGTATCCCAGCAGGCGATGATGCAGCATGGGGGTGCGGCCTCCGCCCGCGTGCCGTCGCGCTCCCTCGGCGCAACGCGTCGGCGGTGTTCTGCAGGGAGCTTGCCAACTCGCCTTGTCCGATCGCGCGCGGACCACCTCCGGGCAGGCCGGGACGCGTCGGCGCCGAACGCTTCACCAAGCGCACAGCCATGCGGCAGCGTGCGAATTCTGCGAGCGCTGCGCGCGGAAAACGATGCTTTTCCTGCAGCACTGCTTCCGCTTCCCTGGTGTCGGGCAGTCCGGACAGGTCCGACGCGGTACAGCATCTGCGTCGAGGAAACCGTCCCGGGCAACGCGGCGGGGGACCATCACCGATGCGGTCGTTCAGGTTCGAGGCCGGGGCCTCCACCCTTCTGGCGATTACCCTGGCACTGGCGATGGCCGGGCCGGCGCGGGCGGCGGACAAGATCGTCTTCCTGACGAGCTGGTACGCCCAGGCCGAGCACGGCGGCTTCTACCAGGCCAAGGCCACCGGCCTCTACGAGAAGGCCGGGCTCGACGTCGAGATCCGTATGGGCGGGCCCCAGGTCAACGGCCTGCAACTCCTGCTCGCGGGCGAGGCCGACGCGATCATGGGCTACGACATCCAGGTGCTCCAGGCGGTCGAGAAGGGCCTGCCCGCGGTCACCGTGGCGGCCTCGTTCCAGTACGACCTGCAGGGGATGATGACCCACGACGACGTCACGTCGCTGGCGGGCATCAAGGACCGGACGATCCTCGTCTCCTCGGCCGGCATGACCGCGTGGTGGCCCTGGCTGAAGAAGAAATACGCCCTCTCGGACGCCCAGGTGCGGGCCTACACCTTCAACCTGCAGCCCTTCTTCGCCGACAGGAACGTGGTGCAGCAGGCCTACCCCTCCTCGGAGCCGTTCCAGGCGCAGGAGAAGGGCGTGTCCGTCAACTTCCATCTCTTCGCCAAGGACGGCTACCCGCCCTACGGCACCACCATCGTCACGACGCGCAAGCTCGCCGAGGGCAAGCCCGAGGCGATGCGCCGGTTCGTGGCCGCCTCCATGGAGGGCTGGAAGAGCTACATGGAGGATCCGGCGCCCGCCAACGTCCTGATCAAGGCGGCCAACCCGAAGATGAGTGACGGCCAGATCGCCTTCGGCATCGCCCGGATGAAGGCGCTCAAGGTGCTCGGCGGCGAGGAGAAGGTCCCCATCGGGACCATGACGGAAGCCCGTTGGAAGGCGTCCTACGACTACCTCGTCGGGGCCGGCCTGCTCAAAGCCTCAACGGACTGGAAGCGGGCCTTCAGCCTCGATTTCATGCCCGTCCTCTCGGCCAGAGCGGAGTGAGCTGCGCGATGGCGGCGCTCGCTCAATCCAGCCGGCCTCTGGCCTATCCGCGCGAGGTGCAGGCCGAGGCGGCCGCGTCGGCCGCGGAGCGGCTGGTCCGGCCCGCCGCCAACGCGGCGCCGGCCATCGAGATCCTCTCGGCCGAGAAGGTGTTCGCGGACGGCACCCGCGGGCTCGCCCCCGTCGACCTGACGGTGCGCGAGGGTGAATTCCTGTCGCTGATCGGGCCGTCCGGTTGCGGCAAGAGCACCCTGCTCTCCCTCGTGGCCAACCTCAACGAACCCAGCGACGGGCGCCTGCTATGGTGGCGCGGCGGCTTCGACGGTGTCGGTGCGGAGGGCCGGCGCATGTCGGTGGTGTTTCAGGACGCCACCCTGATGCCGTGGCTGCGCATCGCCAGCAACGTGCGCCTTCCCCTCGATCTGGCCGGCGTGAGGAGGGCCGAGTCCGCCCCCCGGGTCCAGGCCGCGCTCGAAGGGGTCGGGCTCGGCGAGAAGGGCCGGAGCTATCCGCGCCAGCTCTCCGGCGGCATGCGCATGCGCGCGGCCATCGCTCGCGGCCTCGTCACCGAGCCGAACCTCCTGCTGATGGACGAGCCGTTCGGCGCGCTCGACGAGTTCACCCGCAACAAGCTCGACGCCGATCTCGTGGATCTGTGGTGGCGGCGCTCGCTCACCGTGCTGTTCGTCACCCACTCGATCTACGAGGCGGTGTTCCTCTCCACCCGCATCGTCGTGATGGCGGCGCGTCCGGGGCGCATCTTCGCCGAACTGACGATCGACGAGCCGCATCCCCGCGGCGACGCGTTCCGGCGCTCTCCGCGCTTCGCCGAATATTGCCAGCGCCTCTCGGCGCTGCTGACCGAGGCGTCGCTGGCGAGCGATCCCGCCACCACGGAGGCCGGGGCATGAAGCGGCCGCTGATCCGGGACTCCCGGGTCCAGGCGGCGCTGCCGCCGCTCGTCGTCGGGGTCGCCGTGCTGAGCCTGTGGGAAGGGGCCTGTCGGGGCTTCGCCATTCCCGAATACCTGTTTCCGGCGCCTTCCGTGATCGCCGCCTCGCTCGTCCAGAACGGGCCCGACCTGCTGCGGGCGCTGTGGAGCACGATGCGGGTGACGCTGATCGCCTTCGCGCTCTCGACCGTGCTCGGCACGCTCGTCGCCTTCCTGTTCGTGCAGAGCCGCTTCATCGAGCGCGGCTTCTTCCCCTACGCGGTGATGCTGCAGGTCACGCCCGTGGTGGCGGTGGCCCCTCTCATCATCATCCTCGTGCGCGACACGCAGGTCGCACTCGTCATCTGCGCCACCATCATCGCGATCTTCCCCATGATCTCGAACACCACGGTGGGCCTGCGCAGCGTCGATCCGGGGCTCGCCAACCTGATGCGGGTCTACCGCGCGAGCCGGATGCAGACGCTCCTGCGCCTGCGCATCCCGAGTGCGCTGGGCTACTTCTTCGCGGGCCTGCGCATCTCCTCGGGGCTGGCCCTGATCGGCGCGGTGGTGGCGGAGTTCGTCGCCGGCACCGGGGGACGCAGCGCGGGGCTGGCCTACGAGATCCTCCAGGCCGGCTTCCAGCTCGACATCCCGCGGATGTTCGCCGCCCTCTCGCTGATCACCGCCGCCGGCATCCTGCTGTTCCTCGCCATGAGCGGCCTGAGCCGCCTCGCGCTCGGCTCCTGGGGCGATCCGGAGCGCGTCTGACCCACCCCCGCATCCCTTGAAACCATGCCGGAGGGCTTCACGCCGGGCATCACCACGGAGAGTTTCCATGCTGACGACCCGACAGAAGCTGTGGCGCCACTACTGGTACGCGACGCTGCGCCTGTCCGACCTCGCGGACGGCCCGAAGCCCTTCACGCTGATGGGCGAGCGGCTCGTGCTGTTCCTCGACGGCGCGGGCGAGCCCGCGGCGATGATGGACCGCTGCTGCCACCGCACCGCTCAGCTCTCCAAGGGCTGGTGCGAGGACGGCCTGATCGTGTGCGGCTATCACGGCTGGGCCTATGACCGGCACGGCGCCCTCGCCCGCATCCCGCAATTCAGCCCGGAGCAGGTCGTGCCGCGGCTCGCGGTGAAGAGCTACCACTGCACCGCGAGGTACGGCTACGCCTGGGTCTGCCTGGAGGAGCCCTACGCGCCGATCCCCGAGATTCCCGAGGACACGATGCCCGGCTACCGGCGCATCCAGCAGTTCCACGACGTGTGGAAGACTTCGCCCCTGCGGCTGATGGAAAATTCCTTCGACAACGCGCACTTCGCCTTCGTGCACCAGAACACGTTCGGGCAGATCAGCCAGCCGATCCCGGAAAAGTACGAGATCTCCGAGACCGATTACGGGTTCGAGGCGGAGACGATCATCACCATCGCCAACCCGCCGATGGCCCACCGCATCACTGGCACCACCGAGGCGACGACCCGGCGCCACATGCGCAACAAGTGGTTCATGCCGTTCTGCCGCCGGCTCGACATCGAATATCCGTCGGGGCTGCGGCACATCATCTTCAACTCGGCGACCCCGATCGACGACGGCACGATCCGGCTCGCGCAGATCCTCTACCGCAACGACCGTGAGGAGGATTGCTCGACGGAGGCGCTGATCGCCTGGGACGCGGTGATCGTCGAGGAGGACCGCGACATCCTCGAATCGACCGACCCGGACGCGACCGTCGACATGAGCCGCAAGGTCGAGAGCCACATGCCCTCCGACCGCCCCGGCATGATCATGCGCCGCCGCCTGCTGGCCGCCCTGCACGCGCACGGCGAGGAGGAGGTCTCGGAGGCGGTGCCGGCGGTCTCGGTGCCGGTGGCGCCGACGCTGATGCCGCACGAGAGGGTCGCGTGATGGTCCGGCTCGCCGCCCTCCTCGTGGCGCTGGCCGCCCTCGCGGCCTCCCCGGCATTCGCCCTCGACAAGGTTTCCTTCGGCCTCAACTGGGTGCCGGAGGCCGAGCATTGCGGATTCTTCCAGGCCAAGGCCACGGGCCTCTACGAGCAGGCCGGGCTCGACGTCGAGCTCAGGCCAGGCAATCCCAACGTCAACATGCCGCTCCTCGTCGCCTCGGGCGAACTCGACATGGGCATGGGCTCGAGCTTCACCACGCTCAACCTCGTCGCCAAGGGCATCAAGGCGCGCACCGTGGCGGCCTTCTTCCAGAAGGACCCGCAGACGCTGGTCGCCCATGCCGGCCAGGGTGTCGCCCGGCTGGAGGACCTGAAGGGCCGGCCGATCATGGTCGGCGGCTTCTCGCGCAACGAGTTCTGGCAGTTCTTGAGGGCGCGCTTCGGCTTCACCGACGACCAGCTCAGGCCGTTCGCCTATTCCGCGGCCCCCTTCCTCGCCGACAGCCAAGCGGTGCAGCAGGGCTACATCACCGAGGACGCGGCCCTGCTTGGCAAGGCGCTGCCCGAGCCGCCGGTCTCGATCCTGCTCGCCGATTACGGCTACGACAACTACGCCACCTCGATCTTCGCCACCGACGCCTTCATCGCCGCCAAGCCGAAGGTCGTCCGGGCCTTCGTCGAGGCGAGCCGGAAGGGCTGGGAGGCCTGCATGGCCGGCGATTACGAGCCGGCGATGCGGGCGGTGCTCGCCCTGGTGCCGACCGGCGGCGAAGAACTGTTCCGCTTCAAGATGGATCAGATGAAGCGGCGCGGCCTCGTCGATGGCGGCGACGCGGCCCGGCTCGGCCTCGGTGCCATGACGGATGCGCGCTGGCGCTCGTTCTTCGAGGTCATGACCCAGGCCGGCCTCTACCCGGCCTCGCTCGACGTACGCCAGGCCTACACCCTGGACTTCCTCGCCCAACCCTGACGGAGCGCATCCATGCGGCAGGCGGATCTCCCGATCGTCGACATCGCGCCCTTCATCCACGGCGACGCCGCCGCGCGGGCGGGTGTCGGGCGCGCCTTCGGCCACGCCTTCGAGACGACGGGCTTCGCGGTCGTCATCGGCCACGGCATCCCCGAGCGTCTGGCCCACGACGTCTACGACGTGATGAAGCGCTACTTCGCGCAGCCCTTCGCGGTGAAGAGCCGCGACGCCGCGCCGGAGAAGACCAAGGGCCGGGGCTACCTGCCGGTCGGCATCGAGAGCGTGGCGCGGACCCTCCAGGGCGAGACGCCGCCCGACCTGTGCGAGGCGCTGGTCTTCAGCGCGCCCCACCGCGCGGCCCAGTCGGCGCGGCCGAACATCTGGCCCGCCGAGCCGCCGGAGCTGCGCGGCCTCGTCGAGGCGTGGCGCGATGCGATCCTGCGGCTCACCGGGCAGCTCACGGAGCTATCAGCGCTCGCCCTCGACCTGCCGCAGGACTACTTCGCGCCCTGGTTCGCCGATCCGGCGCTGACCTTGCGCTTCGTCCACTATCCCGATCAGGCCGAGTCGCCGATGCCGGGGCAGCTCCGCTACGGCGCGCACCACGATTACGGCGGCCTGACGATCCTGCGTCAGGACGCGGCGCCGGGCGGCCTCCAGGTCGCCGACCGCGACGGCAACTGGTTCGAGGCCGGTGTCGTGCCGAATTCCTTCGTCATCAATGTCGGCGATCTCCTGGCCCGCTGGACCAACGAGCGCTGGCGCTCGACCCTGCACCGGGTCTCGAACCCCGACCGCGGGCTGACCGGCTCGTCCGCGCGGCTGTCCATGGTCGCCTTCACCGCGCCGAACGAACTCTCCGAGGTCGCTTGCCTGCCGAGCTGCTGCGATGCGGCCAACCCGCCGCGCTACGAACCGGTCAAGGCGGGCGAGTACATCCTGTCGAAGCTGCGCGCTTCGATGGACCTGACGGCGCGGGCCTGAGATGGTGGGCCGCCCCTCCCCCGACGCGCTGGCCTCCCTCAAGGCGGATCTCTCCGGCCGCGTCGCCCTGATCGAGGAGCCGGCACGGGTGCGCAAGCGCTCGCGCGACTTCTTCTGGTACTCCCCCGTCCTCGACGCCGCGCTGAAGGGCCTGTCCGGCGACCTCGTTGCCGAGGCCACGAGCGAGGCCGAGGTGATTGCCGTCGCCTCGACCTGCGCGCGGCACGGGGTGCCGCTCACCGTGCGCGGCGGCGGCACCGGCAATTACGGCCAAGCGGTGCCGCTGCACGGCGGCGTGGTGCTCGACGTGTCCGGCCTCGACCGGGTCGAGTGGCAGCGTGACGGCGCGGTGCGCACCGGCCCCGGCCTGCGCATGAACCGCCTCGATACGCTCCTCGCCGAGGGTGGCGAGGAGATCCGGATGCATCCCTCGACCAAGCGCACGGCGAGCATCGGCGGCTTCGTCGCGGGCGGCTCGGGCGGGATCGGCTCGGTGAATTACGGACAGCTGCGCGAGCGCGGCAATATCCGCGCCGCCCGAGTGGTGACTCTGGAGCCGGAGCCGCGGGTGTTGGAACTCACCGGTGACGCGGTCAACGGCGTGGCCCACGCCTACGGCACCACCGGCATCGTCACGGCGCTGGAGATGCCGCTGGCTCCCGTCCATCCCTGGATCGATGTCATCGTCGCCTTCGACGATTTCCTGACGGCGGCCGAGGTCGGGCTGGCGGTCGGCCGCGATCCGGCGATCACCAAGAAGCTCGTCACGCCGATCGCCTGGCCGCTGCCGCAATGGTTCACCGCGCTGCGCGGGTCTTGTCCGCCGGGGCAGGCGATCCTGATCGCGATGGTGGCGGAGGCGAGCCTGCCGGCCTTCCGGGCACGGGTGGCGCGGGAGGGCGGCACCATCACCCTGGAGACGCCGCTCGACGATTCGCCCGGCCACACGCCGCTCTACGAGTACAGCTGGAACCACACCACGCTGCAGGTGCTCAAGACCGACCGGAGCTGGACCTACCTCCAGAGCCTCCACCCCGCCGACGGGCTGATGCAGAGCGTCGCCGAGATGGCGGCTCTGTTTCCCGGCGAGATCGTGCCGCATCTCGAACTCATCGAGTTCGCCGGCCGGCTCACCTATGCCGGCATTCCGCTGTTGAAGTTCACCGACGCGGACCGGCTGAACCACATCATCGAGGCCCACGAGGCGCGCGGCGTCTCGATCGCCAACCCCCACGTCTACACCCTGGAGGACGGCACCCGGCACAAACGGGCGGAGACCGATCAGCTCGGCTTCAAGCGGCTCACCGACCCGATGGGCCTGATGAACCCGGGCAAGATGCGGACCTTCACCCCCGCCGCCGCAACCCGGGCGGCGTGTTTCACGTGAAACGCATTCTTTACCTTTACTGCCACCCGCTGCCGGAGAGCTTTCACGGGGCGATCCGCACGGCCGCCCTCGACGGCCTGACCCGGGCCGGGCACACGGTCGACCTGCTCGACCTCTATGCCGAGGGCTTCGACCCGGTCCTCACAGCGGAGGGGCGGCGCCACTATCACGACGTCACGGTGAACCAGCGCGGGCTCGAGGATTACGTCGCCCGGCTGCGCGCGGCGGAGGTGCTGGTGGTGCAGTTCCCGACTTGGTGCTTCGGCCCGCCCGCCATGCTCAAGGGCTTCATCGACCGGCTGATGATGCCGGGCGTCGCCTTCGACCTCTCGGACCCGCGGCACGTCCGGCCGAGCCTCGACACGCTGGAGCGGATCGTCGGCGTCGTCACCTACGGCCGTCCACGCTGGATGGCGCTGGCGATGCAGGATCCGCCCCGGCGGATGGTGACGCGCTACCTCCGCTGGTTCGCCGCGCGCCGGGCCCGCGCCGAGTACCACGCGCTCTACCACCTGAACGTCGCTTCGGAAGCCCGCCGCAGCGCCTTCATCGAGCGGGTGCGCGGGCGGATGGAGCGGCTCTGAGGCCGTCGATCCCCGCAGCCTGAGAACAACGCCACGACCGGAGCCCCGCCATGCTGATGCATCGTCTCCTCACCCTCGGCGCCGAGCGCCATCCCGAGCGGCCCGCCTTCCACTGGGTCGATCGCGACCGCGGCCTGACCTATGCCGGGGCCATCGATGCCATGGACCGCATGGCCGGCGCCCTGCACGATCTCGGCGTGGGAAAGGGAGATCGTGTCACGATCTTCGCCCATAACGGGCTCGACTACATCGTGGCGATGCTGGGAGCATGGCGGATCGGCGCCATCGCCGCCCTGGTGAACGTGAAGTTTGCCGACGAACTGACCGACTACTTCGCCGACCACACGCCGAGCGCGGTGGTCTACACCCACGACATGGCGGCGCAGGTGGCCGCGGCCTGCGCGGCGGTCGGAACGGTCCGCGCCCGCCTGTGCATGGACGGGGCGCAGGACGGCGCCCTATCCCTGCCGGAGATGCTGGCGGCAGCCTTGCCCGCCCCGCCCGATCCCGGCGACGAGACCGCCATCGCCCACCTGTCCTACACCTCGGGCACGACGGGCAAGCCGAAGGGCGCCTGCCTGCGCCACGAGCCCACCGTCCGCGCTGCCCGCTGCATCGGCGAGCGCCTGCGGCTGCGACCGGGCGACGTCTCCTTCGGCCCCTCCGCGCTCTCCAGCTCCTACCAGCTCGTCGCCAACCTGCTGCCGCCGCTCGCCGTCGGCGCGGCGATCAACGTGATGCGCTTCTGGACCCGTGAGGGCGGCTACGACGCGCTCAGTGCTCGCGGGGCGACGAGCCTCGTGGCCAATCCGCCGATCCTCGACGACGTGCTGCAGGAATCCCGCCGCCGCGGCGCCCCACCGCCGGCGCTGCGCCTCGGTCTCTCCGGCGGCGGTCCGGTGCCGCCGACGCTCAAGGCGGCCTGGCGCGACGAACTCGGCCTGCCGCTGGTCGAGAGCTACGGCCAGAGCGAACTCGGCGGCTTCGTCGGCCTCGGCTACCCGGAACCGGAGCCGGACGATGCGCGGCTCGGGCGCGTCGGGCCGCCGCTGCCCGACAAGGAGGTGTTCATCCTCGGCCCCGACGACCGGGTGCTGCCGCCGGGCGAGATCGGCGAGGTCGCGCTCACCGGCGGCTTCATGGCCGGCTACTGGGGCAAGCCGGACAAGACGGAAGCCGCGACCCGCGGCGGCTACCTGCGCACCGGCGATCTCGGGCTTCTCGACGCGGAGGGCTGCGTGACCCTGCGCAGCCGCCGGGCGGAGCTCGTCGAGGTGTCCGGGCGCCTGTGGTACCCGCGCGACGTCGAGGAGGCGCTGGCGGCGCAACCCGGCGTGGCCCAGGCGGCGCTGGTCGGCGTCGCCGATCCGGTCTTCGGCCAGCGGCCGGTCGCCTTCGCGCAAGGCCAGCCCGGCGCCGCCCTCGACGCGGCGGCGCTGAAGGCCGCGATCACCGGCCGGGTCGCCTACGACCTCGACCCCCTCGTGCTCGTCGTCGTGCCGGACATGCCGATGACCCCGACCGGCAAGATCGCCAAGGCGGATCTCGCCCGCTCCGACCTCGCCCGGAGTGCCGCCGAGAGTGCCGCCAAGAGTGCCGCCAAGAGTGCGACGGCGGCATGATGCGCCCTGCCTCACGCTGGTGGTGGGACCTGACCACGGAAGACTTTTCGCGCCTCGACTGGACGCAGCTCGTCGCGGTCCTGCCCGTGGCGGCGGTCGAGCAGCACGGGCCGCACCTGCCGGTGCGGGTCGATGCCGCGATCAATGCCGGCATCCTCGCCCGTGCCGTGGCCCTGATGCCCGACGACCTGCCGGCGCTGTTCCTGCCGATGCTGCCGATCGGCAAGTCGAACGAGCACCATGCCTTCCCCGGCACGCTCAGCCTCTCCCACGAGACCCTGGCACGGCTCTGGATCGAGACCGCCGAGGGCGTGCACCGCGCCGGCGGCCGCCGCCTCCTCATCCTCAACAGCCATGGCGGGCAGCCGCAGGTGATGGAGATCGTGACCCGTGAATTGCGGGTGCGGCTCGGCATGCTCGCGGTCGGCTGCGGTTGGGGCGGGGTGACGCCGATGGACGATCTCTTCTCGGAGGCCGAGCGCCGCCACGGCATCCATGGCGGGGCGATCGAGACCAGCGCGATGCTGGCGCTCCACCCCGACCTCGTGCGGATGGAGCGGGCGGACGACTTCGTCCCGCTCTCGGTCGAGATGGAGCGGGCCGGCGGGTTGCTGACCCCGGAGGGCCGGGTCGGCTTCGGCTGGATGGCGCAGGACCTCCACCCCGCCGGCGTCAGCGGCAACGCCGCGGCGGCGGATGCCCGGCGCGGGGCCGAACTGGTGGAGCGCGCCGCCGCGGGGGTGGTGCGGCTGGTGCGCGAGATCGCGGACTTCCCGCTCGAACGGCTGAGCCCCGGGACGGCCTTCGATGCCCGCTGACGCCCTGCGGCGGGTCGCCGAGCCCGAGACCGCGACGCTAACGCTTCCCGATGGGATCGAGCTCGTGGCCGACCTCTGGCGCCCCGCCGGACCCGGTCGCCATCCCGTCCTGCTGATGCGCCAGCCCTACGGCCGCGCCATCGCCTCGACCCTGACCCTGGCCCATCCGGCTTGGTACGCCGCCCGCGGCTACCTCGTCGTGGTTCAGGACGTGCGCGGGCGCGGCGGCAGCGGCGGCGATTTCCGCCTGTTCGAGCACGAGGCCGCGGACGGCGCGGCGACCCTGGCCTGGGCCGCGGATCTGCCGGGATCGGACGGCCGCGTCGCGACCTACGGCTTCAGCTATCAGGCGGTGACGCAGTTCCTGGCGCTCGCGGGTGCGCGCCGCGCGGGCACGAAGCGGCCCGATGCGATCGTGCCGGCGATGGGCGGATGGGACATCCGCGACGACTGGGCCTTCACCGGCGGCGCCTTCGGGCTCGCCGGCAATATCGGCTGGGCCTGCCAGATGGGCGCCGAACGCGCCCGGCTCCGGGGCGACGCGGCCGCCTTCGCGGCGCTCGGCGAGGCGGCCCGCGGCGCGCCCTGGAGCGGACCGGTCGCAGCCCAGCCCGACGTGCTCGCGCGACACGCCGCCGACCATCACTACATCGACTGGCTCGGCGACGATCCCGCCTATTGGGACGCGATCGCGCCGGCCCGCCTCCTTGCGGGGAGCGACCTCGCCGTGCCCGGCCTGCATGTCGGCGGCTGGCAGGATTTTCTGCTCGACGGCACGCTTCGGGCCTATCAAGCCTTCCGCGCCGGGCCGGCGCCACAGCGCCTCCTGATCGGTCCTTGGACGCACGCCCCCTGGGGGCGCCGCGTCGGCAGCCTCGATCTCGGACCGGAAGCCGCCACGCCGGTCGATGCCGCGACCGTCGCCTTCCTCGATCACGTGCTGCTCGGGCGCGAGGATCCGGGTCCGCCGGTCCGGCTGTTCGATGTGGGCAGCCGCGGCTGGGCCGGCTTCTCCGCCTGGCCCGAGCCCGAACCGACGGCGCTCTATCTCGCCTCCGACGGGCTCGCCGCCACCGCCGCGGGCGGACGGCTCGCGGCGGCGCCGGGGGCGGCCGGCGAGGACCGCCTCGTGCATGATCCGTGGCGCCCCGCGCCGATCGTCGGCGGACCCTGGGGGACGCCGCCGGGCTACCAGGACCGTGCCGCCCTCGACGACCGCAGCGACGTCGCGGTCTATGACGGCCCGGTGATCGCTGCGCCCCTGCACCTCGCCGGCCGCGTGGCGGCCGACGTCTACGTCGAGACCGCGGCGGCGAGCCACGACCTCCACGCCACGCTCTCCCTCGTGGAGCCGGACGGACGCGCCCTCACCCTGACCGCCGGCCATCTGCGGGTCGCCGATGCCGGCGCCCCCGGTCCCCGGCGCATCGCCATGCGGGGCGTGTGCTGCACGCTGAGGCCCGGACAGCGCCTGCGGCTGTCGCTCCAGGCCGCCGCTTGGCCGGCCTTCGCCGTCAATCCGGGGACCGGAAGCCGCCCGGAGGCGTCCGCGGCGATGCAGGCGCAGGTGATCGTGCTCGCCCTCCGCCACGGGGCCGAGCGGCCGTCGCGGCTACGGCTTCCGGTCCTCGCGTGAGCCGGCCGGTCGGAGCGCGTGCCGAGGCCGCCGGTTCGTCGAGCGGATGCGGCTCAGGCTTCGCCGGCGGCACGGCCTTTGCTGCCGCCGACGGCGCAAACGTGGCCATCACGGCCCCGTGGGAGCCTCCAGAATGCGCGTGACACGGGCCGGTCTCGGCCTCAGCCTCCCCCTCCTCGCTTGGTTCGCCGCCGCCTTCTGTCTCGGCAGCGGCGTCGTCACGGCGCCGGGCGCCCGTGCGCAGGGCACGGTGACGCCGCCGGCCGGTCAATCGCGCATCACCGCCCCGGGCGGGCGGCGCGGAAAGGCCGCCCGCTCCCACCGGAAGCGACATCGGTGAGCCGCTTCCCGGGGTCCCTAGCGACCGACGACACCCCGCAATCCCTCCGCAACCGGAAAGCCCGTCCCATGCGTACCCTCACGACCGCCACACTCGCCCTATCTATCCTCACCGGTCTGCACGCTGGCGCCTTCGCCCAAGGATCGACCGGCGCTCCGGCCGGCAGCCCGGGTGCGACCGCGCCGGGCGGCACGGAAGGAGCCGCCGCCATCCCGAACGAGCGGGAGGCGATCCGCTCGGGCGAAGCCATCCCGGCACCGCCCGGTACCGGCGTGCCGGTGGAGACCGCCCCGCCCCCGGCCGAGGAGCGCCGTCTCCCGCCGCCGCGTCCCTGACCGGCCTCGCAACGAGAAGAGGCGCCGCCGGATCGCTCCGGCGGCGCCTCCTTTTATCCCAGGACCCTGCGCCCGCTTCTACTGCGTCAGCCGGTCGTCGATCCCCTTCACGTACCAGTTCATGCCGAGGATCATCGGGTCGGGGGCGTGCTCCCCCTCCTTCACCGCGACCGAGCCGTCCTGCTTGAGCACCGGCCCCTGGAACGGGTGGATCCGGCCCTCGACGATCCCCTTCTTGGTCTCCTCGGCCAGCGCCTTCACGTCGTCAGGCATGTTGGTGAAGGGCGCCAGCACGACCATGCCGTCCTTGATGCCGCCCCAGCTGTCCCCGCTCTTCCACGTGCCGTCGAGGACGGCCTTGGCCTCCTGGATCACGTAGCCGTTCCAGTCGTCGACGATCGAGGTCAGCTGCGCCTTGGGGGCGAAGCGGTACTGGTCGGAGGACTGGCCGAAGGCGAGCTTGCCGGCCTTCTCCGCCTCCTGCAGCGGCGCGGCGGAATCGGTGTGCTGGGTCAGGATGTCGGCCCCTTGCGCCAGGAGCGCCTTGGCCGCCTCCGCCTCCTTGCCGGGGTCGAACCACGTGTTCACCCAGACGATCTTGACCTTGATGTCCGGGTTGACCGACTGCGCGCCGAGCATGAAGGCGTTGATGCCGCTCACGACTTCCGGGATCGGGAAAGAGGCGATGTAGCCGACGGTGCCCGACTTCGACAGCTTGCCGGCGATCTTCCCGCAGATGTAGCGCCCCTCGTAGAAGCGGGCCGAGTAGGTCGAGACGTTGTCGGCCCGCTTGTAGCCGGTGGCGTGGGCGAACTTCACCTTGGGGAACTTCTTGGCGACCTTCAGGGTCGGCTCCATGAAGCCGAAGGAGGTGGTGAAGATCAGGCCCGCCCCCGAGCGGGCGAGCTTCTCGATCGAGCGCTCGCTGTCGGCCTCGGGCACGTTCTCGAGGAAGGTCGTCTCGACCTTGTCGGGCAGCGCCTCGGCCAGCGCCTTGCGGCTGAGGTCGTGCTGGTAGGAATAGCCGTAATCGGCGACCGGACCGACATAGACGAAGCCGACCTTGAGCTTGTCCGCCGCCCGTGCCGGGCTCGCCGCGACGGCCGCGCACAGGAGTGCTCCGGCCACGCGCGTGACGATGCTGCCCATCATGACTGTCTGCCCCTTTTCGGCGGCGTTGCCCGCCGCGACTTGCCGGCGCCGCGCATGGACGCCCGGGAGACTTTCAGAGCAAGACCAGGGCCAGGTCGGGCCGCGGGAGCAGGGAGCGCTGAGCCGGCTTCAGGATGCGATCCTGATCAGCTTGAGCCTGCGAAGGGCTGCGACGGGTGGGAAGCAGGCTTTCAGACGAGCGGTCGCGACGCACTGCATCGCAGCGTAGATCGAGCGTTCGTCGAACCGATGACCGAGTGCTACGAACCGCTGTGCTGCCGCAGAGATCGAGGGACACCCCACACGTAACCCTTCAGGCCAAGCTGTGCCGCATGGAGAAAGGCTTGGCCGGTTGAGACGCCCGAGTCCGTAGGATAAGCGGGATCGTTCGGGGAAAGGGGGGAGCCGTGCCGATCGTGAAGGCGTCTGACGACGCAGATCTCGCGCGGCTGATTAGGTCTGTCGCCGAGGGCGACCGCACGGCTTTGCGCGCGCTCTATACCGCGACCGCCCCGAAACTTCTCGGGATCATCCTGCGTATCGTGCAGGATCGGGGTGCGGCCGAGGATGCACTGCAGGAGGTGTTCGTGCGCATCTGGCAGCGGGCCGGCAGCTACGATCCGAACGGCGGCACGCCCTTCCCCTGGCTCGCTGCCATCGCCCGGCACAAGGCGATCGATCGCCTGCGGCAGGAGAAGGTCGCGCGTCTGACGCAGGCCGAGGAGGGCTGGCTGGAGCGCCTGGCCGACCTCGGGGATGGGGAGGCCGACCTCGCCCGGCGCGACGCGCTCGCCCACTGCCTCGACGCCGTCGAGCCGGCGCAGCGCGATTGTCTCGTCCTCGCCTATTGCGAGGGCTGGTCGCGCGAGGAGCTGGCCGCGCGGCATGATCGGCCGGTCAACACCATCAAGACGTGGCTGCGCCGCGGCCTGACCGGCCTGCGCAGCTGCCTGGAGGCGGTATGAGCACGGGACCGGGTAAGTTCGGGCCCGGCGACGGCGCGGAAGCTTTGCCCTTCTGGGTCGAGGATCCGGATGGGGCGGCAGGCGAGTACGTCCTCGGGACTCTCGATGCGGCCGAGCGCGCCGCCTTCGTGCGCGCGTTGGACCGGACGCCCGCGCTGCGGGCTGCCGTCGCTGCCTGGGAGGCGCGGCTCGCACCGCTCGCCGCGACGGCGTCCGCGATGGAGCCGGATCCGCGGGTCTGGGCCGGCATCGAGGCCCAGGTCGCCGCACACCCCGATGCCCAGGATACGGATGCGGCCGGCACGGCGCGCATCGTCCGGCTGGAGCGCGGATTGCGGCGCTGGCGGTTCGGCGCAGCGGCGGCGAGCGCACTCGCGGCGGGTCTCGCCCTCTGGATCGTCGCCGGGCCGAGGCCCGCGCCGGACGGGCGGCAATACCTCGCCGTGGTCGATCGCGGCGGCGCGCTGCCGGCGCTCATCGTGCGCGTTGATCTCGACCGGGGCCGCGTGCATGTGCGCAGCCTCGCGGCGGAGACGCCGCCGGACCGGAGCCTGGAACTCTGGTACATCCACGCGGGGACGGCCCCCCGCTCGCTCGGCCTGATCACCGATGCGACCGAAACCCTGACGGTGCCTTCCGACCTCCGCTCCGATGCTCCCGACGCGACGCTCGCGGTGACGGTGGAGCCGAAGGGTGGCGCCCCGGGGGGCAAGGCGACCGGGCCGGTGATCTATTCGGGCCGGCTCATCCGCGAATGAAGGTGCCTGGCCTCTCCCCTGCACGAGGCAGGGGAGAGGCCGTGCGGCCGGCGAGGTCGCGGCGTGCGATCAGGGCATCAGCACGCCGTTAACGACGTGGATGACGCCGTTCGACTGCATCACGTTGGCAGTAGTGACGCGGGCGGTATTACCCTTGGTGTCGGTTACGGTCAGACCCTTGCCGCCGCGGGCCATGGCGACGGTGAGCGGCTCGCCCTGCGCCGTCTTGAGCGTCGCCTCGCCGCCGCCTTGCTTCACCAGCGCCATCAGATCCTTGGCGGTGTAGGCGCCGGGGACGACGTGGTAAGTCAATATGCTGGTGAGCTGCGCCTTGTTCTGGGGCTGCACCAGCGTCTCGACCGTTCCGGTGGGCAGCTTGGCGAAGGCGGCGTTGGTCGGCGCAAACACCGTGAACGGGCCAGGACCCGAGAGCGTGTCGACGAGGCCCGCGGCCTTCACGGCGGCGACCAGGGTGGTGTGGTCCTTCGAGTTGACCGCGTTCTCGACGATCGTCTTGCTCGCAAACATCGGCACGCCGCCGACCATGGGGTTCTTGGCAAGCGCCGGAGCGGCGGCGAGGCCGAGGCCGAGGGCAAGAGCGAGGCGGACGAGGGTCTTGGACATGCGTTCTGGCTCCCTTGAAGCGCACCCCGTCGGGGGCGTCGCGGGCCTCTACGGCGGCCGAGGGCCAGAAAGTTTCAGCCACGCGAAAAAAATTGGGGTCGGCCATCCCTCAAATGTGACCTTGGCGGCGTGCTGGCCCAATGGTCTGCAATGGGTCGGAAACGGCGGTTCAAGCGCCCTCTCCCAACATGCGGGCAGCCGCCCAGCCTTTCAGTCCGAACTGCGCGTCAAGCCAGTGATCGCTTCGGAGGGATGCGGTCCTGGGCCAACCCTCGACGCGTTGTACGGCCACCACGCTCTCCACTGCGCCGGCGGCGATGACGTTCTGCCTCCACGCCTGAGTGGCGATGTCGGCTGATCCGGCTCCATCGAGCGGCCGCAAGACGCAGCGACTTGTAGGAAGACAAACGCTTTTAGCTGGCCCCCAGGGGGGACTTGAGCGTGTGAGCGGAGCCCTCTGGCTTTCTAGGGTAGCATGTTCCACCATCCTTCGGTGTCGAACAAGGGAGGTTGAGACCATGGCCATGTCGATCAGAGTGGAGCGTAGCCTCGTTTCGCACGATGAGGGCCAGATTCTAGGCCAAACACATTATCCTGCGCTCTATGATGTTTCGTCCGATGAACTCGTACAAACCCGAGTACGGCTCCGAGATCTACGCTCGAAAGAGAGGACGCTCAGCCGAGATTTGCGTCGCGGGATCAGCGGCAAAGGTGAGCCGCGCGGCAGCAGTTACCCCGGCAATCTCGATAAGCCGACCAAACGAAAGCAGGTTTTTGCCAGTGCATTAAAGCGTGTGAACGCCGAGTTGACGCGCCGGCGTGTCATTGCGGCGCGTGAATCGATGCAGGCTTCGGCTGAGAGGGCGTTGGGCTTGAAGAGTTCGAAGAAGAAGCACCATCCACTGGCCGGCCGCAGAAGCAGATTCGGTATGAATTTGATTGAAAATGATCGCCGTCGCGCAAGTGTCCCGCCCTCGAAGGTCGGCAGCGTCACGAAGTCGAATCAGGTTGCTCAAGCTGCAAAAGATAGCAGGGTGTAGGTGATTCAAATGCATGGCTTGTGGGTGAGTCTGGTAATTATTATCTCTGGAAATCTGTTGCGTGCTAATACGAATGGTCCAGCTTGAGGCTTCTTGCAAGCACTTGCGGTATCTGCCCCGGTGCCGGGAGGATTGCGGTTCGCGGCGCATTTCACTTCGCTCCGGGCCTGCTGGTCTCGTCACGGAGAACAGGCCGCGGGCACGACCGTAGGAATTCATAGCCCAGTAAGCGGCTTGGCTGTCTGACATGGCCGCCGAGCCGGCAGTGAGGTCCCGTGCCCCGGGAGCGGCTGCAAGGCAGCCTTGTGCTCACAGGGGCATCTCCACGGTACATCGGGGACTAGCTTGAGCTGACGCCCCTTGTTGCGGACCGGGTCAGAGGAGGATCCCTCCAGGCCTCAGGTCGTCTCACGGGGCGGAAGGAACGGGTGCTCTGTCGGCGCCCGCAACCGCGGGAGGGAGAGACGATGAACGCGCAAGGCCAAGCGATTGCCGATCGGTGGGACCAGACCTTCAACAAGGGCGACACCACCGGGCTCGGCCAGCTCTACAGCGAGGAGGGTCAGGTGATTCCAGCAGGCGGCTCGCCGGTTCGGGGAGCGCAGGCGATCGCCAGCTTCTTCGCAGACCTACAGGCGAAGGGCTTCAAGGATCACAAGATCACGGTGCAGGATGCCACCACAAGGGGTGACACCCTGATCCTCACTGGCCGGTGGCAGTTGAACGGACCGACCGAGGGCGGCGACACGCAGAGCTACGGCGGCAACTGGGTCAACGTCCTGGAGCGCCAAGGCGATGGCTGGCGCACCGTGCTGCACACCTGGAACTGAGGCTGCTTGCCTCGCCGCGGAGCGCCGGTGCGAGCGCCACGCTCCGTTCCAAACTGGATGTCCGCGGCCCCACTCGATTTCATGCGCTTCGGACCGCCGACTGGCGCACAGCGGCGGCCGGCCGGTTCCCAGAAGAATGAGGGGCATCGGACACCCTGATCTCTCGATCCGCCCGTCCAAAGCCAATCGGTCGGGTCACTCAGATATCAGCCGTCCGGGATCTGCCTGCTCGGCGCTGGGCACTCTGTGCGGGTGTCCAAGGTGCCAAGACATGGAGAGAGGGTGGCGAGACGGACCATGACCTAGGATCTTGCGATGATGCGGATCGACCTCCCGTCCAGGTTTGGGGCAGGGTCCTCCAGGGTTCGGGAGGCAGGGTCAGTCCCCGCCCCCTCCGCCACCACTATCCCCGCCAGAGCAGAACAAACCGCCGCCCGCGTAAGGCAACGGAGCTGAGCCGCAAGAATGGGGCGAGTGGAAGGGTCCGCTGTCGTTCACGGCGGAGGAGTCGTAGAGCGCCGGGTTGTAGCCGCTATCGCCGCCAGCCGACGAGCACGGCTTGCCGGCCGCTGCCTCACGGCGACGACGCTCTTCCTTGCGGCGCTTACGGCCGAAGATGTCGAAAATACGCATCCATCGATCTCGCAGAACCGTTGAGCGAGTTTGCCCGCGACCGGAAACTCCTGAACCCTGGAGGCCTGGATAAGCCCCCTCACCTAGTGATGCCCGGCCATGTGGCGGCCGATCACTCCGGCCTCCGCCGCCGCGGCCGGCGTCTCGTAGACGAGGCGTCCGTCCGACATCACGCAGATCCGGTCCGACAATTCCAGGATCTCGTCGAGATCCTCGCTGATCAGCAGAACGGCGGCGCCGGCGTTGCGCGCCGCCACGATGCGGGAACGGATCTCGGCGACCGCCGCGAAATCGAGGCCGAAACAGGGATTGACGACGATCAGGAGATCGACCGGGTCGGTGAGTTCGCGCGCCAGCACGGCGCGTTGCACGTTGCCGCCCGAGAGCGTGGCGATCGGCGCCTCCGAGGAGGCGGTCTTCACCTTGAAGCGGGCGATCAGGTCCTTCGCCCGCCGGGTCATGGCGCGCCGGTCGAGCCAGAGGGTCGGCGGACCGTCGGGATCGTCGCCGCGCCGGTCGAAGGCGCGGAAGGCGAGGTTCTCGGCCACCGACATCCGCGGCGCGCAGGCGTTGCGCAGGGGTTCCTCCGGGATGAAGCGCACCCGGTGCCGACGGCTCTCCGCCCGGGTGCCGCCGTAGGGCTCGCCCTGGATCGCGACGCGCCCGACCGTCGCGCGGATCTGGCCGCCGAGCACGTCGGCCAGCTCCTTCTGCCCGTTGCCGGAGACGCCGGCGATGCCGACGATCTCGTGGGCGCGCACGCGCAGATCCGCGACATCGATCCGCCGCAGGCCGGAGACGTCGGTGGCGGTCAGGCCCTCCACCCGCAGGATCTCGCGCGCCCGGTCGGGCTCGCCGATCCGCGCGGCGATCGTGCGCGTGGTGCGCTCGCCCACCATCATCGCCGCCATGTCGTCCCGCGACAGCGCGCCGACCGCGCCGCCGCCGACGAGCCGGCCGCGGCGCAGGACGCTGAGGCTGCGGGCGAAGGCCTCGACCTCGCGGAACTTGTGGCTGATCATCAGCACCGTGAGCGCGCCCGCATCCGCCATGCCCCGCAACAGGCCCAGCACCTCCTCGGCCTCCGTCGGCGTCAGCACCGAGGTGGGCTCGTCGAGGATCAGGAAGCGGGCCTTGAGGTAGAGCTGCTTGACGATCTCGAGCTTCTGCTTCTCGCCCGCCGCGAGTTCCGCCACCGGCCGGTCGAGGTTCAGCCGGAACGGCATCCGCGCCATGAAGTCGGCGAGCGCCGCGCGCTCGGCCGTCCAATCGAGGATCGCGGGCGCGTCGGCCCGGCCGATGACGAGGTTCTCGGCGCCGGTCAGCGAGGGCACCAGGGTGAAATGCTGGTAGACCATGCCGAGGCCGCGCGCCTGCGCGCCCTTCGGCCCGGTGATCTCCGCCTCGCGCCCGTCGATCAGGACCGAGCCGGCGCTCGGCGGGTAGAAGCCCATCACGCATTTGACGAAGGTCGACTTGCCCGCCCCGTTCTCGCCGAGCAAGGCGTGGAAGCCGCCGGCCTCGATCTTCATCGAGACGTCGTCGAGGGCGGTGAAGCCGCCGAAGCGCTTCGTCATGCCGACGGTCTCGACGGCGAGAGCGCCGGAGGGAGCGGGGGCCGACATCACGACCTAGCCCATCGCCGCGAGGATCGCCTCGGACGAGGCGACCGCGCCGAACACGCCGCCCTGCATCGTCACCATCTTCAGCGCCGCCTCGTGGTTGCCACGGTCGGTGGCGGCGGTGCCGTCGGAGACGATCACGCATTCGAAGCCGCGGTCGTTGGCCTCGCGCATCGTGGTGTGGACGCAGACATCCGTGGTGATACCGGTCAGGATCAGGTTGCGGATGCCCCGTGTCGTCAGGATGAGTTCGAGATCGGTGGCGCAGAACGAGCCCTTGCCCGGCTTGTCGATCACCGGCTCCTCTGGCAGCGGCGCTAGTTCCGGGATGATCTCCCAGCCCGGCTCGCCGCGCACCAGCACGCGTCCGCAGGGCCCGGGATCGCCGATCCCCGCCCCGATCCGGCGCGAGCGCCAGCGCTTGTTGGCGGGAAGGTCGGCGAGGTCGGGCCGGTGGCCCTCGCGGGTGTGGATCACGTGGTAGCCGCCCGCCCGCGCGGCGGCGAGGAGTTGCGCGATCGGCTCGATCGGCGCGCGGGTCAGGGCGAGGTCGTAGCCCATCGCATCGACGTAGCCGCCCTTGCCGCAGAAGTCGGTCTGCATGTCGATGATGACGAGCGCCGTGGTCTCGGGACCGAGCGAGCCGTCATAGGGCCAGGGATAGGGCTCGGCGGCGACGAAGCGTCCGCCCTCGGGAGATCCGGCGGAGGGGAAGGGGATGACGCTCACTCCGCCGCCTCCCGCGCCGCCGGTTGCTCGCCCTCGCCATAGACGCGGGTCGGCGCCGGGAAGCCGCACGAGGTGCCGTCGGTCACCTGCACCGTCTCCTCCCACGGCAGGCGGTAACGGCCCGCGGCGAGGTCGTGCATGTAGGTGTAGGGGCAGTCGCACGCGCCGCCCTTCACCGCCGTGTAGCCGCGGTGGCCGAGCTGGTAGATGTTGTTCTCGACGCCCCAATGCGCCCGCGCCTCGCGCACGAGATCCGGCCGCACCTCGGCGGTGATGATCTCGTCGACGCGGCCGGTGGTGCCGTGGGCGAGAACCGTGCCGTCGAAGTTGACGATCATCCCCTCGCCCATCGAGTCGAAGGTGCCGTCGGACCCGCACATGCAGACGTTGGCGGTCACCATCAGGTTGCAGAAGGCGTTCGACTGATTGGTGAAGCGCCAGGATTCGCGGATCGGCGCGGTGTAGCCGGCCGTCCGGATCATGATCTCGGCGCCCTTGTAGGCGCATTCGCGCGCCATCTCCGGGAACATGCCGTCGTGGCAGATGATGAGGCCGAGCTTGGCTCCCTTCGGCCCCTCGATCACCGGAATGCCGAGGTCGCCGGGCTCCCACGGCTCGACCGGCACCCAGGGATGCATCTTGCGGTAATAGAGCTTGAGTTCGCCGGTCTCGTCGATGATGAGGCCGGAATTGAACGGGTTGCCGTTCGGGTTGGCCTCCATGATCGAGAAGCAGCCCCAGATCCGGTTGTCGCGGCAGGCCTGTTTGAAGGCCGCGACCTCGGGTCCGTCGAGGGTGCACAGGATCTCCGGGCGGGTATCCATCGACAGGCCGTGCAGCGCGTATTCCGGGAAGACGACCAGATCCATCGTCGCGAGGTTGGCGCGCGCCTTGGCGACCATCGCGACGATGCGCTCGGCCTGGGCCGTGACATCGGCCCGCGTGGCGATGGTCGGCAGTTGCAGCTGGACGAGGCCGATGACGACGCCGTTCGGGGATTTGTTCAGTCCACCGAGTCCGTTCATGAGGCTTCCTTACTTGAGGGACAGCTCGCCCGGCGCGCCGGTCAGCGCCCGGTCCGGCGAGGAGGTGGCGATCAGGAGCGCCAGGGTGAGGACGTAGGGGGCGGCGTAGAAGAGGTAGTAGCCCTGGGAGATGCCGACCGATTGCAGGGCGGGTCCCAGCGCCCCGGCGCCCCCGAACAGCAGGGCCGCCCCGAAGCAGGCGAGCGGATTCCAGCGGGCGAAGATGACGAGCGCCACCGCCATCAGGCCCTGTCCGGACGAGATGCCCTCGTTCCACGAGCCGGGATAGTAGAGCGAGAGATAGGCGCCGCCGATCCCGGCGAGCACGCCGCCGGTCGCCGTCGCAAGAAGCCGCACGCGGTCGACGTCGTAGCCCATGGCGCGCGCCGCCTCCGCGCTGTCGCCGACCACGCGCACGATCAGGCCCGCCTTGGTGTTGCGGAACGCCCACCACAGGAACAGCGCCAGCGCGGCGCCGGCCAGGAACAGCACGTTGACCCGCAGCGCCGCCTGGACCTGAGGCAGGTCCGACCAGAAGCCGAAGGGGATCGCCGGCAGCGGCGGGGCCGAGGGCTGGATGAAGGGCTTGCCGAGGAAGAAGGCTAGCCCCGAACCGAACAGCATCAGCGCGATGCCGATCGCCACGTCGTTGACCCGGGGGAAGCGGCAGATGAAGCCGTGCAGCCCGCCGAAGGCGCCGCCGGCGAGCCCGGCGACTGCCACGCCCGCCCAGGGACTGCCCGTCATCACGGCGGTGGCGTAGGCCGACATCGCACCGAAGACGAGGGTGCCTTCGAGCCCGAGATTGATCCGCCCCGAGCGCTCGGTGATGGTCTCGCCCAAGCTCACGAACAGGAACGGCGTCGAGACGCGGATCGCCCCGCCGATCACGGCGAGCAGGACCGTCGTCAGGCCGAGATCGTCGCTCATCCCGCGTCCCTCGGGCCGGTTCTCACGAGACCGCCCCGCGCTTCTCGGCCCAGAGATGCGGGCTGAAGGGCTTGAAGCGCCCGTAGAGCGTCTCGCTGACGAGAACGACGAGGAAGAGCAGCCCTTCGAGCACGAGCACCGTCGCGTCGGGCAATTGCATCCGCCTCTGGATCAGGCCGCTCGAGGCCTCGATGCCGCCGAGCAGGAAGGCCACCGGCAGGATCGCCAGGGGATTGTGGCGGGCGAGGAAGGCGACGAGGATGCCAGTATAGCCGAAGCCCGCATTGAGCGAGGCGTTGGCGTTGCCGTGCACCGCCGCGACCTCGAAGAAGCCGGCGAGCGCGGCGCAGGCGCCGCCCAGCGCGGTGAAGCTCACGACGAGGCGCCCGACCGGCAGGCCCTGAATCTGCGCCGCCCGCAGGTTGCCGCCGGCGATGCGGGCGGCGAAGCCGATCGTCGTCCGCTCGGTCAGCGCGTAGGCGGCGAGGCAGGCGAGCACGCCGATGCCGAGGCCCCAATGGACATCGAGGCCCGGCAGGGCGCCGACCATGAACGCCTCGCCGATCGGCGCGGTGGAGGGCTTGTTGAGGCTCGCCGGATCGCGAAGCCAGCCCTCGATCAGATGGTTCGAGAGCGCGAGCGCGATGTAGGACATCAACAGGCTGGCGATGGTCTCGTTGACCCCGCGATAGGCGCGCAGCGCCCCGACGGCGCCGATCCAGGCCGCCCCGGCCGCGGCGGCGGCGAGCGCCATCAGCGGCACGGCGAGGAGCGGGGATAGGCCCTGGAGCGGCTGCGCCGCGGCCGCCGCGGCCACGCCGCCCAGGACGATCGCGCCCTCGCCGCCGATCACCACGAGGCCGAGGCGGGCCGGCAGCGCGACGCAGAGCGCGGCGAACAGGAGAGGTGCGGCGCGCTGCAGGCTGTTCTGAAGCGCGAAAGGCGAGCCGAAGCCGCCGCGCCAGACGAGATCGAGAAAGGCGAGCGGGCTTTTCCCCAGGGCCACCAGGAAGAGCGAGAAGATCAGGAAGCCCGCGGCCACGGCCCCGAGCGGGATCGCGACGCTCTCAGTGCGGCGCGCGAGCCACGCCCGGATCTGGAGCGAGGCCGGGGGGCGGTCCGGATCGCTCTCGGCCAGCGGCAGGCCGGGGGCGGTGGTGTCAGCGGCCATGGGTGCGGGTCCAAGGGGCGCGGGTCCAGCGGGTCGGGTTTAAGGGATCGGGTCCGTTGGGTCGGGTCCTCCTCCGAGAGGCCGCACAAGCCATGCCAAGCCTGCTTGGGCGGCCTTCGGGCGGCCGGCCGGCGGCCGTATCAGGCCGAGCCCTTCACGCCCTCGACGAGGTAGTTGGTCTTCTCCAGTTCGCTCGCGTTCTCGGCCAGCGCCGTGCCGGCACCGGCGATCACGTTGCCCTTGTTGTCCTTGAGCGGGCCCTTGATGATGGCGAAGCCGCCCTTCATCATCTCGGCCTTGACGGCATCGGCCTGCCTGCGGGCTTCCTCGGAGACCGCGGGACCGTAGGGGCTCATCTTCACGAAGCCGTCCGGCAGCCCGCCGCGCAGGAAATTCGGCGGTGTCTTGCCCGCCTGCATGTCGGCGACGAAGCCCTTGTAGATCGAGGCCCAGTTCCACTCCGCGCCGGTCAGGTACTGGTCCTTGGCGAGAGCCGACTGGTCGGCGTGGTAGCCGCAGACGAAGGCGCCGCGGCGCGCCGCCGTCTCCACCACGACCTTGGGGCTGTCGACGTGGCAGGTGATCACGTCGGCGCCTCCGTTGATCAGCGCGTTGGTCGCCTCCGCTTCCTTGACGGCGAGCGACCACTCTCCGGTGAAGATCACCTGCACGGTGATCGACGGATCGACGCTGCGCGCACCGAGCAGGAACCCGTTGATGTTGTTGAGAACCTGCGGGATCGGCTTGGCCGCGACGAAACCGAGCCGCTTCGACTTCGAGGCATGGGCGGCGACGATGCCGTTCAGGTACTGCCCCTGGGCGATGTAGCCGAAATAGGAGCCGGCATTCTTCGGGTTCGCCTCGGTCCAGAGCCCGCCGCAATGGCGGAACTGCACCTTCGGGTTCTTCTTCGCCTCGATGAGGACGTGCGGGTCGAAGTATCCGAAGGAGGTCGGGAAGACGAGGGTCGCCCCGTCCAGGTTGATCATGCTCTCCATGGTCTTCTGGACGTCGGTGGTCTCGCGGACGTTCTCCTCCTCGACCACCTGGACGCCGGGGATCGCCTTGAGGGCGGCCGCGCCCTGAGCGTGGGCTTGGTTGTAGCCGTAATCATCCTTCGGCCCGACATAGATGAAACCGACGGTGAGCGGACCGGCGGCCCGGGCGCGGCCGAAGGGCAGCGCCCCGAGGGAGAGGGCGGCCGCACCGCCGAGCAGATGTCTGCGGGAGAAAGAATGGTCTGACACGAGGCGTGATCCGTCTTTCCGGGCCGGCTGCGCAATCTTGGCCAGCATTGATCCGGTTCCAGACAGAGAAAAGAGCAAAGTTTCGGCACCGGAACGCGGGTCGATTGTCAGGGAAAGCCTCATCGAAACGGAGGACGCGCCCAAAAAGACGTCCGCATATGCATCCTTTCGCGCCATCGATCCCGCAGGGCGGCGCCCCTCAGCGACTCGGGGCGAAGACGCGGCCGAGCGCCGCCGGTGCCAGCGATCCGCCCCGCCGCCGGCCGAGCGACAGCAGGACGAGCGCCAGGATGGTGGCGAGGTAGGGGAGGGCCGAGAGTAGCTGGCCCGGCAGGCCGAGACCCGCGGCCTGGGCGTGAAGCTGGAGCACGGTCGCCCCGCCGAAGAGCAGCGCGCCCGCGGCCACCCGCAGCGGTTGCCAGGAGGCGAAGACCACGAGCGCCAGGGCGATCCAGCCCCGTCCGGCGGTCATCGCCGGCGCCCAGAACGGCGTGTAGGCCAGCGACAGGTAGGCGCCGGCCAGTCCCGCGCAGGCGCCGCCGAACAGCACGGCGAGGAAGCGGACCTTGCGCACCTTGAGCCCGAGGGCATGGGTCGCGGTGTGATCGTCGCCGACGGCGCGCAGGATCAATCCGGCGCGGGTGCGCCACAGGAACCACCACACGCCCACGACGAGGAGCAGGGCCGCGTAGACGAAGGCATCGTGTCCGAACAGCAGCCGGCCGATCCCGGGGAGGTCGGTGAGGCCGGGCAGGTGGAGATGGGGCGCCGGATCGCGCTTCATCCCGACATAGCCGGCGCCGACGAGGCCGGAGAGTCCCAGCCCGAGGATGGTCAGTGCCAATCCCGAGGCGACCTGGTTGGCCGCCAGCCCCACGGTGAGGACGCCGAACAGGGCGGCGAGCAGCAGGCCCGCCCCGGCTCCGCCGAGGGCGCCGAGCCCGGTCGATCCGGTCTGGGTGGCGACGGCGAACGCGGCGGCCGCGCCGAGCACCATCATGCCCTCGACGCCGAGATTGAGCACGCCGGAGCGCTCGACCACGAGTTCGCCGATGCCGGCCAGGATCAGCGGTGTCGCCGCCGTCAGCACCGTGACGAGCACCATCTGGACGATGTCGAGGCTGACGATGTCGAGGCTCATGGGGTCACCTTGGCGCCCGCACCGCCCGGCACGATCCGGACGTGGTAGCGCGTGAGCACGTCGGCGCCGAGCACGAGGCCGAGCAGCAATCCTTGAAAGGCGCGGGTCAGGTCGAGGGGGAGCTTCAGGTCGATCTGGGCCCCCTCCCCGCCGATCGTCGTCAGGGCGATGACGAGGGCCGCGAGCAGAATGCCCGGCGGGCTGAGGCGGCCGAGGAAGGCGACGATGATCGCGGTGAAGCCGTAGCCCGGGGAGATCTCCGGCTGGAGCTGGCCGATCCGTCCGGCCACCTCGCAGATGCCGGCAAGGCCCGCCGCCCCGCCGGAAATCGCGAAGACCGCGAGCGTCAGGCGCGCGTCCGAGAAGCCGGCGAAGCGCGCCGCCCGCGGGCTCGCGCCGACCGCGCGCACCTCGAAGCCGAACAGGGTCCGCGCCAGGACGAGGGCCGCCAGCGCGATCGCGAGACCGCTGATCAGCACGCCCGCATGGAGCGACTCGCCCTCCATCAGCAGGGGCAGCCGGGCGGCGTCCTCGAAGCTGACGCTCTGCGGGAAGTTGTAGCCCTGCGGATCGCGCAGGGGCCCGCGCACCATGTAGTCGAGGAGCAGCTGCGCGACGTAGACGAGCATCAGGCTGGTCAGGATCTCCGACACGCCGAGCCTGACCCGCAGCAGCGCCGGGATCATCGCGTAGGCGATGCCGGCGAGGGTGCCGGCGAGCAGCATCGCCGGCAGGATCCAGACCGTCGGCCCCTGCGAACCGTGCGCGGCGACGGCGACCCAGCCGCCCGCGAGGCCGCCGGCCACGTACTGGCCCTCCGCCCCGATGTTCCACAGGTTGGCGCGGTAGCAGAAGGCGAGCCCGGTCGCGATCAGGGCGAGCGGCGCGGCCTTCAGCGCGACCTCCTGCAGCGACCAGACCTCGCTCAAGGGGGCGACGAAGTAGGTGAGGAAGGCTTGCCCCGGCGGGACGCCGAGGATCGCCACCGCGATCCCGCCGATCAGGACCGCGGCGAGGAAGGCCAGCGCGGGCGCGAGCAGGTCGAGCCAGGGCGACCGGCGCGCGCGGGGGAGGAGGTCAAGGCGCATCGCGCATCCCGTTCATTCCTGGCTGGCTTTTCACGCGCATGGGCCGATCGGGTCCGGCAGGGGCTCAAAGGACCGGCGCGGCGGTTCGGATCGCGGGCGCTGCCGGGGGCTCACCGGTCTGCGTCTCCGGCTCGCCGACCCCGCCCATCAGCAGCCCCAGAGCCGCGCGGCTGGTCGCGCCGGTCGGGACGGGCCGCGAGAGCGCGCCGGCATGCAGGACGGCGATGGAATCGGCGATCTCGAACAGCTCGTCGAGATCCTGGCTGATCACGACCACCGCGCTCCCCCGGCCGGCGAGATCGAGCACGGCCTGCCGGATCCGGGCGGCGGCGGCGGCATCGACGCCCCAGGTCGGCTGGTTGATGACGAGGATGCCCGGTTCGGCCAGGATCTCGCGCCCGACCACGAACTTCTGCAGGTTGCCGCCCGAGAGCGTGCCCGCGGCCGGGTCAGGGCCGGCGCCGCGCACGTCGAAGGCGTCGATCAGCCGCCGGGCGAGGGCTCGCGCCGCGCCGAGCCGCAGCAGGCCGAAACGGGTGAGCGGCGCGGTGGCGTGGCGGGAGAGCAGCGCGTTCTCCGATAGGCTCATCGGCGGAACGGCGGCGTGGCCGTTGCGCTCCTCGGGCACGAAGGCGGCCCCGAGCCGGCGCCGGGCATTGATGCCGAGATGGCCCGCCGCCCGGCCGTCGAGGCGCACGGCCCCGGCCGCCGGGGCCCGGCTCTCGCCCGAAAGGGCGTCGAACAGTTCCGCCTGCCCGTTGCCGGCGATCCCGGCGATGCCGAGGATCTCGCCGCCCGCGACGCGGAGCGCGATGTCCCGCAGCGGCGTCCCATGCAGGCCCGGCGCGGGCAGCGTGAGGCGGTCGAGCACGAGGCGCTCCCCGCGGGACCCGCCGACCGACTTCGGCCGCACCCCGCTCACCCCCGTGCCGACCATCATCGCGGCGAGCGAGCGGGCGGATTCCGCCCGCGGATCGCACGTGCCGACGACCCGGCCGCCCCGCAGGATCGTGGCCCGGGTGCAGAGGCGGCGCACCTCGTCGAGCCGGTGGGAGATGTAGAGCAGGGCCCGGCCCTCGTCGCGCAGCCGCTCCAGCACCGCGAACAGCGCCTCCGCCTCGCCGGGCGTCAGCACCGAGGTCGGCTCGTCGAGGATCACGAGCTTCGGGTTCTGGAGCAGGCAGCGCACGATCTCGATCCGCTGGCGCTCGCCGGCCGAGAGCGACCAGACCGGCCGCGCCGGATCGAGATGCAGGCCGTAATCCGCCCCGAGCCGGGCGATCCGCTCCGCGAGCGCCCGGCCCGTGAGCGCGGCGGGCATGACGAGGGCGATGTTCTCGGCGACCGTCAGGTTCTCGCACAGCGAGAAGAGCTGGAAGACCATGCCGATGCCGAGCGCCCGCGCGGCCTCGGGGTTCGCCAGCCGCACGATGTCGCCCTGATGCGTGACGACGCCCTCGGTCGGCTCCAGGAGGCCGTAGAGGATCTTCATCAGGGTCGACTTGCCGGCGCCGTTCTCGCCGAGGAGGGCGTGGATCTCCCCGGCGCGGATCTCCAGGTCGACGCCGTCATTGGCGGTGAAGGCACCGAAACGCTTGACGATGCCGTAGGCCCCGAAGAGCGGGGTCGGGCCTCCCCGCGGCGCCGGGGCAGCGGATGCGGCCGCCATCACGCCGTACCGAACAAGTGCCGGGCAATCCGCGAATGCTCCTCGCGCAGGCGGCCGGTCTCGATGCCGACGGGCTGGCCATCGATCACCCGCCACGTGCCCGCGACCATCACCCGGTCCGCCCGGTGGGCCCCGCACAGCACCATCGCCGCGAGCGGGTCGTGGGCGCCGGAAAAGCGCAGTTCGTCCAGGGTGAACAGCGCCAGATCCGCCTCCCGGCCCGGCTCGAGCCGGCCGATATCGCCGCGCCCGAGGCAGGCGGCCGAGCCCTCCGTCGCCCAGCGCAGGGCATCGAGATGGGTCACCGCCTCCGCGCCGTAGATCAGCCGGTTGATCATCAGGGCGTGGCGCACGCCCTCGATCAGGTTCGAGCTGTCGTTCGAGGCCGAGCCGTCGACGCCGAGGCCGACGGGCGAGCCCGCCGCCTCCAGCTCGCAGGTCCGGCAATGGCCCGAGGCCAGCACCATGTTCGAGGTCGGGCAGTGGCAGACCCCGACCCCGGCCGCGCCGAGGCGCCTCACCTCGTCGTCGTTGAAGTGGATGCCGTGGGCGAGCCAGGCCCGGCGCGTCATCCAGCCGACCTCCTCCAGGTAGTCGACCGGGCGCTGCCCGAAGACTTCGAGGCAGTAGGCGTTCTCGTCGCGCGTCTCGCCGAGATGGGTGTGCAGGCGGCAATCGTGGCGCTCGGCGAGCCCGGCGCTCTCGCGCATCAGCCGCTTGGTGACGGCGAAGGGCGAGCAGGGGGCGAGCCCGATCTGCACCATCGCGCCGGGCGCGGGATCGTGGAACAGCCTCAGCACCCGCTCGCTGTCGGCCAGGATGGTGTCGTCGTCCTGCACCAGCGTCTCGGGCGGCAGGCCGCCCTGCTTCTGCGACAGGCTCATCGAGCCGCGGGTGACGACGGCGCGGATGCCGAGGGCGCGCGCCTCCTCGACCTGGATGTCGACGGCCGCCTCGAGCCCTCTCGGGAACAGGTAGTGGTGGTCGCCCGCCGTGGTGCAGCCGGAGAGGAGCAGTTCGGTGTAGGCGAGCCGGGTGGCGAGGCGGAACGCCTCCGGCGTGAGCCGGCCCCAGATGCCGTAGAGCGCCTTGAGCCAGGGGAAGAGCGGCTTGTTGATGGCGCTCGGGTGGGCGCGGGTGAGTGTCTGGAAGACGTGGTGATGGGTGTTGACGAGGCCGGGGATGACGACGTGGCGCGCGGCGTCGAAGGTCGCGTCGACCGGGCCGGCGGGCCGGCCACCGGCGGACACTCGTTCGGCGATGCGGGTGCCCTCCACCACGAGCCCGCCGCCGGCTCCCTCCGCCAGGATCGCCAGCGGATC
>Ga0233425_10001791_pt1 | contig 45533 bp, 61 predicted proteins | sample Watercolumn_Towu_2_FD_181712 | JGI IMG/M metagenome (GOLD analysis project Ga0233425, IMG submission 181712) | Freshwater microbial communities from Lake Towuti, South Sulawesi, Indonesia - Watercolumn_Towuti2014_140_MG | ecosystem: Environmental > Aquatic > Freshwater > Lake | place...
AACTCATGCGAGTCGGTCGACCAGAGGCGCCAATCGGCGCCCGCCGCCGACAGATTTACGCCGCCGGCGTTCGTGCCGAAGATGGTGTAGTAGGACACGGCGCTGAGCGCCTGCCCTCTCAACACAAGTGTCGAGACTGGGGTCTGAAGCAGCGCGAGCGCCGCCGGCGTCAATCGCACATCGTCGGCGATGCGAACGACGGCAGACGCGCCGGTCGGGATTGGCGAGGTGGCGACCGAGCCCGCCTCCAGCTGCCCATGCCAGAATTGCACGTCGGCTGTCGCGTTACTCGAAATGGTCCCGCGCAAGCCAACATCGAACGACCCCGATGCGCCCGCCGCGACCTCGGTCTTCGTAATGCGCTGCCATGTTCCATTCAGGGTGACGACCTGATAGGAGCCCCCCGCGACATGACGGAATACCAGCGTTGTTCCCGCCGCACCCTTGACGAAGAACGATCCGGTGTAGCTGGCGCCGGTGGTCAGACCTGCAACTGTCTGTTGCACGAACGAAAAATCCGACGCCGACGCGCCGGCGCCGGCGTCGAACTGCACGCGCGTCGCCGTGGTGGTTCCGTCCGGCGCGACGCCGTAATTCGGCGTCACGACCGGGGCGGACCCGGTTCCGCTCGCAGACTTCACCCATTGGCTCTGCGTGAAGTCGCTCGAATACTTGAGAAGGTTGGTCGCCGGCGCCGCCTCGATGAGCAGCCTCTTGCGGCCCGTCGAATAATCGAACGCGGGCGCGTTCGCCGCGGCCTGCGCGTAATTTCCGTTCGCGGCGACAGCCCATTTCGAGCCGCTCGAAAACGAGAGTATGTCCGCGATCGCGACGCCCGCGCCGTCGAGGATGAACTGCCCGCGCACGAAATCCGCGACCACAGACGGATGATAGCCGTCGAGCAGATTGCGCTGCGCGGCGGGAGCGGCATAATATAGAGATCGCACGAACGCTCTGGTCGCGGCGTCCTGCGGCGCTGCGGGGTCGGCCAAATTTGTCGCCCGTTTCCCTGCGAACGACGTGTTTCCCGTCGATTTATCGACGACGAGAGCCTCTTTCCAGGTCGATCCGTCGGCCGAGACCTTGACATGGAAATCGTCGTCGCCGGTGAGGCCGGTCTCGGCGCGACCGGAGGAGCCCGTCTGATAGAGATGCGAGGCGGTGTCGCCGGCCGCCTCCTTGTTGAGCTTGAAGCGCAAATCGCCGTCGCCGCCCTCGGCGGCATACTTTGCGGTCCACAACGTCGCATTGAGCTTTGCCGAGACCGGATTGCCCGCGTCGGCCGTCGTGCCGACGCCGAGCCTGATAAGACTTTGCAATTCCGTAATAACTGGCAGCGCTCCCGCCGGACCAGGTTGTCCTGCTTCGATCGAGATTGGCGTCAAACTCTGGACTGTTGCCGCACCTCCTGCTCCCGTGCCCGTTTCAAGTCGCGAGTTTGACCCTCCGGCATAGGTGAATTTTTCTCCACGCACGACGAGGCCGAACAAAGAACCGCGCCCATAGACAGCCCATTCATGGATCGTTTCGCCAGGAAGCAACCCCGCGGCGAATGTGAATGTCGAACGGTTGCTCGTGTCGCCGCAGCATAGATTGGCTTGGCCGTTGTAGCCGGCGCCATAAATTGTGTTCTGCGAGCGAAAGTAAATGGCAATTGCGCTGGCGCCGTCGCCGGCTGCGACCGCTTCGTCGACCGCCCCCTGCCACGACCCGGATGGCGTCTGAATCGTGTTGCGATTCGAGGCCGTCGATCCGACGCCGCACTGACCGGCTGAGTCGACGCCCCACGTTCGCAAGTGTCGCCCCAACCCGCCGACTGTTATGATCGCGAACGATGTTGACTGATCGCCCCCCGAACATCCGATGTCAAGGACAGCGCTTCCGAGTGATGTGATCTGCACATGTGACGTGACGGAATTTGTTCCGGCCGCGTAGCCGTCGGCCCGATTGGCGTTCACGTTGTCGCCTGAAAACCAGACCTGGCCTGACGTAAGTAGAAGGAGACTATAGCGCTGCGTAACGACCGCTTTCGCCACATTTGTCGGCGCAATCGTTGTGGCGGATGTTCGTGCAGCGGCCGTGCCGCCAAGGCCGAACTGACCATTATTGTCATATCCGGCAACGTGAACGCCCCCCGCCGTCGTTATCATCATGACGGAGACATTGTTGCCGCTTCCTCCTATGGCAACAGATGCAATGTTGTTGATCGACGACGATCCGAATGCGCCGCCTGCGCCGCCCCACTCGACGGGGGAATTTTGCTGCGATTGATTTCCAATCGCCGCTTCGCCAGTCGCGTTGAAGCCGCAATAGTAGACTTTGCCGTTCGAGCAACGGAAGAACACGCCGCGCAGCGTGTCGTCGTTATTGATCGTCGGAACAGGGATCACATCGACGACAGTCAATGAATTGCTGACGAAATAATCGATCCGCGTCGCGAGCGTGAGCGTTGTTGTGTTGCCGTGGCCAAGCACACCGTAGGTGTTGCCGCCCCATGACCACACTTTCCCGGCGTCATCGAGCGCAAAGCCGGAACTCGACGCGAGCCATATTTTCGTGATCGTCGGCGGCGTCTGAGAGGCAAAGGCTACCGGCTTGTATGAGCCGCGATTAGCCCCAGCCCCATCTCCATTGCCGGACGTTCCTCCATAGCCGCAGGCGAAGATCGCGCCGCTCGCGAACAGCGCGCCGAAAGCGCCGCCGGAAACCATCCTGCCCGCGGAAATAGCCAGCGCCGCTATACTACTAGGAGTGGCCGCGCCCAGTCGCCATTCGCCGCCGCCAAGCTGATAATCGATTGCGCCGACAAGCCAACCAGGATCTCTTTGACCGACAGAGCCGCCTTGCGAACCGAGCACGTCGTAATTCGCGCCGGGCGCTATCTTGGACGGCGGAATTGACCCGTTGGCCAGAGTGGAGACAATCGTCGCCGAAGTGAGATCGGCCGTCGAAAGCTTGCGCTTGTACCGTCGCCCTCCAACATCGACAAGCACTTTGTCCCCGTCGTGCGCCGATGAAATGTCGGCTTGATCGTATTCGAAAACATAGCCGTTGAACGCGACGGCGCCGCGACCGGCGAGGTTGAGTCCGGTTATTTCGCTTGGCGACGACAATCGTAAAATTACACGAGTCTGCTCGTACGATCGAACGTCGCCTTTTCCGGGCGGAACGCCATCGACGTAAGTGGTTTTTACCGGGTCTGTCACAGCGAAAGTTCCTCAAGCGTCGCAAGGCGTCCGCGCAATGTCGCCGATCCAGTTGAGCGGATATAGTAGGTATGAGACAGCGCATCGCTCGACAGCACGATGCACTTAAACGCGATTGCGCCGCTCGCTTGGCCGGCATACCATCGCGGAGTTGCTTCGCCGTCCACATAGACGGCAATCTGCGTCGCTGCGCTCGCTTCGCAGTGAAATTCGATTATGAGAAGATTGCCGGATTTCTGTGCGGCGTGCACTATCGTCGCAGCGACCACGCCGTTGGCGGACGTAGGTGGAGACGTGATTGTTCCAGACGACGTAAATGACCCTACGTCCTGGATGTGCGCGAATGCGACAAGCGTCGATGCCGTCGCCGACGACCACGAGCCGGATTTGTAAGTGAGTTTCAACGCTATCGCGAGATTGTAGACTTCCATGCCGTTGCGCGGCGCGAGGTAAGCCCATGCCGCGTTGAAGTATATGGCGACATAATTGTCCTTGCCGGACCATGCGCCTGTCGCTCCGCTCGCTATCAGATAGGCGTCGCCCGACGCAGGCGATCCAGGCGGCGCGGTTGTCGTCGCGTTGATGACGGGAATCGGACCGCCGGCGAACAGCAGCGCCGCCGGGGAAATGCTCGCGTCCGCGAACGTTGCGCCGAGGCCGGCCGTCCATGCGCCGGTCGTCGAAAAGTGGAAGAAGCCCAGCGGTGAAGCACTGTAGACAACTTGCCCGATGCGCGGGGCGGCAAAAACCCATCCCCGCTCGGTGTAGCCGGCGACGTGGTTCGCGTACGCCGCGAACGCGCCAGTCGGCGCCGCGGTGACGATCCACGCATTCCCGATGGCCGGCGACGCCGGCGGTGACGACGCGAACCCAAGCGCATGTTCGATGTTGATCGTGGAGATGGTCTTGAACCGCAGCCCATCCGACGACACGACGCACGTCACGCCGTCATGCGCGGTCGTCGTATCGGCGAGATCGACCGCGAACAAAGTCGTTCCGATCAAGATCGCCCGAATGTAGCCATCGGCTCCGTAATTGGCCTGGAGCGCCGCGACCGCCGCAGCCGAGGCCGCGACAAATGGCGTTCCTTCGATGATCGCCTTCCTGGTTTCGGCCGCCGACTTTGCGCCGACGACCGGAAGCCCGGAAAAAATAGGGTGAGTCGTCATTGCGCCACGCCCCTTTGCACGTAGGGCTTTTCTTCTATCGCCGGATCGAAATCGAACATGCTCGACGCGGTTTCGATCAACGTCGCTTCGATCATCGTCATGTTCTGGACAAGGATCGTTTTGTCGACGATGTAGGTTCCGTTGAACAACTCCATCAACTGCGAATCGAAACGAACGCAGTCGCCGCTTTCGAGTATGATCGCCGAAATGTCGAGTTGCACGGTTATCAGCCGCCCGAGTCGAGATTCCTTCAGGTGCATCGTCCCGAGCCTCTGCGTTCGCGGCGCGCCTGGAGAAAACGCGAATTCAATCGCCTTTTCGCGGCGCGCGCCATCGAAGGCGATCAAGTCCGCGCGCTCGATCACCGGGCCATCAACAATCTGGTAGTCGCTGTCCGGTTCGGAAAACCGCGTGCGCAGGACATTGACCAGTTGGTCGCTTGGCCGCTCGCGGCGCAACGCTATATCGCCCACGATAATACGGTCATGAATCGTGAACACCGGATCGCGCCAAAGCGCCGGCCTAATCTTGTAGGCGCCCATCGACCAGATCAGCCGGGCCATATTGGCCGTCAGCAGCCGTTCGAGAATTGTCTGCGGCGTTCCTGTCGTCTCGACGACGCCTGCCGCCGCATAGCGGGCTTCATACGCTCCAGCGCGCGTCTTGATCGCCTGATCGTCAATATTTGCGCCCTCTGCGATCGAAACCCAATCGATAAGCTCATCGCCCGCCTTAGCGCCGAACGCGTGCGTCAGATACCACGCCTGGAGCAATGTCGGCGACGCGCGGAACGTCCATGTCGACGGATCGTCCATGTTCTGCATTCTGTCGCGCGGATCGTATGGTTTCGCTCCCTCGATTTCGACCGACACATCGAACGACGACCCGAATACTTTTTCGTGCTCGTCCCGGTCGTTTCCATAGTGAGCGAGAAACACGATGCGGGCATTGCCGCGCTGTCGAAACGCGCCGCCGACCCAGGGGCACAGCGCTTGAATCAGAGGGTCTACCGTTTGGTCGTCACCGCCGAGACCAACCGATACCTGAAGCAGCCTGCGGCCGTCGCTACGCACCCACGGCTCGTTGTCTGCGAAGCCGATGTTGGACACGTTGGTTGCTGCGCTGCCCGTTCCGCCAACCGGATTGACGAGGTTCTTTCCGAGAATCACCTCGGTTCCGTTAACCCAGATGCGTTTGACAGCATTGATTTCGTGCGCAGCGAGCAACAAGCCGATGCAGAGATAGGGCGGTTTGACTTCCAGAAAAAAATAGGCGCCGGATGTCCTCACCGTCCCCAGCACGAGCCGCGCCGGAACGACGCCGCCGCGCACGGACACAGACTGCCCAGGATCGATCACGCCGCCAGACGATGCGGCCTGCGAAAGTGGGCTTGACGCTTTCGCCGATTGCGAAAGCCCGATGAAATGCTTTGCGACGCCAAGACCGAGCGTCGCCGTTGTCAGCAGGACGGAGCCGAGCGATAGGCTGCCGATTGCGGCTCCTACAGCGGTTGCGGCACTCGCCGCCAAGCCGATTCCGGCCGTCACCAGCGCTGCAATGCCGGAAAAGACCGCCATCAGCCAGCCGTGTTCGGCGCGAAGATCGCCGAAGCTTTTTCGTGGGAAAGAAAGGCGACGCCGCGATCCCAGCGCACGGCAAACCGCCCATTCGCGACGACGCAACAGCCGACGCAATGGCCGGGAAGATCGTTGAGCGCCCGAAAAAAGCCAATCGAACCGAGCGGAGGGACGCCGTTCCCTCGCCAGCGTGGCCACGCGATTTCGCGCATCCGCCGTGCGCCATGAACCAGCAGCCCCAGCGGGCGGTCCTTGAGCGCAGCCTCATGGCTGGCCCAATCGGCAACGACAGCATTGCCGAGAATGTCGCGGTTCGTGATGTGCTTCGCCATCCGCGCCGCGAAAGGCACGCAATAATCGTTCGGCATGGACATTGGACGCCCAAGTGCGCTCTCGATTATCGCGGTCAAGTCCTCGTCCATTGGACGCTCTTGGATGCAACGGTCGCCATCAGATCGAGACCGGAATCGCCGGGGAACCGCCGATGCTGCTCTTCTTGCGACCACATGACAGACGACGCCTCTTGCATCGTCGACAAGCCGCAATAGCCAACCAACGCGATGGTCGCCACGCCTTCTTTCGAGATTTGCAGCGTTTGTGTGTCCAACGTCGCTTCCGCGAGCAGAATCGGATTAGGAACGATAGACATGTCCTCGCGCAAAGCGGCGAGATAGACGAGCGCTTTGCGGCCCTTCACGTCCGCGTCCAAAATCTGCGCCGTCTCAGGGTCGACGCCGGAGAGCGCAAAACTCATCGCCTGCACGGCGCTGGTGCTGATTGTCTCGACATCGTCGAGCGACGCGAGACTTCCAACGCCTCGCCAAGTCGCACCGCCCCAGGAAATCAGCCCTATGCCGCCCCAGAGGCGGACGCGAGCGACGGGATGATCGACATCGAACAGCGGCGCGAGTCGGCGAACCAGACCGCGCGCCGGATCAAGCGCGGCCCGCATATCCGGCGTGATGGCGAGCATCAGAAGGGCACAATTTCCATGAGCGTCGCGCCGAACGAGCCTGACAACCCGCGTGAATGATATTCGACGCCCGCCTGATCTTCGGCGAACATGAACGGGCTTGTCGCGTCCTTCAGCCGAATTTGATCGCCGGAGACAATGTCGTATCGCAGGCGTGGCCGGATTGGAACGCGGGCAAATCCCTGAGCGTCGGACGGTGCGTCGAACGTCGCTCGGTAAAGGTAGCCGCCAATCTCCAGCAGGTCGCCGGACGCGATCCCGAGCGCTTGCGATGGCGTAAGCCCGCCGATCAAGATGGTGTCGGCGCCCGCCTTTGCCGCCGCGCCGGCGGCGGCGAATATCGATCCTTCGGACCAGCCGAAGCCGTCCGAAAACATCGTCGAATCCGACCACGGCGAACCCTGGCCGACGTTCGACGCGCCGGTAGACGGATTCCAGTTCGACAGATTGACGCCAGCGGCGACGCCGCGAGGAACTCGCTTCGCCGGATGAAAGATGCGAATTGCGCCAGACTGTCCGTCCGCGCGCGCGAGAATGGCCTCAATCCTGTCCATCTTGTCGCTTCTCAGATTATTCCACACCATCTTCGCCATCCACTGATGATATATCGGCCCCGTCACGAGGCGCGAGCCGGAGAATGGCGAGCCGGAAGTCAGGGACCGAGCGATCAAAGTGAATTCCGCAGTCGATGGCAAAATGTTGTCGTCGAGACGCAATTCCGCGCGCGTGCGAACCGCCGAAGTCAGCATCATCGATTATACAGCCCGCGCGCTTGCCTGGCGGCCAGTATCCCCGGCATGTCGCGCTTGATGCTGCGCTCCATTTCCGCCATTTGCGCGCGCAGTCGTGCTTCGGTCGACGGATCGGCGTTGTTGAACACCGGACTCATATTAACGACGACTGTTGGCGACTGCTGGTTATTGCTGTTTGCGGCCCTTCTGGCCGCTTTGATGGCCACCGCAACATTCGCCTGCTGGGCCGCATTGAGAATGACCTCGCCGGCATGGGCGATGACCGGCACCGCGCCACCCGACGCAAAGTGCGGAGCGCCGACAAAAGCGGACAGCGGCGCGGGCGCCATGCGTCCGCCGGGCGCGCCGACAACGCCGCCATCGGCAAAACCGAAGAAGTTGCCGATCCCAGACAATAACCCGCCAAAGATTCCCGCGCCGCCTCCGGCCGCGCCACCCCCGAACAAATTGCCGAGCAAGCCCAGGTTCGCGGACCCTTGGTTTCCGAGCGCCGCCCCTATGAGCCTGTCGATTCCGTGCGACATGAGACGGTCGCCGATGCGCGAAAGCGTCTCTCTCAACGCTTCGCCCGCGCTTTTCGCATTCATCAAGCCTGAGGCGAGGCCGCCGAGAACGTCGCGGCTCGTGCCTCGCAGCAAATCCAGGTCCGAAATATAGCGGCTCTGCGCTTCTCTGGAGCGTTCCTGCTCCACAGTTAGGCGTCCGTAATTCGCCGCAGTATCGGATATTGACGCACGAAGCTCGTCGAACTTCTGTTTGCCGAGGCTGTTTTCATTGGCGCCCTGCGCCGTGAACTGATTGTAGAGTTCCTGTTGCTTCGTCGCGCGCGCGACGGCTTCCGTCGATTGCCCGAACGTCGCGACCTGCACGCGCAGCAAGTCGCGCTGGCGCTCGATTTCCTTGTTGCTGTCTTCGAGCGGCTTCTGAAATGTCTCATAGGTATTCTGGGCGCGCTGGTCGCCGAACCCGACGGTTGTCCGCGACGACAAGGCGTTGGCGGCGGCAGTTCTGTCTCCGGGGTGAAGCTTGAATCCCTCCCACGCGCCGAGGCCCTGCTTGAGCGCGATCCAGTCCGCCATGCGGCGTTGATTGTCCGGCGAAAACATCGCGTTTTCGCCGAGACCAAGCGCGCGCATCGCGTCGCGCTGCGTCGTGTTCGTGATCTGGAATGCGCCCTTGGCGGACGAGTTGAGCCCCTGAACGGCGCGAACGCGGTCGCCCCAGGCCAGGGATTCCCGCATCGTCATTTCGACAAGCGGCTTCGGAGAACGCATGTAGCCGAGCGACGTGTTGTAGGGGTCGCCAAAACGGCCGGTTCCCTCGGCGCGGATAATGGCGTCGTAAAGAGAACCGCCTCCAGAACCGGTCCGAGCGAAGATCGGGAGCGACCGCGCCTCGCCACCGATCCGGCCGGCCTGTTCGAGAAACGCGTCGACCAGCTTGCGCGCCGCGTCGGCCGCCGAATTGAACATTTCCGCCATAGGCGACGCAACGCTCGGCAGATTTTCTTCGCGAAACTTGCGCTCGGCGATGTCGATTTCCGCCTGTCGCCGTTCGAACGGCGACATTTTCGCGAGACGCAAATTGTCCGCCGACGTGCGAACGAGATCGTCAACCTTGCGCGCGGCCTCTGCGTGCATCTTGGCCCGCTCTGTCTCGACGGCGAGCGCTGCGCGCGTCACATCCCCCGTCTCGCGCAGCGTCTGGACCCGCGCCCGCTCCATCGCGACGGCCTCGCGCTCGGCATAGGTGCGAGCGCCGATCTCGCGCACGGCCAGGGCGGCGTCTCCACGCTGCTTTTCGAGCGCGGACTGCCAATTCTCGATTTGAGTTGTCAAATGCGCGAGCGCGGAGCGCGCGCCGATGGCGGCGTCGCCCATCTTTCGCACAGTCTCCGGTTCGCCCAGCGCGCGCCTCAAGAGAGATTGCTGGCCCTCCAAATCACGTTTTTCGAAAGATTCCGGCGACAGCCGCCGCGCCGCAGCCGCCGCGTCTTGAGACAGCCGATTCATTTCAAGATCGCGCGCCGCGCGGCGGGCAGCTTCCCGCGGCTCTTCGATCTGCCGCTCCAGGTCGCGGACGCGCGCGGCAGCGGCGGTCTCGCCCGGATAGGCGCTTTCGCTCGCCCCGCGCCGGGCGCGAAGATTGAAGAACTCACCGCGCGCCGCTGCGATCTGCTCTTGCAGCGACGGCCCGTTCTTGAGCCGGTCGATGGTCGGACCGAGGCCAAAGAGGGGAGTCGTCGCCCAGGTTTTGATCTTTTCCCAGATTTTTTCGAGTTCCGACGAAGTCTCCTTGGCCTTGCCGATTTCCTCGGCCAGACGCGCGACGGCGGCCGCCTGGGCCTCGGCATAGCGCCCGCTCTGCTCGAGCGACCTCACCATCTCCTTGGTCGCGAAGTCGATAGCGCCAAAGCGCTTCTCCATCGCGCCGAGACTTGAATCGCCGACGATCTGGGAGATTTCCTGCGCGGCGTCATCGAGGGAAACCCCGAATCCTCGCGCAAAGCGCTGCGTGTTCTCGACGAGCGACTGGATATTGCCGCCGCGGATGCCGGCGCCGGCATAGCGTCCAGCGAGATCGAGGCCCTGCGATCCGCCAAAGCCGCCAGCCGCCGCGCCAGCGACGCCAATGCCGCGAAGTTGCTCGGCCGTGACACCAGCCGCGCGCCCGACGCCGTTCAGAGAGCGCTCAATAGCGCGCTGCTCGGCGTCGAATTTCATCCATGCCAGCGTCGCCACGCCGATGGCTCCCGTCAACAGCGTCAGCGGATGAACCGCGACGCGAAGAGCGGTTACGCCGAAATCCTTGAGCGCGGCGCCGGCGCCCGCGCCGCTCGACGAAAACACATCGGCGATCTGCGCGCCTTGAGACGTGAGAATCATCATGGGCGACGCGCCCATGGCCGCCATCGTGCCGACATCCTGAAGTTGGCGGCTAAGATTGACCCACTCGTGCTTTGCAAGACCGGCGGCCTTGGCGTTGTCGTTCATGTGCGACGTGGATTTACGGGTCGCCTCGATCGCGGCTTCGTGCTTGACCCGCAGCGTTTCGAGCGCGCGAAGATTGGCGTCGGTGATCGTCACGCCTTTGGCGCGCTCGGCTGCGATCAGCGCCTCCATGCGGGATAGCCTGCCGCCGGACGCGGAAACCGCGTCATTGGCGCGCGTCATCGCCTCCAGTTTCGAGGCGCTGCGTGTCAGCGCCTTTTCGCTGATCTCGGTCTGCCGGACGAGCACCTGAGCGCCCTCGGCCGCGCCGCGTTCGGATTTGGCGAGCGCATCGAAATCCGCGGCGGCCTCGCGCACGCCGCGCGTCTCCATTTCGGCGCGATATTTTTCGACGATTTCGCTGAGCTTCATGATGGTTCTACGTCAGATAGACCACGATCGCCGGCTGGCGGCGATTCTTTCGAATCTGGGCGCGCTGCTTGCGCGCCGATCCATGGACCGAGGCGAAGCGCCTCGCCCAATCGTCGAGGAACGGGTAGCCGCCGGGCGTCGGACCTTCAGGCTCGGCATAGGTGAACTTGATCCTCGCCACGTTCGAAAACCGGGCATTGGCCATGGCCGCGACGGCCTCATAGACGTGTCCGGGAGCGTATTTGCCCTTGCCACGCTCGATCTTGCGCGCGTAAGCGACGGTCGGAACAAACAACACCTCGCGCGCGCCTACGGCTTCGAGCGTGTCGTCGATCTCGCGTCCATCGGCGTAGACCTTGAAGGTCGAACGATAGCGACCCGTAAAAATCGGCCCTGAACGCGCCAGGAGATCGGCGATGTAATCGACGACGCCGACGCCGAGATCCCAGCGCGCCTCGATCGCGCCGCCATCCTTGACCGATGCCAAGTCGCTTGTCGCGCGGCCGTCGACGAATGTCCGATACTGCACATCGTGTCCGACCACGGCGTCGTTGGCGCGATCGATTTCATCGATTCGGCCGCGAGCGACTTCGGCGAAGCGCTCGCGGCGAACCTTAGAGCTGAAGACGTGATTGGCGGAAAAAATCTCGGCGCGATCGACGACCGGGAACTTGACGCTCGCCGCCATCACTTTCCCTTCTTCGCTTCCTCGGCCGCCTTCTCGTTGGCCGTCGCGATGAACACCGCGTCCAGGCGTTTGATCAGCGTGTGAAAGCGATCAAACTCGTCGCGCCCGTCGATGCCATATCGGCTTGCGTAGCGGTCAATCGCAGCGAAGGGGATCGACCCGATTCCGCCCATCGCACCGATCGGACGGTCGCTTGAGATCGCCCAGAAGGCGTTCCAGACGAAGACCAGGTGCTCTTCGATTTCCGGCTTTTCGAGCAGCGCCCTGGGGGTGTCACCCTCTGCGGCGAGGTCGCGCAGCCATTGCTCCGACTCGCCCCACTCCAAGGCCCATTCAAGGGCCTCGATCAGTTTTTTGCAGACGCCTCCGCCTCGGCAAGATCGTCTTGCCCGACGACGTCGGCGGCCCATTCGACAGCCCAATGCAGCACGGCATAATTAGGATCGGCGAGCAGATCGGCCGCCTTCTCCTTGGAGAAGGCAAGGGGGGCGTCGTCATCGCCTTCGATGCCGCTCCAATCGATCAGGATCGTCTCGGAAAGCAGCTTGATGTTGATCTTGTCGAGATCCATGGGATCAACTCCCTTCACGCGCTCCGCGCGCGGGATCCCAGCGATCAGCTTGGCTCGAAGACGCCGGTAGTCCGCATTGGCGAGTCCGCGGACCTTGAATTTGACCCCCGGCAGGATATGGTCGACCGAGACCCATCGGCCGGTTTCGATCGCCGCAGCGTTGATAGCGATGTCCGACAGCTTCAATTTGCTTCTCCTTTGTTCGCGCCTTTCTTCGCTGAAGGCTCCACTGCGACCTCGCGCGCGAGGCCCTTGCCGATGATCAGCGCGCCGAAGGCGTCTGGCGCCTCGACGACGGAGCCGGCCTGGAAGACCGTTTGTGATGCTTCCGTGTCATCCGGAAAGCCGGTGAAGGTGGTAAGGATTTCGACTTTCATGGCGCAGGCCTCCATTATGCCACGGCGCGCGTGATGCGGATCGAGCCGCTAATCCCGGAGTCGTAAATCGCGCGGAACGGGACGTTGATCATAACGTCGTCATTCTTGCCGCCGAGACGCCTGGCGCCGTCGAGGAAGCGCACAACCGGCATGTTGATCGTGTATTTCTTGTCGGTCACCGCGCCGACGGTCAGGCTGATCGCGCCGCCGCCGTGGTCGAGGACAGCCTGATAAAGCGCGTTCGATTCGAAATAGGCGTCGAACGATCCCGTCACGTCGATCTGGCCAGAGCCGAAGCTGTCCGCATAGAGGGAGCCGACGATATCGCGAATGCGGAGATTGTTGGCGATGTTGAGCGACAGATTCTTGATTTTCGGCACCGGCGAGAGGCCTGCGATCGAGAGGCTCGCGACGGACACCGAGGTCTCCGGAACATTGGTGTTCGGCGCGGTGTAGGTCGCGCCGGAGATGATCGCCGTCGCCAAGCTCTGTTGCTTGCCCATCAACTTCATCGATCCCGTCACGCCCTTGCGCGCCGGGAAGTTCAGGGCGAGCGAGTCGACATCGACGCCGGTGAACCGCGAATAGGCGAACGATCCGGAACCGAGGTCGACGGTCTCCTCGAAGGTGAAGCTCTGCTCGACGGAGCTGTTGGTCAGGACGTTAGTTGTCCAGGACCCGAAAAGTGCGCCGGCGAGGAGATCGTCGAACGTGCCGTAGGTCAGTTCGAAATCATATTGGCCGTCAACGTCTTGAGCGACCTGATATTCGTCTCTCACGTTCCGGTCGAGCCGGATTTCGTCGGAGACGACGGTCGTCTTTTTGGTGAGCATTTCGCCGCCGGTGCGGCGGATTTCGAGGAACGTCGGCGTCGCCGGCGTCGTTCCGTTTGTCGTCTCGGCGATATAGGCGACGCGCGTGCGCGACGTGGAGGCGATTGCCATTGTCGATTCCTTTCTTCGTTACCCGGCCACGTCAAAGCGATAGGGCGCGGCAAAGCTCAGTTCGAAGTAAGCGCCGTCGTCGTTCTCGTCGTTCACGATGGGCGGCGACGCCTCCCAGATCACGCCGGCGCCGCCGGAGAACACATGGCTCCTCAGCGCGGCGCGCAGCGTGTCGATGCGCTGCGCCCAGGGCGCAGCGGCGGGATTAACGCCGTGACCAATCGGAACAGCGAGCGCGACACGAAAGGCGCCCTCCTCGCGATAGATGTTGGCCCCCGGCGCGCCGACGCTGATGAGAGTCTCGGTCGCGACCGGATAGGTCACGATCAGGAACGCCGATCCATCGTCGGGGACTTTTCCAGTGTCGTTGAGCGCCTTGATTGGCGTGTGCGTCCAGTTTGCCGCGATCAAGGCCTCGATCGCGGTCATGACGGCAAGAGAGGCCACGCGCTACGCCCCAGCGAGATCGAGCTCGTAGGCGATCAGCACGCCTTGGACGCGTCGCGTCGCGTCGTCGACCGCGTGAATGACCAGCGTCTTTCCGGCCCAAACCAGCCGATCTTGCTTGGGCAGGAAGGGTGCAGGAAAGCCGCTCGCCACAACGTCCTCGGCGAGCACGATCGCCTCGCGCAAGCCCTGCTGGATAGCCCCGGTCACGTCGTCGGGCCGAAACTCTCTGACGCGCGCGCGCACGGCGTAGTCGCCGGCGCCGGCGCCCGATAGGCGGCGCAGCGTCACAGTCTCGCCGTTGACCATCTGCCGGCGATAAGACCCCATCGCGGCGGCAGGGGTCATATGGCGACAGAGCGGTAGGGGTGGAGCATTGACGCGGCGACGCCAGATAGCGCGCTCATTGCCGAACCGCTGGAGGAATTGACCCAGAACTCCATCTCGCTCACTCCATCGACCCGTTCTCTGCGAAGAAGGGGATCCCGTGATGCCGCCGACCATTGCTCGCGCAAAACAGTGATCGCGGCGAGCTTCAACGACTCTGGAACTGTCGCGAAGCCGGCGAGATACGTGATGACGATCTTCGTTGCCGGCCAGCACACGACGCCGCCAGATGCGTCGAGTCTGTTGATGAGACCGGCCGCTTTTTCAGCCTCGTAATCGGCGCCGGTCAGCGCAACGTCCGCCTCGACGATGCTTGTGATTGATTCGACGAAGCGACGTGCGAGACGCAGGGGGTTGACGCGGCGTTCGAGGCGGAACGTCTCGATGATCGTCTCCCGCCGCAGCGTCGGCGCGGTCACGCCATCGGCGGCGACGCTGCACTCGCGCGCGATCATATCCGATATTTGCAAGCCGAGCGTCGCAAGCGCAGCGTCGCTGCCAGAGCCGGCGATTCCAAGCGCGGCCTTCATCTCGGCGAGCGTCAGCAAATTTCGATCCGTCGCCGGCGCCGAGACGATGAACATGCGTCAGGCTTTCGAAGCCGGCGAGATCGGACCGCGGGGCACAATGGGCGGCGGCTTTGACGCGCCCGAAGCCGGCGGGGATTGGGCAGGCTTTTCGTTTTTCTTCTTGTCGGCCTCTGTGTTGATCTTGTCCGCTTCCGGGTCGATCAAGCCGGCTTCGACGAGCCCCGCAAACACTCCATCCGCAATGTCGTACGCTTCGCCTTCGTTGAGACGGAGAACAGAAATGCCATCCGGAGAGTAGTCGAACGATTTTTTGACGAGAGCCTTCATTCATCTGCCTCCATGCTGGCCCGCGCGGTTTTTCCGCGCGGGCGCCGGTCACCTTACGTTTAGGCCGGCGGATTGCTGGTCGGAGCCGAGCGTGGGTTGCCGAGAATCCAGACTCCGGCGACGAAGGCGTTGCCGGTGTTGTTCGCGGGCGTCACGGTCACGCGGGCGTAACGCTTGCCGCCGACATAGCCGATCTTGAACGCCTTATCGTCGTCGGCGAAGGTGAATCCGGCCTGTGCCTCGGTTCCGAGCAACTGCGAGTCGGCAACCGCCGCGGCGTCCGACAGGTTGGCTGCGGCCCCGTCCTCGACCAAGACGGTGAACGTTGCGTCGGCGTCAGCCAGCGCGCCGGTCAAGATCACAAATTCAGCGGACTCATAGCCGGCCATGTCGATGATCTGCGACACGAACGGCGTGTTGTCCGCGACCGCGGCTGCGGGCGAAATGCCGCGCTTGACGTGGATGTTGTTGTGAAGATCGCGAGAGGCCATGTCTCGGCGCTCCTGATTTGAGTGATGGAATGGAAGGCGGCGCGCTCGTAACGCGCCGCCGACGATGCCGCGTTAGGCCGCAATCTTGAGCTTGCGCAGCGCCTCGGGGAGCACCACCTGCCCGCCGAGACGGCGGCGGAAGATGAACCGGACATTGCCGGAAGTCGCCTGCGTGTAGGGATCGCGCAGGAACTCCATGCTGATCCGGTCCGCCAGCGTGTAGCCGCGGCGCCAGTCGCCGAAAACGACCGGATAGGCGTTCGCAGCGACGTTCGGCATGTCGGGCATTTCGACATAGGGAGCGCCGAGGATCGTGTTCGGAATGCCGCTAGCGAGACCCGGCGACCAGAGATACTGGTTCGTCGTGTCCTTGAGCTTGCGGATCGCCCCGAGCGTCGTGCGGTTGAGCCCGAAGGCCGCGTTCCGAGAATAGGCGGTCTTGATCGCGTGGAAGAGGTTGATCAGACCGTCTGCTGTGACGAGATTGGCGTCACCTGAGTTAGTCTCGCCGACGCTCGCATTCACGAGCACGCCCTGCGGCTTGCCGACGCCGTTTCCGGAAATGACCGCGGCGCCTTCAGCGACGGCGAACTGCTCCTCCGCCTCCATACGCAGCTCCGCCTCGATGTCGAAGGCGGAATCCTCGAGCATCTGATTAGAGATGTCGACCAGCGCATAGAGTTCATGCAGCGGCATTTCCTCGAGGCCATAAGCCAACCCGGTCGTTTCTGTGCGGTTCCCCTGCTCGGCGACCCACTGCGCCGCGAACTGGCCGCTGCGCTTCGGAATCTGGATCGACTTTGCCGCAGTGGTGCGCACCCGAACCAGAGCGCGCACGGGGCTCATTTCCGTCACCCCCTTGATGATCTCGCGGACGTATTCCAGGGGAGCGAGGTAGCCGCCGGCCGTGTCGTTGGAGATGTTGAGCGACTTGTATTCTGCGATCGCGTCTTCCACGGACTTCCGATGCTCGGCGCCGAGATTGACCACTCCAATAGTGTGGGCGGCGATGACGGCGCGGAGCCAATCGTTGGCCCGCTGCTTCACTTCCGCCGCATTGCCGCCGCGCGCCGCGCTGGGAATGCGCGCCATAGCGACCTCCATGCGGTCGACCGCCTCGCGGGCGGCCTTGGCCTGCTGCTCGGCGAGCGTCAGCTTCTGGTTGACGCCCTCGTAGCCGGCGAGCGTCGTCTCGATCTTCGCCAGCTTTTCGGTGACGAGCGGATCGGCCGCGCCCTTCTTTTCGATTTCCGCCAGACGCGCATCGTTCGTCTTCTTAAACTCCTCGAACGCGGTCATGACGGGATTGACCGCAGCGTCGACTGCGGACTTGATTTCGTCGGGTTCCATGATCTTTTCCTATCGTGCGATGGCTGCGGCCAGCGCGCCCATGCGCTTGCGCAGGTGCTCTGACAGCACTTCAGCCGGCGGCGCTTCGTCACGAAGGCTTTTGGCAACGTCCTCCGCGTCACGCGGAAGCTTCTTGCAGAGGACCGCGACAGCCGCCTTGGCGTCGCGCCGAGAAAGTTTTGCTTCGTCGCGAAGCGCGTCCTCCAATTCCCGAGGATTGAAAATATGCGGATCGATGAGCCCCGAAGCGCTCTTGATGAAATTGACCCGTGCGAGAGGGTTCATCGGATCATCGACGATCGAGACCTCTTTCAAATCTATCTCCTTGATGGTGCGCGCCGGCTCGCCCATTCGGCCGCTGCCCTTACGCGATCCGTGCGGGGGAACGCGGTAGCCGATCGAGAGTCCCTTGATCGCGCCCTCCTTGAGGCGCGCCATGTTCATCTTCCCCTGTTCGGTGTCGAGCCCGATCAGCCGGCCTTTCACGACCAAGCCGGTTGCGTCTTCCTCGATCGAATCCCAGACGCCGATCGTCCCCGCCTTGCGGTCGTGGTTGTAGTACATCGACGGCTTGCCGCCCGTCATCGCCTTGGTCGAAAGCGACTTAGCGAAGGCGCCGCGCTCGATCATGTCGCCGCCCTCGTCGACGTTGCCGAAGACAGCGCCATAGCCCTCGAAATAGCCGGGCGGGCACTCCACCCCCGCGAATTTCAGTTCAAGGGGGACGCTGATGCAGCCAAGTTCCATTTTCAGTCTGCCCTCGGTTTCCAGCTCTCGTCGATCTCTTGGAAGATTTCCGGCCCGAACCGAAGCGGCCCGCGGAACGGCTCCACTTTCGAAAGATCGACTCTGGCGGCGTCATCGGTGATCGTGACGTGAGGCTGATATTCTGGCCAATCCCACGATGCCCCGGCCTCTCGGATTTCGTGATTGCGGCGAGTCAGCGCCCACGAAGCAAATTTCAGAGCGACGGCGCCTTCCTTCCCGATCGGCTCGACCGCGCGAGGGCCGCCGGGCGCGACTATCAACTCTCCCTTGCCATCATCGACAGGATACTCCTCGCCGACGCGCATCCAGTCGATCGGCGAGCGGCTGTAGGCGATGGTGACATGCAGATCATCCGAGGCGAGCGTCGGTGCGAAGCCCTGCGCCATCGCCCACGCGAGGAACTCGTCGGAGTTCAGGAGCTTGCGCGAGACGTATAGTGTGCGCGGCTTGATCGATTTTTCGCCATCGGTAACTTGCCCGACGTGACCATCAGTCGCCGTCGCGCCGGGCGAACGATCCGTCGCTGGCGCCATGGTGAGCGGCGACATGACATGATCGAGGCTCGCCTCCGGATTCCACCCGTCGTCTTCGCGAACCTCGTTCGGCGTCAGCCAGCCGGGGTTCGAATTGGTCCCGAGCGCAGCCTGGTAATAGCGCGTACGTGCTTCCAGCGACCCGCGCGTCAACTCGCTCGTGTCGATCCTGACGTGATAGCCCTCGCGGCGCTCCGCCGCCGTGAGCAGCTGCGTGTTGATCGCCGCCTTCAGGGCCTTGATCCACCGCTGAAGTGTGTAGCGGACATGGGCGTCGAAGAACGCCTCGGCGCTTGCGAACGTCGGCGATTGATCGCCGGCATGGCCAAGCATGATTGGAAATACGCCGAGCACGCGGGCGATTTCCTCAATTTGATGCTTCCTCGTTTCGAGGTGCTGGGAATCGACCCCGGTCATGGCCAGCGGCGTATATTTGAGGCCGCCGCCAGTGATGATCGTTTTCATGGCGTTGGCGACGCCGGCATAGGCTTGGTTCAGTTGCTCGCGCAGCAATTCGACTTGCGCCTTGTCAACCTTCTGCTCCGTCGAGAGTAGGCCGCTCGGCCGGACGCCATTCGAGTGGAGACGCGCCTGCGACTCTTCCGTCGCCCGCGCCAGACCGATGGCCTCGCGCCCAACAACCGCAGGATCGAGCCCCTTGAACGGGCGCCACGACGGCCCGCAGAGGTGAAAAACATCATCGGCGCCAAGCGACGCATATCCGCCGTTCTCGAAAGTCACGTCGAACCGCTTCCGCATCATCGGAATCGTGAGGTCGACAGCAACACTTTCCGGGCGGATGGGAATGAGCTCGCGCACCTGATCGGCGACGACCACCTTGTATGAGACGCTGTTGCCCGTCGCCGCAGCGTGCATCAGGATCGTCGTGAAGAACTGAAACGCGTCCTGAAGCTCGCTTGGCCGATGCAACAGCACGTCATAGAGCGGATGATCGACGGCCGGCTCCGAGCCCTTTCCCCTTGGAAGTTGCCGGTAAATCTCGACAGGAAGCTGCGAAATCCCGTCGGCGATGACCATTACGCCACGGAAAAACGACGGCACTTGCAGCGCCGCGACAGTCGAGACGTCCGTCCCGGATTTCGTCGGGATGCCCCAACCGCCGTTGATCGCGGCCCAAAGATCAGGCGATATATCGACGGACTTCGTCTCCTCCTCGGCGCGCGCGGGAGCCGAGGCTGGCTTGTGACCGCCGCCGAAAAGCCGTCCGAACAGGCCCATCAATCCTCACAGGACAAAGATTTCAGGGGCGGGCGCAGTCGCCGGAGCAGGGTTGGCGCTCATGAGCGTCGCAGCGTCGAGCAGCGCCATCAATGGGTCGATCTTCGCCTTGCCGCTCGCCTGCTTTGTGATGACCACAGCATTGCCCTTCATTTCGAGCTTTGCATTCGTTGCCGCCCAGGACATGATCGCTTGACCGCCATGGATCAGCGTTCGGCTGAACAATCTGCGCTCGCAATCGATGATGACGCCGTTCAACTTGTAGCCTTGCGAAACCGCGAGAACGCGATCAAGGCCGATGCCGACACAAGCGAGCTTGTCTGTCAGGCTTTTTGCCCCGACTGGGTCCATGCCGACCCCGGCCAGAAGACCGGCATCGTCGATTCTGTGAACGATCTCGGCGATTTCGATCTCCGCGTCGTCAAGATTTTCGACGACCGTCAGTTCTCCGGCCGCGACGAAATCCTGATATTTGACCTGCTCGGATTTCCGTCTTTCGAGCGCGATCTGTGCGCACCATGTGTGGTTCCATGCCAGCCAGCGGCGAAATCTTACGTCTTCTTCGCCGCGTTCGCGGCCGATGACGCAAAAACCATAAAGATCGTCGAGGCCGCCCCCATCGACGCCGACGGTCACGACATCGCATCGCGACAGGATGTCGTCCAGTGTCAGACAGCGGTCCGCCGACGCATCCCAATATTCGGCTCCGGGCCACGCGTCGCCGGCGCTGCGACTGCCGATCTGAACATTGAAGTGCTGGGAGGCGAAAAGCGCGAGCGCGTCTTTGCCGCGCTCCTCGGCTTCAACGAGCGATGTCTCGAGGAAATCCGGGCGAACAGAGCGTCCGTAATTCGGATTGATGATCGGCCAATACTTGCGGTCGCGCCAGTTATCGGCGAGCCGGGGCGGCAGCTCGTAGAGCACAGGCAAAAGCGGCAGCGCCAGCTTTCCGTCGCGCACCGCCCTCGCCTTGGCGAGTTCTTCTTTGAACACACCCTCTGGCGACGCTTTCGATTGCGTTGTGATCGTAATCAGGAAGCCGTCCGGCCGCGCCGCGAGCGCGCCACGAAGTTCGACCATGATTTCTGCGGTCTTGGGCGACAGCGCCAACTCGTGCAACTCGTCGATGAGTGTTCCGACTTGCTTTCCGCCCGTCACGACCTTTGTGTCGGCCGCCTTGACTTTCAGCGTGGCGCCCGTTCCGCGCCGCATGATGGTGCGGATATGTCCCTGCGGTTCGTAGAACGCTTTGGCCAATTCAGGGTCGGCCCGGATTGTCCGCGCGGCCTGCCAAAACGAAATGTCTGCGATCTCCTTTGTCGGCGCGACGATCACGAACTCGGCGGCCGGACGATCGTTGATCAAGATCGCAGTCAGCATGATCGCGGCAGCCGCGCTGCTCTTTCCGTTTTTCTTTGGAACAAGCAGGAAGAACTCGTTCAGCGCGCGCCGTTTGGCGATCGGGTCATATGACCCGAAAATCGCTTCGACAATCGGGAACAACCACGGGCCAGCCGCCTCGCCCATCGTCGGCATCCCATGCACATCGGGGATGCGGAGCCGCTTGAGCACTCTCAGCCCAAGATCGGCCTCGCTCGCGAAGAGCGGCAAGTCCGGGACGAGCGAGCGGCCGGAAAGGAGACGATCCTCCCAGTCTTTGCAGCTCGTATCCCAATTCATAGGAGAGTTAAGACTTTGGCCTGTTTTTTCTGATTTTCCAGCGCCCACATTGGCCTCAGATTTGACAGCCCCCAGCAGGCCTTGAAGTCCGGATCATCGGCCGTCACTATGTTGAACGATGAAACCGGGACGATATGATCAATATGAATTTCTCCATTGAGCAAGCGCTCCCATGACATGCCGTGCGTGAACTGACGTTCAATATGTTTAGCGAACTGCTCCTTCGTATACCCGAGGATTTCTTCCGTTCGCTTCGACGGCACGCGCGTGAGCATCTGACGAAGGCGCGCCTTGATCCGCTTCTTCAACACATAGGCCGGGTCTTGCCGGCGCCGAGCATCGCATCGGCGCTGCTTTTCCCTGACCTTGTCCCGGGTGCGCTCGCGTCGCAAACGCTCGCTCTCGCGAATCTTGTCGCGATTTTCCGCCTTCCATTTGCGCTGGGTCGTTAGCGCTTTCTCTCTGTTCGCGGCCCGCCATTTTCTTCCTGCCGCAGCGGCGCGGCCGGAAGAAACGTATTCGCGTTCGTACTTCTTGCGCTTCTCCGCAATTTCTGGGTCGCGGAGACGCACCCTGACGCCAGCGTTTCGACATTCCTTGCACTGGCCACGAAGCCCATATTTTCCCGCCGCATTACGCGAGAAATATTCGGCAGTCGCGAGCTTCTCGATCCCGCAACAAGAACACGTCTTGACGAGGTCCGGGCACGCTGTGGACCATGCCGTTTCGGTCAATTCGGGCGCCCGCGCGGAAGGAGATCGTCACCCCAGTCGGTGCCGACGCCAGCGCTCAGCGCCGCCTCCTGCGCCGCCTCTTTCTTACCGACATTGGCCGGCTTCGGGGCGGACCGACGCGATTCCGGTGTCGCGCTGATAACCGTTTTGTCAGCGCATACGCGCCAGGTCATTTCCTCGAGCTTCTTCTGCGCCGACACGTTTCCAGCACGCGCGGACTTCCAAAGGAGCTGGATGGCCTCGGCGCGCTTTTTTGCGCGCGCACCACGGATGTTCTCGGCGAAATGTTTTCGCAACGTCTCCGTCGAGCAACCGACAGCCCGCGCCGTATCGTCCTCGGACACCCCGGAGCCGATAAGCTCCTCTACCTTCCGGATCAGCGCCGGCGTCGCTCGGAATTGAGGGCGTCCCGGCCTTCTTCGTGCGACCAATGCCAAGCCTCTGTTTCTGTGCCACTTCTGCGGTTGCCCGGAATTTCTAACGGCGGCAAAAAAATTCTGCGCGTGAGACCCAACCCGATTACCACCCCCACGCGCCCCAGAGACTTAAACCCCCACCCCCTGGGGCCGGCCGAGGCGGGTGCGGCGAGAGGCTGCGGTCTTGCGATTGGAGCACGCGAGACAGAGCGTCTGACCGTTGGCGGGGTCGAGCGGCGCGCCTCCGTCTTCGAGTTCACGGATATGATCGGCGATCAGGCGGACGCCGTGACCGGTCGCCCCACATTTGACGCAGGCAAGACCGTCGCGTTTCAGGACGGCGAGACGCCACTTACGGTGCTCTTCGGTCTGGTAGTGGGCGGCGTTCTTCCCGCCTTCGGTCTTGGGGAATGAAGCCCGCGCTTGGGCTGCGGGCTTGAGACGCGAGGGCAGTGTCCGCAGCGCCATCAGGCGGCGTACGGCTGGGTGGCGCTGGCGGTGGTGGCGTCGGCGGTCGCAATGAGCGACGCAATCTGCTGGCGCATGGCCGCGGCTTCAGCCTGCAGGTCGATCAGCGCCTGTTTGTCGTCGTCGGCGGCGGCAACGGCGGCGGCCGTGGCGGCGCGATAGTCGTTGAGCGCTATCTCGAGGCTGGCGATGTCGGCCTTGAGGGAGGCGATTTCCTGCTTGGCGGCGCCAGATTCGGCGGACATTAGATGCTCCATGTGGTTGAGGAGGAAATCGGCGCATTTGCCGACGTAGCCGGCCACCTCAATCAGATAATCGTGATGGTGGGTCGTCATCTCGATCCTCTGAAACCGACGACGCTCACCGCGGGCGCGCTTGAGGCGCGCCGCGTTCGCTCGGCTCGGGGGTGTGACCGGGGATGTCGGGCTGTATCAGCAGGGCGCGAAACATTGAGCCTGCGATGCACGTGAAACTGGCGGAAAAAGTGCCACGGATCAAATGGATTTTTGAGAGGATGCCTCCGCAACGAGAAGGGGCGTCGGCGGATGGAAAGCCGGGAACGCCGCGGAAAACCCGGATAAAATCAGCGCTGGAATGGGCGCCAAAGATCCCTTCAATTAAAGTCGAAAAATTTAGTCCGTTTCGCTTGACAGAAATCTTCAAGAACATCGTTCACGATTTTCTGACAGTGGCGATTCGGAAAATATCAGCGGTCTGTCAGAAAGCCGGTCAGAAAATTCATGAGGGTGCGGGTATGCTCGGCCTCTCGACCGGCACCATCGAACTCTACAAGCGCGGGACGCGGCGCGACGACGGCCGCGCCGTCGTCATCCCCAAGACCGTCGAACTGGCCTGTGCCGCTCTGGCGCTCGGCATTCGCAAATACGACGGGCCTCAGGAGACGGCGTAGGGGTTTGTGTGTGGCAAATGGCGTTTCGATACACACAACGCGGCTTGTCGCTATCCTGCCAGCCTCAAGCGTTCCCGGCCGCCGCCCATTCCGCCAATCCCCACCAGCCCTTGTCGTTCCGGCATGTGCGGCGGCAGAAAGGGACGCAGCACGGGAGGCGCTCAGTCATGGAATGAGCACCCTGTTTGGATCGTAATCCATGACGCGATCAGGGATGCGATAGACCGCCGCGATCCGGCCGCCGCGCCAGAAGGTGACGGCGCGCTCTGCTGGCGCCCAACGCGCCTCGAAAGCGCTTGCATCGGGCGGAAGCGCCCCGCGCTTGCGCAAGATGACGGCGGCATAGAGGCAGGCGTGCAGCGCCATGAGATCGCCCGCGGCCACGCGCGGGTCTCCGACCATGCGCTCGTCGAGACGATGCTCGCGGATGATGGCCGGCTTGGTGCTCATGGCAGCACCTTGTCGCGGATCACCCCCTTGAGGATGGCTTCGACGGCGGCGTCGCGGCGGCGATATGCCGTGCGGCGAGAGTAGCCGAGCGCCCTGAAGAACTCGCCGAAGGCTTCGTTCTTCGCCTCGCACCACAGCCATAATTGCAGCGCCTTGCGCGCCGGCTCGTGTTCAGCCGCGCCGAGATAGCGCAGTGGCCACTGCAGCGCCGCTTCGATGCGGCTGATTTCCCGCTCGGCGCCGCCGTTGCGCGCGTCCTGAAATCCTTTGAGCGTGCCGGCTCCGGCCATTTCGACAAGCTCTCCCCACTCGACCATCGTCTGCGGCCAGACGCCGCCCTTGGAACTCGGGCCGACGCGGCCGACGAGGCGCTCGCAGCCGCGCGCCGCTTCGCGCAGGCGCAGACGGACATGATCGGTCGACCAGCGCACTTCCTCTGTCCGAATGATGACGCCTGCGAGCAGCCGCGCCGCTCGCGCGTCGCTGATCCGGCCCGGAATGGAAGAGTCGTCGTCGAGCAGCGCGGTTTCGCTTTCTGACAAAGCAAAACCGGCTTCTGACATTTTTTCTGAAATTGCGGAGTCAGATTTTCGCGCACCAATGCCAAGAAGTGCAGAAAATCCAGCGCGTTCATGCGCCACACCTTTTCTGACATTTTCGAATGAGCGCCTGTCAGATTTGCGAGCCATCCCGCCTCCAGAACTTCCAGAGGTCGCGAATGACGGCCTTTTCCATGACGCGTAAAGCATCCGCCCGCGCGTGCGCCTTGGGCCAGTCGGGATGCGTAATCGCCGTGCGTTCGCGCCGGCGGACATAAATCTCGCCGTAAGGCCCCGCCGGCTGTCCGTATTCCGTCTCGCTCTTGGCGGCGGCCACGAGTTGCACTTTCGCCATCGGCTCACCGATGCAGGCTCTGACCTCTGCCAGCCTGGTCGCGACGTAGCCGGCTTGAGTCCACTCCTCCGCCGTCAGGCCGCCTTTGCGTCTCCACTGCGAATAGGCCATGCCGTTGAACGGCGCGAGACCGAGGCGCTTCCAGAGCTTTTCCGGCGTGCTGTAGCGAGTGCCATCCGACAGGTCGCCCGTCTCGCTGACGAGGATGGCGAACGCCTTGTCGCCGAATCCACGCACGCCAGCGACGAATTCGTGCGCGGGCAATCGGCGCGCCAGCCGCTCCATTTCTCGCTCGACGACGCGGCGACGCGCGAGGATCGGCGACAAGGCGTCGCGCAGCACGGCGCCGATAGCCTCGCAGGCGTCGTAGATTTCCCTGTCCGCATCCGGCGCGTCGCCGCCGGACAGCAATATTCTGACGATGGTGTCCTTGCGCTTTAGGATTTGCGCATCGGCTTCCCCGTCTTTTTGGTTGAACCCGAGATACCGCGCGACGCGGTGCCCAAGCCGGGTCGTGATGCCCATCTGGAGCTTGATGAGCATCTTGCGCTCTCCGCCGATCTCCTGGAGCGCGGCGCAGATGGTCGCGATTTCGGAAGACGCGGAGGCGACAGGCGCGGGAAGTCGATGGCCATTTCCGGCACGTCGAGTATGGCGCCCATCGCCTCCGTTGTCCCCCTCTTGCGAAGGGGATTCTTGAGACCCGCCGGCGGAATGGAAGCGGCGATTTTGCGCGACACGGCATCGGCCGGCGGGCCTCTCCCCGCAAGGGGATTGTTGCGGCGTCAGGGGCACCACGATCCTGGCCGTTTCCGGCGATCGACTAGCGGCCCCTGACGCCTTTCCCTTGCGGGAAACTTTGCGGGACGGCGGCTGGGAAAAGCTGGCGCTTGCGCGCGCAGATTTACTGGCCGCCGTCCCTTTCCGCTTGCGCGGAACCTCAATCTCTCGCGACTCAGACATGGGCTTCCTCCGCCGCTTTCTGGAAAATCCTCTGCATGTCTTTCAGACCAACCACGTCGCGAATGCGCGCGTTCGGATCATCCGGCCGCCCATAATCGCGGACCAGACGCAACAGCGCCGCCTCATAGGTGTTGGCCGCGACGAACCGGTCGATCTGCGACCAGCGCAGATCGCCGATCGGCGTGCCGTCGCGCAGTTTGTGCGTGTCGAATATTGTCGTCGCGACCGTGCGGATCGCGCGAATGTCGGCGATCGAACGCGGGCGACCAGATGGCGCAGCGACTGGAGGCGAGCGCGATATGGTCGATGACGACGACGAATTACCGGCCTTCCAGTCGCTGCTTCTGGATGACGACGGCGCGGCTTGCTTCATCAGGCCGTCACTGGCGACACCGGGATGGCCGCTGCCGTCGTCAACTTCGGGGTGGGGGCTATCAACCACAGGCCGTCTCCGGCGCATTTCAACAGGCCCCTCCACCCCAGGCGCTCTCGCGCCTATCCCATCGCCGCACATGTCCGTCGCCACCATGCGCAGATATTCCAGTCCGGCGACCTCGGTGACCGCCTTCGCCAGCGCGGCCATGAGGCCGTCGCCGGCGTCTCTCAATTCTTCGACAAACCCCGCCAACGCCTGCGACGGATCGCGCCCGTTCTTGCGAAGCAAATCCGCAGCGATTGCAAAAAGCAGTGCGCCGTCTGAATCGACGCCCGCTCTTTTCATCGCCGCCTCAATCGCCGTCTCTCTTCCCTGTCTCATGGCCGTCTTCTCCTCGCTAGAATGTCAGCGCGTCCAGGTCAGACGCCGCGTCTATCCCGACATCCCGTTCGACCCGACGCTCGCCGCGGTCGGCGCCAGCGCTGTCGGCGCGACGAGAGAACCCCCGCACTTTGCGTCCGGTGAGCCAGATGTAGGGTTTTTCTCGCTCTATTATCCGCAGTTGCATCAGGCGCTCGCCGTGACGCTTCATCGCCTGCGCGAGCTTGTCCTGCGCTTTTTTAACAGCCGCATCGTCGCCATCATCGACCTCTCCAAATTCCATCGCGGCAAATATCTCCGCAAACTGCCTCCATTTCACCACGCGCGTCCCGGATGGGAGGCCGAGCGCGATCGGAGCATCTTCGCCGTGATCCGCGAGCGCCCGGTAGATCGCTCGCAGGAATACCTCGCATTGCGGCGTGAGCTTGATCCCGGCGTCGGTCGCTTTCGATGTTTCTCCAGGCTCCCCATCCGCGTTCGGCGCCCGCACGACGCAGCTGGTGATCGGATCGCCGTCGGCGTCGCGTCCGAGTTCGACCGCCGGAAGCACAAACCGCCATTTCCGGCCCGATTCCCCGTCCTTCTGTTTGACAAGCTCAATCTCTCGGATCACGCGCCGATCGATGTCCATTTCCTCGAGCTTCTCGATCTTCAGCACGGAGTCGAGATTGGCCAGAATCGAGGTATGGCCGCGCGGCTTCTGGCCGCCCGCGTTCATGTGATGCACCAGCATCACGGCGCAGTCGCATTCGCGCGCCAGGCGCTCGCAGCGCGCCAGCACGGGCCCGATGTCCTTGCTGCTGTTTTCGTCGGCTCCCGGCGTCGCGGTGGACAGGGTATCGATCACAATGAGTTCGAGCGGGCAATCGAACGTCGTGGCCCAATGTTTGATTTCCGCGATCAGCGCCGTCGTGGCGTCATCCCCCGAATAGAGGTCCACCGTCGTCGGCAGAAGCACGAATGGCAGCGGGACAGACGGGTCGAGCCCATGCTCGAGTCTGTAGGAGCGGATGCGCTTCTTGATGCCGCGGCCGCCTTCGCCGGCCTGATAGACGACGCCGCCGCGCCGAACCTTCGCGCTGAACCACGAGACGCCTCGCGCGACCGCCAAAGCGAGATCGATCGCCAGAAAGCTCTTGCCGCTCTGAGAGGCGCCAACCATCATAGTGCGCTCGCCGCGCGTGATCACGCCCTTGACGAGCCACTCGTGCTCCGGTCCCGGCGCGTCGAGATCGACCCATTTGACTGCATGGAATCTGGATACGTAAGGCGGCGGCTCGAAAAACGGGCGTGACTCGGTGAGAAACGCGGCCGCGGTCAGAACGCGCGGGATGTTGTTGAGATCGATGGTCGCGCGCGCTGTCATTCGGCGATTGCCCCCGCCTGATAGGACCGGGCAATGATGGCGAGCGAATCGAGGCGGCGTTGTCTCATAATTTAAACGCCTCCTGTTTCGCCGCCGGCGTCGGTCACCACCGCGTCGACCCTGCCCAGCGTCGGGACAATCTCGCGGCAGTCGCCGAGATGCAGCGTCACGCCCTCGGCAAGATGTTCGACGCGGGAGCTCATGGAAGTCTTTCCGATACAAGCCGCGCGTAACCGGCGATATCGTCCCAATGATCTTTGTGGTTAGCGTCGCCAGACATAATCCTCGCGATCTTGTGGAGGATCATTTCGAGAGCTTCGGTTTGGACAAACGACAGTTTCTCTTGATCTACGTTTTCGCGCACGAATAACTTCAGCTTTTGCGCGAACCGGGCATTGTCGCTGAAATCCCCATGTTGAGCGCGCCGCTCTTTCAGGATTGTGTCGATGTCGCTCATTCCGCCACCCCCCGCGCTTCGATTTCCAGCATCGCCGCGCGGATGAATTCCGCCGCTAACGGCGCGACGATGGCGTTGCCGTATCCGCGGAGCATTTTCGCGCGAGACTTGCCGTCGTAGGGGCGCTCTCGCGAAACCAATTCCCAATCATCTCGCGCAGCGCCTTTTCTCCCCAATTCCCTAGCGCCGCGTTCATACCGAAGCAAATGACCCGCATATTCCCGTATGTATAGCCCTCGGTCGGGGCTATCCTGTCCAGCGATGGCGAGTTGTATGTTATCCCGGACGAATGAAAGTCGAACGGTGTTCCGGTTAATTCGCAAACGCCTTTTTGGACGCGAGCCTCTAACTCGTCCAAATGCTCCAAAAGGTCGCACGGAATACCCTTCCGCTTCGCGCGCCGCGCCGCCTCCTTCGCCAACATCCGACCCCTGTTTAAAGCGTCGTAGACTTGGCGATATTCTTTCTCCTTGTCCTTGCGCTTCTCCCGCATGGCTTTCCGGTTTTCCGGCCGCGAAGATCGCCAAGTCTTCTCGTATTCCCTTTGGCATTCGGCGCAAAGCGGCCTTAGCCCGTCCCGCGACCGCCCCGAATATTTCCGAAAGGCGGTCGACGGCTTGTGTCGCAAGCATTTCGTGCATTGTTTTGCGGTATTCTGTCCAACAGGCGAGGCGGTCATCGAGGTCCTTTGGGGAAATGTCGCGAATGTCGCGCTCGTCCACATGGCCGGGAGCGATCAGGTTCGCGGAGATAAGATTGCGAAGCCATTGCGCAGCGTGCGGGTCAATCTCGTTGTAGTAGGCACGCCCCATCGCCGCGCCGCCTGCCTTGCAAAAGAGATCGAGGGCGAGCGGGCGAGTCATTCGGCGGCTTCACTACGAATTACGTTCCGCGTAGTTCTTCCGAGCGCATACAAGATCGTCGTGTGGTCGCGATTGAAAAACGCGCCGAGATGAGTCGTTGAACTCTTCGGCCAAGCAGCGGCAACGCGCCGTATAGCCTCGTGGCGCGCCAAGACCTTTTTTTTCTCGCGAGATTTCTCAAAGATATCGCGAACGGTCACGCCATGAACCTCCGCAACGTCCTTGATAATTTTCATCGCCTGGGAGCGCGGCGTCTCAATCACTGTCATCATGATACTCTCCTAGCTACTTTGGCACGCTCACGGGCGCGGCGGATCATTCGGTGAGGATTGCGCACGATCAGAACGATGCTGACCCGGCCAGATTTGAAGCGGAAAGCGCGGCGCTCGATCATGCCGCATCCCGCGCACGGACGGCGAGCAGCACGTCGTTCCAGTCGAAGCCGGGCGGACTCATGCACACGAAGACTTCAAGGCCGAGACGCCGAAACCGCTCCGCCCCGGTGCATAAAAGCGCCCGCGTTGCGGCCGGATCGCTGTCGCCATCGCCGAGAAGCGCCAGCCTCTTGACGCCGGGCGGAATCCACATCGCCGCGCTCGTCATATCGGGCTCGCCATTTGCGATCGTTGCATTGGGCGAGCCCTTCGGCGGCTTCGGATGTGGGATCGTTCCCGTCGCGCCGCCGCACAGATTGCCGAGCGAATAGGCGGCGGCGACAGACGCCCCTGCGAAGTCGTCGCCAAACCATCCGACCCGGGCAAGTGCGCGCCAGGAAAGCGCCGTCTCGATCCCTTCGCCGATGGCGAGCGTCTCGCTTGCCGGACCGAGCATGATCAGGCCGCCGCCCATGCGGAACGTGCCTTTCTTTGCTCGGTTCCGCGTCCGATCGCCGGGCGGCCGCAGCTTGATCGGCTGGCCGCTGGGTGGCTTGACGCCTTCAAGCGTCGTCTTGCCGGCATCGAGATAGGTTCTGTGGATCCCGGTGATGCGCCCCTGTGCGTCCCGCACCGCCGCGATCATGCAATGATAGGCCCCGAGCTCGGCCTCTGCATCGGGCAATGGATCGCCGTTTTCGTCGCGCGCGCCGGGCTTGTGAACATGGCCACGATAGGCAAGATTCGGAACGAAGCGCAGGTCGGCGCATATTTCAGACTCGAGAGAGATCCCACGCCGGTCGAGATAATCCTCGGCCTTCGTCCCCTCGATCGGCGCGCCCTGCTCGAACAGAGCCGTCGCGCGCTCGATCGAACGCAGGAGCTCGGCGGATTCCTTTCTTTCGCGCGCGATCTCATCGTCTTTGCGCTCTTCTCGACGCTCCCGATCAATCGCGGGGTCGCGCGGCCGCATCGCCGACTGACGCTTCGGCGGCGGTTCATCCAAAATCGTCTCACATACGCGAACGAACCCATCGCCTTTCGGCTCGACGCCCATGATGTGCGCGACCATGTCCACGATCCCGCCTCCGCCTGCGCCACGACAATTGAAAACGCGCTGCTTGGTGTTGACCGAAAAGCGATCTGTTCCCCCGCAGACAGGACATGGGCCAACATGCTCGGCGGAGCCGGCGCGCTTTAATTGCGCGCCGAGCGCCATGGCGGTTTGAAGAATGTCTGAGTCCTTAGCTCGTTGAACCCAATCGTCGAATTCCAGATCGTCGCTCATGGCGTCCTCACCCGTTTAACAAGTTCGCCTGCAATCGCGCGGTCACGCAGGCACTGCTCGATCACTCGCCCGATCAGCCATTGAGGATCGACTCCACGGGCCGCCGCGTGCCGTGCGGCCGCGCTCATCGCATCGCGAGAAATCACCACCGGAAAGCACGACTGGGCACGTGTTTTCGGAACCAGCCGAATGCCGTGGCGGGAGAGGAGCGAATAGACGTTTTGCGCCTTTGCGCCGCCGCCGATCGCTTCCGCGATATCGTCCGCCGTCGCCCCTCCGCCCGCCAGATAGGCGGCGCGGATGATGTCGCTCTGGGAATATCTGCGCATGCGCGCCATTCGCGTCCTCTCGGCTATCGTTCGAGTTGACGCTGCACGTCGCGAAGCACAGGCAAAATTTTCGGCTTGCCGACGTCGAACAGGATGAGGAACCGCTCGATGATCTCGATCCGTCTTTTTCGCCTTGGTCCGAGAGGAATCCTGCATTCCGACACTTCCTCAGCGATCTTCATGAGCTCACATACAAAGTCGTCGTAAGTGAACCGCTGTGGAGATGGCGTCTCTTCCGACTGAGGGGTTTCCGCTGGGCCGCTCAACCGCTCACCTTGCTGGCGGTGCGGACGGCGGCGCGCTCGGACGGCGTCCCTGCGCCTGTGGCGATCCTGGTGTGATGGGGACAGTATGGTCGACCGGCGCTCATGTCGGCGTGCGGGGCGCCGCAATAACGGAAAGTCTCAAGATCGCACGGCTCTCCGATCGGCCAACGACACGAATGAATATCGAGATCGAGCAGCGTCACGAATCTGGATTGCGGCGCCGCCGCAGTGTCCACGACAAGCGTCGGTGTGGACTTCGTTCTGCTGGCGGTCTCCCCGGCGCGGAGCGGTAGTTGTCGGCCAATGCTCTTCTTCTGTGCCACCTGCGCATCACGCCATGCGTCTGCGTTACGGGCCGGCGTCGCGGTCGACGCGATCTTTTTCGAGCGCGTGGCTGGATTTGCGGAGCGTTTGACGCGTTCGGTCAGACCGAGTCGATGAATCTTGCCGATGACAGCGCTGCGCGTGCACCACGGCCCGATCTCCGTTGCAATCTGACTGCAGCTGAATCCGTCATTCCAGAGCGCTTTCAGCTTTTCTATGTTGTCAGGCGTCCAGCTCATGCGGCGCTCTCCCGGTCGAACTTTCCAGCCTCGTTCCCCCAGCTTTTCCAGCCGCGCCGCCGCTTGCGGGAGAACAGATCGATCCGGCGCGCGTCGGGCGCGAAGGCCTCGACGAGGCGGTAGAATTCCTCCGGTTTTCGCGAGTGCTGACGAGCCACGCCGTCGAAGAGCGAACTGATCGCGTCCATGTAGATCGGCTTGCCGATTTTCCCGATCAGCACGTCCTCGTGATAGGAGCGGACGACAAATCCAGGCCCTGGGCGAGGATTGCCGTTACGGGTCACCTTGCGCCACGCGGTGCGCGTGCAATAGGCGAAGCCCCATGCGCGTATCACCTCGAACCCGCGATCGAGCATTGGCGCCGACGTCCATAGGAACAGCCACGCATCGCGCGCCGCCAGGCCGCTGACCGGAAGAGCTGAAATTTCGTCGATCGACATCAAATCGTAGTGCGCGGCCGCGGACTTCGGCGAAATCTCGTCGTTGTAGCTCTCGAAAGCCCAAGGCGGATCGGCGACGATCACGTCGAATGAACGAGGCCTGTGAGGAGAAAATGGCCACGTCATGCCGCGCGCTCTTCGGAATAGAGATCGAGAACATCCGCTTCTTCGGTCGTTATGAACTCGAATTCCGCCGCGCGGCGCAGGAGCGCCACGACGTGGCGCTTGTCGCACTGGCGCCGCAGGCAAATGGCGTCGACGTTGAAGCCGTCGCGCGCGTCGCTGACGATCAGGTCGTCGAGCTTCGGATTGATCCATCCCATGACCGGATGACGCCGCGATCTTGAATCATCAGCCATCGCGTCCCCCGCGTTGCGAGAGGGCGCTGCGCGCAGGAGGAGGATCGCCCATCAGGGAAGAGCTTACGTCGCGCCTCCGGCCTTGATCCGCCGCCTTGGCGATCTTCTCGAGACCGCGCGCGGCAGTCGTGACCGGGAACGCCGGCGCCTTCGAGGCCTGTTGCTGCTCGCAAGATTGTGACGCCGGCGGCGCATCGAAGACAGGAGTTTCACCTTGGCCCGCCTTCGCAAAGCCGTCCGGCAATGTGATCACGAGCCCGGCGGCCGATGCCGACCACTTCGCTTCGACCTTCAGACGGATTTCGTTCGGCCAGATGTTCACGACGCCGATCGAAAGACGCTGAACACCGCGCAATGCCGCCGCCTCGAATTGTCCGCGCTCCGCGTCAGGAACGATGCGGATGAGGTTGCACGACTTCCCGCCGATCTGGACCTTGAAGCGCGGTCCATGACTTTCGATCCACGCCGCCGCGCCGCGCCTCAGACAAATCGACGCTCGCACCTTCGGCTGCGTTTTCGACTTGTGCCTCGTCGCCCAGACATTGAGCGAGACGGTGACATCTGGCATTTGCGCGGCCGCGCCCGGCGTCTGCTTTTCAAGGTCGATCCAGTCGTCATCTTCAAAATCGTCGGCGCTCATTTCTTGGGGGCTCCTCGAACAGATGCAATTCGCGCGGCGTCGTGCGCGCGACATGGTGACAGGCCCAATCGAAGATCGCGGCGGCGTCGGCGGCATTGTCGTCAGAGGCTCCGCGCGGCAAATAACCCAGCAGGATGGCGCGCTGAAGCACCATCTGTTTTGTCGCCTTCCGCGCATCGGCCTTTTGCTTTGGCGTTTTTTCGCCGCGCGTGATTTTCAGCGCGCTCTTCTTCCCGCAGAAATGCACACGCACAACGTCGGCCCTCACTGTCCGAATCGGCACGGATTTGCAGGCGGCAAGCGCGCGGACGACGCCATGGAAGTGAAGCTGCTGAATCACCACGTCAGCAGAAAGTTGAGCCAGTGGGTGGAGGAAATCTTCGACGATGATCGCATCGGGACTCTCGACCCTGAGCCAATCTCGCATGAAATTCGCCAACCGTTCGCACCCGTGCGTGAAATTCTCCCCTCGCTTGACGAAGCGCTCTGTCCAGATGCGCGGCTTGTCGTCGCCGGCGACGCCGATCGCAACGCCGGTCAAAGCCGCAATGTCGAGCGCCATCAGCTTCATTCGCCGAGCCCGTCGTCTTCATCGAGCGGAGAGATGCCTTCCTCAAGACGCGCTGCGTTCTCTCGCGCGATGCGCGCGTCTTCCGTTTCGCGCAGATGCCGCGGGCGTAGATCGCGGTTGTCATCAACCGCTTGCGCATCATGCGCCTTCACCGCATGGTCGAAGAGATCGCCGGCCTCGGCGACTGCGCGCAGCGCCTCGAACGCCTCATGATCGTCGTCATCGCTCGGCTCTGCCTTTTTGCAAGCCCGTTCGAATTTCAGCTTCGCTATCTCGACCTTGATGTGCGCCTTGAAAGCCTTCGAATTCAGACCGGCGTTCTTGGCGGCCTCGTAAAGGTCGGGCAGCGGCTCGCGGATGGATTTGCAGACGAGCATGTTCTCCACGCGCTGATCTTCAAGCTTCTGGTGAACGGCGAGAACTTCCTTTGTCCATCGGCCGAGCACGGTCGGGTCGACGCCGTTGTGTCCAGTAACGCTCATGCGAATCTCCTTTCAGCTACATCGTGTTGTCGCGCCGCACGTCTCCCACTTCAGACAATGCTGGCGGCGGGCTTCCATTCGTCTCCGTCAGAAGATCGACCACGGCGCCGATGACGCCGGCTGGCGCGCCCGCCGCGCTGCGCGTCACCGCGCGACGGATGGTATCGACCGGCGTGCCGTGCTGGAGCGCGAGAGAAAGGACGAGAGCGCCATCCCGCGCGTCGTCGGCCGCGTCCGTTGACTGCTTGCACGCGTCGATGAAGACCTCGGCGAGTCGGCCATCATCAAAACGACCGACGCCGACGACGTAGGCGCGCCCTCGAAACTCGAGATCGAGGAGTTCGTGTTCGCGGCGATTCCGGAGAGCGTGACGTAGCGTCATGGCCCCACCCACGGCGCGATGAACAGGGCAAGTCGATATGATTTTTTAAGGATCGCTTTAGCCGTCAGCGTCCTCACGTCGCGCCAGCATCGCCTCCAGTCTTTCAATTCGCGCCAGAAGCTCGCGAGCGTCATAACGTGCCTCTTTTTCGAGTTGCTCGGATCGAGCCGCGCGAAGTTTAGTCAGTTCGTCGGCGCTGATCTTGATGCGCGGATCGCGGTGGTAGATGTCCCGCACGCGGTTGAAACTGAATCCATCGCCAGCGAGTCGGCGATGCGCGCGAACGAGCATCGCCTTCACGCCGTCGCCGATCCGTAATGGCCCGGCGATCTCACGCAGCAACTCGGACGCTTCGATGACCGAACTCACGAAACGCTTCTCCAATTCCGATGACATGTCGGAAATTTCCTTCGTCTTCTGTGGTCGAATAGCGCCATGGAGACGAGGGACGATGCTTACTCACTCACTCTATCTGACTGCGCGAGGCTGGCAGGCCGCGGCGCAACAATTCTCCCGAAAAAGCCGGGGCCGTAGCCCCGGCAGTTCAAGGGAGGAAACGCCCAAGGAGGGCGCAGCGCCGGTGGCTGGCCGACGCTGCATCCGCGCGGAGATGTGAGCCGCGAGGATATCGTTGCGGCATAAGCCGCAAATCTCAGAACTGATTCGCCAGCACTCTTTCGAGGCTGACGGTCTTCCGAAGCTTGCCGATTTTCTGGAGCCACCGGGTGAGAGTCACCGTCTTGACCGGAGTCCCGTTGATCGTGAGATGGTACGCGATGTCCTTGACCTTGGCGCCGCCGTCGAACAGGCGCTCGACGAGTTCCTCGTCGAATTGCTGCGACTTCGTGCGCGCCGATTTAACCGCAATGTCGACGCCGAGCCCGCGCAGCAACGCCGCTCCTTGGCCGATCAGCGGCCGGGCAACTCCGTATTTTTCCGCCATCGCGGCGGAACTCATCTCGCCGAAATCGGCTACAAACCTTTCGAGATTAGAGAGTGCGTCTGAGTTGATGGGCATGAGTATCCTTCCTTTTCAAACCGGGCCTGCTCCCGGAGCGCCAACTTTATCGCGGGCGCATTCTTCGGACGTGTGGCCGCGCATTTTTGGGCGCTGGGGATCGTCGATCGGACATTCGAGCAGCGAACCGAGGTGGGCGACGATGCGCTCTGCGTCGCGATTGGAGATCGGGACCGATTTTGCCTCGCCACGCGGCGTCGTGAACAGCAGCACGACGCCGCCGCTTGGATCATGCGGCGCGACGCCTTCGAATCGGTCAAGCGAGGTCATGCCGCTGCTCATGTGTTTCCTCCCTCAAAACATTGCCGACGCCATCACGGCGATAGCCGACGCGACGACGCAGGCGAATGCGATCGCCATCACCGTCGCCATCGCGGCGATTTCGCCGAATCGCTCGCGTATCTCGGTCAAATCGTCGAGACCGCCCATGCGACCGATATCCCTGGTGAGACGCGTCATCGCCATCCCTCCACAAGCTGTGGCCCGCGGAGCATCGCGGGATGCCAATACCAGTGGCCGCGCACATGGCGGCGGAACTTGAAGCGGCGAGGGCGCATCAAATCTTGCCTTTCTTGCGCTTGGCGGCCTTAAAGACGCGCTCGGCGCGGTCCACCATCGCAACGCTCAAGAAACCGATGGAGAACATGAGATGACGGAACAATCCGAAAAGCCGCTTGACCCGATCGCCGTCGAACTTGCTGCGCTCAGATTGATGATGCGCGACGAATCCGACGCCGCCAGCGACGCCGTGATCGCAAGACTTTCCGGCATGGCCGACGCGGTGATCGCAGGATTCCAACCGCTTGCGAAGTCCCCGGCCGCGCTGAAAGCCGTGCGGGAATCCGCGATCGGCCTCATCGCCGATTTCAGATGGCGCGCCTTCATGGCGCGCTGGCGCGCCGAGGTCTTTGGTGAGGCGAGTCATTCTGCGGCCTCCCGGTCGCCATCGGCCGGCGCGGCGTTTTCGGCGAAAGCTGACGAAGGTGCGGCGGCATTACAAGATCGAGAAGGATAAGGATAAATATCCGGGCGAAGCTCGTGCCGCGGAACGCCTGTCGCGCTTTCAACGTCGATTACGCGTTCCGCTGGGACGCGCTTCCACTGCGAAACCGCTTGCGGCGTGATGTTCGAGAGTCTGGACGCGAGGCCGGTGTTTCCGCCCGCTATTTCCTTCGCTCTCTTGAGTGCTGCGTCATTCATGGTGCTATGAAAGCATACCTTTCCGGTCATGGCAAGCAAAAAAGAAACCTACTCTTTCATGGACTCGACGCGCCTGCTCAAGGATACTTTCGCTCATGGACACAATCGCTAAACGTATCAAACACATAAGATCAAACGTGTTGGGCCTGTCTCAAGCGGGACTCGCCGAAAAGCTCGGCGTTACACGCGGCGCCGTCGGCAACTGGGAGCTTGGCGGCACCGTCGAAACCGAGAATTTGTTCAAACTTTCAAGTCTCGCAAACGTGCAGCTTGAGTGGCTGGCAAAGGGAGTAGGCCAAATACCGATTGGAAAGCCTCTTCGCTCCGAAGAATTCCGTGAAGCTTCAGACGTTGAACTCGGAGTAGCGTCGCCGCCGCCCTTGCCAGTCTTTTCCGCCGCAGAAGGCGGACCTGGCATCATGGTCGTGTCATCCGATCCCATCGATTTTGTTGATCGACCATGGTTCCTGAGATATGCGGCCGATTCCTTCGCAGTCTTAATCGTCGGCGATTCGATGGAGCCAGCGTACGAAGCTGGCGAAATGGCGCTCGTCAACAAACGTCTTCCTCCGATGCGAGGCAAAGACGCAATTTTCGTGTCCGCAGTTGACGGGGGGGATTTTCGGGCAACGATCAAGCGGTTTGTGAAGGCAACCGAGCACGAGTTCATCGTGGAACAATTCAACCCACGCAAAGAACTGCGACTTACTAGAACAAAATGGAACGCGGCGTTCCGTGTCGTTGGGAAATATTCTGGATGATGCACTAGCCATGGAGGATGCTATGCGCTTTATGTTAATTTTCGCGGCTGTATCAATTCCCCTCGCATCTTGCGCCCATAAAGCAGAGCCGATTTCCTCTGGGTCATACGATGTAGTAACGAGCTATTCAAAGCGACTGCCAGGAAAATATCTATTATATATAGATGCGACAACGCTAAATACTACAATCAGGCCGCGCAGCGTCGAATGCGCAGCGCATTCGTTTCCGATCGAAGGCGAAAACGGATTTTCTGGATCGATCCGCGCGACGCTCGCAAACGTCGTCGAAACCGTCGAAGTGGTCGGCGAGCCAATTCCGGCCGATCGATTGAGCGCCCGCGGCGCCCGCGGATTGATTGTGGTCCGCTCCGAAAATGCCGACGGCCGCATCAAGATCGAGCCGAATTTCTGGGGAGCGGCGATCACGTCGGAGATGCATATCGTCGCAACCGTGACTGTGGACGGAGCGGGCGGGCGGCTTTTCGGAACGACCGTCGAAGGCATAGGGCGCGGGGACGCTCCAGTTGGAATTATGTGCTCCGGCGGCGGTATTTCGCTTCAAGAGAGCACCGAAAAGGCCATCAAGGATGTCGTTCGCAAGATTGGCGAAGGCGTCGCAAATTCTGATCGTGTGCGCGGCGGGAAAGCGTCATGAACTCATGTTGAACCGGAAAATTTCAAAGACGTAATGGGAGAGACGGGCAATGAAAAGACAGCGCAATATCATGATCGTATTTACCGCTGGGTCGGGCGATCTTCTTCGACTTCAAAAATGGGCGGGTGTTTGCCATCAAGCGGCAAAGAAAGTTCTTGTCTCAGAATTTCATCCGCTGATGAGGGGATGTTTTTCAGACTGCGCGGTCTTCTGCGGGACCAGTGACAATTCGCCGGAGGAGATTGCTGCGACCCTCCGAGGCGTTCTCGATCGTCGAGATTTCTTCGGAGAAGATCGATTCGCCGTCGCCGAAGTCGGAACCATCTCGGTGTCCGACGCAGTCGCGGCCGGCGTGATTCGCCGAGGGTAATTCCCCAAAAACCTTGCGCAGTTCATATTCGTCTGCGTTCGGGAATACATAGTGAAGCACGCGTGCCGGCAAGCCGACGATCCGCGCCGCTGCCTCAAACGGAATAGCGAGAATTCCCGCAGTTGCCGTAATAATCGGAATGGGTTGGAAGACGATTTTCCATTTTTCGGCGTGAATTCTGGTCAATTTTATCCTCGCGCGTGTCTCTCAACTACAGAGATTCCCGAACTCTGAATCGTTAACACGCTTATCCAGTACCCAGAGGCGGGCGCGCCTGAAGCGCGCCGCCGCGCTGATCGCAGCAGAAAATCTTGAAGCTGCGACATCGGTGGTAAGTACCAAGATTCTATCCATAGATATTCCACTTAGCCGCGCCCGCGCCCGCGCGACCGGTCGCGCGCGGACCAAAGAACGCGCGGAGGCGCGTCACCCGCACATATACGCGCGCGGAAACCTGATTGCAAGAAATTGAAAGTTACTCTTTCTTTTTTGCTTGCCATGACCGGAAAGGTATGCTTTCATTCCTCACCCTAGCCACATCGATGGGGTTTGAAATGCTCACCGACAATCAACTCGCCACGCTCATTTTCGCCGCGCCATTCCTGGCGCTGGCGCTCGCCTTCCTCGCCGGCCAGACAGCGCTCGCGCTCGTCGCCGCCCGCTCGCGCCGGGTGGCGCTGACATGATCGGCGATGTCCTCTCCCCCGGCGCCGTCCCCTTGGCTATCGCCACGGGCCTCTTGCTCGCCACGCTCGACGAATCTCGCCGCGCGCGCTGGACCAACCGCGCCGCGATCGAGAGATTCCAGGCCGAGCGCGATCGAGTCGAACGCGTGCGCGCCGATTCGGAGGAAGCGAGGCACCGATTTCTGCGCGAGCGCGTCCATCGTGCGATCAAAATCGCCGGAGAGACCACGGCGCGCATTGCTCGCCATCAGCGTCTCACGGACGGGATGCATTCAGCCGGAACATGGGGGCGCTCATCGCTACGCCGCACCATGCCGTCGCTGTTCGACTGAGGCGCCGGTCATGGCCAATCGCGCCTCCCCGAAAATCGACCGCGCGGCGGTGATGCGCCGCGCCCACGCCGATTACCGCTGGTGGAAGCGCGCCGGCGCCCCGAAACCCTTCGCCGATTGTCTCAAGGGCGCCTGGGCCGCCGCGCGCATGGCGCGGCGGATCGGCTCCACAAAATTCAAGATCGCCGCGTGACGGCGACAGCACTGGCGGTCCTCCCAGCCGTATGCCGCCCGGCCGACCGATGGCCGGGCGGCGAGGAAAGGGTTCAGATCATGCACGAATTCCAGATGCACGGCGAATTTGCGAGGCTGTCATGATCGCTGGAGAAATCGTCTTCGTTTTTGAAGAGCTTCCTCTTGGAGAGGAAATATCAAACGGTTTTGTTTGGACGTTCGAAGCGCGCGCTTGGGGCCGCGCGCTCGTCGAATACAGCGGCGACGGCGATTGGGCCGTCTCCGACATCGAGATCGCCACGACACGAGAGATCGCCGGCCCGGGCGGCGCCCGTCGCTGGGTCGATGGATATGCGTGGCTTGATCGCAAGAGCCATCTCTACACCCTGATCGCGATCGCTCTCCTGAAGCGCGAAAGTGAACAGATCGAGTGCAAGATCATCGCCGCGCTCGAAGCCGACGGCATGACCCTCGGCAATCCGAACGAAGAGCATCGCCTCGGCGCCCAGCAACTCGGCCTGGGGCGCTACGCATGAGTCCATTTCTCCATGGACAGCCTCTCGCTGAACGCATTCGCGCAGCGACGCGCGCAAGACCCTGACAAAGCCCCCAACTCAACCAAGGAGCAGAACATGAAAATAAGGTTCATGGGAATTTTGACGGTCGAGGCGGCCTTGAAGGCCGCCGAGAATGACCCCTACGCGCTGCGCTACGCGCCGCAGGAGTCCTTCACCGAGCAGGTCGCCCTCAAGGCCGCCGAGAAGAACCCCGACGCGCTGCAATACGCGCCGCAGGAGTCCTTCACCGAGCAGGTCGCCCTCAAGGCCGCCGAGAAGAACCCCTACGCGCTGCGCTACGCGCCGCAGGAGTCCTTCACCGAGCAGGTCGCCCTCAAGGCCGCCGAGAATGACCCCGACGCGCTGCAATACGTCCTCAACTTCGAGCTCTTCAAGAAGGTGGCTCTGCAGCTCCACATCGAAATCGAAACCTGACCGCTCGTCATCCAGATCAGCTCAGCAATTCCCGTGCTGGGCCGCGCGCGCCGCCTCGGCCGTTTCCTCCGATCCTCCCACGCCCGAGGCGGCGCCACCACCACATTGGAGTTTCTGACATGGACGACGAAGGCGCCTCCGAATGCCGGCAGACTTGACAATCTCGCGCCTTGGGGGCAGCATCGCCAAATCAGCGGTCAATCCCGCTGTGAGGCGTGGAAACCTCTTGGCTTGGGCGCAGAAGCGCCGCGATGGCGCTATTTTTGTGCGCGAAAGCACCCCGCTCTGGCGGGAGGGCGAGGATATAAGGCCCGCAAGGGCGCGAATAACTCCGCCTGACCCTGAGCCAGGTTTCCAACCTCCCGCCGCCAGCGGGGCCGTGGAAAGTCTCGTTGTCGGTTTCAAAACCGCTCAGGAGACTATCATGGCCGACACGCTTGCCGCTGCGCCGTCGCGCGCGCTTTCCCTTTCCGACCTCAACACCACCGTCAACCACGAGCCACGCGTCCATGACCTGCGGCTTGCGGAAGCGCTCGGGTTTGTCCAGCCGCGCGACATTCGCAAAATCATCGAGCGCAATTGCGCGGAGCTCAACGATTACGGGGTTTGCGCCACGGTGGCGCAAACCCCCTCCAAGGGGTCTGTCGGCGGCCGGCCATCCGCAGAATATTGGCTGAACGAACCCCAAGCCATCCTCATCGCGATGTTCGCGCGCACGGAGCGCGCGGCGGAAGTGCGTAAGCAGATCGTCGAAGTCTTCCTGCAATGGCGACGCGCCACGACGACGCCCGTGACGATCATCCATGCGGCGTCAACTCCGCAGAAGGAAGCAAAAAAGCGCGAGAACCGCATTCTCTTTTGGCGCGGGCGGCTCGACGAGGCGCAACAGATGCTGGCGCGGATCGAGCCGTCCAAGGCTCTCGATCCGATCACGGACGCCCAGACGCGCCTCACCCTCTCTCAGCGCATCAGTATTGCTTCCTACGCCGCCGGCCTGGTCGACGGAGAGAACGGACGCAGATACCCGCCGCGCCGCGATTTGGTGCTTGAGCGCGTCTTCACCGCTTTGGAGGGAATTTCGAAATGACCATCGCATCCCTTCCCGTCACATCGCTCGGCGCGGCTGCCGCCGCTGTCGTTGAGAAGCTCGCCGCGCCGGGCGCCATAGAGCGCATCGAGTGCCCGAACGACACCCATTGGCGCGCTCTGCGCCATGACGACGTGACCGCCAGCGTCGCAGCGGCGTTGCTCGGCGAGCACGAATGGGAGACGGCCTATTCGCTGTTCATCTCGAAGAGCGGCGCGCTGGAGAACGACGTTGAGGACTCCGGCCCCGTGCGGCGCGGGCGCCTGCTCGAACCCGTCGCCGTCCAAGTGCTGCGCGAAGAACATCCGGGCTGGATCATCCAGCACAACGCCGCCGCGGCCCGCGTCTATTACCGAGACCCCGAGGCGCGCATCGGCGGCACGCCGGACGTGGAGGTGCGCGACCAGGAACGCGGCTTCGGCGTGGTGCAGATCAAGAGCGTCGAGGCGTCTGTTTTTCGCCGCAAATGGTGCGCGGACGGCGCGCCGGAGCCGCCGCTTTGGATCGCAGTGCAGGCGATCATCGAGGCGGCTCTGACAGGCGCGACATGGGCTGCCGTGGCCCCGATCGTCGTAGGGCACGGCGTGGAAATGCCGCTGATCGACATCCCGCTCACAAGCGCCCCGGCCATCATGGCGCGATTGCGCGCCGAGGTCGCCGCGTTCTGGAAGCGCGTCGCGGAGAACGATCCGCCGCCGCCGGACTACGCGCGTGACGGAGCGACGATCGCTCGGCTTTACGGCGCCGACGACGGATCGACGATCGTGCTCGACGGCTGGAACCGCGGCCCGGAACTTGCCGCAGAAGACGAGACGCTCGCGAGCGGGATCAAAGAGCTCACCGAGCGTCGCAAGGCGATCAAGGCAGAGTTGCTTGAGAAAATTGGCTCTGCGTCTGTCGCGACGATCGACGGCCGCGTGTTCGCGACCGCGAAGACCGTAAAGAAGAAACCCTATGCCGTCGCAGCGAGCGAATACCGCGATGTGCGCTTTTCGAAACAGAGGGCGTGAAGATGAACGCGATCGTGAAAAAAGACGAAGTCGAGCAACTCAAGGGCCAGATCGCGAACCGCGATAGCGATTTCCGCATGGCTCTGCCGGCGCATATTCCCGTCGAGCGGTTCAAGCGCGTCGTGACGACCGCGGTGACCAGCAACCCTGACCTCATGCGCGCCGACCGTCGCTCGCTGTTCGAGTCCGCCATGAAGGCGGCCCAGGATGGCTTGCTGCCCGACGGGCGCGATGGCGCCCTGGTCATTTTCTCCGGTAAGGTTCAGTGGATGCCGATGATCGGCGGTATCCTCAAGAAGGTCCGCAACAGCGGCGAATTGCTGTCGATCTCCGCTTACGTCGCCTACACCAACGACGTGTTCGAATACACGCTCGGCGACGACGAGCACATCAAGCATATCCCTGATCTCGACGATCGCGGCAAGCCGCGCCTCGTCTATGCGATCGCCAAAACCAAGGATGGCGGCATCTACCGCGAGGTCATGACTGTCTCTGAGATCGAGAAGGTCCGCAATGTTTCGCGCGCGAAGAACGCCGGGCCATGGAAGGACTGGTGGGACGAGATGGCGCGTAAGACCGTGCTCAGGCGACTCGCGAAGCGTCTCCCGATGTCGAGTGACCTTGACGACCTTGTGAGGCGCGACGACGCGCTTTACGAATTTGATGGGGCTCGTGCGAGGGGGACGGATGCGGCGATTGCGCCATCAATCGGCCTCGCCTCCCGCCTGGACGCGCTCGCAGCCGCTGCGGCGCCAGCACATGATTCCGCCGCCGGCGAGATTATCGAACACGAGATAGACGCGTCAGACGCCGAACCCGGCGCGTCGCAGGCCGCAGGGGAAGACGCCGGCGCCGCGCTTGCCGCCGCCAGCGATACCCTAGCGGCCGAGCCATCTCCGGAGCAGAGGGAATGGTTCCGCGCGGGCGCGGCGGCGGCCGACAATGGCGTTTCGCGCAAGGCGCTACCGCCCGAGCTGCGCGGCGACGACCGGAAGGAAGACGCTGCCGAATGGTTGCGCGGCTACGACAGCCGGCGGGAGATCGTGAGATGATCCGCCGATACACGTTCAAGATTTACCCAACTCCCACGCAAGCTGTGGTCTTGCGCGAACAGGCGCGGCTTTGCGCAATCCTTTGGAATGCGCTTCTGGAAATGCGCGAAACGCGTTATCGGCGGGCGAAGCAGCGAGGGGACAAAAAAACGAGCCTGACGGCTTACGATCAGGGTAAGGAACTCACGAAGCTCAATCAGGCGACGAAAACGGACCCGCAGCTTGCGGAATGGCGGCTCTTGTCGAGCAAGCTCAAGGAGCGCGTAGCCGGCGATCTTGACCTCGCGTTCAAGGCGTTTTTCCGGCGCGCGAAGGGCGGGGCCGGCGCGCGATCCGGGTATCCGCGCTACAAGAGCACGCGGCACGCGGACAGTATCCCGTTGCGCGAGATGACGGGCGGTGGGTGGAAGTTTTCGGCGCATTCCGCGCCGGCCAGAAATGGCGAAGGTCGGACCAGGAAGGTTTATGATGAGGACCGGGAGAGTTGTAGTCGTTCCATGTGGCGGCTGATTTTATTCGGTGTCCCGGGCGCCATCAAAGCGCGAGGGCGGTTCCCTGTCGAACCGAAAGCCATCAAGACGGCGGATGTGAAATTTCATGACGGCGCATGGTGGTTTTCTGTAGCCGTCGAAATCGAGCGCGCACGCGCGCACGGCCAAGAGACATTGGAGGTCGCTTTCGACCTCATAGACCAATTCGCGGTCGTGAAAACCGCGAACGGCGGATGCCCCGCCGGCCTGAGCGACCCGTTTTCGAACGGGCGCAAGGGCGAATCCCGCAGGAAGGTCAACGCGGAAACCGAGGTCCCCTGCGGGACGCCTCCAAACGGGGGGGAAGCGCAGGACGTTGCTAC
>Ga0233425_10001792_pt1 | contig 45520 bp, 36 predicted proteins | sample Watercolumn_Towu_2_FD_181712 | JGI IMG/M metagenome (GOLD analysis project Ga0233425, IMG submission 181712) | Freshwater microbial communities from Lake Towuti, South Sulawesi, Indonesia - Watercolumn_Towuti2014_140_MG | ecosystem: Environmental > Aquatic > Freshwater > Lake | place...
CCTCTGACTCCTCAGTGACCCACATCACACCCAACTTCGGGTACTGCGTGGGGTAGACCACGCCCGACTCCAGGGAGTCCCGGCCCACCCGACCTTTGAGCATCCAGAGACTCGCGTCCGCCTGGTCCACGTCCATGTCGATCAGCAGGGTACGCTGCCCGTGACGCACGGCGGCCAGGAACGCAATGAGGCAGGCCAGGGTCGTCTTCCCCACCCCCCCCTTCCTCGCTGTAACGCCGATCACGAGGCCCATGTGTGTGGATGTAGCATGATGTGCCCAACGGCGCAACCCTCCCGTATAGACCCGGCCGTGCCCTGGTAAGACACTCCTGGGAGGTGACGTTCCCTTGCCGGTTCCCTTGACAGTTCCCTTGTGGCCGGGGCCGCACACTGAGGTCCCCGCAGGGCTCGTTGCCGTCCTCGCGTGGTGATCCCTCATCGAGTCCTCGACGACCTCGCCACGCACAGAAGTGTGCACAGATGTACAGGTAAGTATTGCCCACACCCCCCGGATGGTGTAGCGTGTGATCCGGTCGTGCTCCCCGGCACTAGGCGTGGCCACCCGGCCAAGGTGGACCGGGGTAGCGACATGGACACAGGGGTGCCGCCATGGGGCGGCACCACGAGACACTCCTCCGCACAGGCTGATTGGCGTCTGACTGTGCAGGGGAGGCCGAAGGGCTGAAATGGATACTACCACATCCGCTTCCCTTAGCAATGTTTTTTCCCCTGAAAAGAGCCCCAAACAGGGTGAAACCTCGAATCCACTAGAGGGTCCGCCAGGGTCTCTAGCTGCGGCAGCTCCCGCGCCCCCTGGCATCCGGCCCGACGCCCTCCACGTCCTTCGGGAGGTGAGCCGTCCACGTCGCCGAATGACCAAGGTGTGCGTGCCCGGTCCCGACGGAGAGGACCCCACGTGGCGGCCGTACCAGAGCGGCTACGAGTTCACCTCCGAGGAAGTCCCCGTCCCCAACATCCGGACGCTGGCCGACGTGCTAGCGGGCCTCGCGGACGATCCCTATGCGGCAGTCATCAGAGGCACGCGCCTGCCCGAGTACGTCGGTGCTGGCGAGGTGCGGCGGCTGTTCCACAAGCAGGCCGACGGCACGCCCGCGACCATGATGGACTGCCCGCGCTCCCACGTGATGATCGACGTGGACAAGGGGCTGTGCCTCCCCAAGGGGCTCGACGTGCGCGATGACCCCCTCGCGTGTGCGCGCTACGTGGTCGAGCAGCTCGCCACGCAGGCCCCCGAGCTGCTCGGCGTGTCGTGCGTCGTGCAGTGGTCGTCGCGGGCGGGCATGACACCTGGCGGCGCGGTCAAAGCTCACGTGTGGTACATCCTCGACCGGCCCCATGACTGCGCCGAGCTGGCGGCGTGGGCTGACTGGCGCTTCCCTGTCGGCGGGACAGGCGTGCAGATCGACCACGCGCTCTATCGGCCTGTGCAGCTCCACTACGTCGCGCGCCCCGTATTCGTCGTCGGCATCGAGGACCCCCTCCCGGGACAGCGGCGCATGGGGCTGGTCCCGGGGACCCGTGACGTGTTGCGACTTCCCTCGCCGCCACAGGCGCGCACAGCCACCTCTGCACCCCGGGACCTCCCGCCCCTCACAGACGACGAGCTGCGCGCGCTCGCTCCGCCGACAACGAGCGCCGTCGGCCTGATAGGGGCGCAGCAGCACGTCGACCAGCTTGCGCGCGCGACCTCCGGCGTAGACCGACACATCCGCGCGCGGGAGTGCGCGCGGCGCATGGGCTGGCTGGTCGCAGCGGGCGACCTGTCCCTCAGCGAAGCCTGGCAATACTACCTCTCCGGGGCGCACGCTTGCGCCCTCGACCGCGATCCGGACGAGAACCTCACCCGGACGTTCCGCGACGGCCTGCGTTTTGGCGTCCGCGAGGCCCTCGCGCGACGACAGGGTGCGACGAGACCGCCACAGGCCCCAGCTCCCACCCCCGTACCCCCACCTGTGGCGAGCCCACCGGTGCCGGCCGTCGGCGACCACTCCGTCCAGTGCGCCCCCATGCCGCCCCCCGTGGATGCCCCCACACCCGCAGAGGTCAGTCCGGCGGAGAAGCGGCGGCTCATGTACGACAAAGAGGCGCGCGCCGCCGCCAGCACGCTGGGCACGCCCTCACCTGGAGCGCCACCGCACGTCGAGCTGCTCCCCGGTAACATCACCACACTGCGCGGCCCCGAGGACTGGCTGCTCGAGACCATGGCGCGGCTGTGGCAGGGGGTCGGAGGCGCAGCTCTCGCCGTCTGCCCGCCGCGTGGACGGTGGGCCGTCACCCTGCGGCGGCAACTCGGGATGGACTCCCGCGACGACGTGCGGCACCTGATGGCGACCATGAGCGGCGACCAGCGCGCGGTGATCTCCATCGCCGACGCCCACGAGGTGCCCGAGACATACACGCCCAAGCTGCTCGTGTTCTACGGCGCCGAGGCCGTCTACTCAGCCATCTGCGGCCGGGGGCTCCCACGTCGCACAGGCGGGCGGGCACCTGCACCCGAGGCATACGCCGCAGTGGTCGCACTCGCCGAGAGGGTACAGCGAACCGGCGGGGCGGTGCTGCTCGCCGACCCCTACGCCGGCGGACGCACCAACTGGTGTGGCTCTATGCTACTGAACCGGGACCTGGGGATGGTGATACCTGCTGTAAAAGACATCGCCTACGTCCCCCGCTGGGGTGGGTCTCCCGTCTACGTCTGCGGTCCGGTCGAGGATGAGCTGGACCGCGTCACGGAGATGGCACGGACCGCAGAGGAGCTGATGATCGTGGTCGGCTCGACGATGTACCTCCGCGCCCTCGCCATTGCGCTCACCGGTGTGCCTGGCGTGGTCCACTACGACCGCACGCCGAGCGGCGACGACCTCGCGCAGCTCCGCGATCCCGGGCGATGGAGCCCCTCGAGCCGCGTCCGTGTCGCGCTCGTCGACCTCCGCGTCGCCGACGAGATGGTCCAGCTCGACCCCTCGACACATGTCGCACGAGTCGTCCTGATCGCCGACCGCTCGCCTGGTCGGAGCTGGCAATCCCTCGTGGACGCGCTGACGGTCTCGGGGGCTGCGGGGGAGTGTCATGTCTGGATCGCAGCCGGTCGGTGGGATGGTCGCAGCCTGCACCACTACGCCATCGAGCGCGACCAGGACGAGCGCATCGACCTCGCGCTGCGCGGGGTGAGCATGGGCGGCGCCCCGTGCCCACCGTGGGATCGGCGGTTCGCGCGGTACGCCTGCAACGTCGGCGTCGAGACGAGGCAGGCTCGCCTCGACGGCCGCATACCCGCCGACTGTGTGCTGTCGTACCTCGCTGCCCGAGGGGCCACCCTCGTACAGACCACCGTCACGCGCGACCCCCCGGCCGACGAGACGGACGACCAGCTCCGTGCGGCATCACGGCGGACGTGGAAGCACCTCGCCTCACGGGCTGCTGTCCGACGCGCTCGCCGGGTAGCCGCCGCGCCCATGCGCATCCTCGAGCAGCGGACATGCCCACGCACAAGCGCCAACGTGGACTCACGCGAGCACACGCGGCTCGTGGACCTCTACGGCGCGAACCCCACGTACACATCCCGCACCCGCGAGATGCTCGACGATGGCGAGGGCGGCGAGCCGCTCACGGGCATGGTCGGGCTCGCCCACGACGACGAGACCGGGCGGGTAACACGAACGATGCACCGCCTCACCCGCTACTGCCACGGCGTCTCAGGTGACGCGATCGGCTGCGCCCGCGATGACCGCCGCGCCCTCGGGACGGGGGCCTACGTCCTGGCCGACGCGACCACGACAATCGAGATGGCTCGCTGGTGTATCCTGAGTCATCCCCAGGCGTTAGGCGCCGAATGGGCGGCACGATTGGGGCGTCCGCCTGCTGTCACACTACTCCCTGACGGCACCATGTCCAGGGAGGAGTGTGACACCTCACCCCCGCCCGAGTGGCACTCACACCACCCCTGCGACGACCCGCGTCCGGAGGTCATGGCTCAGGTGGAGGCCCTGTGCGGCAACAGGCGGCCGGTGCGCGCACTCGGCATCACCGAGGACATGGGGTGGGCGCGATGGGTGGGAGTGGCGATGAAGGGCATCGGCTACCGGACAGTGTGCCTCGGGCAGCGACGGATGACCGACTACGACAACTTGCGACGCCCCCAGCCGGGCGACGGAAAGGCCGTGCGTGTCTACACGGTTGACGTGGCGCACATGGACCAGCACCGACGTCTCGCCGTCGTCATCGTGGCGCGTAGCTTCGGCGCAACGGTCGAACCCCTGGGCGGCGCCGAGACTGCGTGGCAGCGGGCCGTGGACCCCGAGACGGGCATGTGGCGACGGGTCACGCCTGAGCAAGCGGCGTGGCCCGGAGAGCTGCTCACGCACGAGGAGGGTGGTGGCGCACGAGCCGCCCCACCACCGGAGGCCCCAGCCGCAGCGGTGTACATGTGACCCCGGAGGTTCTCGCCGCGCTGCTCGTGACGCCGGTTTCTGGACTTCGGGTCCTGTTCCACGTGAAAAGCACGATAAGTGCGACTTTCACGTGAAGCAGGAGGCGACCGTGGACGCGAAGACGGCAGGACGACTCAGCCGCGAGCTTGAGGCCATCGACCAGGAGCACGGACGTCGCACACCGCGCACGAACCCCTTGGAGCCTGTGGCATGCGAGGGCTGCGGCAGGCCCACGACGCAGCCTCGGCGCGGGTTATGCGCCGCGTGCTACCACCGGGAGCGTCGAGGGTCGCCAGCCGTAGCCGGGGCGTGCTGCGCGGCCTGCGGCACGCGCGACGTGCGCTTGCTGCGGGCCTTCCGCCGCGGAGACCGGGACGTGCCGCTGTGCTGGAACTGCGGGCACCTTGCCCGCCACGCCCGCCCGGTGCCCGAGACCGTCGAGGACCTCGCGCAGCTCGTCATGCGGCCCGGCGACCGTCGTCGGCGTGGGGACCGGCGAGGCCCTCGTGATCGTCGCGGGTCGGTAGGTGACCGGCGGCTGTCGCGGGAGGGCGAGGGTGATCGGCGTGAGGGTGAGGAGCGGCGGGTGAGCTGACCGTCAGACGACGCGCAGCCCTTTCTCGACCACCGACTAGTATAAATCAGCCAATAGGGTATCTTGCCCTGAGGGCACGGTAACCCATGCACTATGACCCCGAGCAGGAGCTGCCTAAAGCGGTTGATGCCGCACATCGGATACTTCTCGCGGTACACTATAATCAACCGATGTTTTTGGAAGATCTCCAGGCGATGATTTTCCCGCTCATCGTGATGTGGCAGGGATACGCGGCGTCTGGCGAGGGGGGGAGTATGTTCCCGCCACTCATCGACCCAATTATCGAAAAGCTCGTGAAAGCATCGCTTCTTCCCGAGGGAGACCAACGACGAAGCGCGTACAACCCCACCATGCCGGAAATCTTTGCGATTGCGGAGTACTGTAACACGGAAGTGCGAGAGTTCCTACGCCGCGCTGGTTGGGGGTAGGCGTGGTACACAAAAAGTGCTCCGGGCGGGAATCGAACCCGCACGCCCCGAAGGGCAGGCGCTTGCTCAACCTCCGAAGCCGAACACAACAGCGTCAGGGGCTGAGACAAGCGCCTATGTCTGCCTATTCCATCACCGGAGCAGACAAGAGGATCATACCATGACTAGACGGACAGCGTGAGCGTGGAGAAGAACCTGTCGTCGCCGCTAAAGACGCTCCCTAGTGTCTGCATCAAAACGGCCGTTTTCACAGAACGTGGTCGTGGACGTAGTCGTGGACGAAATTGTTCGAAATCACTCGACCACGACCACGTCCACGTTCGCCACTGGGCTTTTTGAGTCGGAAACTCCCTAAAAGAGCCCTCTTCGGGAGACGAGGCACCGCCCGCCCGGTGCCCGAGGCCATCGAGGACCTCGTGACAGACGCGGGACATGCGTGAGGTGTAGCTGTTACACTTTCCGTCGTGAGGGGCGGACAGGTTCGTCATGGGCACATTTCCAGGTGGATACATTGGGATTGTCGTTGAGGCGCTGCTGGTAGGCGCGCTTCTCATGACGGGGTGTAGCGAACGAAAGTCCGATAGAACACAGTGCATCGAGGTGTGTGGGGGAACGGCTAGCGAATGCCGACTTTCGTGCCAGGCATCGGCTATAGGGTCGGATTTGAATCAGTCAGAATGCAGCAGCGCGTGCATCGATTCATATAACCGGTGCATTGACCTTTGCCAGAGGCCGGCCGTAGCGCCATCGTCGGTACCATCTCGCCAATAGAGGAGAGGAATGGGCCATTTTCTGGACTGTGACGTCGTTGGCGAGGCGCCCATTCGCCAAGCTGTGGCTGTATCCTCTGGGGTGAGGGGCGTATGAAGCTCTCGGTGTTCGTTGCTTCGCTGCTTGTCTTGGCGGGGTGCCTCGACTGGTCTATCCGCAAGGCGATGGAGGACGGCGAAGCGGACGGTGACGTGGACACGGATGTAGACGCGGATTGCGATTCCGTCGGTGACGTCCCCGGCGACTGGTTGCTCCCCCGCCCTGGTACATTCACGATGGGCTCGCCCTCGGGCGAGGTGGGACGATACGACGACGAAGAGCAGCACGAGGTGACGCTGACGCACTACTTCCTCATCCAGTTTACCGAGGTTACGCAAAGGCAGTTCCAGGACGTGATGGGGTACAACCCCTCGTCGTTTAGCGAATGCCCTGACTGCCCGGTGGAGACGGTGAGCTGGCATGAGGCGGCGGCGTACTGCAACGCGCTATCGTGCCGGGCCGACCTGGAGCCGTGTTACTCGTGCGAGGGGAGCAGGGAGTCAGTGGTATGCGCGCCAGTGGGCTCGCCGTACGACTGCCTTGGGTATCGCCTGCCTACGGAGGCGGAGTGGGAGTACGCTGCACGGGCTGGAGACACGAGGGCGACGTACACCGGGGATCTCGACTGGAGCCACTCGGAGTGTGAAAGCCCGAACCCGGTGCTCGATGAGATCGCCTGGTTCTGTGGGAACAGCGACGACCATACGCACGAGGTGGGCACCCTTGATCCGAACGGCTGGGGCCTACACGACATGCTGGGGAACGTGTGGGAATGGTGCCACGATTGGTACGCGGACTACCCCCGTGATTCTGTGACGGATCCGTATGGTCCTGGAGCGGGCACAGACCGGGTGCTTCGCGGCGGCGCCTGGAACTTCAACGCAATGGACATCCGGGCGGCGGGCCGGAACCGATACTCGCCCGACTACCACTACAACGATGTCGGTTTCCGCCCGACGCTGAACGGCTTCGAGGCGGGACGGAAGTGATGCTCCCCCCCTCTGTGCGACGCCGGGGAGCGATGTGGAGGGACTGTCGAGCACGCGGCATTAATACTTTCCCTAAAAGGTCCCTTTTCGGGAGACTGTGATAAGCTCCCGGTCATGACGCCAGCGAAAAGACGAGGTCGTGGACGAGGGATGGGAAGCTCATCAGCTACCGTTTTCGGGAGAGACGGGGCAGCGCCGCCGCCGCCACCACGCAAGCCGACGAACGCCTCTCGCCGCTCCCGCGAGCACCTCACCGAAGACGAGGTCGAGCAGCTCATCGCCGCCGCGAAGAAGCTCGGCCGTCACGGCCATCGGGACTCGACGATGATCCTGCTCGCCTACCGTCACGGGCTCCGCGTCGGCGAGCTCGTCGCGCTCCAGTGGAGCCAGGTGGACCTCGACCAAGCCGTGCTCCACGTCCGGCGGTTGAAGCAGGGCACGCCGGCGACGCACCCGCTCACGGGCCGGGAGCTTCGAGCCCTGCGGCAGTTGAAGCGAGGCAAGACGCACCTGGTCTACCTCTTCGTCTCCGAGCGCGGCGGGCCGCTGACGGAGAACGCCGTGGGCCAGCTCGTCGCTCGAGCTGGCGAGGCAGCGGGCCTCGAGCTGGAGGTCCACCCGCACATGCTCCGTCATGCTTGCGGCTACTACCTGGCAAACAAGTGCACGGACACGCGGGCCATCCAGGCGTACCTCGGGCACCGGAACATCCAGCACACCGTCAGGTACACGGAGCTGGCCGCGGACAGGTTCAACGGGCTGTGGGAGGACTGAAAAGGGAGCCATCGCAGGAGTCCACAACAGCCTGATATCGCGTGCCTGGGGAGCCAGTTCAGAACCCGAGGGTTGTGAGTCGGTTGATATATCGTCAACCTTGGCATATACTTGACTATTCGTGAATGGACGTAGGGTATGGGCAGGAGCGTGTGTGATGCCGTCCGGCGGTTGGCAGAGGCCGGGCTCGTTGAGTTTGACGTCCACGCCCACGAGCGGTTCGAGGAGTTCGACATAGCCGAGGAAGACATCATGTCAGCGCTGGAGAACGCGGTACACGCACGGTCACAGCACAGAGGGCGAGTTCTTGTTCAGGGACCGGACCTGCTCGGCTACGAGCTGCACGTTGTAGCCGAGGTCTCGTCCCGCATCTACGTTGTCACGGCCATGTGGCCGAAGGAGGAGTAACGTGGACTTCGCGCAGTGCTCCCGAGACGGCTGCGAGGGACGGCTCGAGCGCAGGGACTACACGGCCAGGCGAAAGGTCGCTGGCCAGCGGTTCGAGGTGCCCAGCGAAGTGCTCGTCTGCCCGGAGTGCGGCCGAGAGGTCATCAGCTACGCGGAGGCGCACAGGGTGTCCCTTGTCATCGCCGGGGAGCTGGCCTCGCACGGGCCGCTCACGGGCGCAGCCTTCAGGCACATGAGGCGGTCGCTGGAGCTGACAGGGCGACAGGTTGCCGACGTGCTCCGCGTTGTACCCGAGACGATCTCTCGTTGGGAGCACGAGCAGCAGGCCATACCTGCGTCGGCGGTGCTGTTGCTGGGCACGATCGTCCTGGAGTCACTGGTGGACGAAGATGGACGAAGTGAGACGCTCGAACGAGCTACGAGACTGGTTGCCTGAGGCCGAGGCTCACAGCTTGGGCGGCTGGGGCTCACCCGCGCAGATCGCGGGGAGGTTCTCGAGCAGCGTCACGACTCGCCTCACGTCGGCTGGCGCGGGGAGCTGGGGCTCCTCCGTGTGGATCGTGGCAAGCTCCTCGAGCAGGGACACGACCCGCTGAACGTCAGCCTGCGTGATGTGCCGCAGCCGCGTGTCGAGCAGCATGGCGCGGACCGTCCGCGCGGCGAGCTGTAGCCCCTCCGCGCCCGTCACGACAACCCCTGCGGGATCGGGAGCACCCGTGCCAGGCCCTCACGCACGATCTCGCTGATGCTGCGTCCGGAAAGCGTCATGTATGTGTGGAGCAGGGCGTACAGCGTCGGGTGTAGCCGCACCGTGACAGATCGCCAGCGCGCCCTGTGGGGAGTGCCCACACGCACGGCCTTCTGTGGGGATTCAGCCTCTGGGAGATTCGTGATGGGCAGCCGGGCTGGCGCGGTCTCTGCCGGTGCGCGGTCTGTTGCCCGTTGCTGCGGGGCTCGGTCCAGTTGTGACCGAAGCACCTTCGCCCATGCAGCCCTGCTTGACACCCGTCGGTCACCATCTGCGAGCGTCCGGCCCATTCACCTTCTCCTTGCCAGTGCGAGCTGCGCCTTGGCTTCGCCATACAGGTCCCGCTTGAAGGCGCCCCACCGCTTCGACTTGAGCGCCTTGCTATAACCCATCCGGCGTGCGTTCCCCTTTACCTCCCCCCGTGTGCCCAGTATCGCGTTGTGGAGGACGAAGGTGGGCACGTCGTACAGACGAGCCAGCCGCACTGCGTGTGCGTGCCCCGTGGCATCACAGTAGGGGATGATGACGACATCAGAGAGCCCGAGGACCGCGCCAGCGACAGCCTCCGAGGGGCGTCCGTCGATGACCACCACTGCGTACCCCGACATGGGCTGGACCTCTGACTCCTCAGTGACCCACATCACACCCAACTTCGGGTACTGCGTGGGGTAGACCACGCCCGACTCCAGGGAGTCCCGGCCCACCCGACCTTTGAGCATCCAGAGACTCGCGTCCGCCTGGTCTACGTCCATGTCGATCAGCAGGGTACGCTGCCCGTGACGCACGGCGGCCAGGAACGCAATGAGGCACGCCAGGGTGGCGCCTGCGGCGTGACCCTGGGCTGGAGGACGCGGCCCTTTCAGGGCCGGAACGCGCGGAGCTACCCCCCTTGCCGGGAACCTCACCAGTGCTCGCTCACTGGCATCGGCTCCATCGTCGGGCTCCCTGACCTGACTGAATATTTCCGTCGGACCTGAGCACTAACAAAGACGAAACACGACGAAAGCCCTCACCCTGCCCTCTCCCGGGGGGAGAGGGGATTCGATACCTCTCGCTGGGGAGAGGTCGGCCGAAGGCCGGGTGAGGGAGTGTTAGAATGCTCTTGAGGGGAGGTCGAGACATGAGCTGGCTCAGGGTGTTGATGCTCACCGCGTCGTTGGGGCTCGTCGGAGCATCCGGATGCACGGAGAAGGTGAGCGTGGACGGGGATGGCGACAGTGACGCGGATGGGGACGGCGATGGTGACGTGGACGTGCCCACGTGCCCTGACGGGACCTGCTCGTCCGACGAGGACGCCGTTTCCTGCCCGGCGGACTGCCCGGCGGTCTGCGGCGACGGCGTGTGCACCCACGACGAGGCATCCTACTCCTGCTACGCGGACTGCGGCTCCTGCGGCGACGACAGGTGCACCAGGAGCAGGGAGGACGCCAGTTCCTGCCCCACGGACTGCCCGGCCCGCTGCGGCGACGGCGCGTGCACCCACGACGAGAACATCGAGACCTGTCCGGAGGACTGCTCCTGGTGTCCGGACGGGCTCTGCACGGGTGACGAAGACGCGCGGACATGCCCAGCCGACTGCCCGGCCCGATGTGGGGACGACAGGTGCACTCACGACGAGGACGTCGAGACCTGTCCGGAGGACTGCTTTGTGTGTCCGGACGGGCTCTGCACGGGTGACGAAGACGCGCGGACATGCCCGGACGACTGCCCGGCCCTCTGCGGCGACGGTGCGTGCACCCACGACGAGGACTCCTGCGTGTGCGAGGACGACTGTGAGCCGATCTGCGGCGACGGCTGCTGCACCCAATACGCGACCGCCGCGTCCTGCTACTCGGACTGCGGCTCCTGCGGCGACCATCTATGCACCAGGGGCGAGGAGGACGCCAGCTCCTGCCCAGCGGACTGCCCGGCGGTCTGTGGCGACGGCGCGATCACGGACGACGAGGAGTGCGAAGACGAGAACGCAGCGGACGGCGACGGGTGCGACGCCGATTGCCGGTTCTCGTGCCACGGCCCGGAAGAGTGCTCCGACGATAACGACTGCACCACCGACGGCTGTGTCGAGGTGCCGCACGGGTGGGCCTGCGCCCACGAGGCGTTGAGCGAGGGGTCGTCCTGTGACGATGGGTCGTGGTGCAGCGGCGACGACACCTGTGACGACGCCGGCCAATGCACCCACGAAGGCGACCCCTGTGCTGACATCGAAACGATCTGTACCGAGTTGGAGGATCGGTGCGAGCGGCTCGAATCTATCGACGGGGAGGAAGCGAGGGTGGACCTGGAGGGGTCGGTGCAGAAGGGACCATTCGTGGTCGGCTCGTCCATCGAGGTCTCGGTCCTGGATGGCGACCTCGACCCCACGGGCGACGTGTACTCCACCGAGACGATCAATAGCCGGGGAGAGTTCGAGATCGGCTTCACGACGAGCCATCCGGTGGCGCTGGAGGGCGTCGGATACTTCTACAACGAGGTCACCGGGGAGCTCTCCGACTCGCCGTTGACGCTGAGGGCCCTGTACGGCCCGCCCGGGAGCGGGGTGCAGACGGCCAACATCAACATCGTCACTCACCTCACGACAGATCGCATCCGCGCGCTGGTATCCGACGGCAGGCCGTTTGGCGGTGCCGTGGCAATGGCCGAGCGGGAGCTCGTCTCCGCGCTGAACATCACCCCACCACGTTTCGCGCCCGGCGCGGCCGGGATCGACATGAGCCTCCTCGGCGGCGACACCGATGCCAACGCCTTCCTGCTCGCGGTCAGCGCCGTGCTGATCCAGGTGGTGGTCGATCGCGACGGTCCTTTGGAAGCGAACCTACAAGAGCTGTTGAACAGGACCTCGCTCGATCTGGCCGACGGCGTGCTGAGCCCGAGCCTGGTGGCGGAGGTCGGTGACTCGCTCCTGCGCCTGGACCCGGCAGCGGTCGAGGCGAACCTCGCGGCACGGTTCCTCGGGATCAGGGCCTCCATGGATCGAGTCATCGACCAGGACCGCGACAGGCTCGTGAACCGTGACGACAACTGCCCTCTGGACGCGAATCCCTCGCAGGATGACATCGACGGTGATGGCATCGGCGACGTGTGCGACGGTGAAGGTGGGTTGCTGGAGCCTTGTAATGAAGACTTCACGTGCGATCCAGGTCTCGATTGCGCGAGAATGGGAACTCCTTGGAGTCATGAATTCATTTGCGATCGGGGGGCTGGCCGCGATCGAGGGCCGTGCTATTACAACGGCACGTGCGACCCAGGCTTCGCGTGTGTGTGTCGCAGCGATATCTGTTCTGGGGACCGGTATCAATGTTACCCGGCAGGAGGTCGTGGTCAACCGTGTCTCCCGGGCGCTATATGCAACGAGGGACTCGATTGTGCACTGGTAGAAGGGGTTGACATATTATTTTGGTACACTTGTGTCGAGGCAGGAGGTCTGGATCAACCGTGCCGCCTGGATGATGCGTGCGACGAGGGACTCTTCTGTGTATATGTATTTGTACCCGATTTCCTTTCGTATCACCGTTATGAATGCCTCCCGGCAGGAGGTCTCAATCAAGCATGCCGCCCAGGCCGTGTGTGCGACGAGGGACTCGTTTGTGTGGATGCAATGGACTATGGACCAACCGAGGTTTGCCGTAGGGAGTGAGTACGGCTTCCGCGTGACGAAGACACTCGACCCCTGACGAGCCGCGCCGGCCGTGCCGGCCTGGGGGTTGTGTTTATAAAAGGACAGCGATAGCCTGCGCGGCGAGCAGGGAGCGAACACCATGTCGCGCGACAGGCTTTATTTCCTCCTGCGCAAGCTGCACTCGCTCACCGGCATCGTGCCGATCGGCGTGTTCCTGCTGGTGCACCTCTTCCTGAACTGCGGCGCGCTGCTGGGCGAGTGCAACTTCACCGAGGGCGTCCGGACCATCAACATGATGCCGTACGTCCACTACATCGAGGTCTTCGGGATCATCGTCCCGCTCGCGTTCCACGGCCTCCTCGGGCTCTGGATGGTCTTCGTCCAGGCCCGGTACAACAACGCGAGCTACACCTACTCGCGCAACTGGTGGTACACGGCCCAGCGGCTGACGGGGCTCCTGATCTTCGTGTTCCTGTGCTGGCACCTGTGGGACACGGTCCTCGCCAAGCTCATGGGTCAGATCACTCTCGAGCAGTTCTACCAGCACCTGCTCCGGGGCATGAGCTCCGACATGCTCTTCCTGACGATGTTCGTGGTCGGGACGGTGGCGGCGTCGTTCCACCTGGCCAACGGCGCCTGGGGCTTCTGCGCCTCGTGGGGCGTGCTTCAGAGCCGCAAGGCCCAGCGGGTCGGGGCCTGGGCGTTCGGGCTGGCCGGCGCGGCCCTCTTCGCGGTCTGGCTCAACGTCATCATGCACTTCGCCTCCGGCGGCCCCGTGGGACCCGACAACTGGATCCCCGTGCAGGAGCCGCCGCTGGACTGCGGCGCGACGCTCCTCGCGGACATCTCGGAGCGGTAACGTGTCGGCGGAAAGGTCGTGATCATGGCTGCGAAGCAGCGGATGGTCGTGGTCGGAGGCGGTCTCGCTGGCCTGATGACCACCATCAAGGTCTGTGAAGCGGGCGTCCCGGTGGACCTCGTGAGCCTGGTCCCGATGAAGCGGTCGCACTCGGCCTGCGCCCAGGGCGGGATCAACGCCTCGGTGAACACCATGGGCGAGGGCGACAGCCCGGACATCCACTTCGAGGAGTCGGTCTACGGCGGCGACTTCCTGGCCAACCAGCCGCCGGTGCATGGCATGACCCGCGCCGCGCCGGGGATCGTGGCGCTGCTCGACCGGATGGGCGTGCCGTTCAACCGCACGCCCGAGGGGCTCCTGGACTTCCGGCTCTTCGGCGGCACGCAGTTCCACCGCACGGCCTTCGCCGGCGCCACCACGGGCCAGCAGCTCCTCTACGCGCTCGACGAGCAGGTCCGCCGCTTCGAGGTCGAGGGGCTGGTTCGCAAGCACGAGCTGTACGACATCGTCGGCCTCGTGCTCGAGGAGGGCGACGGCGGCCGGTGCGTGGGCATCGTGATGCAGGACCTCAAGACCATGGAGCTCGAGGTCCTCCGGGGCGACGCCGTGTGCCTGGCGACCGGCGGCCTCGGGCTCATCTTCGGCCGCAGCACCAACAGCATGATCTGCTCCGGCGCCGCCACGGGCATCGCGTACATGCAGGGGTGCCGGTTCGCGAACCCCGAGTTCATCCAGGTCCACCCCACCGCCATCCCCGGCGCCGACAAGCTCCGGCTGATGAGCGAGAGCGCGCGCGGCGAGGGCGGCCGGATCTGGGTGCCGAGAGACCCCAAGGACACCAGGGACCCCCGCTCGATCCCGGATAAGGAGCGCCTGTACTTCCTCGAGGAGCGGTACCCGGGCTACGGCAACCTCGTGCCGCGCGACATCGCGTCGCGCGAGATCTTCAAGGTCTGCCGCCACGAGGGCCTCGGCCTCGGCGGCCAGAGCATGGTCTACCTCGACCTGACCCACATCTCCCGCGAGAAGCTCGACCGGCGGCTCGGCGGCATCCTCGAGATCTACGAGAAGTTCGTGGGCGACGACCCGCGCGACGTGCCGATGAAGGTCTTCCCCGCCATGCACTACTCGATGGGCGGGCTGTGGGTGGACTTCGAGGCGAGCTCCGACGGCGCGCTCGCACCGGCCTCGCCGCGCAACCACCAGACCAACGTGCCCGGCCTCTTCGCGGTCGGCGAGGTCGACTACCAGTACCATGGCGCCAACCGGCTCGGGGCCAACAGCCTGCTGTCGTGCATCTACGGCGGCATGGTCTGCGGCCCGGCCATGCTGAGCTACGCCAAGGGTTTGAAGTCGGTGGTCGAGGAGCTGCCGAGCGGCTCGTTCGACGAGGCGCTCGACCTTCGGACGAAGCAGTACGAGGCCGTGCTCGCCATGGACGGCGAGGAGAACCCCTGGGTCATACACCGCGAGCTCGGCGACATGATGCTCGACCACGTCACCGTGGAGCGGCACAACGGCGAGCTCGAGGAGGTCGCGGCGAAGCTCGAGGAGATGCAGGAGCGGTGGAAGGCCGTGGAGGTCCGCGACACCGTCGGGCGCATGAACCAGACCGCGCAGTTCACCCGCCACCTCGAGCTGATGCTCGTGCTCGCCCGGGCGATCGTGAAGGGCGCGCTGGCGCGCGACGAGAGCCGCGGCGCGCACTTCAAGCCGGCGTTCCCCGATCGGCTCGACGATGCCTGGCTCAAGACCACGATCGCCACGTACTCGCCCGAGGGACCTGTGCTGAGCTACGAACCGGTCGATATATCCCAGACCAAGCCTCGCACGAGGAGCTACGCCGCGAAGGGCGCCGCCGCGGGAGCCGCGAAGACTGAGGAGAAGTAGCCATGGCCGAGGAGAAGGTGAAGCTCAGGATCCAGCGCCGCGACGGCCCGGGCGAACCGACCCGCTGGGAGGAGTTCGAGGTCGAGCGCGAGCCGCTGATGAACGTCATCTCCTGCCTCCAGGCCATCCAGCGGGACCCGACCACGACCGGCGGCACGGTGGTCGCACCCGTGGCCTGGGAGTGCTCGTGCCTCGAGGAGATCTGCGGCGCCTGCACCATGGTCATCAACGGCCGGGTCCGCCAGGCGTGCTCGGCCCTCGTGCACCAGCTCAAGCAGCCCATCGAGCTGCGCCCCATGAGCAAGTTCCCGGTGGTCCGCGACCTCGTCGTGGACCGCTCGGCCATGTTCGAGGCGCTCAAGGAGGTCCGCGCCTGGATCGATATCGACGGCACCCACGACCTCGGCTTCGGCCCGCGCCAGTCGCAGGACGTGCAGGACGTCACGTACCCCCTGTCCAAGTGCATGACCTGCGGGTGCTGCGTCGAGTCGTGCCCGAACTACCACGAGCGCAGCCCGTTCATCGGACCCCAGGCCGTGAGCCAGGTCCGCCTGTTCAACCTGCACCCTTCAGGCAGCATGCACGCCCACGAGCGGCTCGAGACGCTGATGGGGATCGGCGGCATCGCGTACTGCGGCAAGTCGCAGAACTGCGTGGAGGTGTGCCCCAAGGAGATCCCCCTGACCGAGAGCCTGGCCTCGATCAACCGTGATATCGTGAAGCTGATGTTGAGGCGACTTTGAAAGCCATTGCTGCGATCTCGCTGAACACTTTCCGGGAGGCCGTCAGGGACCGTGTCCTCTACAGCATGCTCCTGTTCGCGATCGGGCTGATCCTGTTCTCGCTGGTCCTGGGCAAGATCGCGCCGCGGGAGCAGCTCAGGCTCACCGTCGACGTGGGGCTGGCCGCGATCTCGCTCATGTCGATCATCCTCGCCGTCTTCCTCGGGGGCACGAACCTCCACAAGGAGATCGACCGCAAGACGGTCTATTTCATCCTGCCCATGCCCATCGGCAGGTGGCAGTTCCTCACCGGCAAGTTCCTCGGGATGCTGTGGGTCCTCGTCATCACGCTCGGCGTGATGGGTGGCACGTTGCTGACCGTGGTGTCGTGGCACGACCCCGAGATGCAGGGCATGGTGCTGGCCCTGGCGGGGGTCGATGTCGCGCTCGTCGTCGTCCTCGCCGTGGCGTTGCGGCGCAGGCCGGTCCTGTGGCCCGCCATACTGACCGCGTGGGTCCTGGGCTCCGGGACCGTCCTCGCAGTCCGCGCGGGCGCCGAGGTGGACCTCGTCTACCAGGGACTCTGCCTGGTCCTCACGGAGGCGACGGTCGTCACGACGATCGCGCTCCTGTTCTCCTCGTTCTCCACGCCGTTCCTGTCCGGCGTCCTGACGTTCCTGGTCTTCGTGGCGGGACGCGAGCTGACCTGGCTCGATTCCCTCGCGGAGCGAGTCGACAGCCCCCTGCTGGACCGGGTCCTGGCGGTCGTCGGGGCCGTGTTCCCCAACTGCTACCTCTTCGCACCGAGCGTCAACGTCCTGGAAGGGCGCTTCGTCGTGGGCGGCTGGCCCGAGGCGCCCTGGCTGCTCGTGGGCCATGCCGCGACCTACGGGCTCCTGTACTCCGTGATCGTGCTGGGCCTGGCGGGCCTCGTGCTGTGGCGCAGGGACTTCGTGTAGGCGCCGTATGCCACGCCCCATCACCCGGGTCCTCCCGTGGATCGTCGGCATCGTGGTCGTGCTGGGACTGCTGGTGGGCCGGGTCGTATGGGGGTCGCGGCAGGAGCTGGCCGCGGGGCGTGCCGAGTATGCCCGGGGAGACCGCGACGGGGCTGTCATCCACCTGGGCCGGGCCGCGCACTGGTATGCCCCGGGAAACCCCTTCGTCACCGACGCCCTCGAGGAGCTGCGGCGGATCGGCCGGCAGGCCGAGATGGGGGACCAGACCGACCTCGCCCTGAGCGCGTACCGCGCGATCCGGTCGAGCTGCCTCGGCACGAGGAGCTTCTACACTCCCCACGCCGACAGGCTCGCCGAGGCGAACCGCCGCATCGCCACGCTCATGGCCAACCAGCCCCCACCGCCGGTGGACCGCGACAAGACCGTCTCGCAGCGGCGCGACGAGCACCTCGCGCTGCTCGAGCGCGTCGAGCAGCCCGACCCGCTGTGGTCCGTCCTCGCGTGCGTCTCGTTCCTGGCCTGGATCGGAGGCGCCTTCGGGTTCTTCCTGCGCGGCCTGGACAGGGACCTGAAGCTGCTCCGCCGTCCCGCCATGCTCTGGGGCGGCCTGGTCGTGGCGGGCCTCGCCGTGTGGATCGTGTCGTTGCTGCTCGCCTGACGCGTTTCGAGCGCTGTCGTGATATGGGCAGATCAACCTTTGGCTTGCCCTTCCGCGTGTGAACGGCTATGTAGTGCGGCTCGGAATCGACACGAGGACGGGAAATTCATGAGCTCTGAAACCGCGGTCAAGAAGTGCAAGGTCCAGGGATGCAAGCGCGCGTATCGCGCCAAGGGGTACTGCCGGGTGCACTACCAGAAGTGGCGCCGGGGCGAGCTCCCGAAGGCGCGCTACAAGGTCTGCTCCGCCGAGGAGTGCCTCAAGCCCAGGGCACACGGCGGCCTGTGCGAGGAGCACTACCAGGCGGCCCGCAAGGGCGAGAAGACGTCGTAGGTCCTTCACACTGACGCTCACGCTCACGCTCACGCTCACGCTCACGGTCGAATAGGTCGGGAGCATGGCTTCGGGGCATCAGGTCCGGATCGACGCGCTGGCCTTCGGCGGAGCAGGGGTGGGCCGGCTCCCCTCGGGCAAGGTCGTCCTCGTGGACAGAGGGGCGCCCGGTGACCTCGTCACGATCAATATTGTCACGGAGAAACGTTCTCTCGTCCTGGTCACGGTAGATGAGGTGCTCGAGCCCGCGCCGTGCCGGGTCGTCCCGGCATGCCCGTCCGCCGGCCGATGCGGCGGGTGCGGCTGGATGCACATCGGGATCGATGACCAGCGTGCATGGAAGCACCGCCTCCTCGAACGCGAGCTGGATCGAGCCGGGCTCCTGACCGGCGACGCGCGCCTCGAGCCCACAGTATGCGGGGCGTCATTCGGCAGCCGGATCCGAGCCAGGTTGCACCGCGAGGGCACGGTGCTCGGCACCCTGGGACGCCGCTCTCACGACGTCGTGCCGTTCACGGGCTGCCCGGCCCTCGCCCCGGACCTGGCCGATGCCTGCGGGTCGCTGGCGGAGCTCGCATCCGACCTCCCTCCAGATACTGCCGAGGTCGAGCTCTCGGTCGATGCCCGGGGGCAGAAAGGGCTCGCCGTCCGGCTCGACACGGGCACGCACGCCGACGGCTGGCTCGGTGTCGCGACCGACCTCGGATGCGCGGCCGTCCTCGTCGAGGGACCGGGCGGCTCGGTCGTCCACGCGCCGGAGGCGCTGCTCGAAGAGGACTCGGCCGGCGTCCCGGTTGTCACGGCGCCGGGGCTCTTCGTCCAGTCCGATCGCGCGATGAACGCCCGCATGATCGCGGTCGTCATGGAGTTCGTCGAGGCGCGCCCGGACGCGACGTTCGTCGAGGTCTACGCGGGCGTGGGCAACTTCACCGTCCACCTCGCACGCGCTCTCCATCGCGGCGTGGCCTGCGAGGTGTCCCGCCGGGCGATCCCTCTGCTCCGGCGCAACGTGGCGATCGAGGGCTGTGACGTCGAGGTCCGGTCTGAAGACGATCGACGGTCCGCCCGTGCCCTGGCCCGGAAGCTGCCGGTCGACTTGCTCCTGGCCGATCCTCCGAGAGACGGGATGAAGCCGCTCCGGCCTCTCTTCGAATCAGCTCCGCCGCGCAGCGTCGTCCTCGTGTCCTGCCACCCCATGGCGGCCGTGCGGGACATGAAGCACTTGTGTGCCACGGCTGGCTACCGACTCGAACGAGCAGTGCCGATCGATATGTTCCCCCAGACTCCCCACCTCGAGCTCGTGGCCGTGCTCACGCGGTGAGGGCGGGAGCGGGAGCGGGAGCGGGAACGGGAGCCCCGGGTCGCCCGACCCCATACGGGAGGCCCGGGGCCCCGAACCCTGGCAACCACCAGGACGAGAGGAGACATCACTCTGATCGAGGAGCCCGGACAGGCCGGGTGAGCGTCGTTTCGCCATCGATGCTCACGTACGGCCTCAGGTTCTGGAGCGTGGCCGGCCCGATCCCCCGGACCCTGAGCAGGTCCTGGACAGCGCGGAACGGCCGGTTCTGCCTGGCCTGGATGATGGCCTCCGCGCGGCTCGGTCCGATCCCGGGGAGCAGCGCGAGCTGCTCCGCGGTTGCGGTGTTGACGTTGACCACACCCTCGGTCGGCACGGGCGAGCTCTGCTTGCGATCGAAGTACCCGTGTGCCTGCGATGCGACGCTGACGACGAACAGGGCTCCCAGCAGTGGGAGAACGATCTTCCGGGGACTCATGACCTGACCTCCTTGCGAGACCTCGCGGTCTGCTGTTCTGACCTCTCATGCCCGGCCGGGCGACGTGAGACGGACCAATCAACCTCCGTGCCACGGGCGACGAGCCACACAACCTGTCGGTATCAGTGGTGATTTTCTGGAGTCACAACCAGGAGTGGCGGCGTGTCGCCGGCGCTGGCGGCGCCGCCGCGCCGGAAGCTGGAGTCACCCCTGGAGCAACGGAGCTCGTGAGCGTGAGCGTGAGCGAACGGCTCCGAGGCATCGGGCTGGTTTCGGAGACTGCTTCGAGAGTCGGACTCACGCGTTCTCGCTGCGTGGCTCGGTCAAGAGTGGCCGCTCACGCTCACGCTCAAGGTTTTGATTTTTGACTCAACCGTCATGAAGACCGTGTATTAAGCGTGACTGGAGGAGCGAGCACGATGGACCGTCCCCCGTTGGGCATCATCGGCGGCAGCGGGTTCTACCGGATGCCGGGGTTCACAGATCAGGAGGAAGTGGTGCTCGAGACCCCCTTCGGGAAGCCCTCGGCTCCGCCCGTGCGAGGGACGATCGCGGGCCGCCCCGTGGTCTTCCTCGCCCGTCACGGCAAGGGGCACGTCCACTCGCCGACGACGATCCCGTACCGGGCGAACATCTGGGCGCTGAGGGCGCTCGGCGTGCGGCGCGTCCTGGCGGTCAGCGCCTGCGGGAGCCTGCGCGAGGACATCCACCCCTGCGACCTCGTCGTGCCTGACCAGGTCTGGGACATCACGAGGCGACGCGTGTCCACCTTCTTCACCGGGTCGGTGGTGGCCCACGTCAGCTTCGCCGATCCCTTCTGCCCGAGCCTCCGGGAGCAGGTCGTGGCCGTGAGCGGCGAGCTGGGCATGAAGGCTCACGACGGCGGGACCTACGTGTGCATGGAAGGCCCGCAGCTCTCGACGCGCGCCGAGTCCCGCGTCCACAGGTCGCTGGGCATGTCGGTCATCGGCATGACCGCGGCGCAGGAGGCCAAGCTGGCCCGTGAGGCGGAGCTCTGCTTCGGCCTGATCGCCGCCGTGACCGACTACGACGTGTGGTTCGAGGGCGAGGAGGTCACGGTGGAGCAGGTGGTGGCGAACATGGGCCGCAACCGCGAGAGCCTCGAACGCCTGCTCACCAGGCTCGTCGAGCTCGTCCCCGACCAGACCACCTGCCATTGCGGCCAGGCGCTCGCGGGCGCGATCATGACCGACCCCGCAGCCGCCGATCCGGCGGACCTCGAAACGCTCCAGCCGCTGATCGCCCGCTACCTCTGATCGCCCCTGATCGTCGGCTTCGCCGACAGGCTGGAGGCTAATGCTGATCGGTTGAGGCACGCACAGGGACAAGGTAGCATTTCCCCTGGCGTTTTCTGGGGAGGAGGATCAGTGTAGGGCGATCTCCCATCGAACAAGGAGATCGCATATCAGACTTCTCAGAGCAACTCGAACAGATCATCAGCAACGACCCTCCAGTGATTGCCCAGGTCTTTGGGCAGGAGCTCGACGCGCAGTGGGTCGAGGAGGCCTGCCACAAGGCCACGCGCCATACCATACGAAAAAGGAAGTTCCCTTCCGACGTCGTCATTTGGCTCGTCATTGCCATGGCCTTGTGGCGGGACATGGCCGTGGTCGATGTGGCCCGACGGCTCGGCATCGCCCGGACCGAAAGGCAGGACGGCAAACGGATCAAGGCCGCACGGTCCTCCGTCTCCGCAGCCCGGCAACGACTCGGATACAACCCAATGGAGACGCTGTTCTTTCTCGCTACGAGCTTCTGGCTCGACCTGCTCGGGCCGCACGAGCGCCTGTTCCATGGACGGCGGGTCTTCGCCCTGGACGGGACGACCCTTCTGGTGCCCGACACAGAAGAGAATCGCCGGGAGTTCGGAGGGCCCTCGAACCAGCATGGCCCGAGTGGCTATCCGGTCGTGCGGCTGATGGTCCTACTTGCGACGGGCAGCCACCTCGTCGCCAACGCTGCCATGGCGGGGTACTCGGGCAAGGGGACGGGTGAACAGACGCTGGCCCAAGGGATGGCCGCTGGGCTCCCCGACAGCAGCATCCTTCTGTTCGATGCAGGGCTGTTCAACTGCTTCGAGCTGTGGAAGCACCAGAGCTCCGGGCAGGACCGGGACTGGCTGGGACGAGTCAAACTGAACCTGACTTACACCGTCGTCGAGACGCTGGGCCCGGGAGATGAGCGAGCGCGGTTCAAGGTCCCCTCCGATGTTCGTCGAGAGCATCCCGAGATGCCTGAATGGCTCGAGGTGCGCGTCCTGACCAGCCAGGACTCCAAAGGCGAGGTCTATCGATTGATGACGACGCTGCTCGACGCTGCGGAATATCCGGCCGAGGAACTGTGGAGCCTATACAACGAGCGATGGGAAGTGGAGCTCGGGAATCGAGAGGTCAAGACGTACCTGCTGGAACGAAACGACCCGCTGCGGAGCAAGACTCCCGATGGCGTCAGGCAAGAGATCTGGGGCATCCTGCTGGCCTACAACCTGATCCGATACAGGATGGGGCGAGCAGCGAGTCGGGTCGGACTGGAGGGGCGTCAGTTGAGCTTCAAGGGGGCGCTTTGGAACATCAGCGTTTTCTGCGCCGCCATGGCGTGGATGGTTGCGCCGACGAAGATCCCGGCGCTGCTGGAGCGGCTCGACGAGGCGCTGGTCGAGGATGTGTTGCCTGCGCGTCGCAAGAGGGCTCCTCGTCCTCGTGCCGTGAAAGGGAGAAAGAAGACATACCACATCCTACGGGACGTCAGGACGGACGAAACAAGAGGGGGTTGTTGCAGCAAGTGAGAGACGGGAGAGTCGGGACTGTGTCGCGCCCGCTGGTGCTGGTGGGAAGGCGGCCGTGTGTCTGACGCTGAGCTCAGCTCGACCTCTCGAACGTCGCCGAATGAGACGTCGGACACGAGGAGAACCTTAACCGAACGGCATTAGCCTGTAGTCTGAAGCCTGTAGCCAGTCGGCGAAGCCGACGATTACGGCGGCGACGCCGAGCCTGGAGGCGAGGCGCCGGAGCTGCTAGCATGTGGCGGTGATGCGAGCTTCCTCGGTCCTGAACGTCGTGGCGGTCGGGCTCGCCCTCGTTGCCTGCGAGGACGAGCTGAGCTTCAGCACGGCGGGTCGCGAGGTCTACCGGGGTGAGCTCATCGACGCTGCGTTCCTGGTGCGCGCCCCGGACACGGCGCCGCACCTGCTTGTCCCGGGGACGAGCATGGAGCTCGAGCTCCACATGCGGGATCTCGACACCGAGCCAGGACATGTCCGCACGTCGGACGGCTTGCTCGACACGCCGCTCGTGGCGCTTCCCGAGATCACGCGCGACAGGTTGAGCGCGCTGGAGATCCCGGGCGGTTTCCTCCGATCGCTCGTGCTCATGGCTCCGACATCGGCCCCGGAGCTCGAGGGCGTCGACGCGACCCTGTTCATCTCGCTCGGCCAGGACGATGACGTGGAGGTCCGGGTCCTGGCCGGCGCAGGCGAGCGGCGGCGTGCATTCGGTGTCTTCCGTCTCAGCCGCGAGGTCCAGGAGGAGGGGGGATAGGCTCGCGCATCGGACAGAACTCGCCGCACATGCTGCACCCCTCGCCCGGCTCGTGCCGTTCCATGGCGCGCCTCGGGTTGAGGGCCGCCCGGAACTGCCCGCTCCAGTCGAATCGCCGGCGCGCCCTGGCCAGCTCCAGGTCGCGCGGCATCGGACCGCGGCGCATCGCGTCTCCGTGATATGCCGCGATCACGCAGGCGATGGTCCCGTCCCGGACGTCGTCGAGGGTCGGGAGGCCGAGGTGCTCGGCCGGGGTGATGTAGCAGAGCAGGTCGGCCCCGGCACCGGCCGCGAGGCTGCCTCCGACCACGGCCGTCAGATGATCGTGGCCCATGGCCACATCGATGGTGAGCGGCCCGGCCGCGAAGATCGGACGGCCACCCTGGCTCTTGTACACCCGGACGTGCTCGCCCACGTCGCCCACGTGCACGTGGCCGCCGACGGCCTCGACGATGACCTGCACGCCCGCGGTACTGGCGCGCCGGGCGACCTCCTCGCCCAGGACCGCCTCCCGGCGGTGCCCCTCGTCGAGGCGGTCGTGGACGCACCCCGACCTCGCCGTGTTCCCGATGACGAGCACCGCATCGCGGCGCTTGAGCAGGGCGAGCACGTCGTCCAGCCGGTCGCCGAGCGGCGTTCCTCGCCCTCGGGCATCCATCCAGCGCGCCGTGAGCTGCCCGCCCCTGGAGACGAGCCCCATGATCCTGGAACGGAGGACCGCGAGCAGCGCGGGGTCCATCGCGGCATGGATCACCACACCGCTCGCCCCGTCCACGAGCTGACGTTCCAGGACGTCGAAGAGCAACTCGTCGGTGACCGCGGCCGCGCCGCCGGCCTCCGCCGCGGCCTGGTACATCGGCACGGTGATCACCGGGAGCGACGAGGCGCCGAGGAGCGCTCGCCGGACGCGGTCGAGGTCACCGCCGACCGAGCAGTCCGAGATGGTCCGCGCGCCGAGCTCGGCCGCGAGGGCCGTCTTACGCACCTCGAGGTCGATGTCCGCGGCCGACGTCGATGTCCCCACGTTCGCGTTGACCTTGACCGAAAGCCCGCCCCCGATCGCGAGCGGGCGCCGATCGGGTCCGGCCATCACGACCGCCGTGCCGGCCGCGACGAGCCGCCGGAGGTGCTCGGGCTCGATGCCTTCTTCGACCGCGAGCGCGGCGACGAGGTCGGTGACGTGGCCGGACCTGGCCGCTTCGAGCTCGGTCATGGCTGACGGTCCGCTTTCGATCTGGATCTCCGGAGCCGGTCCACGATGCGCCGTTTCTTCTCCGCGGCCCGCTCGGCCGCGGCGCTGACCCGCGACGCCATCTCGCCGAAGTCGTCCGGGGTCCGGTCGCCGACGACTTTCTTGACGGGCGTGTAGGGCGACTCGCGGAACCTGGGTGCGAACGGCGCCTCGATCCCGTCGAGGACCTGGACGACGCCGGGGGTGGCCCTGACCTCACCAACGACGTCCCAGCGGAGCCCGAGACCATCGAGAACCGCTCCGGCGTCCGCGATGTCGTCCGGGCGCCCCGCGGCGAGGAGCGCATCGACCGAGACTCCGAGCGGGTCGATCTCGAGCCGATCGAGCATCCGCCGCACCTTCGGCGCGACCAGCGCGAGGGCTCGCTCCGGGCGCACGACGATGCCCAGCCCCGTGGTCCCCGCCATCTCGTGGACGTCGCCGCGGAGGCCGCCGTTGGTGACGTCCGTCATGGCGTGCAGGCGCTGCCAGACGAGGTGCTCCGACAGGTGCGCGCACGCGTCGAGGAAATCGACGTTCAGCGTCTCGTCGATGACCTCGGGGAAGCCGCCGTAGATGGCCGTGGTGGAGATCGTGCCACCGCCGGCGCCCTCGGTCTCGAGGAGGAGGTCGCCCGGCTCGAGTCCGCGCCGTCCGAGCAGGTGGTCGCCCGGCGCCTCGCCCACCGCGCCGACGCAGCCCGTGAGCCGCTCACCGAGGACCAGGTCGCCGCCGATGCGCAGGGTCGACCCCGTGACCAGCGGCACGTCCACGGCCTCGCCGACCGCGGCGATCCCCGCTGTGAAGTCGAGGATGCGCGCCACGTCGCCGTCGTCGGCCAGGTGCACGTCGGCGAGCATGGCCAGCGGGCGGGCGCCCATGACCCACACGTCGCGCAGCGCGGCCCGAGCGGCGTGGAACCCCGCGAGGAACGGGAACTCGCTGAGCCTCGAGTGCATCCCGTCCACGGTCACGACGAGGTGTCCCCCAAGGGGGGACGCCACGACACCGGCGTCGTCGAGGTCGAGGGCATCGATGGCCGCGCTCGTGCGCCCGATGACCTGTGCGATGCACCGGTGCGCGTGCATGTCCCCCGTCCCGCGGGAGCCGACGCCGAAGCGCCCCATCGTGACCCTGCTCGGCTCCCAGGCGCAGACGTCGCTCCGCGCGTCGAGCGAGATCCGGACTTCGTCGATCACCGCGCGCGCGAGCCGTAGCGCGTCCTCGTCACCGATTGCCTTGTGCTCGGCGATCCGCCGCGCGAGCAGCGCTCCCAGCTCATCGTCCGACGTGCGGTCGATCCGGTGCCGGACGAACCCTTCCAGGTCCACCTTCAGCGCTCCTCGATGACGGCGCCCATGGTGTCGGGGGCCGCGGTCCATCCCTCGGCCGCGATGCCGTGCCGAGCCAGGTGCTCGTGAGCCGCCGCGACCGCGGCCGCGGCCCGTTCCTGGTCACCGGCGATCGCGTACACCGTGGGCCCGAACGAGCTGAGCCCCGCGCCGGCCGCGCCCGCTTCCGTCATGACGTCGAGGAGCTGCCTGATCGGCTCGGGCTGGAGCCCGACCTCGCGCCGCTTGAACCCGACGCGCTGGAGCGCGGAGAGCCCACGTCCGAACAGCTCAAGGTCGCCTGCGGCCGCCCCGGGCATCAGCTCGAGGAGCACGTGCCGGCAGACCTCTCCCGTCTCGGCCGCGGGGAGCGGGAACGCCTCTTCGAACAGCTCGACCTCGCGTTTCCCATGCGCTCCGCGCTCCGTCCCCGGCGTGACCAGGGCGAAGCGCCACGCCTCCGGGAGCTGGGACCGCGCCAGGAGCGGGGCGACGCCCGCGCGCGAGGCGCTGGAGGGCAGGCAGCTCTCCTTCTCCTTCCCGGGGCCGAACGCGTGGCCGCCGTCCACGACGAGGCCGCCCGCGGTGAAGACGTTGACGCCGATCCCGCTCGTGCCGCCGCGGCCCGCGGCCCGCGCGATCTCCCGGACGGACCTGACCTGCCCCGCCGCGCGGCACATGACGGTGCCGAGCGCGAGGGCGAGCTGGGTGTGCGACCCGAGCCCCACGTGCGACGGGAACCGCGAGATCAGCTCGACGTCGATCGCGGCGAGGTCGATCCGGAGCCGGTCGGCCAGCGCGCGCGCTTGGTCCGCGGTTTCGGGGGGCATTCGGAGCCGACCGCGCCCTCGCCCGGCACGCACGACGACCCTCGGCCGTTCGATGGCTACGCCGGCCCCGCCGTCGATCCGGCCGTGGTCGCCGGTCAGGTCGATGAGGCCGAAGTGCAGGCGCGCCGGGGCGCTGACGGTCCAGGTCACGGCGGGCTTCCTAGCAGAGCGGGGAACGGAACGTCAACAACGACCCGCCACGTGACCAGGCCAGTCCGCTCGTTCGTGACGCGACCGTGAGCGCGAGCGTGAGCATGAGCGTGAGTGTGAGCGAACCGAGCACGAGAACGAGCACGCCAACGACCTACTCGCCGCGAAGGAACCGGGAGACCACGAGCGCCTGGCGCGGCAGGGCCACGGCGTCGCCATCGTGCAGATCGTCCACACGCTTCGCGGGCGGGACCTTCGGGGGCATGGGGATGATGTCGAGCTTGGTCCCCGCCGCGTCGAGCGCGGCCGGCGCGATGGCGAGGCCGACCTGGATCTCGTCGACCTTGCAGCAGCTCGTCACGGTGCCCACGACCTTGCCTTTCTTCGAGTCCACGACGGGCGCGCCCGGGCGGATCATCCGGCCGCCCGGCTCGGGGATCTGGAAGCGGATGACTCTGCGCCGCTGGTCGCGGTGGGTCCGGACCATCGCGTCGCGGCCCACGAACCACGGCTTGTGCAGCTTGACGAACGACCCGTACCCGGCCTCGATCGGGGTGACCCCGTGGGGCCCGGCCAGCTCGTGTCCGTGGAGCGGGAGGCCGGCCTCGGTCCTCGTGGTGTCGCGCGCGCCGAGCCCGGCGAGCTCGAGCGCGTATTTCCCGCCCGTCTCGAGCACCGCCGTCCAGAGCTCAGGCATGGCATCGGGATGGACGTAGATCTCGAACCCCACCGGCTCGCCCGTGTACCCGGTCCGCGACACGATCGCCGGGATACCCGCGAGCGGTGCCTCCAGGAACTCGAACGGGCGAAGTCCGTGCGCCGCCGCTCTGTGTTCAGCGGACCCGAGCAGCTCGCAGATGATCGCGAGCGAGCAGGGGCCCTGGAGCGCGGTATCGACGCGGCGGGCGTCGCCGCTCGCCGGATCCTTGAGGTTGCGCAGCGTGGCGCGCCCCTCGACCCGCCGCGCGGGGTGATCGAGGTCGATGGCCGCCTCGCCCGCGAGCACGGCCCGGAGCCACGCTTCGTCCTCCTCGGCGTTCGCCGCGTTGACCACGACCATGAACAGGTCGTCCGAGCGGCGATACACGAGGATATCGTCGATGACGCGGCCGTCCGGAGCGAGGAGGTACGAGTACTGCGCCCGCCCTGGGCGGAGCCGGGTCACGGAGTTCGTCGTCGCCAGGTCGAGGAACCTCTCGGCGCCGGGGCCGGCCACTTCGAGCACGCCCATGTGAGCCACGTCGAAGAGGCCGCAGGTCGTCCGCACCGCGTGGTGCTCGATGTGGATGCCCTTGAAGTAGACCGGGAGCAGCCAGCCGGCGAAGTTTGCGATCTGGCCCTTCGAAGTCCGCCCGGCGTGGAAGCCGTACATCGGCGTCCGGCGTGGTTCCAGCGAGACCCGGGTCCACGCATACGCCGGCCGGGGCTCGGGCTTCTCGGCCGCGCGCTCGAACGCGCGGCGCTCGCCCACGAACCACCCCTTGGTCAGCGACTCGGCGGGCTCCACCGCCGTCTCGGAGCCGCGCCACTCGCGCACCACGGGGTGCGGTTCCGGGAGGACCTCGACCGTCACGGGGCCCGGCACCTTGCGGTAGAGGTCGTCGTCGAACCGCGCCGTCCCGTCGGCCAGTGCCCGCAGCCACGCGACCAGCCGCCGCGAGTCGCCACCGATGACGTGGACCAGCGCGCGCGCCTCGCGACCATCGGCGGGGAGGAGTCCCACCTGGATCGAGGCGATGGGCTCACCGGCGCCGTCGAGCACGCGCATGGCCGCCCTCTGGCCCTCGGCGAGCGCGAGGACGTCGCCGGTCGTCACGGCCTGGAGGAACCCGCGAGCCTGCCGCCCGCGGACCAGGAGCCACTCGCCGCTCGCGACCGTCTCGCCAGGCAACAGGTAGGGATACCCGCCCGAAGGACTCGGACCCGGAGGTTCCTCCATACCCGGAGCCTGGAGCCTGGAGCCTGGAGCCTCTGTCTCGTCCGTACGCTTCACAATCGCGGCGACACCGGCACGGATCGACTCCATCTCGCCGAGGTCCAGCTTGCCGCGCGCCACGCCCCCGGTGTAGCGGTAGGCGTGGACCGCGCGGATCGCGCGTGCCACGAGCCTGGCGAGGTCCTTCATGTCGTCAACGCCGAGGCCGCGCTGGCTGACCCACGTGGTCCCGAACCGGACCGCCGAGGGGTACACGGCGCTCTCGTCACCGGCGATGGTGTTCTTGTTGACGACGATCCCGACGGCGTCGAGCACGCGGGCGAGGAGCTCGCCGGAGGTCGGCTCGCCGCTCGCGGTGGGGATCTTCCCGCAGTCGATCAGGCACAGGTGGGTGTCCGTGCCGCCGTAGGCCAGGGGGACACCCTCGGCCTTCAGCCCGTCGGCCAGCGCCCGCGCGTTCTCGACCACGCGGCGCTGGAGCGCCCTGAACCCATCGGAGGCGGCGATGTGGAAGGCCACGGCCTTGGCCGCGATCGAGTTGATGTGCGGCCCGCCCTGCTCGCCCGGGAACACGGCCGTGTCCACCGCGCGGGCCATGTCGCGGTCCGTGGTCAGGATGCAGGCGCCCCTCGGGCCGCAGAGGGTCTTGTGGGTCGTGAAGCTGATCACGTGAGCGTGGCCGACCGGGCTCGACACGACTCCGCCCGCCACGAGCCCGGCGGTGTGCGCGATATCGGCGAAGAGCATCGCCCCGGCCTCGTCGGCGATAGCCCGCAAGCGCGCCCAGTCGAGCGCCCACGGGAACGCGCTGAACCCCGCGATCATCAGCGTCGGCCTGTGCTCCAGCGCGAGCATGCGGAGCCCGTCGTAGTCGAGCCCGCCCTCGGGGGTCACGCCGTACGATACGATGTTGAAGTGCTTGCCCGATCGGTTGACCGGCGAGCCGTGGGTCAGGTGGCCGCCGCTCGTGAGCGCCATGCCGAGGACAGTGCCGCCGGGCTTCACGAAGGCGTCGTACACCGCGTTGTTGGCCGCGGCTCCGGACAGGGGCTGGACGTTGGCGAAGATCCGCTCCGCGGGCACACGCTCGTTGGCGAAGATCCTGGCCACCCTGCGCTGGGCGATCGCCTCGATCAGATCGGCGTACTCGCACCCGCGGTAGTAGCGCCGGTCGCTGAGCCGTGCGAAGTGGGCGAGCTGCGCCGGCAGGTCGGCGAGCCGGTCGAGGTCGTCGTTGACCATCCGCAGGCCGGGATACCCCTCGGCGTAGATGTTCGAGAACGTCGAGGCCAACGCTTCTCGTACTGGCGCCGGACAGATGCTCTCCGACGCGATGAGGATCAGCTTGCGCTCCTGTCGCTCGGCCTCGAGGTCAATGATGTATTTGACCAGGGGATCGACGGATTCCAGCGCGCCACGCGCGAGCAGCTCCTGAGTCATGCTTCACTCTCCCGACTCGCGCCGCGGCATCACGACCCGGCGTGAGAGCCGCTATTAAAGGACGCTCCGCGTCAGGGTTCAAGCCCGGTCGATGACCATCGATGCTTCCTCGTCATTTCCCCGGGATGGTCGGGGGGGTGGACAGGAGGGCGACAGGGGATCTCCCGGAGCCATCACGTGCGCCTTGACGTTGTCCGGGACCAAGTGATAAAGACGTTTTGACTCATCAAATCCTATATAAAACCTTGTGTAAGCGGAAAGAACACCGCGGGAAACAAAGCGTGCGTTGAAGAAAAGGAGACTCTGAACATGGCACTCGATCCGACCAAGCATGCAGACTGGGAGATCGCCGAAGACTCCGAGAAGACCATGAAGCGGTGGGAGCAGCTCACCGAGGAGATCGGGCTTCTCCGCGACGAGGTGCTCCCTCACGGACACTCCATCTGCAAGGTTGACTACCAGCGGGTCGTCAACCGGCTGAAGGACAAGCCCGACGCCAAGTACATCGACGTGACCGCCATCACGCCGACCCCCCTCGGCGAGGGCAAGAGCACCTCGTCGGTGGGCCTGATCCAGGGCCTGGGCAAGCGAGGCAAGAAGGTCGTCGGCGCCATTCGTCAGCCTTCCGGCGGTCCCACCATGAACGTCAAGGGCAGCGCGGCCGGCGGCGGTCTCTCGCAGGTCATCCCGCTCACCCAGTTCAGCCTGGGCCTCACGGGCGACATCAACGCCATCATGAACGCCCACAACCTGGCCATGGTGGCCGTCACGTCCCGGATGCAGCACGAGTTCAACCTGGGCGACAAGTTCCTGGCCAGCCGCGGGCTCAAGCGGCTCGACATCGACCCGCGTCGCGTCGAGATGGGCTGGATCATGGACTTCTGCGCCCAGGCGCTGCGCAACATCACCATCGGCATCGGCGGGACCAAGGACGGGTTCATGATGAGCTCGAAGTTCGGGATCGCCGTCAGCTCCGAAGTCATGGCCATCCTCGCCGTGTCCAGCGACCTGAAGGACATGCGGGCGCGCATGGGCCGGATCGTCATCGGCCGCAACAAGCGCGGCAAGCCCGTCACGACCGAGGACCTGGGCGTCGCCGGCGCCATGACCGCGTGGATGGTCGAGGCGCTCAACCCCAACTTGCTCCAGACCATCGAGGGCCAGCCCTGCTTCGTCCACGCGGGCCCCTTCGCCAACATCGCCATCGGCCAATCGTCGATCGTCGCCGACCGCGTGGCGCTCAAGCTCGGCGACTATCACATCACCGAGAGCGGCTTCGGCGCGGACATCGGCTTCGAGAAGTTCTGGAACCTCAAGTGCCGCTTCAGCGGGCTCAAGCCCCACTGCGCGGTGGTCGTGGCGACCATCCGCGCCCTCAAGTGCCACGGCGGCGGACCGCCCGTCCCGCCCGGCAAGCCCATGGACCCGGAGTACAAGAAGGAGCACGTGGACTGGGTCGAGGCCGGCTGCGGCAACCTCGTCAAGCACATCGAGAACGTGCGGAAGGCCGGGATCAACCCCGTCGTCTGTATCAACTCCTTCTTCACCGACACGCCCGCCGAGATCGCCGCGGTGCGCAAGGCGGCCGAGGCTGCCGGAGCGCGCGTGGCCGTCAGCCGCCACTGGGAGCTCGGCGGCGCCGGCGCCCTCGAGTTCGCCGACGCGGTCGTCGACGCCTGCAACGACGAATCGAACTTCAAGTTCCTCTATGAGCTCGAGCTCCCCCTCGGCAAGCGGATCGAGCGGATCGCCAAGGAGGTCTACGGCGCCGACGGCGTGAGCTACACGGCCGAGGCCGCCGAGAAGCTCAAGGAGATGGAAGCCGATCCCGCGACGTCCACGATGGGGACTTGCATGGTCAAGACCCATCTCTCCCTGAGCCACGACCCGACCGTCAAGGGCGTGCCCAAGGGATGGACCCTGCCGATCCGCGACATCCTCACCTACGGCGGCGCCGGCTTCGTGGTGCCCGTCGCCGGGACCATCAGCCTGATGCCAGGCACCAGCGCCACCCCGGCGTACATGAACGTCGATGTCGATGTCGAGACCGGCAAGGTCAAGGGGCTGTTCTAGATCAGACACGGACCTTTTCACGGCCGCGGCGGTCGGGCTCTCCAGGGCCTGGCCGCCGCGGACCGATGAACGAGAGGACTCACGACAGATGACGGCCAAGATCATCAGCGGCAAGGAGATCTCCGAGCAGATCAGGGCAGAGCTCAAGACCGAGGTGGACGCGCTCAAGCAGGAGCACGACGTCACTCCTGGTCTGGTGACGATCCTCGTCGGGCAGAACCCGGCGTCGGTCAGCTACGTCACGGCCAAGCAGCAGACCTCCAAGGAGCTGGGGTTCTACTCCATCCAGGACAACCAGCCCGTGGACATCAGTGAAGAGGCGCTGCTCGCCCTGGTGGAGAAATACAACCACGATCCCAAGATCCACGGGATCCTCGTGCAGCTCCCCCTGCCGAAACACATCAACGAGACCAAGGTCCTGTACCAGATCGACCCCAGCAAGGACGTCGATGGCTTCCATCCCGTGAACGTCGGCAAGCTGATGATCGGGACCGCGGACTTCCTGCCCTGCACCCCGGCCGGCATCCAGGAGCTGCTCGTCCGTTCCGGCGCCCAGATCGCCGGGGCAGAGGTCGTCGTCGTGGGCCGGAGCAACATCGTCGGCAAGCCGATCGCCAACATGCTGCTCCAGAAAGCGCCGGGCGCGAACGCGACCGTCACCCTGTGCCACACACGGACGCGGGACCTCGCGTTCCACACGCGGCGGGCCGACATCCTGATCGTCGCGGCCGGGTTCCCGAACGCGGTGACCGGCGACATGGTCAGGGAAGGAGCGGTCGTCATCGATGTGGGCGTGAACCGCGTCGGCGAGCGGCCGAACAAGAAGGACCCGACCAAGATGATCCCCATCCTCAAGGGCGACGTGGACTTCGAGGCAGCCAAGGAGAGGGCGGCCGCGATCACGCCAGTGCCCGGCGGAGTGGGCCCGATGACCATCACGATGTTGATGAAGAATACGGTGAAGTCGGCTCGGCTGCATCACGAGCGCGCACAGAAGAAATGAAGGAACCGCGCGCAGGTATCCCCGACATCCACCAGCTCCGAGACGAGACCCAGCTCGACCTCGACAAGGTCGGAGTGCGCGGCGTCCGTTACCCGATCACCGTCCTCGATAAGTCTGAAGGCCGCCAGCATACCGTGGCCACGGTGGACATGTTCGTGGACCTCCCGAGGGAGTACAAGGGCGCTCACATGAGCCGTTTCCTCGAGGTCCTCAACGAGCACCACCGGGAGGTCAGCATCGGGAAGCTCCCCGTCATCCTCACGGCCATGCGGGAGCGAATGAACGCCAAGAGCGCCCGCATCGTCGTCGAGTTCCCCTACTTCATCGAGAAGCAGGCCCCCGTGACCCTCGCGCCCAGCCTCATGGGCTACACCTGCGTCATCCTCGGCCGGTCCGACTGCGGCGGTGTCACGCTCGGGCTCGAGGTGCGCGTCCCGATCATGACCCTGTGCCCCTGCTCCAAGGAGATGTCCGTGGCCCCGCACAACCAGCGAGGCGAGGTGCGGATCAAGGTCAGGTTCAACCGGAGGGTGTGGATCGAGGACCTCGTGGCCATGATCGAACGCTGTGCGTCGAGCGACCTGTACTCGCTGCTCAAGCGCGTCGACGAGAAGGCGGTCGCGGACCGTGCGTTCGAGAACCCCAGGTTCGTCGAGGACGTGGTCCGGCTGGCCGCCACCGAGCTGCTCGCCGATCCGAAGATCACCTGGTTCTCGGTCGAGGCAGAGACTTTCGAATCGATCCACGCGCACAACGCCTATGCATCGATCGAGCGCGACAAGACAAAAAAGGAGCTCCGATGACCCCGGTGATCGCGGTCGCCGGGAAGGGCGGGAGCGGCAAGACCACCCTCGCCGCGTTGCTCGTCCGATGCCTGCTCGATCGGGGGTGCAAGCCGGTGCTGGCGGTCGATGCGGACCCCAACGCCAACCTCGGCGAGGCCCTGGGCGTCGATGTCGCGGTGACCCTGGGCCAGACCGTAGAGGACTTCCAGGAGCAGCGGATCGCCATCCCTCCGGGCATGACCAAGGAGGCGTTGGTCGAGATGCGGTTCGCCTCCGTGATCGAGGAACGGAAGGGCTTCGACCTGCTCACGATGGGCCGCGGCGAGGGTCCGGGGTGCTACTGCTCGGTCAACAACCTCCTGCGCGCCCTGGTCGAGAAGCTCACCGCGAACTACCGCGTCGCGGTGATCGACAACGAAGCGGGGCTCGAGCACCTGAGCCGGCGGACGTCACGCCACATCGATGTGCTCCTGATGGTCTCTGACTGCGCGGTCAGGGGCCTGCGGGCCGCCCTCGGCGTCTCCGCGCTGGTCGATGACCTGGGCCTCGACGTCGCGCACCGCCTCCTCGTCATCGGCAGGGTGCCCGCCTCGGGCCCGCCGCCGCACGAGCAGGTGAGCCGCCTCGTCGAAGCGGCCGGAGCGACGGGCCTCGAGCTGGCCGGGTTCGTCCCGCACGACGAGGCGCTGGTCCGGGCCGACCTCGAGCAGCATGGCGTGCTGGCGCTCGAGCCGACGATTCCCGCGCTCGACGCTGCTGGGAAAATCCTCGACAAGGTGCTTGAAAAAACTGGTCCATGTTGGTAGGTCTTTCCCGCCATGACGCGATAGGAGAAACCACGCCCCGATAGCACCGCCGGTACCCAGGGTCAGGCGGGTGCGAGGATCGAGGAGGAACGAGAGATGGATCCGTCCAGCAAACCGAAGAACGAGCCAGGTCCCGGATCGGTGATCGAGCCCGCGTTCGCCGAGGGAAAACCGACCGAGCCCGACACGTGGCGCACGAAGCTCACCGACAGGAAGAAGAAACTGGGCTACCTCCAGACCGGCGAGCGCTACTGGTACGGCGAGAGCTTCGGCAGCGAGAGACGCAAGACGAAGGCGTGAGGGCCGGCGTCGCGTGGGGTCGGCGAGGAGCCGCGAAGCGTGAGAGGACCGCTCGCGCCGGGAGCACCGGCGGCGAGCTCTGCCAGGTGAAGGAGACGATCTATGGCCGTTCAGCTACCGAGAGGTGTATACACCGGAGCGATCCGGGAGATCACGGTTGGCAAGCCGGAACAGGGAGTCGTGATCGGCGGCGAGAGCGCCTACCCCTTCTATCTCTTCGAGGGCGCGATGCCGCACCGCCCGCGGATCGCCATCGAGATCAACGACGTCGCTGCCGAGGGGTGGCCAGAGGCGGTCAGGAAGCCCTACGAGGACGTGGTCGGAGATCCGGTCGCGTGGGCCAGGAAGGCCGTCGCGGCGTACGGCGCCGACATGATCCAACTCACCTTGACCAGCACCGATCCCAACGGGCAGGACGGTCCGGCGGCGAAGGCCGCCGCCACCGCGCTGGCCGTGTCGGACGCCATCAACGTGCCGCTGTGCGTCTGGGGCTCGGGGAACGTCGCCAAGGACGCCGACGTGCTGCGCGTGGTCTGCGAGACCTGCGCGGGGCGCAAGCTCCTCGTCGGGCCGGTCCAGAAGGACAACTACAAGCAGGTCGGCGCCGGCATCATCGCCTCGGGACACACGGCGGTGGCCAACTCGCCGATCGATATCAACCTCGCCAAGCAGCTCAACGTCCTGCTGACCAACCTCGGCGTGCCCGACGACCGGATCGTCATCGACCCGACCGTCGGCGGCCTCGGCTACGGGCTGGAGTACACATACTCGGTCATGGAGCGGTGCCGGATGGCGGCCCTCGTGCAGCAGGACGACCAGCTCCGCTACCCGCTGTATTGCAACCTCGGCCTCGAGGTGTGGAAGGTTAAGGAAGTCAGAGACGAGGACGAGCGGCTAGGCGATCCCGCGACGCGCGGCATGCTCATGGAGGCCACGACGGCCTCTGCGTTGCTCGTGGCCGGCGCGGGCATCCTTGTGATGCGGCATCCGGGGGCCATCGAGCTCGTCAGGAAGCTCATGGCCGACCTCGGCCTGGGCCAGTAGGTCAACGATGGGGACTGTGAATCGACGAGTCGGGGGTTGAAGGAGAACGCAATGGCCGAGAAGAAGAGAGCCATCGACGGCGCGTCCAGCGAGATGCTGACCTGCGCCGAGCACGAAGGGCTGGAGGTCTGCTGGGACCGTCACGACCAGCAGGGCGTCCGCTGCGGCTTCGGCACCACGGGCCTGTGCTGCCGCCACTGCGTCATGGGCCCTTGCAACATCGACCCGTTCGGCGAGACGCCGCGCCTCGGCGTGTGCGGCGCCGACGCCGACACGATCGCCGCGCGGCACTTCGGGCGGATGATCGCCGCGGGGACCGCGGCGCACTCCGACCACGGCCGCGGGGTGGCCGAGACCTTCCTGGCCGCGGCCAGGGGAGAGGCCCCGGGCTACGGCATCAGGGACGAGCAGAAGCTCCTCGCCCTGGCCCTGGACATGGGCGTCGAGGTCGGCAACCGCGACATCAAGGACATCGCCATCGACGTGGCCCAGAAGGCGATGTCCATCTTCGGCCAGCAGGAGGGCGAGATCTTCTTCGTCAAGCGCGCGCCGCTGAAGCGGCAGGCCATCTGGCGCGAGCAGGGCGTGGTGCCTCGCGGCGTGGACCGCGAGGTCGTGGAGATGATGCACCGCACGACCATGGGAGTGGACCAGCACTACGAGAACATCCTCAACCACGGCACCAGGTGCGCGCTGGCCGACGGCTGGGGCGGGTCCATGCTGGCCACCGACCTGCAGGACATCATGTTCGGCACGCCCACTCCCCTGATCAGCTCGGTCAACCTCGGCATCCTCGAGGAGGACCAGGTCAACGTGATCATCCACGGCCACGAGCCGCTCCTCAGCGAGCTCATCGTGGTGGCCTCGCGCGACCCCGAGATGCTGGCCTACGCGGCGTCGAAGGGCGCCAAGGGGATCAACCTCGGCGGCATCTGCTGCACGGCGAACGAGATCCTCATGCGCCACGGCGTGCCGCTCGCCGGCGACTTCCTGCAGCAGGAGCTCGCCATCGTCACCGGCGCGGTCGACGGCATGGTCGTGGACGTCCAGTGCGTGATGCAGGGGCTCGGGCAGCTCGCCAAGTGCTTCCACACCAGGCTCATCACGACGAACCGGCGTGCGAGGATCGAGGGCGCGGAGCACATCGAGTTCAACGAGCACCACGCGATGGAGAGCGCCAAGGCGATCCTCAGGGCAGCCTGCGACGCCTTCCCGCACCGCGGCCGGGTGAACATCCCGAAGCCGCACAAGACCGACCTGATCGCCGGGTTCAGCCACGAGACCATCAACTACCTGCTCGGCGGTACGTTCCGGGCGAGCTACCGGCCGCTCAACGACAACATCATCAACGGCAAGATCCGAGGGATCGCGGGCGTCGTCGGGTGCAACAACACCAAGACCCCCCTCGACGAGGTGCACGTGGAGATGGTCAAGCACCTCATCAAGAACGACGTCATCGTGCTCCAGACCGGGTGCTCGGCCATCGCCACGGCCAAGCAGGGCCTGCTCCTGCCCGAGGCGGCGCGGTACGCCGGCGGCGGGCTGGCCGAGGTGTGCGAGGCCGTCGGCATCCCACCGGTGCTCCACATGGGAGCGTGCGTTGACAACACGCGCATCCTGATGGCGGCCACGGCGGTGGTGAAGGAGGGCGGTCTCGGCGACGACATCAGCGACCTCCCGGCCGCGGGCGCCGCGCCCGAGTGGATGAGCGAGAAGGCCATCGCGATCGGCCAGTACTTCGTGGCCTCCGGGGTGTACACGGTCTTCGGAGTCACGTTCCCGACCCTGGGCGCGCGCCGTCTCACCGAGTACCTGTTCAAGGGAATAGAGAAGCAGTACGGCGGCCGCTGGGACTTCATCCCGGACCCGATCGACGCGGCCAACAGCATGATCGATCACATCAACCGAAAACGCGACGCCCTCGGCCTGGACAAGACCAAGGAACGCGTCCTCTACGACATGGCGATGCGTCGAGAGCTCGACGCGGTCTGATCAGGAGGCGGAGCGAGACATGTCCAAGACCATCGCTGCAGCAGGAATCAACGGAGCCCATACGATCGTCGCCCGCGCTCGCGAGAAATTCAACGGCGCCAGGGAGAAGCTCGGCGGAGCGCACGAGGTGGGGTTCCCAAACACCGGCTACTACCTCCCGTGCATCTACGGGATGCTGGGCCACGCGGTGAAGACCCTCGACGACATGGAGTACGTGCTCGACCAGTGCGACGCGCTCCTGCCGGCCAGGGTCCACGCGACGCACCACCTCCCGTTCCTGGGGCCCGCCCTCGACGCCGGGATGGCGGCGCTGTTCGCCGAGGAGATCATCGAGGCGATCCGCTACCTGGAGGAGCCCGACTTCTACGTCACCTCCGAGAACCCGGACCTCGAGCACGGCAAGCTCTGGCTGGGCGCGGCCGACGACATCATCCTGCGCAAGCGCGGGGTGGAGTTCGTCGACGGCACCGCCCCCGGCTTCGCCGCCATCCTCGGTGCCGCGCCGAACCCGGCCATGGCGGCCTCGATCGCCCGCGAGCTTCAAGAGAAGAACCTCTATGTGTTCATGGGCGGCGAGCACAACGGCGTTCGCTTCTCCGAGCAGCTCGTCGAGGCCGGCGTCCAGATCGGCTGGGGCACACGGCTCGTCAGCTTCGGCCCCGACGTGTCGGCGGCCTGCTTCGCCCTGGGCTTCGCCACCCGCGCCGCCATGAGCTTCGGCGGCATCGAGCCGGGAGACTTCCGCAAGATCCTCATCTACAACAAGGACCGCGTCTTCGCGTTCGCCATCACGCTCGGGACCGTGACCGAGGAGTGGTACGCCAACGGCCTCGCGTGCGTGAACTACGGCTTCCCGATCATCGCCGACACGGCGATCCCCCAGATCCTGCCCACGGGTGTCTGCACGTACGAGCACGTGGTCTCGAGCGTGCCGCACGAGGAGATCGTCGCCAGGGCGACGGAGATCCGCGGCCTCAAGGTCACCGTGGCCAAGGTGCCCGTCCCTGTCTCGTACGGCCCGGCCTTCGAGGGCGAGCGCATCCGGGGCGAGGAGATCCACTTCGAGGGCGGCGGCACGCGGACCGCGGGCGTCGAGCTGACCCGCATGGCGCCCATGGACGCCGTCGAGGACGGCAAGGTCACGGTGATCGGGCCGGAGCTCGATCAGGTCCCGCCGGGCAGCCGCTTGCCCATCGGCATCAAGGCCGAGGTCGCGGGCCGGCAGATGCAAGAGGACTTCGAGCCGATCCTCGAGCGGCAGATCCACCACCTGCTCAACTACGCCCAGGGCGTCATGCACATCGGGCAGCGTGACATCATGTGGGTCCGCGTCGGGAAGGCGGCCGTCGCCAAGGGGCTCAAGTTCGCGGACTTCGGCCGGATCCTCCACGCCAAGTACCATCAGGACTTCGGCAATATCCTCGACAAGGTGCAGGTCACCATCTACACCCAGGAGGACAAGGTCCAGGCGCTCCTCGCCGAGGCCCGAAAGGTCTACTCGTTCCGGGACGCACGCGTCGAGGGCATGACCGACGAGGACACGCCCGCTTTCTACTCGTGCACGCTCTGCCAGTCGTTCGCGCCCAACCACGTCTGCGTCGTCACACCCGAGCGCACCGGCCTGTGCGGTGCGTATTCGTGGCTCGACTGCAAGGCGTCGTTCGAGATCAACCCGACCGGACCGAACCAGCCCATCGTGAAGGGCGCGGCCCTCGATCCTGTCAAGGGGCAGTGGGAGGGCGTCAACGAGTTCGTGTACAAGGCCTCGCGCGGCAACGTGCCCGCATACAACGCCTACAGCATCATGGCGGACCCGATGACCTCCTGCGGCTGCTTCGAGGCCATCGCCGCGCTGCTCCCGATGTGCAACGGGTTCATGACGGTCGACCGCGACTACGCCGGGATGACGCCGAGCGGCATGAAGTTCACCACCCTCGCCGGCAGCGTCGGGGGAGGCTCCATCACCCCGGGCTTCGTGGGTCACAGCAAGCTCTACGTCACCAGCCGGAAGTTCGTCAGCGCCGACGGCGGCCTCAAGCGGCTGGTGTGGATGCCCAGGCGCCTCAAGGACGAGCTGCGTGAGAAGCTGCTCAGACGCGGCCAGGAGATCGGCATCCCCGACTTCATCGACCGGATCGCCGACGAGACCGTCGGGACGACGGAAGACGAGATCCTCCCGTTCCTCGAGGAGAAGCAGCACCCGGCGCTGAGCATGGACCCCTTGTTCTAGGTCACGAAGGATGAGGAGATAAAGATGGCACTCTCAGGAATCCAGATCCTCAAGCTGCTCCCGCGCACCAACTGCGGGGAGTGTGGCGTGCCGACCTGTCTCGCCTTCGCCATGAGCCTGGCTCAGGGCAAGGCCGAGCTGGGCAAGTGCCCCCACGTGAGCGAGGAGGGCAAGGCCGCGCTGTCCGCGGCCTCGGCGCCCCCGATCCGCACCGTGGCGCTCGGCGCCGGCGGCAACCGCCCGCAGATCGGCGGCGAGACCGTGCTCTTCAGGCACGAGAAGACCTTCGTCAACAAGACGGCTCTCGGCGTGCTCCTCGATGAGACCATGAGCGAGGCCGACGTCCAGGCCCGGATCGATCGGTTCAACGCGATGCGGATCGTGCGCGTGGGGCTGACGCTCCGGCCGGAGATCATCGCGGTCCGCGCGACGTCCGCCGAGAAGCTCGGCGCCCTGGCCGACCTCGCGGCCGCGAAGACCGACGCGGCGCTCGTCCTGATGAGCGCCGACGTCGCGGCGCTCACCGCGGTCGCCACCAAGCACAAGGACCGCAAGCCGCTGCTCTACGCAGCCACGGCCGACAACGTCGCCGCGCTCGGGGAGCTGGCCAAGAAGCTCGCCGTGCCCGTCGCGGTCCGGGCCAGCGGCATCGACGCCGTGGCGGAGATCACGAAGAAGCTCGAGAGCATGGGGGTGCAGGACATCGTCATCGACCCTGGCCCCGCCGACATGAAGACGGCCTACGCCGGCCTGATCCACACCCGGCGCGCCGCCATTCAGAGCAAGGTCAAGGAGGTGGGCTACCCCACCCTTTTCCTGCCCTTCGAGCTCACGGGCGACATCGACCTCCAGACGCTGTACACGTCGGTCGGGATCGCGAAGTACGCCTCGGCGATCATCATGAGCGACATCCCGGGCCACGCGCTCTTCCCGCTCCTCCTCGAGCGGCTCAACGTCTACACCGACCCGCAGCGGCCGATGAAGACCGAGGAGGGCATCTACCCGCTCAACAACCCCGGGCCGGACTCCCCGGTCCTCGTGACGTGCAACTTCTCCTTGACGTACTTCATCATCACCGGCGAGGTCGAGACCAGCCGCGTCCCGGCCTGGCTCTTCGTCAAGGACACCGAGGGCCTGAGCGTCCTGACCTCGTGGGCCGCCGGCAAGTTCTCGGGCGACGACATCGGCATCGCCCTCAAGAAGGCCGTGCAGGTCAAGGGCATCGAGCTGACGAAGCGCGACGTGGTCATCCCCGGCATGACCGCCGTCATCAGCGGCGACCTCGAGGAGGAGCTCGGGGCCGGCTGGACCGTGAAGATCGGGCCGCGCGAGGGCGGCATCATCCCGTCGTACCTGCGTCAGAGCTACGGGGGTTGAGCAAGAAAGGGGATCACCGATGATCGTCGTGGCAGAGAACATCAACGTCATGTCCGTGAAGCTGGGCAAGGCCATGAAGCTCCAGGATCCCAAGCCGATCCAGGAGGCCGCGGTCAATCTCACCGAAGCGGGCGCCGACTACCTGGACCTGAACATCGGTCCGGCCAAGAAGGACGGCCCGGAGCGCATCAGGTGGATCATCGACACCGTGCGTGCCGTGGTCCCAACCCCGCTCTATCTGGACACGACCAACATGGACGCGCTCGAAGCGGGGCTCAGGCACATCGCCGAGAAGTACGGCGAGACGACCAAGCCGGTCATCAACTCGGTCATGGCCATCGAGGCGCGCATGGACCGGCTGTTCCCGCTGGCGAAGCAGTTCAACGCCGCCTGCGTGGCCCTGCTCTGGGGCCCCGAGGGCATCCCGCGCGACGCGAACGAACGCGGCGAGCTCGCGGCCATCCTCCAGTACAAGGCCATGGAGCACGGCGTCGAGGAGACGGACCTCTGGTACGACCCCATCGTCACCCCCGTCTCGTCGCAGCAGAACCAGGTGCAGGCGTGCACCGAGTTCATGCGCGACATGCTGCCGGCCATCGCGCCGACGGCGCGGAACACCTGCGGCCTGTCCAACGTGTCCAACGGCGCCCCCGAGCGGCTGCGCCCCATCATCAACCAGGTCTACTTCGCCATGCTCAAGAAGCTCGGGCTGTCCGCGGCCATCGTCGATCCCAACGACACCGGCCTGATGGCGATCGCACGCGACAAGGTGCCCGAGCTCGAGGCCATCGTCGGCCGCGTCATGGACGGCGAGGCGATGGACCTCGGCTCCCTGGACAAGGACGCTCGCGACTACGTGAAGACCACCCGCGTCCTCCTCGGCCAGACCCTCTACTCCGATTCCTGGCTGGACCTGTAGCGCGAGACCGGAGCGATGCCCGGGGCTGGAAGCCCTGCCCGCGTGTTGCCCGGGGCTGGAAGCCCTGCCCGCGTGATGCCCGGGGCTGGAAGCCCTGCCCGCGTGTTGCCCGGGGCTGGAAGCCCTGCCCGCGTGATGCCCGGGGCTGGAAGCCCCGGGCTAGTCGACCGAAGCCCCCTTCGGGGGCTATGATTCGACGTGCCGTTCTGGCGTCTCTACTACTATTTCGTGTGGGCGACCAGGGATCGCGAGCCGCTCATTTCCCGGGAGATCGTGGCAGATGTCCATGACATGATCGTCGCGAAGTCCAGCTTTTTTCGGGGTCAGGTCTTCGCCGTCGGAGGGATCGAGGATCACGTCCACCTCGTCGTCTCGGTGCCGCCGAGTATGGCGCTGTCCGATTTCATAGCTCGAGTCAAGGGGAGCAGCTCTCACTGGATCAACCACGAGCTGAAGTTGCCGTATCGGTTCGAGTGGCAGGCAGAGTACGGTGTTGTCTCATTCGGAGCCAAGCAGCTCGATCTCGTCACCGATTACGTACGAAACCAGAGATCACGGCACGCATCATGACAGCTCCACCAGCTCATGGAGCGAGCATGGCATGAGGGCTCCGATGAATCGAAGCCCGAAGGGGTTCGGTCGCATAGCCCGGGGGTTCACCCCCGGGCAGAATGTGATGGGACGGTTCACCCCCGGGCAGAACGTGATGGGACGGTTCACCCCCGGGCAGAACGTGATGGGACGGTTCACCCCCGGGCAGAACGTGATGGGACGGTTCACCCCCGGGCACGGTGTGAGGACGTTGACAGCCCGGGGGTTGAGCCCCGGGCGGGTGAGGAGCGAGGTGAAAATGAAGCCCAAGATGACACCACAGCCCGAAGGGGTTCGGTCGACTAGCCCGGGGGTTCACCCCCGGGCACAGCGTGAGGACGTTGACAGCCCGGGGGTTGAGCCCAGGGCGGGGCTGAAGCTGGCAGTGGCAGGCAAGGGCGGCGTCGGCAAGACGACCATCGCCGCGTGGCTGGCGCGCCTGCTCGCGGCGAAGGGCAAGCGGGTCGTCGCGATCGACGCCGATCCCGTGCCGTCCCTCGCGTCCGCGTTGGGGATCGGGAGGGCGGACGAGATCGTGCCCATCAACAAGATGGAGCAGCTCATCTCGGACCGCACCGGCGCGCCGATCGGGAGCATGGGGGCGATGTTCCGGCTCAACCCGTCCGTGGAGGACCTGCCGGAGAAGCTCTCGCTCGAGGACCACGGCGTCCGGCTGCTGGTCATGGGCACGATCGAGCAGGCCGGGTCCGGGTGCGCGTGCCCGCAGAGTGTGTTCCTCAAGGCGCTGCTGCGCCACCTGGTCCTGTACGAGGACGACGCCGTGGTCCTCGACATGGAGGCCGGGGTCGAGCACCTGGGCCGCGCGACGGCCATGGGCGTGGACGTGATGCTCGTCGTGGTCGAGCCGGGCCAGCGATCGGTCTCGGCCGCGGTGCGCATCAGCGGCTTCGCGGCGCAGCTCGGGGTCAAGCGGGTCCTCGCCGTCGCCAACAAGGTCCGGGGACCCGAAGACCGCGACGCGATCTCGCGCGCTCTCGGAGACATCGAGGTGGCGGCCTTCGTCGATCACGATTCTCGGCTCGTGGACTCCGACCTCGCCGGCGAGGCCGCCGCGGCGCACGGCCGGCCGGCGCCCGAGGCGCTCGCCCAGCTCGTGGACCGCCTGCTGGCGTGAGCCCCCGGGCTGTCCTTTGCGCCACGTCTCCGGTCCTGCTATGAGATACAGAGCGCGCGACATCGAGTGAGCATTCCTCTGTAGGAAAATGCAAGGCACCAGGAAAACGTCTCACTTCAGTCCGCGCGGGGCATAGGTCATTCCGGAGGCAGGGCATGGGGGTCGGCGTCACGCTGGACATCCTTCCGAGGGGCATCGAGGCTGGGGACTGGGCCAAGGCTTACGACGAGACGGTGCGCGTGCTCGCCGAGCACCCGGCCGGACTCCTGGGCCTCGGCTGGAAGGCGGTGAACGGCGCGCGGGTCCGGGTCCTGACGCGCTCGATCGAGCGCTGCCTCGGCGACGGAGCGCGCCGCGAGTGGTGCGTCGCGGGCGACCGCCGGGACCTGGTCGCTGGTGAGCCGCCGACCATGCTCCGGGACCTCGGCCGATACCCGTCGCCGGCCAACGGCGAGCCGCGGGACATCCTTCTGTGCCTCGACGCCGAGTGCTGCGGCGGCCTGGTGAGGGTTTTCTCCATGCAACAGGCCGGCGGGACGCGCTGTCACCAGGCGCTGCTGGCCGCCGCCATGGTGGTCGAGAGCCGTTTCCCGGGGCGTGCGGTCGTGGGCGGCGACATCGATCGCGACGAGGCGCTCGAAGCGCGGGGCTGGGCCGAGCGCGTGCTCGGCCGGCGGGTCGAGCTCCCTGTCCGCATCCGGCCCGAGGCGCTCGCCGGGAGGCTGTCGGAGCACTTTCCCCCGGCGGGAAACGCGCTCGTCCAGGCCTTCGACCG
>Ga0233425_10001793_pt1 | contig 45509 bp, 44 predicted proteins | sample Watercolumn_Towu_2_FD_181712 | JGI IMG/M metagenome (GOLD analysis project Ga0233425, IMG submission 181712) | Freshwater microbial communities from Lake Towuti, South Sulawesi, Indonesia - Watercolumn_Towuti2014_140_MG | ecosystem: Environmental > Aquatic > Freshwater > Lake | place...
CGACGTCGCGGTCGACAAGCTGCCCGTCGACGGGCAGACGCAGAAGGCGAAGGAGGACGGGAGGATCGACGCCGTGACGCAGATCTCCCCGGGCAAGAGCAGCAACTTGCGCATCGAGCTCCCCGCCGGGGCGTACGTCGTCCTCTGCAACGTCCCGACGCACTACCAGCTCGGGATGCGGAGCGCGCTCACCGTCAGGTAGCGCCGACCCAGCGTCGCGCTACGGCGGCCGCACTTCGGGCAGGTTCACCTCGTAGCCCGTCTCGGTCGTGACGTCGATGCGCTGGCCGACGACGGAGAGCACCGGCACCTGGCGCGGCGGGAAGACGTCCACGGTGTACGACCCCGGGCGGACCGCCACGCTGTAGCGGCCGTGGATGTCGCTGCTGCCGAAGTACCGCGGCAGCGCGCCGTCGTTCACGTTGATCGTCGCGTTCTCGATCGGCGCGCCGCGCGCGTCGCGGACGGTGCCCGTGAGGAGCACGCCGCGCGGGAGCACGATGTCGAGCCGCGCGTCGCCCGGGCCCACCGTGACCTCTCCGGCCCTCGTCCAGTCGGGCTGCGCGTCGGGGTAGAACCCCGCGATGACGTCGCTGCCGTCGGGCGGCTGCACGCTGACGACGTACGTCTCCGACCGCGTCGCCACCTCGTAGCTCCCGTCGGCGGCGGTCTCGCGGCAGATGCGTCCGGTCGGGAAGGCCGTGTCGACGCACACGAGCGCGAGCACGAGCGGCTCGCCGTCGCTCGCGGTCACCCGGCCGCGCAGGACGACCCCCTCGGTGAGCGCCACGTCGAGCGTGCGGTCGCGGTCGAGGGAGAGCGGCGTCGCCCTGATCCCCTCGAGGACGCGGTCGTGCCGCTGGTACATGAGCCGCGACCCGCGGTCGCCCGGCGGGATGGTCCACACCCAGTACTCGCCGGGCTCGCGCAGGAGCGCGTACTCGCCGCGCTTGTCCGTCCGCTCGCAATCCCAGCCGAGCGGCGCCGCGAGCGGGTACGTGCAGACCTGCGCGTCCTTCACGGTCGACCCATCGCGGCCGGCCGTCACCTTCCCCGAGAGCACGACGCCGCGGACGAGGGTCACGTCGAGCCCGGCGACGTCACCACCGCGCGTGTCGATGACGTCCGCTTCGAACGAGCCGAGCCGGCCGCGCGCCCATTGGGCGAGCAGGCGCGACCCGGGCGGCGCGCTCACCTCGACCTTGTGGATCCCCGGCCGCGTCTCGACGACGTACGTCCCGTCCGTCTTCGTGCGCGCGCACTTCACGAGGCTCGACGTCGTCGCGTGCGCGCAGACCTCCGCGTCGGCGAGCGGCGTGCGAGCCACGTCCCGCACCGTCCCGGCGATGGTCGCCCTCCCCTCGAGGAGGACGACGGCGCGGTCGGCCTCGCTCAGGTCGACGTTCGAGACGCCATCGTCGAGCCGCCGGCCCGCCGGCGGCGTCGCGCGGATGGAGTACGTCCCCGCCACGAGACGGACCGTCGCTCGTCCCTCAGCGTCGCTGGTCGCGCAGTGCTCCTCGCCGCCGACCCGCGTGGCGCAGACCTTCGCCTCGGGGACGTTCCCGGCGGGGCCGATCACCCGCACCGTGACGGGCCGGACCGTCGGCGGGCGCGACGCCGGCGGCGTGGTCGGCTCCGGTGACGGCGGGACGACCGTGTTCGGCGCCGTGCAGGACGCGACGATCAGGACGAGCGCAGCGGCGCGGCGCACCTAACGTCCCGTGTCAGGAGGTCGGGCGCGCGGGTGCCGCGACCTCGCCAGTGCGGCGCGCGGCCGCCAGCTGGGAGACGAGGCGTGCGACGTCGGCGAGCGGCCCGGCGATCTCCTCACCGCGCTCGCGGTCCATGAGGTCGCGCATGGCCTCGCGGATCGGCTTCCCGCCGTACAGGACGAGATACGTCTGCTCGGTGATCGGCATCGTCACCCCGGCACGCTTCCCCGCGGCGTAGGTCGCCTCCGTCGTCCCGATCCCCTCCGCGACCTGACCGCCGAGGCGATCCCGCACTTGTTCGAGGGTGCTCCCGCGAGCGAGGAGCTCGCCGACGAGCCGGTTCCGCGAGTGCTTGCTGATGCACGTCGCGATGAGGTCGCCGAAGCCGGCGAGCCCCGCGGCGGTGAGCGGATTCGCGCCCTGCGTGAAGGCGAAGCGCACGATCTCGGCGAGGCCGCGCGTCATGAACCCGGCCTTCGCGTTGTCGCCGTACCCCATCCCGTCGATCGCCCCGGCGCCGAGGGCGACGATGTTCTTCAAGGCGCCGCACAGCTCGACGCCGACGACGTCGTCGTTCGTATACGCGCGGAACATGCGCGTGCCGACGACCGCCTGGAAGTGGCGCGCGGTGGACGCGTCCTCCGACGCGACGACCGTCGGCGACGGGAGACCCGCGGCGATCTCGCGCGAGATGTTCGGACCAGAGAGCACCGCGACGCGTGGCGCGCCGACCGCCTGCGACCACAGCTGGCTCATGCGCGAGCCGTCGTCCGGCGCGAGGCCCTTCGTCGCCGACAGGATGCGGTGCTCGGGCCGCAATCGCGACGCGACGCGGTCGCGGAACGCGCGGACGCCGCTCGATGGTATGGCGACGACGAGGTCCAGGGGCTCGAGCGCCCGGTCGAGGTCCGCGGTCACGTCGACGCCGTCGGGGATGCGGATCCCGGGCAGGTAGCGGCGGTTCTCGCGGCGCGCGGCGATCTCGTCGGCCTGGGTCGGATCGCGCGTCCAGAGCGTCACGCGCTTGCCGCCGTCGCGGGCGAGGATCGTCGCCAGCGTCGTGCCCCACGACCCGGCTTGAAGCACAGCGATCTCGGAGGTCATCGCGGGGGTCTGAGGGGGCGGAACCCCTCATGGCGGTCCCCTCTGGGGGTCACGTGAGGATGCGCGGCTCCGCGCCGCGCAGAAGGCGCTCGATGTTCGGCCGGTGGCGCCACACGATGATCCCGCCCGCCACGAGCGTGAACGCCAGCGTGGCCGGGTGGAACGGGATCGCGCCGAGCGCGGACGAGAGGATGTACGCGCCGATACCGCCGGCGACCGCGGCGAGCGACCCGACCGAGACGATGCGCGTGACGACGAGCGCCACGACGAACGCGCCGACCGCCCCGACCCACGCCGGCGTCGCGATGAAGAGGAGCGCGCCGAAGCCCGTCGCGACGCCGCGCCCGCCGCGTCTCTCGAGGAGCGCCGGCCAGCAGTGCCCGGCGACGACCGCGATCGCGGCCACGGCCTGCGCGACGGCGACGATCTCGAGGTCGTTCGGCACCATGACGACGCGGGCGAGGATGACCGCGACGGCGCCCTTCGCGATGTCGAGCAGCGCGACGAGCACGCCGGCGCCCGGGCCGAGCGTGCGGAACGTGTTCGTCGCGCCGGTGGAGCCCGAGCCGACCCGGCGCAGGTCGACGTTCCGGTAGATCCGCCCGACGACGTAGCCGCTCGAGATCGACCCGACGAGGTACGCCCCGACGCCGATGAGCGCCCACAGGGCGACCATGGCGACCTCCGCCCAGCCGATCACTCGCGCGCTCCGCGCAGCTCGATCCGGATCGGCGTGCCGAGGAACTCGAAGCGCTCGCGGACCCGGTTCTCGAGGTACCGCCGGTAGGTGAAGTGGACGGCCTCCGGCCGGTCGACGAAGAACACGAACGTGGGTGTCGCCGACTTCGCCTGTGTCACGTGCCGGAAGCGTACCTGCCGCCCACGGTCGCTCGGCGGCGGGTGGGCCGCGATCGCCTCGATCATGAGCCGGTGCAGGTCGGCGGTGGGGACGCGCTGCGTGCGCACCGCGACGACGTCGACCGCGTCGTCGAGCGTGGCGACGACGCTGCGCCCGGTCTTCGCCGACACGAACCGATGCCCCATCCAGGGCGCGAAGTGGAATTCCCGGGCGATGATCCGCTCCACCTCGAGGGTCCGCTCCTCGCCTCGCTCGATGGCGTCCCACTTGTTCACGCCCAGGACGAGGCCGACGCCGGCCTCGATGGCGTAGCCCGCGATGTGCGTGTCCTGCGCCGTGATCCCCTCGGTCGCGTCGACGAGCAGGATCGCGACGTCCGACCGCTCGAGCGCGTGGACCGTCCGCAGGAGCGCGTACTGCTCGATCCCCGGCTCGATGCGGCCGCGCCGACGGATGCCGGCGGTGTCGATGAGCCGGACCCGCCGTCCCTCGTGCGTGAGCGTCGTGTCGATGGTGTCGCGGGTGGTGCCCGGCTCCTCGCCGACGACGGAGCGCTCCGCCCCGACGAGCCGGTTGAGGAAGCTCGACTTACCGACGTTCGGACGCCCGACGATGGCGATGCGCGGCTCGGCCGTCTCGTCCTCCGCGGTGCGCTCGGGCGGCAGCCGGCCGATGACCGCATCGAGCAGATCCCCCGTGCCGTGGCCCGCGAGCGCGGAGACCGCGTACACGTCGCCGAGGCCCAGCTCGTAGAACTCGGCCGCCTGCGCCTCGCCGCGCCAGGAGTCCGCCTTGTTCGCCACGAGGATCACGGGCTTGCCGCTGCGCCGGAGCCGATCGGCCACGTCGTGATCGACCGGCACGATCCCCGTCTTCGCGTCGGCGAGGAAGAGGATGAGGTCGGCCTCCGCGATCGCCGCCTCGGCCTGGCGACGGACCGCCTTCGGGATCTCCGAGCGGTCGTCGTCGAGACCGCCCGTGTCGATGAGCGACATCTCGCGGCCGTTCCACTCGACGGTGCCGTAGATCCGGTCGCGCGTCGTGCCCGGGAGATCCTCGACGATGGCCAGCCGCTCGCCGATGAGCCGATTGAAGAGCGTCGACTTCCCGACGTTCGGCCGCCCCACGATCGCGACGACGGGGCGGACCACGCTCAGGCCGGTACTGCGGCGCGCTCTCCGAGCGCTTCGACGCGCTGCTTCACCTCGAGGAGGGTGTCCATCGGCGTCGAGCATCCGCCGATGAGGCCGATCGTGTCCTCACCCGCGAGCCACTCGGGCCGCACCTCGTCGGCGCCCTCGATGTGGTACGCGATCCGTCCCCGCATCTTCGCGAGGTTCACGAGCTCGCGCGTGTTCGCCGAGTTCTTCCCGCCGACGACGAGGATCGTCCGTACCTGCTCCGCGAGCTCGCTCGCGGCGTGCTGGCGCTTCACCGTCACGGGGCACACTGTGTTGAACACCTTCATCTCCTGCGCGATCGTCGCGACGTGCGCGACGAGGGCCGTGAACGCCCACGGCGGCTGCGTCGACTGAGACACGACGCCGGCCTTCTTCATCTTCGGCAGCTTCTCCCACTCGTCCTGGGTCTCGACGATGTGGAACGTCCCGCCCGCGTATCCCTTGAGTCCGACGACCTCGGGGTGGTCGGGCGTGCCCAGGATGACGACGGTGTAGCCCTCGTCCGCGAGCTGCTTCGTGAACCGCTGCGCTCGCAGCACGAGCGAGCACGTCGCGTCGATGCACTCGAGCCCGCGCTCCTCGATCTGCCTGCGCACCGCCGGCGGGACGCCGTGGGCACGGATGACCACGACGCCGTCGCTGGCCTGCGCGACATCTTTGATCACCTTCACGCCGCGGCTCGCGAGCCGCTCGCTGATCGTGGGGTTGTGGACGACCTGGCCGAGATTGTGGACGTGCCTGCCCGTGTCCGCGGCGGCCTCGGTGAGCTCGACGGCCTTCTTCACACCGAAACAGAACCCGTTCTCGCGAGCCAGGAGCACCTGCATGTCACGTCAAAGTCTAGGGTCCCCCGGGCGCGCAGACCGAGGCGCGGAGCGACGAGGTCGAGCGCGTTACGCGCACAGGGGCCCCTGCCCCTGGGGCCCGAGCGAGGGTTCACCCCGAGCGAGGGTCGGACGAGTACATCCCTCGCATGTGAGATGGGAGGAGCGTCGCCACGCGCTCCATGATCCGGTCCGCGACCGCTTGGTCGTCCAGCGCGCGACCGTCGAGCTCCGCGAGCGTGCACGGCGGGCCCACGCGAACGACGATGTCCGTCCGCGGCGGCACCCGCAGCCCCGCCTGCGGCGTCCCCCGCACGGCGACCGGCACGACCGGTGCGCCCGACCGCCGGGCGAGGAAGGCGATGCCGGGCTTCGCCCGGCGCAGGCGCCCGTCCTTGCTGCGCGTGCCCTCCGGGAAGAACCCGAGCGGCTCGCCGGCCTCGAGCACCCGCAGCGCCGTCTCGAGGGCGCGGCGATCGCTCTCGCCGCGGCGCACCGGGAAGTTGCCGCTCGCGCGGAGGACGAAGCCGATGAGCGGCACCGCGAAGAGCTCGCGCTTCGCCATGTAGCGGATGGGGACGGCGAGCGCGAACTCGATCGCCGGTGGGTCGTACCACGAGATGTGGTTCGCCGCCACGATGTACGGCCCGCGTGCGGGGAGGTTCTGCAGACCCTCGACGCGGATGGGCACGAGCGCCGTGACGAAGGCGCGGACCGGGGGGAAGCCGACGTTCCACAGCCACAGGTCCTTGCGCGGCGTCTCGGGCCGCGCGATCCACCGCACCGGCTGCCTACGCCCGCGCCTTCGCGATCACCTGCAGGACCTTCTCGAGCGCCTGCCCGACGGAGAGCCCGTTCGTCTGGACGACGACAGCGTCCTCGGCGGCGCGCAGCGGCGACACGGCACGCTCGCTGTCGATCTGATCGCGCCGCAGGATCTCGTGCAGGAGCTCCTGGCGCGGGCGGACCTCGCCGCGGGCGGCGAGCTCCTCGCCGCGCCGCTTCGCGCGTTCCGCCGCCGACGCCGTGAGGAACACCTTGCGCTCGGCGTCCGGGAGCACGACGGTCCCGATGTCGCGCCCGACCATCACGACGCGCCCCTTCGTCGCGAGCGCGCGCTGCTGCGCGACCATCGCGTCGCGGACGGTGGGGACGCGCGCGACCTGCGAGACGACCCCGTCGACGTCGGCGCCGCGGATCGGCCACGTCACGTCCGCGCCGTCGAGCAGGACCGTGTACGCGCGCCCGTCGCGCACCGTCGGCGGGCCGATCGCGATGCGCACGTCGTGCGCGAGCGGCCCGAGCGCGGCCGCGTCGTCCGGATCGATGCCGCGGCGCAGCGCCGCGAGGGCGACAGCCCGGTACATCGCGCCCGTGTCGAGGAAGAGGTAGCCGAGCCGCTCCGCGACGAGCGCGCCGATCGTGCTCTTCCCCGCCCCGGCCGGTCCGTCGATCGCGATCGTCCGCGGGACGGCCATCAAGTTGATCGAGCGAGGATCCGGCTTTGCCGGTCCGAGCGAGTCGATGAGAGCGGAGCGGCTCGCCGCGAGCGAGCGAAGCGAGCCGACGGCGATAGAGCAAGAGCGCGCACCTCACGTGGCGAGAGCTCGCGCCACGTGCCCGGCGCGAGCCGGCCGAGGTGCAGTGGTCCGATGCGGACGCGGACGAGCCGCTCGACCCGCAGCCCGACCGCGAGGCACATGCGGCGCACCTGGCGCTTCCAGCCGGTCCGAAGGACGAGCCGCAAGCGACCCCCGTGGGCGTCACGCTGCACGACCGCCGCGCGCTCCGCGCGGGCGAGGCCCTCCTCGAGACGGACGCCGCGCCGCAGCCGCGCGACCGCGTCGTCGGTAATGTCGCCGACCGCGTCGACCTCGTACTCGCGGTCGTGCCCGTACCGCGGGTGCATGACGTGCTCGGCCCAGTCCCCGTCGTTCGTGAGGAGGACGAGACCTTCGGAGTCGATGTCGAGCCGGCCGACGGGGTACAGGCGCTCGCGCGCGCCGACGAGGTCGGCGACGCTCGCCCGGCCGCGCTCGGCGCGGGCGCTCGAGACGACGCCCTGCGGCTTGTGCAGCGCGACGTAGCGGTGCCGCTGCGCCAGCGGCACGATGCGCCCGTCCACCGCGATGCGCGCGGCCGGATCGACCTTCGTGCCGAGCTCGCGGACGACCTCGCCCTCGACGGTCACGCGACCCTGCGCGATGAGCTCCTCCGCGTGCCGCCGCGACGCCACGCCGCGGTCGGCAAGGACCTTCTGCAGCCGTATCACGCGGGCTCGCCGGCTGGCGGCGCGACACCCTCCGGTGTGAGCACGGTGGGAAGCTGATCGAGGCTCGAGAGGCCGAAGCACTCGAGGAACTCCCACGTCGTGCCGTAGAGGATCGGACGCCCCGGCGCCTCCTTGCGGCCGCGCTCCTCGATGAGCCGTCGCGACATGAGCGTGTAGATCGTCTGGTCGCAGTTCACGCCGCGGACCGCCTCGACCTCCGCGCGGGTGATCGGCTGGCGGTAGGCGACGACGGCGAGCGTCTCGAGCGACGCGGGCGAGAGCCGCAGCCGGTCGGCGCCGAGGTACGCCGCGACAACGGGCGCCATCTCCGGCGCGGTGACGACCTGCCACTCGTCGCCGGCGTGCTGGAGCCGGAGGCCGGTCGCCTCGTAGGACGCGCCGATCTCGGCGAGCGCGCCGTCGAGCTGCCGCGGCGTCGCGTCCGTGATGCGCGCGAGCTCGCTCCGGCCGACGGGCTTCTCCGCGACGAAGAGGATCGCCTCGACCCTATTCGCCAGGTCGCTCCGCACTCGGCGTTGCCCTCACCTTCCGCACGATCCTGATCTCGCCGAAGAGCTCGTCCTGCTCGAGGTCGATCATCAGCCGCCGGTACATGTCGAGCAGGGCGATGAACGTGACCACCGCGAACGAGAGGGTCGGCGCGTCACCGAGGAGCCTATCGAACGTGACGGACCCCTCGCGAGCGATGATCTCCTCGATCTCCGCGGTGCGCCGCTGGACGGAGTACCGCTCCGGCGGCACGTCGACCTGCTCGCGCTGCTGGCGCAGGGCGAGCGCGAGGACGCGCGACCACGCCGCGGCGAGCGCGTCGGTGTCGCCGCCGCGCGGCGGGAGCTCGACCGTGCCGCCCTCCCGGTGGAATGCGCGCTCGCCGGCGCGCAGGCGCTCGCCGAGCGCGGTCGCGCGCTGCTTCACGGCGGCGTACTCGAGGAGACGCGCGCGCAGCTCCTCCTCGCTGACCTCGTCGTCCTCGTCGGGGATCGGCTCGAGCGACGGCAGCAGGCTCCGCGCCTTGAGGAGGACGAGCCGCGACGCGAGCCAGAGGAACGCCGCGGCCTCGTCCGCCGGCAGGCTCCCCATCGCGCGCACGCGCGCGAGGTACTCCGCGGCGAGGTCGCCGAGCCGGACCGTGAGGATGTCGAGCTTCTTCTCCTCGACGAGCTCGAGCAGGAGGTCGAGCGGGCCCTCGAATCCCTCGACCGTCACCCGCGGCGGGCGCACGCCGATGACGGGGGCGTCCCCGCGGTGTTCGTCCGGGCTCACGGCACCGCCTCGCGGTCGGCGGCGTGGAGCAGCCGCTCGTCGTCGCTCGCCGGCCGCTCATGATGACGCGCGATGAGCCGGACGACGCGCTCCGACGCGCCGCGCGCGCGGGCCTCATCGGCCCCGCGCCGCGCGTGGTCGAGGTATCGCGCGAACGTGCCGTCGCCGCGGGCGAAGCGCCCACGCTGGGCGGGGGCGGCCCAGTCGAGGAGCACCGCGGCGATGCGGTGCCAGAGCCGCGTGTCCGCGGGCTTCGCGATGTCGTGCAGCAGCCCCGCGGTGACGAGCTCCTCGTCGGCGCCCATGCGTCGCAGGGCGTCGGCCGTCCGCTGCGCATGGACCTCGTCCGCGCTCCGCCGGCGCGCGTACCGCCACGTCTGCTGGACGCGGTGGCGGACCTGCATCAGAGCGCGCCGCCGGTCAGGAACCGCGCGATCGCGACCGCGGGCGCGAACACGATGGCGTTGAGGAAGCGGAACCCGAACCACAGCAGGAAGAGGAGCAGGATCGGCCCGTACTGCTGGTACGTCCGCCACTGCCACTGAAGGTTCGGCGGCAGCAGGCCGTAGACGACGTTCGAGCCGTCCAGCGGCGGGATCGGGATGAGGTTGAAGATCGCGAGGACGCAGTTCCACAGAACGATCCAGCCGAGGATCTCCTGGTAGTTCCCGCCGAGGAGGTCCGCGCCGCCGAAGCGGAGCGGGATCGCGACGACCGCGGCGATCGCGAGGTTCGCGAGCGGCCCGGCGAGCGCGACGAAGGTCATGCCGAACGCGCCGCGCAGGCGCGACTCGTTCACCGGGACCGGCTTGCCGTAGCCGAAGCCGGCCAGCACGAGCAGCAGCGTGCCGAAGAGATCGAAGTGGGCGCGCGGGTCGAGCGTCAGGCGACCCATGAGCCGCCCAGTGTCGTCGCCGAGCTGGTGCGCGGTGTACGCGTGCATGAACTCGTGGACGGTGATCCCGAGGATGATCGCGAACACGAATCCGAAGAACTGGTCCGGGTCGCGCTCGAGGCTGCGGAGCGGTGCCGCGATGCTCCCCGTGAAGAAGGCGATCACGAGGAGGATGAGGGCGAGCGTGAGCATGGGGTCCCGTCCGAACGGGCCGGTCCCGCGAGCGACCACCTGCGATCAGTCTAGGGACGCGGAGCGGCTCAGGACGACGCGATGCGCCCGAGGACGAGTGTCGGCCGTTCGACCCGTCCCGTGCGCCACGCGAACGCCTGGCGCACCATCTCGACCGCCTCGTCGTCGCGCGGTCGGCCGTTCGCATGGATCTCGGCGTAGACCTCGCCCTTCGCCACGCGGTCGCCCACCTTCGCGCGGAGCACGACGCCGGTCGCATGGTCGATCGCGTCGCCCTTCTTCTCACGTCCCGCCCCGAGCCGCACCGAGGCGAGACCGATCCGCAGCGCGTCGAGGCGCGCGACGTACGCGGTCCGCTCGGCGACGAGCGTCCGAACGGTCCGCGCGCGCGGGAGGCGCGACGGGTCGTCCACCGCCCGCGCGTCGCCGCCCTGTGCCTCGACGAGCTGGCGGAGCTTCGCGAGCCCGGACCCGTCGGCGATGGCGCGCTGGAGCATCGTGCGGCCGGCCGCGCGCGTCTTCGCGCGGCGCGCGTAGAACAGCATCACCGCGCCGGCGGAGAGGACGATCTCGCGAAGGTCTTGCGGACCGTTGCCGCGGAGCGTGCCGATGGCCTCGTCCACCTCGAGCGCGTTCCCCACCGCGTTCCCGAGCGGGGAGTCCATGCGCGTGAGCTCGGCGGTGACGTCGATCCCGCGCGACCGGCCGATCGAGACCATGAGGCGCGCGAGCTCGCGCGCCTGGCGCGGCGTCTTCATGAACGCGCCGGCGCCGACCTTCACGTCGAGCACGAGCCCGTGCGCGCCGGACGCGATCTTCTTCGACATGATGCTCGACGCGATGAGCGGGATCGACGGGACCGTCCCGGTCGCGTCGCGCAGCGCGTAGATCGCGCCGTCGGCCGGCACGAGGTCCTTCGTCTGCCCGGTGACGACGATGAGGATCCGCTCGAGCTGCGCGAGGAACTCGGCCGTCGTGAGGTCCACGCGGTAGCCGTGGAACGACTCGAGCTTGTCGAGCGTCCCGCCGGTGATGCCGAGGCCGCGGCCGCTCATCTTCGCGACCGGCGCGCCGCAGGCGGCGACGAGCGGCGCGACGACGAGCGTCACCTTGTCGCCGATCCCGCCCGTCGAGTGCTTGTCCACGACGCGCCCGAAGCGCGAGAGGTCGAGGCGCGTGCCGGACCGGACCATCGCGTCGGTGAGGTTCGCCGTCTCCTCATCGTCCATGCCGCGCCAGACGACGGCCATGAGGAACGCCGCCATCTGGTAGTCGGGGACCTCGCCCTTCACGAAGCCGAGGACGATGCGGTCGATCTCGCCCGCGGTGAGGCGCCGCCCGTCGCGCTTCTTCTCGATGATCTCGATGACGCGTGGGATCACAGGCGGGCGACGACGCCCTTCACCACGTCCCCGAGGCGCTTACCGGCGCGGTCCGCCACCGCGAGGACCTCCTCGTGGCTCACGTGCTGGATCTGGCCGGGGATCCCCGTCGCCATGTCGGTCACGGTCGAGATCGCGAGGATCCGCATACCCATGTGCCGCGCGGCGAGGACCTCGGGCACCGTGCTCATCCCGACCGCGTCCGCGCCGAAGCCGCGCAGCATGCGCAGCTCGGCCGGGGTCTCGAAGTTCGGGCCGGCGACCGCGACGTACACGCCCTCGCGCAGGTCCCGATCCACCTGATGCGCGAGCGCGCGCAGCTCCTCGGTGTACGTGCCGACCATGTCCGGGAACCGCGGGCCGAGCGACTCGTCGTTCGGGCCATGCAGCGGGTTCCCGTGCATGAAGTTGATGTGGTCGTTGATGACCATGAGGTCGCCGGCCTTGTAGGCCGGGTTCAGGCCTCCACAGGCGTTCGTGAGGATGATGGTGTCGATCCCCCACGCCTTGAACACGCGGACCGGGAACGTCACGTCCTTCATGTCATAGCCCTCGTAGTAGTGCAGCCGCCCCTTCATGACCGCGACCGACTTGCCCGAGAGCGTCCCGACGACGAGCTCGCCGGCGTGGCCCGGCACCGTGCTGCGCTTCCAGCCCGGGATCTCCGCGTACGGGATGCGCACGGCGTCGGTGACGTCGTCGCCGAGCGCGCCGAGGCCCGAGCCAAGGACGATCGCGATGATGGGCCGCACCTTCGCGCGCTCGCGGATGGCGCTCACCGCCGCGCCGAACGGACCGGTGTGGGTCTCGAGCGTGGTCACGTGAGATCTCCGTCCTTGAGGATCTTCTGCCGCAGCAGCCGAAGGAACGGGCGCATCGTCGACGTGCGGACGAAGCGCGCGACGACGTCGCTGCGCCGGACCTCGACGCGGTCGCCCGCCCTCAGGTCCTGCTCCTCCTGACCGTCGACGGAGATGCGCGCGGGCTCGTCGCGGACATCGAGCGTCACCCGCTGATCCGGATCGAGGACCATGGCGTTGCCGAACGAGAGGTGCGGCGCGATCGGGACGATGAGCATGTCCGCCGCCGTCGGCAGCATGAGCGGACCTCCGACCGACATGGCGTACGCGGTGCTCCCCGTCGCCGTGGCGACGACGATCCCATCCGCCCAGTAGACGGTGAAGGCCTCGCCGTCGATGTGCACGTCGACGTGGATCGCGCGGACCTGCTCGCCGCGCGCGACGACGACGTCGTTCAGCGCGCGGCCCTCGTACACCGCCCGGCCGCCGCGCGTGACCGTGGCGCCGACGACGGTGCGATCCTCGCACGTGTAGCGCCCGGCGATCACCTCGGCCACCGTCCCGTCGAGATCCTCCACGTTCGTCCCGGTGAGGAATCCGAGCCGTCCGAGGTTCACGCCCAGGAGCGGGATCCCGAGCGGCGCGATGCGGCGCGCCGCACGGAGCATCGTCCCGTCGCCGCCGAACACGCATGCGACCTGCGCGCCGCCGACGTCCTTCGCGAGCGTCGGCGCGTCGAGCGAGACCTCGATCGCATCCTGCCCCGTCGCCCGCAGGCGCTTCGCCGCGTCGGCCGCCGCGGCGGTGGCGTCCGGCCAGCCATCGCGCGAGCAGATCGCGATCCTCACCGGGTCGCGGCCTCCACGTCGGCTTCGGCGGCACGCTGCGCTTCCACCTCGAGCCGCTGGCCGGCGCTCGGCCGCGCGCCCTTGCGCGCGTGCAGGAAGATCTCGACGTTCCCCTCGCGGCCGCGGACCTCCGATGGCCGGATCGCGAGCGGCGCGACGCCGTCCTCCGCGAAGCGCCGCGCCACCGCGAGGGCGGCGTCGCGGCGGGCTTCGACGTCGCGCACGATCCCGCCCGTGCCGACCGCGTCGCGGCCGGCCTCGAATTGCGGCTTCACGAGCACGACGACGTCGCCGCCGTCCCGGAGGTGACGGAACGACGGCGGCACGGCCACGCGCGCCGAGATGAAGGCGAGGTCGGCGACGATGAGGTCGACGGGCTCCGGCAGGTCGAACCCCTCGCGCGCGTTGATCCGCTCCATGACGACGACGTGCGGGTCGTTCCGGAGGCGCCAGTCGAGCTGGCCCTTCCCGACGTCGACGGCGTACACGCGCGACGCGCCCCGCTGCAGGAGCACGTCGGTGAACCCGCCCGTCGAGGAGCCGATGTCGAGCGCGACACGACCGTTCACGTCGATCGCGAAGGCCGCGAGCGCGGGGGCGAGCTTCTCGCCGCCGCGTGAGACGTACCGCGGCGCGTCGGCCAGCCCGATCCGGGCGTCCGCGGCGACGGCCAACGCCGCGCGCTCCGCGACGGCCCCGTCGACGATCACGTGCCGCGCGAGGATGAGCGCCTGCGCTCGCTCGCGGCTCGGCGCGAGCCCGCGCTGTACGAGCAGTTGATCGAGGCGCACGCGCTCGGACATCCGCGCAAGACTAGTGTTCCGCCCATGCCGAAGCGGCTCCCGCGCTCGCGCACGCTGAAGGGCGATCCGAAGATCGCCCACTACGACTCGGGCGGCGGCGTCGCCGGCGAGCCGCCGGTCGTGCTCCTCCACGGCGTCACCCTTCGCTCGGAGGACTGGGAGAACATCTTCCCGCGGCTCGCGACGCGCTACCGCGCCATCGCGTACGACGCGCGCGGCCACGGGAAAAGCGGCCGCGCCGCGCGGTATGCGCTCGATGACCTCGTCGCCGACCTCCTGCGGATCATCAAGGAGATCGCGCGGGGACCGGTCATCCTCGTCGGCCACTCGATCGGCGGGGCGACCGCTCTCGTCGCCGCGGCGCGTGAGCCGTCGCTCGTGCGCGGCCTCGTCCTCGAGGACCCCTGGCTCTCGCTGTACCGCGACACGAAGTGGCGCACGCCGTACTTCACGAAGCTGCGCGCGGCGCTCGATCAGCGCGACGATCCACGGATGTTCATTCGCGCGGTCTCGGCGATCCCCCTCCCCGAGCCGGGCCCGCGCGGCGAGCGCACGATCGGCGAGGTCCGCGGCTTCTACTCGGCCGAGCGCCTCGCCACGTACTACAAGGACGTCGACCCCGCGGTCATCGACCAGGTGGTCACGCGCGACGATGCGGGTGGCGCGGCGATCACGGATGCGCCTGGGAAGGTGCGCTGCCCCGTGCTTCTCCTCACGGCGGGGATCGGCTCCGCGCTCGCCGAGGGCGAGGCCGATCGCCTCGGATCGGCATTCGTGGATGTGAAGATGATGAAGTTCCCCGGGGTCGGCCACCGCATCCACGGCCTGCGTCCCGAGCCGTTCCTCGAGGCGCTCGAGCCGTTCCTGCGGCGGGTCAGAGCTGCGTAGGGCGGATGCCTTTCGGATCAGGTCACGAGGTCGTTACCGGTCCGTCGATCGCTCCGCCTGCTTCGCCAGTGCTTCTGCCAACTGACTGATACGCAGGTGGGCCGCGTCGAGCCGCTTCGCGGTCGCCTCGTACAGGCGGAGGCCCTCCTCGTAGAGGCGCACGGCCTCGTCGAGGTCGAGCGCGGGGTCCTCCAGCTTGTCCGCGATCGCCTCGAGACGCTCGAGCGAGGCCTCGATCGGTCGCTGCGCACCCGTGCTCACGTCCTCTTCCCCTCCACGCTCGTCACCGTGGCGCCCGCGCGCCCGTCGCGCATGCGCAGGCGCACGGCGTCCCCGACGGCGAGCGCTTGCGCGTCCGTGCGGATGCGCCCGTCGGCGCCCTCGACGATGGCATAGCCGCGTCCGAGCACCGACAGGGGCGAGAGCGCGTCGAGCCGGCGCCGCAGGGCGAGCGCGCGCTGCCGGCGCGCGGGTACCGCGCGCGCGACGGCGCGGTCGATCCGCCGGCGCGCCTCGTCGAGGCGCTGCCGCAGGGCGCCGACCCGCGCGGCCGGCGCGCGGCGGTCGAGGAGCCGCTTCGCCGTCATGAGTCCCTGGCGCCGGCGCGCGATCGCCTCGGCGATCTTCGCGTCGAGCCGGCGCCGCAGGCGCTGCGCCGCGAGCCGTGTCGCGCTCGCGTCGGGCACGACCAGTTCGGCCGCGACCGACGGCGTCGGGGCGCGCACGTCCGCGACGAGGTCGACGAGCGTCACGTCGGTCTCGTGCCCGACGCCGCTGCACACCGGCCACGGCGACCGCGAGATCGCGCGCACCAGGGCTTCGTCATTGAACGGCCAGAGGTCCTCGCTCGCGCCGCCGCCGCGCGCGACGATCACAGCGTCGAGATCGCGGAGCTGCGAGAGCCCGTCGAGCGCGGCGATCATGGATGCCGCGGCGTCGGGACCCTGGACGAGGGCCGCCGCGAGGACGATCTCGACGCTCGGGTCCCGACGCGCGACGACCGTCTGGATGTCGCGCCACGCCGCGCCGACCGCGCTCGTCACGACGCCGATGCGGCGCGGCCGTGGCGGCAGCGCGCGCTTGCGCTCGGCCGCGAACAGGCCTTCCGCCGCGAGACGGCGCTTCAGCGCCTCGAGCCGGAGGTACGCGTCGCCCGCACCGGCGGGCAGCAGGTCGTCGCAGCGCAGCTGGTAGTTGCCGCCGCGCGGGTACACCTCGACGTAGCCGTGCGCGAGCAGACGAGCGCCGTCGCTCGGCGTGAGCGGGACGTTCGCCGCGTTGGTCGCGAACAGGACGCACTGGATCTGGCCGGCGTTGTCGCGGAGGGTGAAGTACACGTGGCCCGCGGGCGAGGTCCGGCGCTGGCTCACTTCGCCCTCGACCCAGAGGTCCTTGAACTCGTCCGTCGCCTGGAGGCGCTCGGCGATGCGGACCGTGAGCCGGCCGACCGTGATGACGCGGTCAGGTCGCGGCGCGGCTACTCCTGCGCGCGTTCGATGTACTCCCCGGAACGCGTGTCGACGCGGATCCGGTCGCCCTCGTTCACGAAGAGCGGGACGTTCACGCGCAGGCCTGTCTCGAGCGTCGCGGGCTTCATCGCGCCTTGCGCGGTGTCGCCGCGCAGGCCGATGTCGGACCTCGCGATGCGCAGGACGACCGACGCCGGCAGCTCGACGCCGATGGGCTCGCCCTCGTACTCCTCGAGGACGACGACCATCCCGTCGGTGAGGTAGTCCGTCGCGCTCCCGAGAAGGTCGGCGTCAAGGATCATCTGGTCGTACGTCGACGTGTCCATGAAGTGGTAGTGGTCGCCGTCGTGGTAGAGGTACTGGACGTTCCGGTGGTCGAGCCGGGCCCGGGTGAAGCGATCGCCGGCCTGCACGGTCTTCTCGATCGTGTCGCCCTTGCGCACGTTCCGGAGCTTCATCCGCACCTGCGCCGAGCCCCGGCCGAGCTTGATGTGCTGGAACTCGAGGATCTGGTAGAGCTGGCCGTCCAGCTCGATGGTCATGCCGCGCTTGATCTCACCCGTCGAGACCACAGCCAAGGCGGGGGCTCCGCCCCCGCCACCCCCCATCTGGTGCTCTACGGACCACCCGCCGTCCCCCTCTCGTCTTCAATTGCGCAAGTAGCCAGCGCAGGGCCTCTTCGTAGCCCGCGACGCCCCGGCCGATGACCTGGTGTGCTGTCACGTCCGTCAGGTAGCTGTGCCGCCGGAACGGCTCGCGCTTCGTGATGTCGCTGATGTGCACCTCGACGACGGGGAACGTGCATGCCGCTACCGCGTCGCGGAGCGCGATCGACGTGTGCGTGAGCCCGCCGGCATTGATGATGGCACCGTCGGCGTGCGCGTGCTGCTGCAGCGCGTCGATGAGCGCGCCCTCGTGGTTCGACTGGAAGTCGATGAGCGTCGCTCCGGCGTCGGCCGCGACGCGGCGGCAGTGCGCCACCACCTCCGGGAGCGTCGTCGTGCCGTAGATCTCGGGCTGCCGGCGCCCGAGCGTGTTCAGGTTCGGGCCGTTGATGAGCAGGATCGCTGGCCCGGAGCTCATTCCGACCCCTCTACCACCTGAGCGGCGCGGTCGAGCGCGCGCGGCCCGACGTCGGTCACCTCGCTGAAGCGGCCGACCCGGCGCGGAAGGATCCAGCGGACCCTGCCCGCCCGCGCCTTCTTGTCGCGGCCGAGCAGGCTCCACGCGCGCGCCGGGATGCGCGCCCGCGTCGGCAGCCCCGCGGAGCGCAGGAGGTCCTCGAGCATGGGACGCATGCCGCGCGGCGCGAGCCCGAGCTCGGCCGACAGCGCCGTGGCGAAGACCATGCCGACGGAGACCGCCTCGCCGTGCGTGACGCGGTACCCGCTCGCGGCCTCGTAGGCATGCCCGAGCGTGTGCCCGAAGTTCAGCAGCTCGCGGAGCCCGGTCTCGCGCTCGTCCGCGCTCACGACGGCGCCCTTCAGCTGCGCGGCCATGCCGACGATGAGCGTCGTCGCCGCGAGGTCGCGCGCGAGCACGCGCTCGAGCGAGCGTGCCGTCTGCGCGACGCTCGGACCGTCGCAGAGGAACGCGGTCTTCACGACCTCCGCGAGCCCCGAGGAGACCTGCCGCGGCGGCAGCGTCGCGAGGACGGACGGGTCGCTGAACACCGCCGCCGGCGGATGGAACGCGCCGACCAGATTCTTGCCCTCCGGCAGGTCGATGCCCGTCTTCCCGCCGATCGACGAGTCCACCATCGCGAGCAGCGTCGTCGGGACCTGGGCGAGCGCGATGCCGCGCAGGTAGGTCGCCGCGGCGAACCCAGTGAGGTCTCCGGTCGCCCCGCCGCCGACCGCGACGACGCCGTCGTCGCGGCCGACCCTGGAGGTCGCGAGGTCCCGCCATAGCCGGTCGAGCGCCGCCTTCGACTTCGCGCGCTCGCCCTCGGGGATGCGGATGAGGACGGGCTCCATCCCGCCGTCGCGCAGCGACGCCGCGACCGCGGGCACGTGGCGCCGCATCGCGACGCGATCGCCGACCACCGCGATGCGCCCGCTCCAGCCGAGGTCGGCGAGGTGGCGGCCGACGTGCTCGAGCACGCCCGCGCGCACGAGGACGGGATACGTCCGCGACGCGATCACGTCGATGCGGATGCCGCGCGCGCTGACGATCCACGCGGCGATGGCGCGCGCGGCCCCCTCCGGCGTCGCTCCGTCGACGTCGAACCCGACGTCGACGTCGCGGTAGACGTCCCGGCGCTCGCGCAGGACGCGCTCGGCGTGCGCGCGGGGCGTGACCCCTTCGCGCGTGAGGTGCTCGCGCTTCGACATGGTCCGCTCGAGGCCGCGCGCCACGGTCGCGACCGATCCGCGCACCCCGACGATGAGGCCGAGCCGTCGCATGCGCGCGCGGTTCTCGGGGCGGATGGTCATGCCGCCGCCGGTCGCGACGACCTCCCACGACGGCGTCGGCCGCAGCCGGTCGAGGACGCGCGACTCGTGGTCGCGGAACGTCTCGATGCCCTCCTCGATGATCGTCCGCGCGTTCGGCCGCTGCGTGGCGCGTTCGATCGCGTCGTCCGTGTCGAGGAACGCCGCGCCGAGCACGCGCGCGAGCTCCCGCCCGACGACGGACTTCCCCACCCCGGGCGGGCCGACGAGGAAGAGCCTCATGGCATCTCGGTGAGGTCGCCGCCGCCCGCGCCCGGCCGCGTACCGAGGGGGCGCAGGCGCGCGCGGTACCGCTCGACGGACGCGACGAGCGTCTCGGCGTCGTCCGTGCCGAACTTCTCGAGCAGCGCCTCCGCGAGGACGAGCGCGAGCATCGCCTCGGCGACGACCCCGGCGGCCGGGATGACGCACACGTCGCTCCGCTCGACGTGCGCGGGCGCGGCCTCGCCCGAGGCGAGGTCGACCGACGCGAGCGGCTTCATGAGCGTCGAGATCGGCTTGAACGCGATGCGGCACACGATGTCGTTCCCGTTCGTCACGCCGCCCTCGAGCCCGCCGGCGCGGTTGCGCGTGCGCGCGAAGCGGCCCTCGCGCAGGACGATCGGGTCGTGGACCGCGCTGCCGCGCTCGCGCGCCGCGGCGAACGCGTCGCCGAACTCCATGCCCTTCGCGGCCTGGATCGAGCAGAGCGCCTGCGCGATGCGGCCGTCGAGGCGGCGGTCCCACTCCGCGTACGACCCGAGCCCCGGCACGACGCCGGTCGCGCGCACGGCGACGATCCCGCCGAGCGTGTCGCCCGCGTCGCGCGCGGCCGTGATCGCCGCGATCATGGCGGCGCTCTTCCCCGGGTCGCTGCAGCGCACCTCGCTCGCCTCGACCTTCTCGTCGTCCCACGTCGGCGTGCTCTCGACGTCGCCGATGACCGCGACCTCGCTCTGCACGCGCGTCCCGACGAGCGCGAGCACGGCCTTCGCGATGGCGCCCGCGGCGACCCGCGCCGCGGTCTCGCGCGCGCTCGAGCGTTCGATGACGTCGCGCACGTCGGCGTGGCCGAACTTCAGCGCGCCCGCGAGGTCGGCGTGGCCCGGGCGCAGCCGCGTCACGGGAGCGGGCGGGTCCGCGACCGGCTCGACGCTCATGACCCGCTCCCAGTTCGGCGCGTCGCGGTTGTCGACCTCGAGCGCGACCGGGCCGCCGGTCGTGCGGCCGTGCCGCACCCCGCCGACGATCCGCACCTGATCGCGCTCGATCTTCTGCCGCGCGCCCCGTCCGAACCCGAGCTGCCGGCGGCGCAGGTCGCGGTCGATCGCCGCGACGTCGATCGGCACCCCCGCGGGGATCCCGTCGAGCATCGCGACGAGGCGCTGGCCGTGCGACTCGCCGGACGTCAGGAAGCGCACGTCACACCTCGCGCGGCAACGCCGCGCGCATCGCGGGGACCGGCGCGTCGACCCCCGTCCAGAGCCGGAAGGCGCGCGCGCCCTGATGCAGGAGCATGAGCAGGCCGTCCACCGTGATGCATCCTGAGGCTTTCGCACGCCGGATGAGCGGTGTCGCCTCCGCCGTCGCCACGATGTCGACGACCTTCAGGGTCGAGGGCAGGTCGACGCCCTCGAGCGGGTCCTCCCCGTGCATCCCTAGCGAGGTCGTGTTGACGACCACGTCGTGACCTGCCACCGACCGCACGGGCCACGGCAGCGTTCCCTCCGACGTGTGGACCGGCGCTCGTCCAGGCGTACGGTTCGAGATGACCACCCTGGCCCCTCCGAGGACGAGCGCGTGGACACAGGCCTTCGCGGCGCCCCCGGCGCCGAGCAGGAGAACACGGCGTCCACGGACCTCGACGCCCTTCTCGGCGAGCGCATCGCCGAACCCGCCCGCGTCCGTGTTGTCCCCCCGCAGCTCTGAGCCGCGCTTGAACAGCGTGTTCACGGCGCCGATCCGCTGGGCGGTCTCGTCCACGCCATCGAGCAAGCGCGCGATCCGCTCCTTGTGCGGGATGGTCACGTTCGCCCCGAGCGAGGACGGCTCGCGGATCAGCCGCACGGCCTCCGCGAGCTGCGCGTCACGCACGGGCATCAGTGAATATCGGTGCGGCAGCCCCATGGCCGCGAACGCGGCGTTCTGCATCTCCGGGGAGAGCGAGTGCGCGACGGGGTCTCCGATGAGGTAGACGTCCGCCAACTACCGGTCGCCTAGCGCGGATATCGATCGCCTTCGGCTCAACGATTCCCTGCTCGGATCCGGTTGGCCTCGTGCTCCTCGAGCGTCCTCGCGAAGAGGTGCTGTCCCGTCGCGTCGTTCGCGACGAAGTACAGGTAGTCGTGCCGCGCCGGGCGGGCCGCGCCCTCGAGGGCGGCGAGGCCGGGGCTCGCGATCGGCGTGGGCGGGAGCCCGGCGACCCGGTACGTGTTGTACGGCGAGTCGACCTTCAGGTCGTCGAGCGTGAGCGGCCGCCACGACCCGAGCGCGTACTGGATCGTGGGGTCGGCGTCGAGCTTCATCCCGATGCGCAGACGGTTCGCGTACACGCCGGCGATCTGCGGGCTCTCCTTGCGGTCGCGCGCCTCGCGCTCGACGAGCGACGCGAGCTTCACGAGGTCGTACACGGAGCGCTTCTGCTCCGACGCGGCGCCCCGGAGGGTGTTGCCGGCCTTCTCCTCGAACGTCGTGAGGAGACGGTCGATGATCTGCTCCGCGGTCGCGTCGCGGATGAAGAAGTACGTGTCGGGGAAGAGGAAGCCCTCGAGGGGGGCCGCGGGGTCGATCCCCGCGAGCACCGGGGAGCTCCGCTTCCCGACGACGGCCGCCTGGAGGAACGCCTCCTTCGTGATCTTCGGGAAGATCTTCGACACCTCGGCCGCGACCTCGGTGAGCCGCCAGCCCTCGATGAGGCGCAGCGTCACGCGGTCCTCCGGCGTCCGCTGGACGAGCAGCTCGGCGATCTCGCGTGGGGTCATCGCCGCGCTGAGGCGGTGCTGTCCCGCCTGGATGTCGTTCTCCTTGCCCTGGTCGTAGAGGATGACGAGGACCGCGAGGCGCGTCCGGACGAGCTTCTCGTCCTCGAGGTGGCGCGCGACGTCCGACGCCGTTTCCCCCTGCGTCACCTCGAAGTCGCTCATCGCGGCGCTCGGGTCTCTGGCGAGATCGGGAGCCGCACCGAGGCGCGACGCGACGAGTTCGCGGATCGGCCCCTGTCGCAGGAGCGTGTCGCGCTCGGCGGCGAGGCCGTAGATCGCGTCGGACACGATGGTCTGGCCCTGGGTGGCCGCGCCGACGATGAGCGCGACGACGAGCAGGACGAATACGAGCGGTCCGGTCATCGAGCGCCGCTCCGGCGGCGGCCGCCGGTGCGCGACGGGGCTCCGCGATGGCGCGGGTCTCACTCCGGCGCTCGCTCGGGATCGACCCTCGCTCGCGCCCTCAAATACGCCTCGAGGAGGATGCTCGCGGCGCCAGCGTCCACGTCGCGCGCGCCCTGGATCCCCGCTTCGCTCGTGGTGAAGCGCTCGTCGTGCACCTCGACCGGCAGGCCGAGCGCGGCGCACGCCTCCGCGAAGCGCCGGACCCGCGCGGCTTGTGGCCCTTCCTCGCCGCGCAGCGTCAGCGGCAGCCCGATGAGCAAGGCGGTGACCTCCTCTCGTCGCGCCACGTCGGCGATCGCGGCGACGTCGGCCCGGACGCTGCGCCGCCGCAGCGTGCGGAGCGGCCGCGCGATGCCCCCACCCTTGTCACCGACCGCGAGACCGATGCGGCGCTCGCCGACGTCGAGCGCAAGATAGCGCGTCACTCTTCCTGGACGGTGATGCGCGCGTCGAGCAGCGGGAGGAGCGGCCACCACGCCGGGACCCAGTCGAGGCGGACGAGGCGCAGCCGCTCGCCGTCGAGGAGCTTCTCCGCTTCGCGGACCGGCTTCCCGGCGAGGAGCCGCGAGGTGGCGGCGCGGTCGACCTTCCGCGACTGCACGCCCTGCGCGCGGACATTCCACGTCACGCCCTCGTCGCCGACGGTGAGCTTCGTGACGTCGTACGCGACACCGCCGTCGTTCACGTCGTTCCCGGCCACGGCCCGCTCGCGTAGGATGGACGCGATCGCCGCGCGCGGCTGCGAGTCGGGCGCGACGTACGCCGTCGCGGTGCCGCTGACGACGAGCTCGAATCCGTCCTTGCCGATGACGTCCGTGGGCGCCGGGACGATCGAGATCTGCCGGAACAGCACGTGCTGCACGACCTGCTTCCGCGGCCGAGGCTCCCGCGTCCACCGCTGGAGCTGCGCCTCCGCCTCCGCCTTCAGCGCGTCCGGCGCCTTCTTCACCGCGGCGTCGTAGTCCTCGACCCGCACGATCGGGATCCGCTTGATCTCGCCGCCGCTCGTCGGTTCGGGGTTCGTGACAGCGAACCGGTTCGGGTCGGGGCCCACCGTGATCTTCCCCACCCCGACGTTCCCGCTCGGGCCCGCGGCGACCGCATCGACCGCGACGCTCACCTTGCCGATGAAGAGCTGGAACGGCGGGAGGATGACGCTGCGCGGCAGCGTCACGTCCGCGGTCGAGATGAACTGCACGCCGTCGCCGGTGCGGAAGACCGTCGCCTTCGGGACGCGCACGTCGTCGGTCGTCCGGTTCTCGAGCTGCACGGCGCCCTTCGCCTTGATCTCCTCGGTGCGCGTTCCCGTGGCCGTGCCCGGGACCTTCACGCTGATCGGTTGCGTGACCGTCTCGAGCATGACCTGCGCCGTGCCGCCGACGGTGCCGCGGAGCTCGAGGTCATACGGGCCGATCGGCTGCGCCGCCGCGGCCACACGCACCGTCGCCTCCGGCACCGCGACGCCGGCGAGGATCGCGGCGGCCGCCAGGAGGCTGGCGCCGATCGCCGCCATGCGTCCGAACGCCGGCCGGGGCGCGGTCACGGTGCTCGGCCGCGCCGAGGCGATCGCCGCGCGCCGGGCCTTCTCGAGGCGCTCCGTCGGATCGAGCTCGTGGCGCTCGAGCGCCGCGAGGCTCGCGTAGGCGGGGACGTGCACGGAGGACGCGACGGACCGCGCACGCGCATCGGTCGTCACGAGCGACAGGCGGCGCGGCCCGACCTCTGAGCGCAGCACCTCGAGGAACACGCCGCTGCGGAGCACCGGTGCGCCCGGCGCGACCATGAGCGCGATGTCGCCGTCGGGCGGCGACGCGGCGAGCCGCTCGGCCGCGTCGAGGACCGTCGCGCGTGCGTCGAGGTCGACGATCGTCCGCGACATCAGGTGAGCTCGGCCGCGAGCGCCGCCGCGCCGCAGGCGACGAGGTCATCGGCGTGGAGCGGCTCCTGGGTGAGGACGCGTGCGGCGAGCCTCGGGCGCAGCGCCTCCATCTGCACCTCGCCCCCGCGCTGATCGGAGACCGCGTCGCCGAGCGCGCGCGGCAGCGCGACGAGCTCCTCGGGGACGCCGACGAAGTACCACCGCGCCGGAGCGATCTCGTCGATGCCGGGCATCGGCGCCACGACGCAGCGCGCCCACACCGCCGCGTCCCGCTCGACCCGCTCGAGCCGGGCGAGCAACGCATCGCGGCCGAGGCCGAACGCGCGCGTCGCGACGACGCGGGATCCGCGGACGACCGCGAACGCGGTGACGTCCGCGCCGAGGCGGACGGCCGCGCCATCGACGAGCCCGCTCGCCGCGAGGAGGCGACCGAGGGCGTAGGCGCCGCACGTGACGACGCCGCGGCGCTTCGCCGCCTCGAGCGCGCCGGTCGCCGCGCTCCCGAGCACGAGCGGCGCGAGCGAGACGTCGGTGCGTACCTCGACGTAGCGCCCCTGGAAGCCGACGAGCGACGTTAGCGGGCGGCCGTCGAGCGCGAGGCCGGCGACGTCGTCGCGCAGCTGCACCGTGGCGATCCCCCGCAGGCTCGCGTCGTTCACCGCGGCCTCGCGGGCGTTCTGCTCCGCCTCCGCGCGCGCCTCCTGCAGCGCCCGCGTCACCTCGCCGTGGCTCATGGGCTCGTTGAGCGCCTCGCGCTCGAACGTCGTGGCGACGTGATACGTGTGCACGTCGTCGCCGTCGATCGCCGCGACGATCCGCGTCGCCTTCTCCTTCGCCTCCGCCACGGACAGCGCGCTCGCGACCGCGCCGCCGACGGCCGCGCGGTCGACGACGAGCCCGCCGGTCATCGCGCCCGGTTGGAGCGGCGCCTGCGCGACGCCGGTGACGCGGAGGAGCGCGTCCTCCCGCCTCGCGACCACGACGCGGACCCGATCCGCACCGAGCTCGACGCCGGCCACCGCCGGACCGCGCTCGACCCGGGACCTAGGTTGCGCCACGGCCCCCACTGTCGGGGGGGTGGAAAGGGGCGGAGCCCCCTGCGACGAACGTATCTCGGACGATCCGCCGCGCGGCGTCGAGCGCCTCAGCGAGACGTCCGACGTCCCTGCCGCCGCCCGTGCCGCTGTGCGGCGGACCGCCGCCGCTCCCGCCGACGATCGATGAGATCTGCTTCGCGACGGTGCCGGCGTTCACCGCCTTCGTCAGGTCCTTCGTGACGCCGACCGCGAGAACGGCGCGATCCTCCCTGACCGCCCCGAGGATGACCACGCCCGACCCGATCTGGTCGCGGACGCGATCGGAGAGCTCGCGCAGCTGCTTGTCGTCCGCGTCGCCGACGTTCGCGACGACGAGCCGTATGCCGTCGAGCGCCTCCGCCTTCGCGACGAGACCCACCGCGGAGGTGTCCATGCCGGCGCGGCGCGCCGTGCCGAGCTCTTTCTCGAGACGCTCGCGCTGCTCGGCAAGCTGCTCGACCGCCTCGACGACGCGCGTGTCGGCGACGCGGAGCCGCTGCGCGATGCGGCCGGTGCGCTCGCGCATCGCGCGGACCTCGTTCAGCGCGCCGTGGCCGGTCACGGCCTCGATCCGGCGCAGCCCCGCCCCGATCGAGCCCTCGCTCGTGATGAGGAAGGTCCCGATGTCGCCGGTCGAGCGGCAGTGCGTGCCGCCACAGAGCTCGCGGCTCGTCCCCGCCTGGACGACGCGCACCTCGCCGCCGTACTTCTCGTCGAAGAGGTGGAGCGCACCGGACGCGAGCGCGTCCTGCAGCGGCATCACGTCCGCGTGCACCGCGAGGTTGTCGAGGATGGCGCGGTTCACCTCGTCCTCGACCTGACGCAGCTCCTCCTCCGTCACCTGGCGCCCGAACGTGAAGTCGAAGCGCAGGTTGGGCGCGTGCACGAGCGAGCCGGCCTGATGGACCTCGTTGCCGAGGACCCGGCGAAGCGTCGCGTGCAGGAGGTGCGTCGCGGTGTGATTGCGCATCGTGTGCCGCCGGAGCTCCGCGTCGACCTCGGCCCGCGCGGCCGTGCCGCGGCGGATCACGCCGTCGACGACCGTCCCGATCGTCACGATGACGTCGGGCGCCGCGGTCTGCGTGTCCGCGACCATCGCGCGGCCCTCGCCCGTCATGACGTGGCCGCGGTCGCCCACCTGCCCGCCGCCCTCCGGATAGAAAGGAGTGCGGTCGAGGACGATCTCGACCTCTGAGCCCTCCGGCGCCTCCTCGACCCGCGCCCCGCCGATGGCGAGCGACAGGATCCGCGCGTCCGTCGCGAGCTCGCGGTATCCGGTGAACTCGCTGCGCAGGCCTTCGCGCTCGCGCAGGTCGGCGTAGAACTGGCCGAACCGCATCGCGTCCTGCGTGAACTTCGCGCTCGCGCGGCTGCGGGCGCGCTGCTCGTCGAGGAGCTCGCGGTAGCGCCGCTCGTCGAGCGCGAGCCCCGCGGCGCCCGCGATCTCCCGCGTCATCTCGATCGGGAATCCGAACGTGTCGTAGAGGCGGAAGACGGTGTCCCCGTCGATGCCCGGCCGGCCCGTCGAGCGTGCCGCGTCGATCGCGGCGTTCAGTTGATCGAGCCCGCTCGACAGCGTCTGCTCGAACTTCCGCTCCTCGGCCTCGAGGATCTCGCTGATCCGCTCCCGGCCCTCGGCGAGCTCGTGGTAGTGCGCCTGCATCAAGCGCGTCGTGGCGAGGCTGAGCTGAGCGATCGCGCCGGTCCTGAGGCCGAGCCTGCGCGCGTGCATCGCGGCGCGGCGGATGAGCCGGCGGAGGACGTACCCGCGGTTCTCGTTCGACGGCTGGATGCCGTCGCCGATGAGGAACGTCGCGGCGCGCGAGTGCTCGACCACGATGCGGACCGAACGATCCACGGCGCCGTCGTCGCCGTACCGGACGCCGGCGGACTGCTCGACCTTCTCGACGAGCGGCCTGAACAGGTCCGTCCGATACGTGTCACCGGGAACGCCCTGGAGCACCTGCGCGATCCGCTCCAGGCCCGCCCCGGTATCGATGTTCCTCTTGGCGAGCGGGACGAGCGTCCCATCGGGCTGACGGTCGTACTGCTGGAACACGTTGTTCCAGATCTCGACGTAACGGCCGCAGTTCTCGCTCGGGTCGCACGCGTGCGGGGGCACGCCCGGCTGCGGCCCCTTGTCGATGAAGATCTCGCTGTCCGGGCCGCAGAGGCCGGTCGGCCCGGGTGTCCAGAAGTTGAACTCGTCGCCGAGGCGCCAGACCTTCTCGGGGGGGAGGAGCCGGAGCTCTCTCGTCCATATGTCGTACGCCTCGTCGTCGCTCACGTGGACGGTGGCGACGAGCCCGTCCCCGTCGAACCCGAACGTCTCGGTGAGCAGCTGCCAGCTCCACAGGAGCGAGTCCTTCTTCCAGTAGTCGCCGATCGAGAAGTTCCCGAGCATCTCCCAGAACGTCTGGTGGTACGCGTCGCGGCCGACCTCCTCGATGTCGCTCGTGCGGAGGACCTTCTGGACGGTGACGATCCGCCTGGCGGGCGCCTGCTTCTTCCCGGTGAAGTACGGCACCAGGGGCTGCATCCCCGCGCTCGTGAACAGCACGCTCGGGTCGTCCTTCAGCACGAGGGGCGCGCTCGGCAGCCGTACGTGCCCGCGCTGCTCGAAGAACGTGAAGAACGCCTCCCGGATGGCGCCGCTGTCCATGGGGATCAATGATGAGGCACATGCCTCCCGCGGTCGTGCCGCTCCTGCTCGTCGCGATCGGTGTCCCGGCCGCGTTCCGCGCCGCCGTCGGCCGTCCGCGCTCGCTCGGGACAGCGTGGCTGGCGGCCACAGCGGCCGTCGCCGTCGCGCAGGTGATCGGTGAGCTCATCGGATCGCGCACCGGCGTCCTCGGCGACGCGCAGCTGCTCTACGCCGCCGTCGGCGCGGCGCTCACCTCGGCGCTGTTGGGCGTGGCGGAGCGGGCATCGCGATAGGCAGGACGGCGCCGGCCGCCGCGGCGGCGCGCGGCGAGAGGTCCCCTGCCGGCATCCGCGCGAGTCCGGCGAACGCGAACAGCGGCAGCAGGAAAAAGTAGGAGAAGAGGCTCCGCCAGGCGAACCAGAGCGGGACCATCGCGAGCGCGATGCCGAGCTCCGGGCTCGTCCGGCGCGTCCGCCACGCGAGCGCGAGCACGCCGATCGCCGCGGCGATCTCGAGGGCCAGATAGGCCGACGCCGGGAGCAGCGGCCCGACCCCGTTCGCCGGGAGCGCGATGAGCCCCGTGCCGCGCGGGAACATCGGCTCCGCCACCGGCGTGACGATCCCCAGCGCCCACGCGCGCGCGTCCCACAGGACGAAGGGGAGATCCGCGGCAGCGAAGACGCCGGCGGCGATCGCCGCGCGCCGGGCCGCCTCGCGCCAGCCGCACTGCGCGACGACCTGGATGAGATAGAAGGCCGCGAACGGCCACGCGAGCTGCTTCACGCTGACCGCGACCCCGAGCGCGAGCGCGCTCCAGCGGCGCTCGCGCCACAGCCACGCCGCGACGAGGGGGAGCGCGTACAGGAGGTCGCCGCTCCCGCCGACCGTGAACGCCGTCACCGAGAACGCGGCGAGCATCCCGGTGAGCAGGAAGACCCGCGAGCCGGCCGGCGCGCGCACGAGCACGAGCCCCATGGCCGCGAGGAGGCAGAGCACGTACAGGACGTTCGTGTCCCATCCGGACGCGACCCACGGCACGATGAGCAGGAACGAGAGCGATGGATAGGAAAGCCGCCACTCGAACGGCATGTCGGGCCCGAAGCTCCCCCACGCCGCGTCCAGCTCCTCCTCCGTCGGGTAGATCGGCACCGCGGCGAAGGGACCGCGCCGCAGCGGTGTCGTTCGGTCGGGCCCGAGGCCACGCGCGCCATAGCACGAGGGCAGCATCAGCTCGGCGTACGGATCCGCGCCTGCCATGAGCGTCTGCGCTGCGCACTCGGTCAGCGTGATCGCGTCGTTGTGGTACGGCGTCGCGTCGTGCAGCGGCGGCGGCGTGATGCCGCGCAGCCACCCGAGCCCGATGAGCGCGGACACGGAGACGACCAGGAACGCCGCGCGCATCGGCAGCACCGTCGCTTCGGGTCCGGGCACGACCGCGTCGCCGCGACCGGTCCCCGCGAGCGCGAGCGCGATGACGACCAGCGCAGCGGCGACGGTCGCGGCGGTGAACACCCCGCCGAGCGGCGACGGCTCGAGCTGCACGAGCCCGTTCACCTTGCCCGCGAGGAACAGCGCCGCGCCCGCGACCGAGACCGCCGCGATGCGGATGAGAAGCCTCACGCGCCCTACGCGGCGAGCGCGCGGCCGACGGTCCCTCCGCCGATGACCTCGTCGCGGTCGTAGAGGACCGCGGCCTGGCCGGGCGCGACGAGCGCCGGCTCCGTGAGCCGGACGACGGCGCCGTCGCCAGCGACCTCGACCTCGCAGAGGATCGGCGTTCCGCGGTAGCGGAGGGCGACCGTCGACGTGAACGCAGACGCCGGCGGCGCGCCGGCGGTGAAGCGCAGGTCCCGCAAGGCGTACGCGCGCGTCGCGACCTCGTCGCGTGCCCCGACCACCGCGGCGTTCCGCTCGAGGTCCAAGCGGAGCACGTAGAGGCGTTCGCCGGCCGCGACCCCGATGCCGCGGCGCTGGCCGATGGTGAGCGAGCCGATGCCATCGTGCGTGCCGATCACGGTGCCATCCCGGCGCTCGACCGGTCCCGGGGTGAACGCTTCCGGCGCGCGGGCGCGCACGAGGTCGCGGTGGTCGGTCGGGACGAAGCAGATGTCCATGCTGTCGGCCGTCGCCGCGTTCGGGAGGCCGTACTTCACGGCGAGCGCGCGCGTCTCGTCCTTGCCGCGGAGCTCGCCGATCGGCAGCACGGTCCGCGCGAGCTCGCGCTGCCCGAGCATGTACAGGGCGTACGACTGGTCCTTCGCGCTGTCGTGCGCGCGCAGCAGCCGGTAGCGGCCGCCCGCATCCTCGACGACGCGCGCGTAGTGGCCTGTGGCAAGTCTGGTCCCGCCGAACTTCGCGATGACGTCGCGCATGAGCGCCTCGAACTTCACGAACGCGTTGCACGCGACGCACGGATTGGGCGTCTCGCCCTGCGCGTACGACGCCACGAACCGGTCGACGACCGCGCTGCCGAAGACGTCCGCGTAGTCGAGCGCGTAGAAGGGGATCCCGAGGTGCGCGGCCGCGCGTCGGGCGTCTTCGCCCGCCTCGTCCGTGCCGCAGCACCGCGGGGCGTCGCTCTGGACACGCTCGCGCGAGAGACGCATCCAGACGCCGACGACGTCGTGGCCGCGGTCCGCGAGCAGCGCGGCCGCGACCGACGAGTCGACGCCGCCGCTCATCGCGACGAACACCCTGTCGCTCATGCGCGCGATCCCACCTCGGCGTCGACGAGCGCCGCACGGAGCGCGCCCACGGCCATGAGCGCGCAGCCTTCCTTCCGCGCAGGGAGGCCGCCGAGGGCGGCGATCACGTCGCCCGGGTCGAGGGCGCGGGCCTCGGCGAGCGTGCGGCCCTTCACCAGCTCGGTGAGGACGGACGCGGACGCGATCGCGGCGACGCAGCCGAACGTGCGGAAGCGCACGTCGTCGACGCGGCCGTCGCGCACACGGACGGTGATCGTCGTCCGGTCGCCGCACGCGGGGTTGGTGTCGGAGCCCTTCCCGTCGGCGTCCTCGAGCCCACCGACGTTCCGCGGGCTCGTGAAGTGGTCGACGGCCGACGGCGCGTACAGGTCCTCGGCTGTGCCGAACCGCTCGGCGCTCACGACCGCACCGCGACCGGCTCCTGCGAGACCGACCGGATCCGCTCGACGACCGCAGGCAGCACCGCGAGGAGGCGATCCACGTCGGCGTCGGTCGTGTCGCGGCCGACGGTGATACGCAGCGACCCCTGGGCGGCGTCGCGCTCGAGCCCGATCGCCGTGAGCACGTGCGACGGCTCGGTGCTGCCGGAGGTGCACGCCGAGCCGCTCGACACGCTGATCCCCTCGAGGTCGAGCGCGACGATGAGCGACTCGCCCTGCGTCCCCGGGAAGCAGAACGAGGCGTTGTTCGGCAGGCGCCGGGTCGGGTGGCCGGTGAGGATCGCGCCCGGCACGCGCGCTGCGACGCCGGCGACGATCCGGTCGCGCAGCGCGCCGAGGCGCCGCGCGTCGTCCTCGCGCCGCCGGGCCGCGATGCGCATCGCGACGCCGAGCGCGACGATGCCGGCGACGTTCTCCGTCCCGGTGCGACGCCCCTTCTCCTGGCCCCCGCCGGTCTGCATCGTCGCGACGCGAGTCCCGGCGCGGACGTAGAGCGCCCCGACGCCCTTCGGCCCGTAGAACTTGTGCGCGTTGATCGACACGAGGTCGACCGGCAGCTCGCGGACGTCGAACGGGAGCACGCCGACGGTCTGGACGGCGTCCGTGTGGAACGCGACGCCCCGCGTCCGGCAGATCCGGCCGATGGCCTCGATCGGCTCGATGGTCCCGATCTCGTTGTTCGCGTGCATGACCGAGACGAGGGCCGTGCGGTCGTCGACGGCGCGCTCGACCGCGGCGGGGTCGACGACGCCGTCGCGGTCCACCGGGATCCGCGTCACACGCACGTGCGCGTGCCGCTCGAGATCCTCCGCCGTGTCGAGGACGGCGTGGTGCTCGACCGCGCTGACGATGAGAGCGTCGGCTTCGCCGCGGCGCGCCTTCAGCACGCCGCGGAGCGCGAGGTTGTCCGCCTCGGTGCCGCCGCTCGTGAACACGATCTCGCCCGGCTGCGCGCCGAGCGCGGCCGCCACCTCCTCGCGCGCACGGTCGACGAGCGCGCGGGCCTGCCGTCCCTCGGCGTAGATGCTCGAGGGGTTGCCCGGGATCTCGCGGAGCACGCGCGCCATGGCATCGGCGACCTCGGGGTCGACCGGCGTCGTGGCCGCGTGGTCGAGATAGACGCGCCCTGTCACATCGAAAGTCTAGGACCGGCGCTCGCGAGCGACGGGCCGCTCGGTCAGCGCTGCTGTGGCTTCCCCAGGACGCGCAGGCCGAGCCCGTCGAGCTCGGCAGCGGTGATCGGCGCCGGCGAGTCGAAGAGCGGGTCGTACCCGGTCTGCGTCTTCGGGAAGGCCTGCACCTCGCGGATGTTCTCCGTGCCCGCGAGGGTCATGACGAGCCGCTCGATCCCGCCGGCGAACCCGCCCTCCGGCGGCGCCCCGTATTCGAGCGCGTCGAGGACCGCGCCGAATCGCTGCTGGGCCTCGGCCTTCGGGATCCCCATGAGCTCGAAGATGCGCTCCTGCACGGCGCGCTGGTGGATGCGGATGCTGCCGCCCGCGGTCTCCCGGCCGTCCAGCGCGAAGTCGTACTGCGAGCTGCGCGCGCGTTCGGGCTCCGTGTCGAGCCAGCGCAGCTCGTCCGGGGTGAGGGGGCCGGAGAACGGGTTGTGCGAGAAGGTCCAGCCGCCTTCGGGCGTCCGCTCGACCAGCGGGAACTCGTGGATGAGCACCGCGGAGTGCTTCGACGCATCGACGAGGCCGAGCGTCTCGCCGAGGTGCTGACGCAGCCGGCCGAGGGCCTCGCTCGAGTGCCGGTCGGCGCCCGCGACGGCGAGCACGAGGTCACCCTCGCGCGCGCGCGCGGTCGTGCGGATCGCGCCCCGCTCATCTGACGTGAGGAACTTCGCGACCGGCGAGCGGACCTCGCTCCCGGCGAACGCGAACGAGAGGAGCCCCTTCGCGCCGCGCGCCTTCACGAGCTCGGTCCAGGCGTCGATCTCCCGGCGCGGCGCGTCGGCCTTCCCGGGCGCCACGATCCCGCGCACCACGCCGCCGGACCGGATCGCGTCGCGCACGACGGCGAACTCGCTGCGTGGGAACGCGGCGGTGAGGTCGACGAGCTCCATGCCGAACCGCAGGTCCGGCTTGTCGGAGCCGAACCGGCGCATCGCCTCGGCGAACGTGAGGCGCGGCCAGGGTCTCGCGAGGAGCGGCCTGGTGCTGAACCGCTCGATGACGCGCGTGTACAGGTCCTCGATGAGCGCCATGACGTCCTCGCGCTCGACGAATGACATTTCCACGTCGAGCTGCGAGTGCTCGTAGACACGGTCGGCGCGCGGATCCTCGTCCCGGTACGCACGCGCGATCTGGAAGTACCTGTCGAGCCCGCCGTACATCAGGATCTGCTTCAGGATCTGCGGCGACTGCGGGAGCGCCCAGAACCTCCCCGGGTAGTACCGGGAGGGCACGACGAAGTCGCGCGCGCCCGTGGGGTCGCCGCGGGTGAGGTTCGTCGTCTCGACCTCCCAGAACCCGCGCTCGACGAAGTACCGCCGGATGAAGTCGACGACCTCGTGCCGCAGGCGCATCAGCTCACGCGAGCGCTCCCGGCGCAGGTCGACGTAGCGGTGCTTCCAGCGCAGGGTCTCGTCGACGGGGCTCTCCTCGTTCACGTAGAACGGAGGCGTCTTCGCGGCGTTCAGCACCTCGACCGCGGTCGCGAGGATCTCGACATCGCCGGTCGCGAGCTTCGGGTTGCGCGTGCCCTCGGGGCGCGCGCGCACCGTCCCGCGCACGCGGAGCACCCACTCGCTGCGCGCGTCCTTCAGCGCGGCGTGCGCCTCGGGCCGGTCCTTCGCCGTCGCGACGACCTGCGTGATGCCGTAGCGGTCGCGGAGGTCGATGAACGTGAGGTCGCCGTGATCGCGCCGGGTGTGCACCCACCCGCAGAGCGCAACCTCTTTCCCGGCGTCCGTCGCGCGCACGTCGCCGCACGTGTGCGTCCGCAGCACGGCTAGGCCCCGCCCTCGCTCGGGCCCGTCCCACCGTCGAGCCCGGGCTTCGCGTGCTTCGGCGCGTGCCGTCCGACCTCGGCGACCACAGCGGCGAGCCGCGTCACACGCTGCGTCTTCGCGGCGAGGTCGCGCACGACGACGTGGCCGCCGCGCGCCTCCTCCGTGCCGCGGATGACGGCGACCGTCGCGCCGTGCTTCACCGCGTTCTCGAGCTGCCGCTCGAGGGGACGGGTGCTGTACTCGATCGCGACACGGAAGCCGGCGTCGCGGAGGGGGCTCGCGAGCTGGATCCGGTCGGCGACGTCGTCGGCCTGACCCGAGAGGATCCACACTTCCGCCGGGACATCGCCGGGGAGCGTCGCCCCTTGCTGCCGCAGCGCCGCGAGCAGTACGTCGACGCCGCCGGCGATGCCGACGCCGGGGACCTCGGGGCCGCCCATCCGCGAGACGAGGTCGTCATACCGGCCTCCTGCCGCGACGGCGATGTCGCCACCCTTCGTGTACTCGGGATCCGTGAGGATGAACTCGAACACCGTCCGTGTGTAGTAGTCGAGGCCGCGCACAAGGGTCGGCACGACGCGGTGCCGGATGCCGAGGCGGTCGAGGCCGGCCACGACCCCGTCGAAGTGCGCGCGGTCCTCCGCCGAGAGCAGCTCGTGCAGGTCCGGCGCTCCCGTGATGACCTCGCGGTCCTTCGGGTCCTTCGAATCGAGGATGCGCAGGACGTTCGTGCCGAGGCGGCGCTGTGATGCGTCGCTCAGCGCGTCGCGGTGCCGCTCGAAGTGCGCGGCGAGCGCCGCGGTCACCTTCGCGCGCGAGTCCGCCCCGCCGACGGTGTTCACCTCAAGGTCGTACGCCGTGAGGCCGACCTCGGCGAAGAGGCCGTTCGTGAACTCGACGATCTCGACGTCGGCGCTCGGCTCTTCGGCGCCGAAGCACTCGAGCCCCCACTGCCAGAACTGGCGGAACCGCAGCAGCTGCGGGCGCTGGCCGCGGAACATCGGCTCGAGGTACGACAGGCGTATGGGACGCGGCGCGCGGTGCATCCCGTGCTGCAGGAACGACCGCGCGACGGCGGCCGTCCCCTCCGGCCGGAGCGCGAGGCCTTTCCCCTCGACGCCGAGGGTCACCGCGTACATCTCGTGGCTGACGATGTCGCTGTCCTCGCCGGACGTCTTGGCGAAGACCTCCCGGTCCTCGAAGATCGGCGTCGAGATCCGCGGGTAGCCGTAGCGGTCGGCGCGCGCGAGGATCACCGCCTCGAGGCGATCGAAGGGCTTCGAGTCGGCGGGCAGCAGGTCACGCGTGCCCCTCGGGGCCTGGTACTGCGGCATCGGCGATGGGGAGCGTAGCGGCTACGATCGTGCGATGCGTCCGATCGCGCTCTCGCTGCTCGCCACGCTCGTGATCTCCGCATGCGGGGCCGCCGCGACGGCGCCATCCCCGACGACCCCGATCTTCACGCCGCGACCCACAACTGCTGGAGGTGCCGCCACGGCCACGCAGCCCGCTCCGACAGGCTCCGCGACCAGCGCAACGGTCGAGCTCGCGAAGGGTGGATCCTTCACGATCAGGTTCCGCGCCGACAAGGCGCCGAAGACGGTCGCGAACTTCGTGAAGAAGGCACGCGCGAGCGAGTACGACGGGACGACGTTCCACCGGGTCGTCCCCGGATTCGTCGCGCAGGGTGGCGACCCGCTCAGCAAGACCGATCCGGCGCGCGCCGGGACGGGAGGCGGAAAGCAGCCGACCGAGCTGAGCGACCTGCCGTTCGTGAAGGGCGCCGTCGGGATCGCTCGCGGCGGTGACATCAACGTCAGCAACGACGCGCAGTTCTACGTCGTGCTCGACGACGCACCGCACCTCAACGGCCAGTACACGAACTTCGGCACCGTCGCGTCCGGCATGGACGTCGTGCTGAAGATCGCGGTCGGCGACAAGATCAAGACCGTCCGCGTGGAGTAGCGAGCCGGCGTGGCGGTCCGCGGCTCGCTCGTCTACGTCGGCTCGTTCGCCGCGTTCGTGGCCGTCGCGCTGCCGCTCGACGCTCGCGCGGGCCCGGTCGCGCACGGCGCGCTCGGGCTCCTCGCCTGGGCGTTGCTCGCCTTCGCGCTCCGCCTCCAGCCGGCCGCGATCCGCACGCAGGTCGTCGTCCTCGTGGCGGTCGCGACCGTGCTCGAGGTCATCGGGTCGCTCGTCTGGCGCGCGTACACGTACCGGCTCGAGGACCTGCCGCTCTACGTGCCCGCGGGGCACGGCCTCTTCTATCTCGCGGCGCTCCGAGCGGCGTCGCTGCCGTTCCTCGTGCGACACGCGCGCGCCCTCGTCGTCGGCGTCACGGTGTTCGCGACCGCGTGGATGGCGCTCAGCCTCCTCCGTCCGCCGCTCCCCGACCTCCTCGGGTTCGTCGTCTGGGCGGTGTTCCTGCGCTTCATCCTGCGCGGCCGCTACCCGCTGCTCTACGCCGTCAGCTTCGTCATGACGACCGCGCTCGAGTGGTACGGCACGTCGCTCGGCATCTGGACGTGGTCGCAGGTCCTGCCCCTCCTGTGGCTGCCCGCGGGCAACCCGCCGGCGTGCATCGGCGCGGGCTACGCGGCGATGGACGCGCTCACCCGACGGATCGTCGGACGGCTCGCACGGCGGCGAACGACGAGAGCGGCGCCAGCCGCCACCGCACCAGCGTGACGGCGGCGGCGAGGCCGTCGGTCCAGCGGATCTTCTTGCCCTCTTCCGAGCTCCGCGGCCGGTAGCTCACCGGCACCTCGACCATCCGCACGCCGAGGCCCAGCAGCTTCGCGGTGATCTCGGACTCGATCTCGAAGCGCCGGCTCTCGAGGCGGACGCTCTGGATGAGCTCGCGACGGAAGACCCGGTACGCGGTCGTCACGTCCGTCAGCCGGCTGCCATAGAGGACGTTCGTCAGCAGCGCGAGCGCGCGGTTCTGCGCGCGCGTCTTCAGGCGGATCGCGTTCGACCCGCGGAAGCGCGAGCCGAGGACGACGTCGGCGTCGCCGCGCAGCACCGGTGCGATGAGGCGCTCGTACTCGGCCGGGTCGAGCTCGAGGTCGGCGTCCTGGATGATGACGATGTCGCCGGTCGCGTAGGTCAGCCCGATGCGGACCGCGGTGCCCTTGCCCTGGTTCACTCGGCCCTCGTGGACGTAGCGGACCTTCGTGGCGCGCGCGCGGACGAGCTCCATCGTGCGGTCGGTCGACCCGTCGTCGACGACGATGATCTCCGTCTCGAGCGGCACGACGGCGACACGGTCGATGACCTCGCCGACGGTCGACGCCTCGTTGTAGACGGGGATGACGACGGAGAGCTTCACGCGAGCAGCCTGCGCCCGTCGCGACGGTAGGGCCACAGCGATCCGCTGACGATCGCGAACGTGAGCAGCGGCACGATCGCGCCGAGCGTCTCCGAGCGGCGGATGAGCGCCACCTCGTACATCAGCGGCGTCAGCGCGAGGAGCACCGCGGCGCCGGCATAGAGCACGAGGCGGCTGCGCTCGAGAGAGCGCGCGTGGAGCGCAGCGCTCGCGAGCACGATCGGCACGAGCAGCACGATCTGGTCGTACGAGTTCGCGTACGGCGCGCCGGCGACGGAGACGACCATCCAGACCGGTAGCCAGGCATCGCCGCGTGGATGGAAGAGGAGCGCGACGGCGACCAGCCCGAAGAGCGCGACCGCGGACAGCGGCATCGCGTCGCGGCCACCGACGGTGAGGAAGAGGGCGGGCAGCGTGTCGGTGAAGGGCCGCGTCTGCTGCGCGCCGACGAGCTGCGGCCACGTCGGCCACCACGACGGCACGACGATCCAGCCGAGGACCACGAGCGCAACGCCGGTGGCGAGCGCGGTCGCGACCGCGACGACGCCCGACCGTGGCGGCGGGCCGCCGGGGCGCTCCGGCCACAGAGCATGGATCGCGAACGCCGGTGCGGTGAAGAGGAACAGCTGCGGCTTGGCGATCATCGCCGTCGCCGCCAGACCGGCGACGACCGGGCGGCCGCCGCCCAGCGCGAGCGGAGCGACGAGGAGCGCCGCGCACAGCAGATAGCCCCATTGGCCGATGACCAGCGCGAGCATCCCGACCCAGGACAGCAGGAGCGCGACGACGGCGATGGCGTGATCGCGCGGCCGCCCGGGCAGCCAGCGCGCGAGCGCCGAGCGGAGCGCGGCGAGCGCCGCCGCGAGGCTCGCGACGAGCCAGACGATCGACACGGCGCCGAGCGGGAGGAGTCCGAGCGGCAGCAGTGGCACCGCGACCCACGGCGGGTAGATGTACACGGGCGTGTCAGGCGGCTGCGTGCCGAGCGCCGTCGCGGTGAGCAGCCATGACGACGGGTCGTAGGGATCGCCGCCGATGAGGATCGCGCGCAACCCGGCCTAGATCCGAGAGAGATCGTCCTCGCCGATGAGCTCGATCCGGCGCGGAAGCGGGCCGGTCGCGACGAGCGCGAGCGAGACGGCGGTCGCGATCGCGAACGCTCTACCGGCGCGCACGACCGCAGCATCGCGTGTTCGGCGCCGCTAGGCGAGCACCTGGCGGGCGGTCGCTTGCCAGAGGTCGACCATGAGCTGCAGAGACGTCTGGTCGATCCGCTCGTTGCGGCCGTGGAACATCGCCGCGAACTCGTCGAACGGGATGCGCTCGCTGAACAGACCGTAGCCGTACGACGTCACGCCCTTGCGGCGGAAGAACCGCGCATCGGTCGCGCCGACGACGAGGAACGGGATGGTCGACCCGCCCGGCACGAGCCGCTCCGTCGCGCCCGTGAGCGCGCGCCACAGCAGCGTGTCGACCCCGGACGCCGTCGCCGGGTTCTCCCCTTCCTCGACGATCTCGCACGCGCTCCAGAGGTCGCCGATCGCCTGGCGCAGCAGCGCGTGCACGGCCGCGCGGTCGACGCCGGGGAGCGTGCGGATGTCGATCTGCAGCTCGGCGCTGTCCGGAACGATGTTCGTCTTCACGCCACCCTGCACGACGTTCGGCGAGAAGGTCGTGTGCGTCGCCGCGTGCATCATCCGCGCGACGCCGAGCGGCATCCGGCCGAGGGCGAGCTCGAGGCCAGGCGCGTTCCGCAGCAGGGCGCGCCGCGCGAACGGCAGCTCGAGGCCGTCGACGAACCGCATCCAGATGCCGTGCAGGTCGGCGGGTGGCCGGAACGCCGCGATGCGCCGGACGACCTCCGCCATCTTCACCACCGCGTTGTCCGTGCGGTACGGCATCGAGCCGTGGCCTGGCACGCCGCCGACACGGAGGCGCATCCAGTGCGATCCCTTCTCGGCGACCATGACCGGCAGCCGCGGCGATGTCCCGATCGGGATCCGGGCGCCGCCGAACTCGGTGACGAGCATGTCGCACCGGACCGCGTCCCACTCGTGCTCGACCATCCACTGCGCCCCGTACGTCCCGAGCGCTTCCTCGTCCGCGACGGCGAGATAGATGAGCGTGCCGCGCGGCCGCCACCCGCTTCGCAGCAGCCGCTTCGTGGCGACGGCCATCGAGGCGGTGATCCCGAGCATGTCGATCGCGCCGCGGCCCCAGACCTCGCCGTCGACGAGCTCGCCTCCGAACGGGTCGCGCTGCCAGCCCTCCGCGCTCGCGGGCACGACGTCGATGTGGCCCATCAGGCACAGCGTCGGCGCGCCCGGGTCGCTCCCCTCGATGCGCAGCACGAGGTTCCCGCGTCCGGCGATGGGCTCGTAGCGGCGCACCTCGGCGCCCGGGCCCTCGAGGTACGCGGCGAGCGTGTCGACGCTCCGCATCTCGTCCCCGGACGTCGGCGTCCCGTCGTTGACGCAGCGGTTGCGGATGAGGTGCTGGAGGAGGTCGGTGGCCTCCCCCACGAGCGCCTCTCCGGTCACTCCATGACGCCGCCGCGCGTCATCGGCAGCGGATCGAGCACGCGGCGAAGGTCTGCCTCGGGGAGCACCTTCTCCTCGAGCGCGACCTCGAACAGCGACCGCTTCTCGGCGAGCGCGCGCTTGGCGAGCGCGGCCGCTTTCGCGTACCCGATGTGCGGCGAGAGCGCGGTCACGACGAGCGGCGGGCTCGCGTCCAGGAGCTCCTGCGCGCGCTCACGGTCGACGCGCATGCCGTCGATCGTCCGCGTGCGCAGCTGGCGCACGGCGTTCGTGAGGATCGTCGCCGACAGGCAGACCGCGTAGTTGATGCCCGGCATCATCACGTTCAGCTCGAGCTGGCCCTGCTGCGCGCCGAGCATGACCGCCGTGTCGTTGCCGATCACCTGGTTGCAGACCTGATTGACCATCTCGGCGATCGCCGGGTTGATCTTCCCCGGCATGATCGACGACCCGGGCTGCACCGCGGGGATGATCAGCTCGCCGAATCCGGTGCGCGGCCCGGACACGAGGAGCCGGATGTCGTTGCACACCTGCGCGAGCTCGATCGCCGCGGTGCGCATGCCGCTCGAGATCCGGACGAACGGCGCCATCGACTGCATCGCCTGGAAGAGGTCGGCGGCGGGGACGATCGGCTCGGTGTACCAGTCGGCGAGATGCCGGCAGACCCGCTCGCGGAACCGCGGGTCGGCGTTCAGCCCCGTCCCCGCCGCGGTCCCGCCGATGCCGAGCTCGCACAGCTCCTGGCGGCCCGCTCGCAGCCGCGCCGCGGCCGAGCGGACGCGCGCGGCCCACCCGCCGAGCTCCTGCCCGAACGTGATCGGAACGGCGTCCTGCAAATGCGTGCGGCCCGGCTTCACGACGTCGGCCACGTCCTTCGCCTTCGAGTCGATCGCGGCGGCGAGCAGGTCGAGCTCGGTCGCGAGGGCCTTCGTGAGCTCGAGGTGCGCGAGACGCATGGCCGTCGGCGTCACGTCGTTCGTCGACTGCGCCATGTTCACGTGGTCGTTCGCGTTCACCTTCGTGTAGGTGCCGAGGGTCCCGCCGAGCCTGCGATCGGCGACGTTCGCGATGACCTCGTTGGCGTTCATGTGGAACGAGACGCCGGCGCCGGCCTGGAAGACGTCGACGACGAACTGGTCGTAGTGCTTCCCGCCGAGGATCTCGTCGCACGCCCAGACGATCGCGTCGCGGCGCTCGGCCGAGAGCCGCCCCGCCTCGGCGTTCGCGAGCGCCGCGGCCTTCTTCACCGAGACGATCGCGCGGATGAACGCCGGGAACGCCTTGTAGCCGCTGATCGGGTAGTTCTCGACCGCGCGCTGCGTCTGCGCGCCCCACAGCGCGTCGCTCGGGACGCGCACCTCGCCGAGCGTGTCCTTCTCTATCCGCGTCCTCGTGCTGGGCTCCCTCGTCATCGACGCCATCGGATCGTCTCCTCGGCCGTCATCGGCACCGGAACTGCGCCAACGCCTGACCATGCGTCCCAAGGAGACACGCGACCAAGGGCCATTCCACCCCTAGGACGCGATCCGATCGGCTTTCCGCAACGTAGAATAGGCCTGAACCCCCGATGCAGAAGAACCGGCTCACCTGGATGATCGGCGGACCCCAGGGGAGCGGGATCAATGCCTCCGCCGAGGTCTTCGCGAAGGCCTGCAGCCGCGCCGGACTGCGGGTCTACGCCAACATCGAATACCACTCGAACATCATGGGGAAGCACTCCTTCTATCGCGTCCGGGTGGACGACGAGGACGTGCGTTCCTACAAGGAGAAGACCGACATTTTCGTGGCCCTCGACCACGAGACGCTCATCGGTGATGGCGACCACCGCCGCTGGCCCACCCACTACGGACACCTGCACGAGGTGAACGAAGGCGGCGGCGTCATCTTCGACAGCGAGATCGGGTGGGCACCGCCGGCCGACCGCACGGACATCCGGTTCTTCCCCGTCCCGTTCATGGAGATCATCAAGGGCGCCCTCGAGGAGGTCGGCAAGGGCGACCAGGCGCGGCGCTACGAGGTCATGAAGAACACGGTCGCGCTCGGCGCGTCGCTCGCGCTGTGCGAGTACCCGTTCGAGCTCGTCGCCGACGTCATCGTCGGCCAGTTCAAGGGGAAGCGCAGCGAGGTCGGCCAGCTGAACGTGCGCGCCGCGAAGCTCGCGTTCGAGTTCGTGCGCGACCACTTCGACGCGACGTCGTTCCCCTACCGCCTCCAGCCGCACCCCGAGCGGAAGGCGCGCATCCTTGCGAAGGGCTACGAGGTCATCGCCATCGCGAAGCTGAAGGCCGGATGCGCCTTCCAGACCTACTACCCGATCTCGCCCGCGACCGACGAGAGCGTGTACCTCGAGCGCCACCAGCGCACGCAGGACCTCCTCGTCGTCCAGTGCGAGGACGAGATCTCGTCCATCAACATGGCCGTCGGCGCCGCGCACATGGGCGTCCGCAGCGCGACCGCGACGAGCGGCCCGGGCTTCGCGCTCATGGTCGAGGGGATCGGGTTCTCGTCGATCACCGAGGCCCCGGGCCCGGTCGTGACGATGTACCAGCGCGGTGGCCCGTCGACGGGCCTCCCGACGCGCCAGGAGCAGGGCGACCTGCGGTTCGTCCTGCACCCCGCGCAGGGCGACTTCCCGCACCTCGTCATCGCTCCGGGTGACCTGCGCGAGTGCTACCAGGACGTGTTCTCGGCGTTCAACTGGGCCGAGCAGTACCAGCTGCCGGTCATCGTGCTGCCGGACAAGAGGCTCGCCGCCGTGTACACGACGATCGACAAGCTCGAGCTGAAGTACGACCGGATCGAGCGCGGCACGGTGTTCACCGGCTCCGAGTGGACGCCCTACGACGCGAAGGGCAACGATCTCGTCGAGCAGGACGGCCACGGCGGCTACGGCCACAAGCCCGGCGACGGCGTGAACGAGTACTTCCGCTACGCGCTCACGAAGGACGGGATCTCGCCGCGCAGCCGTCCCGGCGTCCCGGGCGGCCGCTTCTGGAGCACGACCGATGAGCACGACCCCGACGGCCACATCACCGAGGGCGTCGAGATGCGCATCGCGATGATGCACAAGCGCATGGGCAAGCTCGCCCTCCTCGCGAAGGCGATCCCGAAGGACCAGCAGTACGCGCTGCATGGTCCCGAGAAGGCCGACGTCACGGTCGTCGCGTGGGGCTCGACGAAAGGGACGATCCTCGACGCGCTGCGCATCCTCGCCGACGAGGGGAAGAGCGTGAACTTCCTCCAGTGCCACCTGATGAATCCGTTCCCGGCGGAGGACGTCGAGCGGATCCTCCGCGCGTCCAAGCACCTCGTGCTCATGGAGGAGAACTACTCGGGCCAGCTCGGGTCGCTCATCGCGGAGCAGACCGGCGTGCGCATCGCGGACCGGATCCTGAAGTTCGACGGCCGCCCGTTCAGCGAGGACGAGGTCGTCGCCGCCCTCCGCGCGCGCCTCGACGGCACGGTGGAGAAGGGCACGGACGTGGTGATGACGCATGTCCGTTGAGGCGCCGGTCAAGCGGTTCACGATCAAGGACTACAAGTCCGATCTGCACAATGACTGGTGTCCAGGGTGCGTCGTCCCGGCGACGCGGATCGTTCTCGAGGACGGTTCGAGCAAGCCGATCTCTGAGGTCGCGGTCGGCGAACGCGTTCTTGGTCACGATGGCAAGGCGCACCGCGTCACGGAGGTCATGTCGCACTGGCATCCAGCACCGATGCACCAGCTCACGATCAAGTGCTTCGGCACCGTGACGCTCACGGAGGACCACCCGGTCTACGTCGTCCGCCGCGAGCGCAGGAAGCGCGTGAACAAGGAGTTCAAGCCCGAGTGGGTCCGAGCCGACCAGGTGCGGATCGGCGACTATGTTGCCTACCCGCGATCGGACGGGAGCGAGGACATCGCCGCGCTGCCTCTCGTCTTCCAGCGCAGGGCAAAGGACACCCGAAGCAAGCCGCTCCCGACGACCATCGAGCTTGATGACGACTTCTTGAAGCTTGCCGGCTACTACGTCGCCGAGGGCCATTCGCATCGTCGCTCCATCGGCTTCACGTTCGGCGATCATGAGCGGGACCTCGCCGAAGACGTCGTCTCGCTCACCGGTCGCGTGCTTGAGCTTGGCGCAACGATCCGCGACCGGGGCCAGAAGCACTCGCTCGAAGTCGAAGTGCACTCGAGCTACCTCGCCGAGTTGTTCGCGTCCTGGTTCGGCGCGTCCGCTACGGCCAAGGTCGTTCCGCCCCAACTCATGCGCCTAGCGCCGGCACGCCAGCGAGCGCTGATCCGAGGGCTCTGGGCAGGCGACGGGACACGGGATGCGCGTCGTGCGTCCTACCGGACGGCGTCGGCCCAGCTGGCCGAGCAGGTCAAGACTCTGCTGATCCGCCAGGGGATGGTGCCGACCATCACGTTCGACCCAGCGCACCCAGGTCATCAGGACGCGTACAAGGTCGAGGTCGTCAGCACGCGCGACTACAACCTCCTCGCCGCCATCATCGGAGGTACAGCGCGACCGACGCCGAGCACGCGAGCCAAGCCGCCGATGGTCATCACGGACGAATACGTCTTCCTCCCGGTGCGGAAGCACACGATTCTCGAGTACGAAGGGATGGTGCACAACCTCGAGGTCGAGGACGTCCACTCATACGTCACGACGGCCGGTGCCCTGCACAACTGCGGCGACTTCGGGATCCTCACCGGGATCCAGATGGCGCTCGCGAACATGGCGCTCGACCCCGACAACGTCGCCGTGTTCAGCGGCATCGGGTGCTCCGGAAAGACCCCGCACTACGTGAAGGCGTACGGGTTCCACACGCTCCACGGGCGCGTCCTCCCGGTCGCCACCGGCGCGCGGCTCGTGAACAGCGCGGTCACGGTCATCGCGCTCGGCGGCGACGGCGACGGCTACGGCATCGGCGCCGGCTACTTCGTGAACAGCGGCCGCCGCAACGTCGACATGGCGTACCTCGTCCACAACAACAACGTGTACGGGCTGACGAAGGGCCAGGCCTCACCCACCCTGCGCAAGGGCAAGCGGACGAAGTCGATGCCGGAGGACGCCATCCAGGACGGGATCAACCCGATCGCGATGGCCGTCGCCGCCGGCTACACGTTCATCGCGCGTGGCTACGCGCTCGAACCGAAGCACCTCGCCGGCATCATCCAGAAGGCCATCGAGCACAGGGGTGCCGCGCTCGTCGACGTCCTCCAGACGTGCCCGACGTACAACGACCTCTACACGAAGGAGTGGTACGAGGGCGCGGACCTGCCGGAGAAGCGGTCACGCCTGTACAAGCTCGACGAGACCGGCTTCGACCCGGTGGTGCACGACGTGACCGACGAGCAGGAGATCGTGGCGAAGAAGGCGGCGGCGGTCGTGAAGTCGTACGAACGCGAGCCGATCCCCATCGGGATCTACTACCAGGCCGCCCTGCCGACGTACGAGGACGCGCTGAGCTCGCGCATCCCCGCGCTCGCCGAGAAGCCGCTCGTCGACATCGATGTCTTCCGCCGGGACGTGACCCCGCTGCTCGAAGCGATGCGATAGCGCCTACGCACTCAGTGACATCAGCGGCGCTTCGAGCATCGGGCGGAGCGAACGATCG